>JAESFV010000274.1_pt1 | contig 40351 bp, 37 predicted proteins | sample 9269471 | NCBI WGS metagenome assembly JAESFV01 (sample SAMN14502647, study PRJNA617108) | algae metagenome | isolation source: Symplocastrum torsivum CPER-KK1 and co-occurring heterotrophs from... | place: USA: Central Plains Experimental Range, Colorado | collected 2001-01-01
GTAGGCGCAGGGGAATAGTAGTAGCCCTGACCAGCCGACGAAGACGAAGCGATCGCGCTTTAGCCAGTCATCGACGACGTCAAACCATCCTCGACTACTTGGCGCACGTCCGACTGCGATTGTCATAGTTTCAAATCCTCTTACATTAATGATTTACAAGGATTCCAATGTTGACACTTCCACACAATTGTGAATTGTGGAATTTTTGAGGACTCGGTTAGTATGACAAACTTCGCCTCAAAGGATGTGTCGAGCATCCTTACCACAAGCTAGCTTTCCGCTAGCAGTCACTTAATGTTTCTTAAAGTATCACATTTTTACGTTGTTATCCTGATAATCCCTGTTAAGGGGAAAAAGGCTTTTAGCGTCCAAATACAATAATAATGAATATTAGAGATTTTACAAAATGACACATATTTCCTCAGAATTTTTTTAGTTAAAGAGGAGAGTTTCCCATCTCGTACTCTACTGGTTGCTCAGAAATGTCATAGTAATGGCAGAGCATCTTTTCAAATCTTGAGATTGAGTGGGCAGGATTGTTTCATGACAGCATCGACAACCCAACAAGAGAACCGCGTAATCCGTCAACCAGTCTTAGGCTCTCGCCGTTTTAGTAACTACTGGTGGGCGACAATAGTCTCCATTGGGGGGACAGGGTTTCTCTTAGCGGGGCTTTCCAGTTACCTAAAAGTAAACTTGCTTCCGGCTGGTGATGCAACTCAGCTAGTCTTCATCCCACAGGGAATCGCTATGGGGTTCTACGGCGTTGTGGCTCTATTGCTAGCACTCTACTTATGGTTAGTTATCGTCTTGGATGTAGGTGGTGGTTACAATGAGTTCAACAAAGACACGGGTATGGTTCACATTTTTCGGTGGGGCTTTCCCGGTAAGAACCGTAAAATCGAGTTTAGCTGCCGTACACAAGATGTCCAGTCGATTCGAGTAGACATCAGAGAAGGGATTAACCCTCGCAATGCACTCTATCTTCGCGCTAAAGACCGCCGGGAAGTTCCTCTAACGCGCGTTGGACAACCACTCCCTTTATCAGAACTGGAAAATCAAGGAGCAGAACTTGCTCGTTTCTTTGGAGTTCCCCTTGAAGGCTTGTAACTAAATTCCGCCCTAGTAAGCACATATCTGCTTAAGATGATTCAGTAGCTATAGCTACAAGAACGGTAAATTTGAGATGCAGATAAAAATCCAGCGCTGGTTATCATTAGTTTTGGTTATTGTGGCTCTAGTTATAGGGGCATGTAGTAGGCAAGAGGCGGGTTCCCAAAGCTCGACAGACTCTTCAACCGCTGCAACGACTTCTACCCCCGTAGCTCAAGCTAGCAGTCCGCAGCTAAGTACCTTACCTAGACTAGAGGGAAAAGCAACGGTAGTGATGACAGTAAATGGCTCACCCATCACCATTGAAGTCAATGGAACAGACGCTCCGGTTACAGCCGGAAATTTTGTAGACCTTGTTCAACGCGGTGTCTACGATGGTCTTGTGTTTCATCGAGTTGTACGGGAGCCACAACCCTTTGTCGTTCAAGGTGGTGACCCTCAAGGAAAAGACTCAAGCTTTCCAGTTGAGGGTTTAGGGACAGGGAGTTTTATTGACCCAGACACCTCGCAAGCACGTTATGTCCCTCTAGAAATCAAGCCTGAGGGTGCAACAGAACCGATTTACAGCAAAACGCTTGAGAAGGCTGGTGTTTCTAAGCCTCCTGTGTTAAGGCATACTCGTGGTGCTGTAGCCATGGCTCGTTCATCGCCACCCGACTCAGCCTCTTCACAGTTCTACATCGCTCTAACAGAGTTGCCATTTTTGGACGGTAGTTATGCTGTATTTGGCTATGTCACCGAAGGCATGGACGTTGTAGACAAGATTCAGCAAGGCGATCGCATTGAGTCAGCTGAGGTCACGAAGGGCATTGAGAACCTTAAGAAGCCACAAACTTCCTCATAGGGATTCGAGGAATTAGCGTAGGGTTGGTGGAAGTTGTTGTTACTGGCATCGGTCTTGCCTCAGCTTTAGGTCGGCTAGAACCTAGCTGGCAGAGTCTTCTCAGAGGCAAGTCTGCCATTCAACAACACCAACCCTTTCCGGATTTTCCCTCCCGACCCTTAGCGCTAATCGGTCATACTCCAACATCATTGGAAACCCTGACTGAGCTAGTTGTGGCAGAGGCGCTTCAGGATGCTGGTTTAGTGCCGCCACTACCAGACTGTGGCATCGTGATTGGTTCAAGCCGAAGCTGTCAAGCCTCATGGGAGCAGTTGGCAAAGAAACTACAAACTGAGGACAAGGGACAAAGAGACTTTCAATACTCTTCTCAATTCCCAATTCCCAATTCCCAATTCCCAATTCCCAAATTGGAGCATTGGTTAGATACCCTTCCCCACTATGCTGCGATCGCTACCGCTCGTAAAGTTGGGTCAAGAGCCTCTGTACTGGCACCAATGGCAGCTTGTGCAACTGGAATTTGGGCGATCGCACAAGGCTTTGAACTCATCCAGAGTGGTCAATGCCAGCAGGTACTAGCCGGGGCTGTAGAAGCACCAATTACACCATTGACGTTAGCCGGATTTGACAAAATGGGCGCTCTGGCTCGGACTGGTTCCTATCCCTTTGACCAAAATCGGGAAGGGCTGGTACTGGGTGAAGGAGGAGCGGTACTGGTACTAGAGTCAGCTAAATCGGCAAGGGAACGGTCAGCATCCATTTATGGCAAGGTACTAGGATTTGGTTTGACCTGTGATGCCTATCATGTGAGTGCGCCTGAGCCAGGAAATAACACTGGACTAAGCAAGCGCGGTACGATGCCGGAGGCGGTTCCCAAAGCGACCATCGCATCCATCACCGCTGTTAAGCAATGTCTAGAACGTAGCCATCTTTCACCAACTGATATTGACTACATCCATGCTCACGGGACGGGCACCCAGCTTAACGATCACAATGAAGCCCAGTTAATCGAGTGGTTGTTTCCTCATCAGGTTCCGATTAGTTCTACCAAAGGAGCAACGGGTCATACCCTAGGTGCTTCTGGAGCATTGGGAGCCGCTTTTTGTCTAATGGCATTAAAGTATCAACAATTACCGCCCTGTGTAGGGTTGAAGGAACCAGCGTTTGATCTAGATTTTGTGACAACGCCTCGCCAAGCTGAGATAAATTCGGTACTTTGTTTTAGTTTTGGGTTTGGGGGTCAGAATACAGTAATGGCATTGAGTCAGATGCCCTGAGGAGGAAGATTAGTCTACATAAATCAAGTTTGCTTTACGTTCAATCCTTGACGCGGAAGAACAGGTCGTTTAGTAGGATAGATCTGACTTACAAGACCGATGACGATTAGGATTGAGAGGGAGCATTTGGGGCAAACGACACATCCATGAGCCAAACCGAACAAATTCTCTCCCAGTTACCGGGTAATGTCCTTGAGCAGCTTCGGGGTGTTGATCAACGTTATTGGGTGCTGCGAAACGAGACAGCACCACCACCACAGGTGATTAAAGAAAGCAATGAGCCTTTAGGGACTGTGGATTGGGATGTCGTCATTTGTGGTGGCACGTTAGGAATTCTTATTGCTGCGGCTTTACAAAAGCGAGGTTGGCGAGTTGCCTTACTCGAACGAGGAATTTTACGAGGTAGAGACCAAGAGTGGAATATCTCTCGTAAAGAGCTAGAGGTATTTTTGGAACTGGAATTACTCTCCGACGCTGAACTAGAAAAAGCGATCGCAACTGAATATAACCCCGCTCGAATTAGCTTCTTTGAAGGGCAGGATTTCTGGGTACGAGATGTTCTCAACATTGGAGTTGACCCAGTATTTCTTCTTGATACTCTAAAGACAAAGTTTCTCGACGCTGGGGGTCAGCTATTTGAAAAAACAGCTTTCAATGGTGCAGCGGTTCATCCTGATGGTGTTCTTGTTGAAGCGGCTAGTGGATTGAAGACACGCTTGCTCATCGACGCGATGGGCAGTTTTTCTCCAATTGTTCAACAAGCGCGTCTTGGGGAAAAACCAGAAGGTGTTTGCCTCGTTGTTGGTAGCTGCGCTCAAGGCTTTCCCAAGAATGAAACGGGCGATCTTCTTGTCTCATTCACACCAATCCAGAATCAGTGTCAATACTTCTGGGAAGCGTTTCCAGCACGGGATGGCAGAACGACTTATTTATTCACCTACCTAGATGCTCACCCAGAACGCCCTAGCTTAGAGTTTTTTTTTGAGGAATACTTGCGCCTTCTGCCAGAATACCAAGGCGTGGAGTTGTCACAAATTGAATGGAAGCGGGTACTGTTTGGCTTCTTTCCGTCTTACCGAAACTCGCCTATCAGGATGCCTTGGAATCGAATTTTGCCAGTAGGTGATAGTAGTGGTGGTCAATCACCCGTGAGCTTTGGTGGATTTGGTTCGATGGTAAGACATCTAAAGCGTCTCACCATAGGAATTGATGAGGCGTTGAACAGTGAAGCCTTCAGTCGCAATGCTCTTGCCCAGCTACAACCGTATCAACCCAATATTGCTGTCACATGGCTATTTCAACAAGCCATGAGCGTTGGTATCAACCAACAACTATCACCCAATCAAATCAATCAATTACTGACTGGAGTATTTCAGGCAATGGAGCAGTTAGGAGATGATGTACTACACCCTTTTTTACAAGATGTTGTGCAATTTTCCGGGTTGTCAAAAACGCTTTTGTTAACCTCACTGACTAAACCCAGACTTGTGTTGCCAGTGATTCCTCAAGTCGGGTTGACAACGCTTTTAGATTGGATAGTACACTATATCAATTTGGGTATTTATAGTGGCTTGTCTCCATTGGGACAGCTAATGAGTGGGTCATTAAAAACGCTACCGCCAATCCCACAATATTACTGCCGCCGTTGGCTCGAAGCATGGCACTATGGCTCTGGGGGTGACTACTGAAACATTGTGTAGGGAAGGTTCCGATTGCCTACCTTAGCTTTTATCAAATATGGCTGACTTGATCTAATGCTTGATACCTATTATCTAATACTGAATACCTAACATCCTCAATGAATTTATGGAAGCGCCTAGTTCTATCTCAGCGTAAGCTTAGCATCATTACAAAATTTACGTTTGCATTTATTGCCCTACTACTGCTGCTTGGTACGGTAGCCATCACGGGTTTAGTTTCACTAGATGCTGTACAAAGTGAGACAGAGGCAGTAATTGATACAGGAATTGAGGTACAGCGTCTAGTATTTAGAATGGACGCGGCTTTAAAAAATGCTCGGCAATTGGAAAGAGATTTCTTTGTCTTTTGGTCAAGTGAAGGTTTTGCTAAAGCGTTCGAGCGATATGTTCAGAAACACCGCAGCGAGATTAAAACCGTCCTTAACATCAGCAGTGAACTACAAAATCTACTTGAAAGTGACAATGTAAGTCCTGCTCTGCGCCGCAGTAACCCTGATGTTTTAGATTATGTGGCTTTAGTCGATCAGTATTCTAGTGATTTTGACAGAGCTGTTGGCTTAGTAGGCGAATTGGGGATGGCTGATGTTGGGAAAATTTCCGAGCTTGAGCAAAACGCTACAAGATTACGCGAAAGGCTTCAGCTAGCTAATACTCCAGAGTTGATGGTTTTGTATCTGGAAATGCGGTCTTTTGAGAAAGAATATCTCCTAACCCGTCAAGAGTCCATTATCAATTCAATTTATGAAGCGGCAAAACAGTTACGTAATGGTATTATTGCTAGCTCAAAGTTAGATATTACAGAGCGTCGTCTAGCTTTAGATGATTTAGATAAGTACGAAGTAATTGTTAAAGAGATTGTTGCTCTCAACCAACAAATTCTCAGTCAAATTCGTGAAAACATTGATATCAATTCTGCAAGGCTTACAGAGAATCTGGTTGGGGTAGCCAACGCAGAAGTTCAACGAGCACGAAGCGCGATCGCAAATAAAATCCATTGGGCAAGAGTTTTACTGTTTGCGGCAGTTTTGCTGGCATTACTTGTCGCCGCCGCCGTAGCAAGACAGTTTATGTCTGCCTTGAAGGCATGGGCACTGGAACAGCAAAAGTCAGAGCGTCTACTGCAGAATATCTTACCTGAGCCGATCGCACAGCGGTTGAAACAGGAAGAGACTACAATTGCTGATAGTTATGCCGAGGTAACGGTGATGTTTGCCGATATCGTCGGCTTTACGCAGCTTGCGGCAGAAACTCCTGCGATTGAACTGGTTGAAATCCTGAATGTGATTTTCTCAGAGTTTGACCAGCTCGCCGATGAACATGGTTTAGAAAAAATCAAAACGATAGGCGATGCCTATATGGTAGTCGGAGGGTTACCAAAACATATACCAAACCATGCTGAAGCGATCGCAGCAATGGCGCTAGATATGCAAACTAGAATTAACGAATTTTGTGCCGACACGGGTAAAGACCTTAGCATTCGCATTGGTATCAACACAGGCCCTGTGATTGCAGGTATTATTGGTACAAAAAAATTCATCTACGACCTGTGGGGTGATACGGTGAATATTGCTAGCCGTATGGAATCTCACGGGATTCCTGGTAGCATTCAGGTCACCGAAGCAACTTATAAGTGTTTACGAAAGCAGTTCCTCTTTGAGGAACGGGGGCTTGTCCAAGTGAAGGGACGGGGAAAGATGAATTGCTATCTGCTCATGGGTAAGAAAAGCTTTTAGGCGTTGGGAGGATGTCACGTTTTGTATACTGGCATTAATATTATTTGTGTTTTAACATGACCTCGAAAACTCGCTCGATTCAATTTTTTAAAGGGATTTCAGAAGAGTAACTAATTAATGAAAGTAGCAATTACTGGAGCAACTGGGTTTGTTGGTAGCCGTCTAGTGGAGCGTCTCCAGGAACAGGGACATCAGCCGCTCATCCTAACTCGTAACCGAACCACTGCCTTGAACGCCTTCCCAAACTTGGAAATCGTTGCCTATACCCCTACAAAATCAGGTTCTTGGCAACAAGCGATCGCAGGTTGTGACGCTGTGGTGAATCTTGCTGGAGAACCCATCGCCGAAAATCGCTGGACACCTAAGCACAAGCAGGAGATTCTTGAGAGTCGTCGCGTCGGTACGCAAAAAATTGTAGAAGCCATCACACTCGCTAACCCTAAACCCTCTGTGTTAATTAACACTTCAGCGATTGGCTACTACGGCACTAGTGAAACGGCTAGCTTTGACGAAACGAGTCCTGCTGGTAGCGACTTCCTTGCCGAAGTTTGTCAAGCCTGGGAAGCGGAAGCTCAAAAAGTTAAAGAAGCTGGGGTACGGTTGGTAATTCTGCGATCGGGGATTGTTTTGGGGAATGGAGGCGCACTGGCGAAGATGATACCTCCCTTCAAGCTCTTTGCGGGTGGTCCTCTCGGTACAGGAAAACAGTGGTTCTCCTGGATTCACCGGGAGGACATCGTCAACCTCATCCTGTTCGCCATTACTCAACCGGATGTTGAGGGTGTCTTCAATGCTACGGCGCCGAACCCAGTACGGATGTCAGAACTTTGTCAGGCGATTGGAGAAATTCTCAATCGTCCTTCTTGGTTACCAGTTCCCAGCTTTGTTCCAGAAGCTCTTTTAGGAGAAGGTGCTAAGGTCGTCTTGGAAGGTCAACAGGTGCTACCCAAAAGAACGATTAGTAAAGGCTTTGACTACCAATATCCAACCGTGAAGCAAGCACTCTCAGAAATCTTGACTTCTAGCTAGCACTCAACAATTAAGAGCCTGCTTGAATAGGGCGCTGGTAGCATTATTAGTAAGCTATTCCACATTTAACTGCTCCCGTCAAGACAGGCAAGATGCCCATCCCACAAGATTTTTGTCAACAATGCGCTTGTGCTTGCCTAGACATAGAGCAGCGTAGTAGGGTGCGTCACGACGCGCCCTACTACCAGCCTTTGATGTTTGATTCGCTCTGTCAGTTAAATGTACAAGACTTATTCGGGTCGGAGTGCAGTAACTTTACTTGGATCTGCCGAGACTTGCCCGACTTCTGCCTCATCTTGCACTCGCTGTAATCTAGCGCCTAACTGCCGTAGCTTCACCTCTAGATTGTCATAACCTCGATCCAAATGATGTAGCCCTTGAATCGACGTTTTTCCTTCTGCTGCTAGTCCTGCCAGCACTAATGCCGCAGAAGCTCGTAAGTCTGTTGCCACAACAGGGGCACCCGATAACCTTGGCACACCTCGAATAATCGCGTTGTTGCCTTTTACGCGAATATCCGCACCCATGCGATTGAGTTCTGCAACATGGCGTAGTCGGTTTTCAAACACTGTTTCAGTGATGACACTATCACCTTCGCTCTGCGCCAACAATGCCATGAACTGCGCCTGCATATCGGTGGGAAACCCTGGATAAGGCAAGGTTTCAATATCAGCGGCTCGTATCCTGCCAGGAACAATTCGTAAGCAGTTCGGTTCTTCAGTGATTACCCTGGAACCAATTTCATGCAGCTTGGCAATAACAGCCGTGAGATGATCTGGGACAACTGGGGAAAGAGAGAGTTCCGAGTTGGTAATTGCCCCAGCGACTAAGAACGTCCCTGCTTCAATTCGGTCAGGAATGATGGAGTAGTCTACCGAGTGTAAGCTGGGAACGCCGGAAATAATGATGGTGTTTGTGCCAGCACCACGAATCCTGGCTCCCATCGCACGACAAAAATTCGCCAAATCTACAACTTCCGGCTCTTGAGCAGCATTTTCAATGGTCGTTTCTCCTTCCGCCAAAGTTGCTGCCATCATTAGGGTTTCGGTTGCCCCTACGCTGGGGCAATCCAAATAAATTTTTGCCCCTTTCAACTTTTTGCTACCACTGCCACCCACGTAGGCGTGTACCATTCCGTGGTCAATCTGCACCTCGGCTCCCATGGCTTGTAAACCTCGAACGTGGAGGTCTACAGGTCTAGCACCAATAGCACAGCCACCGGGTAGGGGCACACGAGCAACTCCTAACCGCGCTAGCACTGGGCCAATCACAAAGAAACTCGCTCGTAGCTGACTGACCAACTCGTAGGGGGCTTTTGACTGTTCGAGGTGACGAGCATCGATGTCTAAGATGTCTCCCTTGCGTTCTAGTTTCACGCCAAGAGCCAAGAGAATCTGGCTCATACGCTTCACATCGACAAGAGACGGCACGTTGCGTAATCGGCAATCTTGGGGACAAAGCAATGCTCCTGCCATGATTGCCAAGGCAGAGTTTTTGGCTCCGCTAATTTTGACATGCCCATGTAGGGGGGTTCTGCCCCAAATGTGTAAAACTGACTTGTCTTCTTCGGGCAGAGAAGGGGTTTCTGTCTGGCTCAGAGAGTGATTGATGGGTCTATCCTCCAATTAGCAGCGTCTTGACGCAAGCACTTTTTAAAATTTGGTTCTGATTCTACCTGAAAGATTGCAAATGTCTAGATTGGTTATCAAGTTAAGTTAGTGCAACTTCGCAGAAATAACGCCTTTCCGTCAAGGAGGAGTAAGAAGTCGTGCAAGAAGGCGCTCTTAGCAATTCGTGAGTGAATTAGAGACAAACCTTCAAGGGGACTTCAGCAATCCGTTAGCTTTGCATTCTACATTGTTCCTGTTCACACCTCAGGAAAAAAATATAGTTGACGAATGTCTAATGATTGCTGCATGATAGTAAATTGTGCGAGAAATAACTCCACAAAGAGCGGAACTGGCGGAATTGGTAGACGCGCTAGATTCAGGTTCTAGTGTCTGCAAAGACTTCCGGGTTCAAGTCCCGGGTTCCGCATTTTGAAGATTAGGGATGGGAAAAAAGAGCTGAAAGCTGGAAGCTTTAAGGGTTGAAATGTTGGTAAGTTGAAAATTCTCACTTTCTAACCATCAGTTCAGTCCTAACTCTTAATCCCTAATTCATGCTGACAAGTACTCAAAATCCTCTAGTGAAGGAAATTAGGAAGCTGCACAAAGCCAAAGGGCGGCGAGAGCAGCAACTGTTTTTGTTGGAGGGTACACACCTACTAGAGGAAGCTTATGCCGTAGATTATCCATTGATTACAGTTTGCTGTACCCCTGAATGGCTGCGATCGCATCCGCAACTTTGGCAGGATATCTCTGGAAGATGCCAACGGGCAGAAATAGTGAGTCCAGAAGTCCTCAATGCGATCGCAACAACCGTTCATCCCGATGGTGTTATAGCAACGGCAATGCGATCGCTTGGTCTTGACTCCACACAATCCCATCCCTCACCGATAGTGACTTCTATCAGTCTCGCTTTGGAGACGGTGCAAGACCCAGGTAACCTAGGAACAATCATTCGCACGGCAGCAGCGGCGGGTGCAGAACGTCTATGGCTAAGTACAGATAGTGTGGACTTAGATAATCCCAAGGTACTGCGCTCCTCAGCAGGTCAATGGTTTCGGCTTCCTATGGTAGTTAGTCCTGATTTAAACGACGTCGTTGATCAGTGCAAAGCGCAAGGCATACAAATCGTCGCGACAGTCCCAGATGTCACTGAAAATTATTGGGACATCGACCTACAATGTCCTACCCTGATTTTGCTAGGTAATGAAGCCGCCGGATTAAAAGCGGACTTGGCAGCTAAAGCGGATCGGCAAGTGAAAATTCCTCTAATGCCAGGGGTAGAGTCGTTAAATGTTGCGATCGCAGCCGCTTTGATGTTGTACGAAGCCAAACGCCAACGCCGAGGCAGGGAAGGCTAGATGTTAGGTTTCAATAGAATTTCGATTTTTTTAGTCTTTAGATGCTCCTTCCGGTTGAGAGATTAGCGCTCATCCTTCAATCCGCCTTCTTCCGGTAGCTGAGTCTCGCCAAAGAATTGCTCAATGTCAGCGGCTGCTTCTTCCCAAACCGTTAAGTCAGTCTCACTGGTTGAGGAATGACTATCATCTAGCTGAAACTCAGGCTCAGGGGTTTGACTCTCCTGTGCCAAGATATTCTGTAGTTGGTCAAGTGACTCCATAAAAGCTCTAGCGGCAGACGTCCTCAGATTTTGCGGATGCTCATGCATAATGTTTAATTCCTATAAAGACGGCTTTTAATTGGAGCAAACTCGGTTAAAACTTCTACAATACAACACTGGCTTTGAAGCCGTTTGAATGACAAATGAGGCATAAATAAAAGGGCTGAGGACAAAGGGCTGGTGATTGAGTCGAGGTGGTGAGTTATGAGTTGAACAGCCAGTCTTTCCAGCTTTAACTCAAAACTCTCTTAACTAGATGCTATAAGCCTTAGTGGAATGAATTCAAGCAAGGACTTGCGTTCATCAATTGGTCAAGTTGAGAATAAGGAGGGCAATGCGGGATGAGTGAAATGGATGTGAGTCAGGAATTTGATTACGATTTGGTAATAATCGGTGCAGGTGTAGGTGGACATGGTGCTGCCTTACATGCTGTTAGCTGTGGCTTGAAAACCGCAATTATTGAAGCCTCTGAAATGGGTGGCACCTGTGTCAATCGTGGCTGTATCCCATCAAAGGCGCTCTTGGCAGCATCAGGTAGAGTACGGGAGTTACGCAATACCCACCACCTTCAGGCACTAGGTATTCAGGTGGGAGATGTTGCCTTTGACCGACAAGCGATCGCCAATCACGCGAACAATCTTGTTTCTAAGATTCGTGGCGATCTCACAAATAGCCTAAAACGCTTGGGCGTTGATATTATCCAAGGCTGGGGTAAGGTAGCTGGACAACAAAAAGTAACAGTTACGACAGACAGTGGCGAAAAAACATTCACAGCCAAAGATATTATTCTCTCCACTGGCTCAGTTCCCTTTGTACCACCAGGAATTGAGATTGATGGCAAAACCGTCTTTACAAGTGATGATGCCTTAAAGCTGGATTGGATACCAGATTGGGTTGCGATTATTGGTAGTGGTTACATTGGTCTGGAATTTTCTGATGTCTATACAGCTTTAGGCTCAGAAATCACAATGATTGAAGCGCTAGACCAGCTAATGCCGACTTTTGACCCGGATATTGCTAAATTGGCGACACGAGTTCTGATTACTCCCCGTGATATTGAAACTCATGTCGGGGTGTTAGCGATGAAGGTAACACCGGGAACACCCGTCGTGATAGAACTCGCCGATGCTAAAACCAAAGAAGTCGTGGATGTTCTGGAAGTAGACGCTTGCCTTGTCGCAACTGGGCGAATTCCAGCTACCAAAAATTTGGGGCTGGATGCTGTCGGTGTTGAGACAGATCGGCGGGGCTTTATTAGTGTTGATGAGACAATGGCGGTGCTATCATCCGGGGAGCCTGTGCCTCATCTGTGGGCAATCGGTGATGCAATAGGGCAACTGATGCTAGCTCACGCGGCTTCAGCACAAGGCGTTGCAGCTGTAGAAAATATTTGTGGGCGGCACCGGACTGTGGACTATCGCAGTATTCCAGCAGCGGCGTTCACGCATCCAGAAATTAGCTATGTAGGCTTTACTGAGCCAGCAGCTAAGGAACTAGGTGAAAAAGAGGGGTTTGAAGTCGCCTCGGTGAAGTCGTATTTTAAAGGAAACTCCAAAGCGATCGCAGAAGGAGAAGCTGAAGGTATTGCTAAAGTCATTTACCGTAGAGATACAGGCGAAGTCCTCGGCGTACATATTCTGGGTATCCATGCTTCTGATTTAATTCACGAAGCCTCAAATGCGATCGCCCTGCGGCAATCGATCAATACCCTCGTGACCCTAGTCCATGCTCATCCCACACTGTCGGAAGTGCTGGATGACGCTTACAAACGAGCTGTCGGTAGTCATTAGTAGGCACAAGGAGTCTTCTTCCCCCAGCCCCATAGCTCTCTTTTGTCCAACAACCAACAACTAACAACCAATGACCAATTGATGAAAATTCGCCGACGTCCACCCAATCCAGCTATTGACCTCGATATATTTCGCTATCAAGTAGTTGTTCCAGATTCTGAGCCACGCCATATTCTGGAAGAAATTGTCTGGCACAAAGAGACGGAAGTTGACCAGATGCGGGAACGTGTTCCTTTAGTGGAATTGCGGCAGCGGGTACAGACTGCGCCAGCTATCCGCAATTTCAGGCAAGCCTTATCTTCTGGGAAAACTCGTCCCGCCTTGATTGCAGAAGTTAAGAAAGCATCTCCCAGTAAGGGGGTGATTCGAGAGGATTTTGACCCCGTTGCGATCGCTCATGCCTACAACCAAGGGGGAGCAAGTGCGATATCCGTGCTAACCGATCAAAAATTCTTTCAAGGCAGCTGGGAAAACCTGGCAAATGTTCGTGCTGCCGTTGATTTGCCTGTCTTATGTAAGGATTTCATCATCTACCCCTACCAAATCTATCTCGCCCGTAGTTACGGAGCAGACGCTGTTTTACTAATTGCTGGAATTCTGTCAGACCAAGACCTTCAGTACTTTGTCAAAATTGCCAATGCTCTATCCATGATGCCCCTAATCGAAGTTCATACTCTCTTTGAGTTAGACCGCGTATTATCTCTAGATGGCGTTACCCTAGTTGGTATTAATAATCGTAACCTGGAAGATTTCTCGGTCGATCTGCAAACGACCTGCCAAATCCTAGCAGCACGGGGAAACCAGCTACAGGAGCGTGGCATTATGGTCGTCAGTGAGTCAGGGCTGCATACAAGCGCCGATTTAGAGCAAGTAGCATCTGCGGGTGCGGCTGCCGTTCTGATTGGCGAGTCACTGGTGAAACAGCCTGACCCAAGTACAGCGATCGCCAGTCTGTTTTCCAGTCCGTGACCTATAAGTCACGAGTCCGTTGTTGGTTGTGATAATGAAAAGTAAAAGGCTTTGCGCTCATCGGCACTCGCTCCATAGGGCGCGAAAGGCTAGCAGCCTCACTGATGCTCAAAGACTCGCTGTCGCAGATTCGTCCATTTGAGGTAAACCAGGTTTCATGGAGCCAATTCCCCTTCCGTCTTATGTCCATTACGAACTGCTTCTCCAACTTCTAGAGCGCCAAACTTCATTTGCTGTCAATCAGAAACCCGCAGTTCGAGAGCAAGTTCATCAATTAATCAGCACACTTCGGAAAGCCCTAGCTCAGCAGAGGCAACTGGAGCAAACCTGCATCCGAGCCAACTTACCAATTGAGTACCGCTGGTCTCTCAACAGTGCCAGTTTTGAGCCAGAACACTCTCCCGATGTCCTTCCCCTAGCTCAGAAGCCCGAAGTCGGTAATTAAACATTAAGCATCTAGTACGCAGGTGTAGGGCTTGTAAGTTTTTAGTTGTTAGATAGATTTTGTCAAGCTCCTGATTTTTGCCGGAAAGTCCTTTAAGAATTTCTACTTTATCTAACAACTAGCCATTGTCTAGAGGAGTTGTGCGATCCTGGATTATGCGAAGCGAGAAGTATAGAGGGCAACAAAATGGACGACAAGCATATGCTGATGATTCCTGGTCCAACGCCAGTACCGGAAAAAGTATTACTGGCGCTGTCTAAGCACCCAATTGGACACCGGAGCGGCGAATTTAGCCAAATCATGGCAGAGGTCACCCAAAACCTCAAATGGCTGCACCAAACCCAGAACGATGTTTTGGTGTTAACGGTGAGTGGCACGGGCGCGATGGAAGCGGGCATTATCAACTTCCTCAGCCCAGGCGATCGCGTTTTGGTTGGAAGTAACGGAAAATTTGGCGATCGCTGGGCGGCTATGAGTGCTGCCTTTGGTCTAGAAGTCGAGACAATCACAGCGGATTGGGGTAAACCATTAGACACAGAGCAGTTTCGCGAAAAGCTTGCCGCTGACACCGAAAAGAACATTAAAGCTGTCATTATTACTCACTCTGAGACTTCTACTGGTGTCCTCAACGACCTGGAAACGATTAATCGTCACGTCAAAGAGCATGGCGAAGCTTTAATGATTGTTGATGCGGTTACCAGCTTGGGTGCAGTCAATCTGCCAGTAGATGAATGGGGAATTGATGTCGTTGCTTCTGGTTCTCAAAAGGGCTATATGATTCCTCCAGGGCTAGGATTTGTCTGTGTTAGCCCTAAAGCATGGGAAGCTTACAAAACAGCCAAGCTGCCACGCTTCTATCTGGATTTAGGCAAATACAGTAAAACAGCGGCAAAAAATAGCAATCCCTTTACCCCCCCAGTTAACTTGGTTGTGGCGCTACAAGCAGCACTGCGAATGATGCAAGCGGAAGGTTTAGAATCGATCTTTGCACGTCACCAACGGCTGATGAGAGCAACTCGTGAGGCGGTACAAGCTCTCTCACTACCCTTGTTTGGACCGGATGAGGCGGCTAGCCCTGCAATTACGGCGGTTGCGCCTGTATCTGTAGAGTCGGAACAAATCCGCGCTGTGATGAAGAAGCGTTTTGATATTTCTCTGGCTGGTGGACAAGACGACTATAAAGGCAAAATTTTCCGTATCGGACATCTTGGCTTTGTTAGCGATCGCGATATTCTTGCGGCGATTGGGGCGCTTGAAGCAACTCTCCGGGAACTGGGCTACGAATCTATGACACCAGGGGCTGGTATTGCCGCAGCAGCTAGAGTGTTTGCTCAATCATGAGCTTCTAAGCTGATGTGCAAGTTAATTACATGTTGAAAATTATCTACTAGCTAACAACGCTAATAAAAAGAGCGAGTCAATGGGTGACTCGCTCTTTTTTGTATTGGATAAATTGTGAATGAACATACAATGTCTGGACTTGCCTGGGGTTGAGATTCACCCAAAGGCATAAGCATTTGAACATTATCAATTTGCTCCTCGCTGATTCTTCCAGTCTTAAACGGTCTCCAGCCAGTCATAAATTCGATCAAGTTGCTCTAAGGTTACCAATCCATACTGCCAAAGAATCATTGGCAAAGGACCTGGATCTTGTTCACGACGGCGTTGTGCAATCGCAATTGAGTCTCTGGAAATCGCTAATTCTTCCTGAAGAAAGCGAATAAATCTAGAATAAGTTGCAGGTGCCATCTTTACTTTCACCTCCTCATAATCTGCTCTATTGTGGAATTAATGGCTTACGTTCTTGATCTACTAGTAGACAGTATGTGATCTGGCTACTTTTCTTCAGTTCCTTCCTTATATTGAAGGTTAGAACTGTTCTTACTTGTGTTTCAAATCACTCCCAAACTGAGATTTAAATCAGCTAAGTTTGCCTTCTACATTTTTTGTCGGCAAGAAATAGCCGCTTAAATAGACAGCCCTAGCTTAGACTTCCAACACTATATGTTGGAAACATAGATAGACTTTTCTGGTTACGGAAACTGAAACTTGGCAGTTCCTAGCAAACCTTTGTATAGTTTCTTACTTCAGCGCTTTAATAAAAGCCATCTGTAAATTGGAAGATTCATCAACCGATGTACGCTCTTACTCAGACAACCCTCACACCAATGCTTAGCGGTTCATCGCTAAGGCTTTGTTAGCGTAACATCTTCGCAGTTTTGCTCAGCTTCTGAATCTGGTTGGAGGCAGTTAATTGTTATAGAGTATCTGAGTTTGAACTCTTTATAACTCTCCCTTACGAAAGGGTAGCTTACTTTTATGGCAGAACTGCAACAAGTTCAGTGAAAATTTTAATAATTTCAACAAAAATTAAGAATTGGAGGAGGTTGGGGGGGTGATATTCTCATCTAAGAACTTCACACTCACCCGATCGCCCACCCTAAGTCCCAGTTCTGCTGCCCGTCCGCCTCTGAGTTCAATCACTTGGTCAATTGGTGTTTGGGGTCCATAGCTTGGGCAAGGATCTGCCGTACAAGGGGGAACATCCGCCGCGATCGCTTTTACCTCCCCGTTTCTGAGGAAAACCATATCCAAGGGAATTTTTGTATTCTTCATCCAGAAGCTGACAGGTCGTGGTGGAACAAAGGAAAACAACATCCCCCGATCATCTGCTAGTGATGTACGATACATCAGCCCTATTGCCTGCTCTTGAGGTGTCCGGGTCACTTCTAGCAAAATCCGCTGACCTGCCATCTGAGCTTGGGCAGTAATCGGTAGCATTTGCCCTAAGTCCTTGGGTAGCGCTGAGACAGATGGAGGAGGTGGCAGTCGTTCACCCGATTTCAATGGTGTTCCATTTCCAACGTTCGCTGGTGCTGAGGCAACACAACCCATCAGTACAACACACAGCGTTATGCCTAATAAACTGATTTGACCTTTCATTACACTTTTACCACTGGATAGTCCTTCTTCTGGGAAGCAGGACTGCTTACTGAAATTTGGGACTTCTAAAAACGATGAGTTTTGAGCGAGAAAACAGCCTTAACAAGGTTCACACATCGCATAGATGATGCCTTGAATAAAATTGACTATTTAACCTCTATGTCGGTAGGCAAATTAAACATAAGTACAAACACTCAAAGCTTACCTACAGGCGATAGATTCTCTCGCGTTAGGGGAGAAGCCTTGTACCCCATAACACATTGCCAGCATTATCTTTGTTTATGCCAACCTACTTAACGTTTCCTAGCACTCTATGCCTCCCGCAACACATAACCAACACCCCGTACTGTTTGAATCAGGCGCTTTTCACCCTCATCTTCAATCTTGAGACGTAAATAGCGAATATATACTTCAATGACATTTGACTCTCCCATGAAGTCATAACCCCAAACATTTTCGAGAATTTGTTCACGGGTCAATACTTCACGAGGATGAGCCATCAAATACTTGAGGAGTTCAAACTCCTTCATGGTCAAGTCAATCACTCGTCCACCACGTATAGCTCGGCGTGTCGTCAAGTCTAAAATCAATTCCCCAAACCTTAGCTGTTCGCTAACCCCTACTTCTGGCTCAAGATAGAGGCGCACCATTTGCAAAAATGGTTCAGTGCGATAAGGTTTCAGAAAATAATCATCAGCTCCAGCCTCTAGACAAGCCACTCGATCATCAACTGTGTCACGAGCCATGAGCAGAAGTAACGGTACACGAGAACCTGTACCTCTGATTTGAGAACACAACCTCAGCCCTGATTCTCCTGAGAGTGCCCTATCTACAACAATCATTGCCGGCTGGAGTTCACAGGCTTGATGCCAACCCGTGGTCGCATCAGGAGCAACAACAGTATGGTATCCGGCTTCTCTTAAATCTAGACTTAGGCGTTCAGCAAACGTTTCGTCTGTTTCTACGAGTAAAACACAGGGATTGCGATCAAGAGTAATAGAGTGCATAGGCAAAGCTTGTGTTGACAAACTGGCTACTAGTACCTAAATTATCTCCCTTGTTGTAGCACGTCTTGGTGTCAAGAGTCTTAATCCGAAGGGCACTGACATAAGAGCCTTGAAATAGATTTCACCCATCAAAGCGATGTCAAGCTAAAGCCTACTAAATCAGCCTTTCAACCCGTTTTAACGGGTTTTAGCTTTTAGCCCGTTCGCGTTCGCGAAGCGTTCTCGAAGAGTAGCGTTCCCGTTCCCCGTAGGGGTTCCCGAAGGGTAGGGTACTTTAGTTCAGGGCTTAATTCAGTGACATTCGTCCTAATCCAGTTTGAGGACTAAGTCAATAGGGATTGGATGCAAGGCACTAGGTAATATTGAATTGTCTTGTCCATTGCCGACACTAAGAAAGTCCATCGCTACGATGAACAAGTTCCCACGTTTAATGACATCTACCTGGCTAGCGACCTTCTTCCTATTGATGAAGAATTTGATGGAGTTGTTCCGCTTCCTCTAATATTTTACTAAATCCTCCTTCCGCAAAGCTTCTGACATAGTTAATTTTGATTTCCTCAAGCATATCTACGAGTAGAGATTGCAGTTCTTGAAGGTTATGCTTCTTCTGTAGTTCTATCTGTAGGGCTTCGTTGAAGTTTCGGATAAGACGGTTAGAATGTTCTGCTGCTACAGGGTCTTCTAATAGTGTTGTTAGGGTGCTGTAGGTTGTTCCAGAAAGATCTGCAACTAGTCTCTCAGTCAACTGCGTTGGTAATTGATTGAAACCAGGGACATTCTGTAGTTGCTTGTAAACAGGCGACTGGTTGAGGATCGTTGTAATACTGTGATGGAGTAAAGCTTCAAGGTCTGGTTGGACTTTGGGGAGTACGTCATAGACACTGAGGTGGAGTAGACGAGTTGCGATCGCTTTTACTTCATCAGTGTTATTGATATTGATGTAAGGGCGGCGAGTCTCAGGATGTAGTAGCCAACGCGCAATATCACCTCGTTGAATCGACTCCTGCGCTTGGTCAATCATCCGAATTCCAACAAGTTCCGTTAGTTCCTCAGCAAAATTGGCAATAAAGTCATATTTGATTTGCCGCCGTACAGGTTCCAGATTGAGTAACTCAACTTGATACAGGCGAAGTGTCACGGGAAGGACTCTCAACCACCGCCAAACGGGTAGTAGGAGAAAGATATCGTACCAGCGCCGCAGCATCGCTTCAAGCCAGTTTAATCGAGGATTTTGGCGACTTATATAGAAACTACGAGCGAGAAATTCTAAGCCGAATAGGACAACAAAGGGTAAGTCAATCAGCCAGAAGTTATTAAGAAATTTGCCATTGGTTCCCAAGCGGCGATAGTAGTTCTTTTGGATTAGCGGACGAACCTCAATATTAAAAAACCCAATCTCTTGCTGCCAACCGGCATGGGATAAGTAACCTTGACTCCAAAAGGTTTCAAAGGCTTTATGAGCCGATTCTTCACCAACGCGATCGCGTATTTAGTTTTTAATCTTTTCTAGGGTGCCGCTTTTATTCGCCAACGCAAACGGGTTATCCTCAATCATCTGGTTACTAAGACGACGTAATTCGGCTAGCAACTCTTCTCCCTGAGGTGGCTCTACCCCTGTCTGCAACACCAATTTTTCCAGTTGCTCTACCTTGTTCAGGTAGTTCTGTGTTTCTCGATGAGGTTCAATCCCCTTAATTGGGTCGTAAATCTGGATTAAACTCGGCACTTGTTGAAAGTAGAAGTCACGCCAGGGTACATAGCCGAGGTCAAAAAACACCAAACACAAGTTCACCAAGGCAATAATTGCCATTAATCGTTCAAACCAGCGGTTCCGACGAACTGTAAGTTTTGAGATAGCTAGTCTTTTAGTCGATAACATGCCGCTAAACCCTTGGAAATCTATCGGGTTTATTAGACTTGATGCGCTAAATTTGAGTCAACTCATCTTTAGCAAGATTTTGGCAATTCCTTGGGTTCATCCCCCTGAGTGCAACACTAGTGCAAGAAGGCAGAAAGCCGAAGGCAAGAAAGCTTGCAAGGTAAGCTTTTTAACCTTTTTCAACTGGATAGTTATTTCCGCCATACTGCACTAGTGTTCTTATCAGGTGATTATCCTGCCGCCTGTTGTTCCTTTGTCTACATCTAGTAATTACCCACTGGATAGAGGTAACCAAGAGGTTCATATGCAGTTGTGAGAGTTTCGCTCAGTTAGCGCAGAACATTTTGTGATCGCACTGTGCTAATATTGGGCGTTTGAATGACCAACCATCGCATACATTCTCTAGTTGGTGTCAAATTTCCTTGCTATTTCCAACAGAACGACGCGCCGGAAGGCGTATGTTTTAATCTTTGCTGGCACTTTCAGCTTCTTTGTTGGCTTGGGCTATGGGAGCGCTAAGCGATATGAATACATTCAAGAATTTTCCTTCGTTGAGCCTGTAACTGATGTTTTACCTGATTTTCATCTCAAGCCAGAACCCCCTGCTGTAACTATCAAAATCAAAGCCGTTGGAGACATCGTTCCTGGTACAAATTACCCTAATAATCGACTCCACTCGCGTAGTAAAACTCTCTTTCAAGGCGTTAAACGCCTTCTGAAAGGAGCTGATATATTATTTGGCAACTTTGAGAGTACGTTAACAAATTATCCTTACTCTCCCAAAGGTTTAGGTGGGAGGTTAATTGTTGCCTTTCGCACGCCTCCAAGTTATACCCAGATTTTAAAAGAAGCTGGGTTTGATGTGATGAGTGTTGCTAATAATCATTCCTTTGATTTCGCTCGTCAAGGATTTAATGACACCATTCACAATCTTGAAAAAGCTAACATTAAAGCCCTTGGTAAAAAAGGTCAAATTCTCATTGCTAAACGAAAAGGACTATCGATTGCTTGGATTGGCTTTAGCTACTTTAACTATCACAATTGTCTCAACAATCTAAAAGAAGCAAAAGCGCTAGTACAAAAAGCCAGTAAAAATGCTGATATGGTAGTGATTTCTGTTCATGCAGGTTCTGAGGGAACAGGGGCGATGAATGTCAGAAATCAAACTGAATACTTTTTTGGAGAAAATCGAGGAAACATGGTGCAGTTTTCTCGCACCATGATTGATAATGGCGCTGATCTAATTCTGGGGCATGGTCCTCACGTTCCTAGAGCCTTAGAACTTTATAAAGGCAAATTAATTGCTTATTCTTTAGGCAATTTTATGGGATACCGAACCCTCTCTGCTGAAGCACAACTTGCCTACTCCCTGGTTTTGGAAACGGAACTCAATAACCAGGGAGATTTTGTATCTGGCAAGATTATCCCTGTTCATTTAACAGGGCAAGGTATACCTTATCCTGATCGGCAGTTTCGCAGTGTCAAGTTAATCCGCCAGTTGACTCAGAGTAATTTCCCCAAGACTCGCCTAACGATTGATAAGAATGGTCGAATCCAGCCCAAGTAAGCACTATTCTCTATCTAAGTCGATTTCGGTAGCCGCTTCTTCCTTTTCGCCAAGTATGTCAGCGTCGCAACCTACACAGTACCAACCGATTTCTGAATCTTCCGTCAGTTTGATTTGAACTAAATCTGCCCCGCATCTGTGACATTTTGGTGCGTCCATCAATTTCTCCAGAGGATTTCCTTTGTGTCTACCTTAATTTTTCCTTGAACAGGGCAAAAAGGGAATCCAGTGAAAGCAGAAGTTCGCAAAACTCAAGTAATTCCTAGGCTCCAGAATGATCTGGGAGGAAGCAATGAACTTGTTTTAGGTATTTGATTCAGTTCAGTTAACCGAAGCGATTGCGGTCATTGGCTCAGCTAGCTTCTCATCCACTACAAAACAAGCAAAATTGACGATTCACTCACGTCATTTCCTCCCAGCTTCCGTATCAGCGCTTCCCACTCCTCAATTTGAGTATATAACTGCTGGCGGCATCGCCTTTTGCTTTGTGCAGTCGATAAACCCCTCGCCCTCAGAATCAGGAACGGTAGGGAGCCAGTAATAAAAGAGTGATGTGCGGTAACACCGCCTGTAGCATCGCTTTTCCTTTAACTCCTATTAATCCACTTGTTTAACTCCTTCACCCCATTGGTAAGGGAATTTTTTGATTGGGATGAAAAGCGATCGCCTCTTTTCACCTGACGAGTCGAGGCAGTATTTAAGCGCTATTCCTTTATTTACAAGGCATTCACACCTCAAAAAAAACTTTATACTACACTCTTGACATTTATGTAGCATACTTGTAGTATGTATATATCGAAGCAAGAAGAGGAGTGATTCAGTCCAACTCAAAACAATCATGTTGTTACTATTCATTCGGCTCCCTGGTCAACCTAGATCAAAGCGAGAGTCAAATAAAACACCGAATCAGCCTCCTTTGAGAGAGCAAGAACAAAGGTCATCTGCACGTATTCATCAACGGAAAACTACCGAAGCTATCCACAAGACTAGCCAGGTATATCACCTAGAACGTCGGTTGTTTCTCTAAATTTTATCAGTCTTTTTCTGAACCTTGAAAACTGAATAAGAAAGCACCTATTTATTTCATCAATCTGTGCTGACAGCCATAAGTACAGATGTCTTGAAGGGAAGCGTAGCTCAACTGATACTACAAGGTTGTCTCAACCTGCTATGAGAAACAGTTGGTATCTCTTACAAACAAAATACAAAAAGAGATCGGGATTCAATCCTGCTATGCTTCCTGCAATTGAGACCTACAACAGTGGGAATTGCTGATTGAGTCATGGGGCTGTAGCTCAGATGGTTAGAGCAGTGCCTTGTCACGGCAAAGGTCGTCGGTTCAAGTCCGATTAGCCCCGCTAGGGCAGCAATGATGGAGTTTCAATTCTCCACTCCCACACAACGGTCTCATCGAATAAGGGCTAATTCACCTGTCTTTCAAGCAGGCAATACGGGTACTCCTTCGGAGAACGCTCCGCGAACAAGTCCCGTTGGGGCTATCAGATTGATGAACGAGGTCGAGTAGCCAAGTGGTCGAAGGCATCAGTCTGCAAAACTGATATTTTCTCGTGGGTTCAAATCCCACCTCGACCTCTCAATCTGCAAATCATCTGGTGCATGGGAGTATAGCTCAACTGGCAGAGCAGACGGCTCTTAACCGTATGGTTGCAGGTTCGACCCCTGCTACTCCCACTTGTATGGTATGGGAGTATAGCTCAGTTGGTAGAGCGGCATCCTCATAAGATGACAGGTCGCAGGTTCAAGTCCTGCTACTCCTACTGATACACAAGCCTCATCGTTTAGCTCGGTTTGCAGAATCTAATACCCATAAGTTCGCTTATCGGTATTTGAATGAGAACAAAGCCTCATCGTCTAGTGGTTAGGACGCTGCCCCCTCAAGGCAGAGACAGGAGTTCAAGTCTCCTTGGGGCTATCTGGAGAGGTGGCTGAAAGCACTTCCCTGCTAAGGAAGCATGGGGCAACCCATTGAATTTTGGATTTAGATTTTGAATTCAAAGTTCAAATCGTATGTGGGGATGGTGTAACTGGCAACATTTCGGTCTCCAAAACCGACGTTCTGAGTTCAAATCTCAGTCCCCGCGCCAATGAGAGCGTAGTTTAACTGGATAAAATCTCGGTCTACGAAACCGAAGACGTGGGGGTTCAAGTCCCTTCGCTCTCGTCAACTTGGAGGGGTGGCTGAGTGGCTTAAGGCGCAGACTTGGAAAGTCTGATTAGGTTTTACCTAACGCAGGTTCAAATCCTGTCCTCTCCGTTGAAATTTCCCCCGGTAGCTCAGTTTGGTGAGAGCGCTCGCCTGAAAAGCGAGAGGTCGTCAGTTCGATACTGACCTGGGGGGCTGGCATTGCCCTATAGCTCAATGGTAGAGCCACGCGCTGTTAACGCGGGGGTTGTAGGTTCGAGTCCTACTGGGGCAGCCATTTATTTCATTGCCGGGTGGACGAATAGGCAAGTCGCAGTTCTCTGAAATCTGAGATACAGGTTCAAGCCCTGTCCCGGCATCCAATCATTGCCCTGTTGTGTAATTGGCAGCATATCTGACTTTGACTCAGACGGTCTAGGTTCAAACCCTGGCCGGGCAGCCAAATCATGCTTCTGTAGCCCAATTGGAAGAGGCTGCTACCTCAAAAGTAGTTGTTATTTAAGTATGGGTTCGACTCCCATCAGGAGTATCAACGGGATGTAATTCAGCGGCTAGAAGCCATGCTTTGGGAGCATGGAGTCGCAGGTTCAAATCCTGCCATCCCGATAAGCCCCTGTGACGTAATTGGAAACCGTCGCAAGCCCAGACCTTGCGTTTGCTGGTTCGAGTCCAGTCAGGGGTATTGGTGCGATGCGGGTGAAGTAGCCAGGGTAGGCTTGGAGGTCTCATAAGCCTCTTATCAGCAGGTTCAACTCCTGCCCCCGCCACCAAATTGCAGGCGTGGTGCAATGGCAAGCATAGAAGTTTCGTAATCTTCTGATGCGAGTTCGACTCTCGCCGCCTGCTCCAGAGTAAGTAGCGATCGCAGCTCAGGCAAAGCTTGAATTTCCACCCTCCCAAATTTGAAGTTGTCTGTCAGCAGCAACTATGCAATTGAGGAACTTGGGTGGATGCAGGAAGTTGTCATAAGCTGATGCCATCTGTCTGGCAGCTTCATGATAGGGAACGCGCCCTGTTCCTAATCCAGGACAGGCAACGCTACTAATTTTTCGTTCGGCATATTGGTTGTGCCGTCGAACAGCGAGAAGCATTGCCCACATTGCCACGTATGGAATGTCCGTACCAGCAATAGACATTGGCACTCGCATGGTGGGTGTGTGAGCCAGAAAAGGATGCTTTGAATGACCAGTTGCCACGATGAACGATGTTCCAACAGGCTGTTCACCCAGGAATTCATCCAGGATATGCTGCTGAACTTTTGTCATCAGGGAGCGACCAAAGAACCTAACGATCGCGGCATCGATGCCACCATCCATCATTCCAAATGAATTGGCAGGGCTAACTAGACAGTCAAACTCTGGCAACCACTCGAAATAGTCATTGACTATTTCAACGTTGGGTAAATAGCTGAAATGCTGTTGGAAAGCTGTAAACAGTTGTGAACTAGGAGCTACTAGTATTAGCTTCAAGTTTTGAACTTACCTCCACTTAGAACGCTATTTTAGTTGCAAGCTGAGGCAAGAGTCAACTTGCCTGAAACAAAGTGGCGAATTGGGAGTTTCCCGCAATTCGTTGCAATGCAGATGTGGTGTAAGTGGTAACACAAGGGCGTGGTAAGTCCTTGATGTGGGTTCAATCCCCGCCGTCTGCCTATCAGCAATGCACGGACAACGATTGAAGTTCCTGAATAGGATGGGATTGCTGGTCACTCGAAAACCTCTAAATTTATGGTTTTGGTGGATAGCTCAATGGGTAGAGCGCATGATTTTCAGTCATGAGTTGTTGGTTCGATTCCAACTCCATCAGCCATGAATGTTATAGCTTAAAGCTCAACGCTTAACGCTCAAACTTCAATCATTAAAGGTTAGACAGTTAACATTCAAACCATAAAGGTTAAAGCTTGATAAAAGCCAGGGGTTCTGGTTGTAGGTTCCATAAAACCTTGAGGTTTCCACCTGGCTGAGTGGTCAGCATCCCACTTTTTTTAATCAACCGGATATGGTGTAACGGTAGCATGTGAGTCTTCCAAGCTTTAGGTACGAGTTCGAGCCTCGTTATCCGCTCTGAAAAATGTGAGTGTCATCAGGTTTTCATCTGACTCTCTTTGCGGTAAGTGCAGCCAGAGTTCTACATTCCTGTCTCAGGATAAGACAACTACTATGAACACAGAAATAACAATACTGGTATGGAAAGAAGCTCTTGAGCAAGGATATCTTGGAGTAGATGCAGGAGTTCGCTGGGCAGACAAAATCATTGCTGAAACAGAAAAACCTGATATTTGGATCATTGAGATGTCGGTTGCAAAAAGCTCTGAACAGATGCTTGATGCACTGAGTCTATTCCCCATTTGCTCAGTCTCAATTGAACTTGAACTTGGATTTTTGTGTATGCAGTGGCTTGAAGGAAAACTAGATTTTCGTGAATTTCTTATTATTGCGGGGAACATCGCGCACATCACAAGCTTAGACTACTGTGACGATGAAACAATGTGGGAATTGTCGCGTGCTTATGATTATGCCGTTAAAGCAGGAAAGCCAATCGATGAATTTTTGACAAAGGCTAAAGCAATGTTTTCCCAACCCTATCAAACTGTAAAAGATTACCTGATCGAGTTATCAACTAAAGCTGGATGAAACACTAATTTTATCGCTACGCATAAAGTACTTACTGAAAGTAATTTAAGAGTCTCGGAATCTGCGGGTGTGATGTAGTGGTTAACATCTGAGTCTGCCAGTCTCAGCGCATGGATTCGAGTCCCATCATCCGCTTTGTAGTCCTGTAGCTCAACAGTGGAGCATTTGCCTTACAAGCAATAGGTTGCGGGTTCAAATCCTGCCAGGACTACCAATCATGGGAGTGTAGCTCAATGGATAGAGCAAGGAGCTTCTACCTCCGAGGTTGTGGGTTCAAGTCCTACCACTCCTGTTGCAAACTAGATGTAAGGAGGTTGCCTTCTTTTAAGATTAATTTGAACGGGATAGAGCGATCGCACATACAGCGTGACCTAATCTTTAGAGCTTACATACTAGTACGAGAGGAAAAGTAACGCTGCTCAAATGCAGTGGGCGTTTGAGAACGAGGAGTGCGAAGAATCCGACAGGTGGGCTTAGAGGTAGCCATCCTTTAAAGAGTGTGTAATAACTCATCGGCGGAGTCCCTCTAGTAACTGAGAAAACGCATATTGCTCTGAAAACTTGCACGCTATTTTTCGGATATGCGATCGCGATTGTATGGGTCTGTAGCTTAATCGGTAAAGCATCGCTTTTGGGGACATCTATTCTGGTAAAAGTGAAAGGCAAAGCTGCCAAAAAAGTTGTGTCTTGGGAGGTGGCTGAGTATGAAGTTGTGAAAGCCGATATTCGCTACGTGCAAGCATTGAGGATTGGCTCAGTTATCCAAAGAGCGAATTTTTCCAAGCATCTAGCTATGTGTTGAAGAAAAATGCCTAATTGTATCGACGCTTGGCATGATACGTTACCTGACGCTAGTCGAAGTGCTTAGTCTGCACAGTCAGATTATCGAGCAGTCAGGAGGTGCTTTGGGTGTACGTGACTTGGGTGCATTGGAATCTGCTCTAGCTCAACCTCGCATGGCATTTGGTGGGTATTAGAAGCATGACTGAATTACTTCAGCGCCTCATCGCAGAGCTAGAGAAACTGCTAGAAGACGAGCAAAATGCGATCGCTACTCGTTCCACCAACAGGGCACGAGCAATCCCTAACGCACTACTAGTCAGGAAAACAAAAAAGCTGATGGCTGATAGCTGACCGTTAACTGCTATGGAGCTAACTGCTTAGGTCTGAAAATGAGTAGAGCCGCTTGTAATACAGGAGTAATTGTCATAGGACGTTAACCTGCTCTAACATTTAACCTGCATCTTGAGGTAATCCCTTCAAGGCGGATTAGCTTAGTTATGAATTCGTAAGTTTAAGACATAGCGACCTAACTGGAGTTTTTCTGACCATAGCTCATACTCCAGTTGCAGATTTTGAGGTAGGGGATAACCCTCTAGCTTCAAACTCCGAGTATAATTCCGTAAACGTAATGACTCAAATCCCTGAAGCGAGTCACCTTGCAACCAATAGCGACTGATGCCGTAAGTTCCTCGCTCCCACAGGTGACGATAACTCAATTTACCGTTTTCCTGCATTGTCATAATCACCCGGTATGGTGAGATTTCTAGCCATAGGAGTCGGAATGTTGGCTGATGAGGTTGGCTTATATCATCATCTGTCGTTGGTTCTGGCTCGCAATCAGGAAGGGTTGGCTCTCTCAACAACAGGTGAAACCGTTCCTTGTCTTTTTGGTACAGCGTTGCAGCAGTTTCCACGCTAGACCAAATTGGCAGGTCAATAGATACCAGAGAAAGACAAACAGGCCTGCGGTGATGGGTCAGCATGGAATTTTAGAAGGGAAAAGGACAAAAATAACCTAGCTCTACCTTCATATTAGAATTAGCTAGGGGGTGGCAACAGTATTTTCACTAAAGTTTGCCAATGTACTTGCCAAACAGTGCTCTTTGTCGGTAATATTATTAATCGTGACAAACGTTAGCTACTCAATCCTCAGTAGCTCAGTGGTAGAGCGGTCGGCTGTTAACCGATTGGTCGCAAGTTCGAATCTTGCCTGGGGAGTTTACACAAAAATATAGCTTTTGCAGAGACAGTGCCTGTGCGCCAGGATGTTGGCATGGTAAGCTTTTTGATTGTTTTGCTTCTCCTTGCAAGTGAGGAAGGCAAGATGGGTAAGGCTGTGGATACTGGGACATGAGTCCAGCGCCTAAAACAGTACGTGCGATCGCGTTTCGTAAATAATTTTACAAAATGTTACTCAAGTGCCGAGATCTAACCACTGTTCTTGTAGTTGATCGCAATAATGCTTGGCTCAAGGCTCTAAAGTGCAGAAGCGGTGAACAATGGCTGAAAAATTTTCAGGAAAAGTTCTTTTTGCTAATGGCTTCCCGGCTCAAAGCGTTCTTGTTCGTGTTTTCGATAAGGATGAACCGGGGAAGGGTGATGATGATTTAACCGTTGACCCTGGTCGTTCAGACAGTCAGGGAAAATTTACGGTTCGCTTTGAACCCTCTCGTTATCTTGACTACAACACCATTAGCACCCAAGAACTGCGTAACCCGCCTTGGGACTGGACACTGACGACTCGTACACGACGCATTCCTGATATTACAGATATCTATTTACCGTACTTAGAATTCCGCTATACCTTCAATGGTCGCCGTTGTGTGCATACAGCTTTCATGGTGCCATTCCAAAGTGAGTTCCGCTTACCGGAAATTCCTGCCTTTGACTTCAAACCGTCTGTACATGGGTTCAAATTCATCAACAACTTTCCTGGCTATGCACTGCCTTTTTCGATTCCAAACTTGCCAAATTTGTCAACAGTTGGAAGTGACTATGGTCTTTGCGGTGGGATGTCTTGTGCCGCTTATGACTTTCTCCTAGCAGGTCAGAGTATTCCTTCACAAACCACTGTGCCAGCAAAAGGTTCAGTGTTGAATCAATATCTCTATCGACGGCAAATCGACACTTACGGGGCGTTCGGCGAGTACGTTGCTAAGTTCGCTCAGTGGATGGTATTACCAGACGATACCGTCCTTGGTACTCAAAAGCGTACCTACGATGAATTTGAGGAAATTCGTGCCAAGTTAGATGATGGAAATGCAGTTGTCTTGGGACTTGTTTATGTTAGCGGGAGTAATACGTTAGAAATTTGGAACAATCACCAGGTTTTGGCATACGGCTACTCTGAAGTCTCAGCTACCACAATTGATATAAATATCTATGACCCAAACTATCCCCAACGAGATGATGTCATTATTCAGGTTGAAAGAGTACCTGTAGGAACTACTTTTGTTCCTGGCGTTCCTCCCCGAAAGAAAACCGTTTTGGGTTTTAAGTGTACACAACGGGTGTCCAACCGCAGCAAAGACTTACGAGGGTTTTTCGCAATTCCTTATGTGCCAGTAGTACCTCCAGCAGAACTTTAGGTTGTAGCTTTTATACAACGCACAGTTTTACCGTTGAGCGCTAATCGTGGGTTGTGCCATCAGGCATAATTGCCCCTTGGAGATTAGCATGGTGCAGGTTCGCTTTACTAAGGTTTGCGCCTCTAAGATTAGTCCCTCGACAGTCAGCGCCTTGTAAATCAGCTTTACTGAGGTTCGTCCATCTGAAATCAGCTCTTTTGAGATCAGCCTCGCTTAGGTTAGCCCCCAACATGTATGCGCGACTAAGGTGAGCCTCGCTTAGATTAGCGTTGTGGAGGTCAGCCATGTAAAGGTAAGCACCAATCAGTTCAGCTTCGTAGAGGTTGGCGTAGCTGAGATCAGCATGGCTGAGGTTTGCGTCCATAAGGTCAGACTCACTAAGATTAATCCTGCTTAGCTTTGCTGCGCCCAGATTAGCTCCTTTGAGGTTAGCCTTTCTGAGACTGGAGCCAACTAGATTAGCGCCTCTGAGGTCAGCCCCAAACAGATTAGCGCCTCTGAGATCGGCTCCGATCACGTTTGCTTCAGTGAGGTCAGCACCTCTAAGGTCAGCGTTGTGGAGGTTCGCATCAATCAAGGACACTTCACGGAGATTAGCCTCAATTAGGGCAGCGTTCGGAAGCTCAGCATTGCTAAGGTTTGCGTGGCTGAGGTTTGCTGTAATTAGTCGAGCCTTGGACAAATCAGCTTTTCGCAAATTCGCGCCGCAGAGGTTTGCCCCTCTAAGATTTGCGCCTCTAAGGTCAGCTTCACTTAAGTCTGGTGCTATTTGATCGTTTTTCGTTCTCCACTCAATCCATCTCACTGCACCCTTCTCAAGTAGCGCAAGATGCTCCAGGTTTGCCATCAACTAAGTCTCCCTTGCTGAAGAAAAGTAGTGCCAACTAAAAACTTTAACCGAATGACCGCACGTTAAGGTGCAATTACCTTGATGGAGCGATCGCGTAGATCAACTGATGTAGCCTATTTTCAACACTCAAGGGATTTGTTACCTATTCGTTACGCATAGCAGCCGGATTCTCACGACCTGCCACGCTTTCAATTGCCCCTAATGCCGCTCTAGAACCTGCGAGAATATCCCGTTCTGCACCACCTAGGTAGAGGCGTCCGAAGCTGCCAACCGCTTGAACCTGCAAGATGTTAATCATTGCCGCCTTCTCTGCCTCATTGGCAGCGAGAGCAGCATAAGCGGCTGGCTCGACTTCCAATACATAAAGTGTTTGCCCTGCTAGAATCATCTGTCCACGGCGGGTACGATTAATTAATTGTGTTTGGTGAGCATCAATATTGCGGATAATCTGGCTAGAAATGACACGCGGTTTGAGACAATCCTGTTGGCGAACTCCTAGCGCGTCCAAAATTGCCTTCCCTGCTGCCCGCGTCTCTCCTTGTTGGCTGGAATGAACTTCCAAAAGCCCGTAAAGTCGTTCGACAACCAGCACCCCTGGACGGACTGAGGTAGATTTTAGGGCAACATCCGTAATTCGGTTAATTTCGATACCTGGTGAGATTTCCACCCACAACGATGTATCTCCTGGCAATGGCAAGAACCCCAGCGCCACCGTCCCCATGTATGCCGCGTGCTGAGGTTGCAAGCTATCGAGAAATACATAACTGCGTAGTTCTATACCCAAGGTTTTTTCTCCATATAGTGGGTAAAAATATGAAACATCTAGTCCTTTTGCTCACTCCATGTATTTTAAGTTGTCACTTGTAGAATTCAGATTTCACCTCACTGTAGCGGAAAAAGGATACTCACTATTCGATAATCTGTTACACTTTTAACTTGCTAAAAATCTATAGTAAAAGTTTTAATGTATTTAATGTAAAACTAAGGGTAAAAAAGATGAAATATCAAGTTAAAATTTTGGAGCCTACAGATTTATGGTACTTACAAAATAATATCAATAAAGAGACCAATAGGTTTTATCACCCAACCAAAAATATTCCCTTTGTTCAGCAAGTCGAGATTTACCTAGATAATTCTGGAGTAATAATCCAGAAAGGCATGTTGTATAGCTGTGTTGGTCGGTTGAATTATGGAGTTTATAAAACCGATAACCGTTTGAAAGATATGTGGGTATCTTTGATGACAGAAATGGACTATAACGCTCCGGTCTATCAAGGCACTGGTACAATTCACCTAGAACCCAGTCAAAAAGGAAATTTTCTGCATTACACACTCATTGAGCTATCCGATTCAGATCAATGGGAGTTTGATGATGGTATATTCCAGTTTTGTTCTGATAATGTGGTTATAGGTACAAAACGCTTAAAATTCCGGCAAGTAGCTGGTTCTAATGACGGAAGATGGAGAATTGCGCTTAGAGCTTTATCTGGGCAGACATCTAAAGCTGTAGTAGGTACAACTGCACCCGCCAGGATTATTGAAATCAAGAAAGGTGAAACCCTAATGGCTGATTATGATATGGTCAAAGGGTTTACAAATGGAATTGAAGAAGAGTATCGAAAATTAGGACATTTTGGGAAAGGAGGTGGAGAAGGTTATGTTTGGTTTTATGGAGGAGAAGGCAAATTATTAGTGTCAGAAATGAATGGTATGGGTCTTGGCTAAATTCTTGTTTTAGGACTTATCTATATCAATAGTTAGCTGTTGCGTTAAGCAATAGCTAAGTATAATATTTTTTACCAAAAAAAACAAAAATTAAGTATTTATGATGATAAATGACCAAAATATTAAGCTAGATCAATTTTTGAAGTGGGTCGGTGCTGCTTCTACGGGTGGTGAAGCGAAATTAATGATTCAAGGTGGTGAAGTGAAAGTCAACGGTAGTACAGAGACTAGACGTTCAAGGAAATTGGTAGAAGGAGATTCCGTAATGGTCAAAGACAAAATTTATAAGGTTGAGTTGAACTAACCGAAAACGAAAGCTAAAAGAATTTCTACAATAAACAGATAGATTAACTACCTAAGCATTGAATGGACTGGCAAGAAGTATCTGGTTGCTGGGTTTTAATTCCTCCGCGTCCCAGCGCAATCATACATTTCCTGGGTGGCGCTTTCGTTGCTGCTGCCCCCCAAGTGACCTATCGCTGGTTACTTGAACAACTAGGGCGTCAGGGCTATGCAATAATTGCAACGCCATTCGTGAATACGTTGGATCATGCTGCGATCGCACGCGACGTTCTCAACCGATTTGAGACGACCTTAGATCGGCTACAAACAACAAATGTTTTACGCAAACGGTATATGCCTATTTATGGTCTTGGACATAGTATGGGCTGCAAACTACATCTGTTGATCGGTAGCCTATTCAAAGTCGAACGTGCTGGTAATATCTTGATTTCCTTCAACAATTACCCTGCAACTCGCGCAATTCCTTTTATTGAACAGTTGAATATCAATCCTGCATTCAACGTTGAGTTTAGACCATCACCCTTAGAAACTAACGAGCTTATTGCCCAGCGCTACCAAGTTCGTCGTAATTTGCTAATTAAATTTACTAACGATGACATCGACCAAACTTCTAGCTTGACTCAAGTTTTACAAGAACGCTTCCCCAATATGGTTGTCATCCAAACACTAAATGGCAGCCATGTTACGCCATTGGGACAAGATGTTAACTGGCGGACGGGTTCAGTCTTTACTCCTTTTGATGCTGTTGGTCAGTGGATGAAGCAAGAAGTATATCGCGACCTCCATCAGCTCAAGCGGGAAATCATTCGCTGGCTAGAACCCTTCCAGTCTACCTAACACCAACTTTTAATAAGTACTAATCTATATCACTACATATAGCAAAAAGAGGCGGGGAAATCCCCACCTCTTAAGTACTATCTCTTAATTAATTACTTGTTTCAACAGGAACTTTGAGACCTTGTGAAGATAAGCTGCCGTCTGGAGAAATCGATTGACCTTCAATAAAGGAGCGCAACATCCAAGCCATCTCCTCGTGCCCCTCCATGAGTCCAGTTAGAAAGTCAGCAGTGCCTTCGTCGTGATACTTGTCAGAACACTGATCAATGTGGTCACGTAGATTACGAATGACTTGCTCGTGATCCGAGACTAGGTTTTCTACCATGCCACTAGCATTAGGAAGAGTACCAGGATCTTCCTTAATCGAAGCATATTTCAGGAACCCTTCAGCGGTACCAACAGGATAACCACCTAAGGAACGAATTCGCTCAGCCGCTGAATCGATAGTTTGTGTCAAGGTTGTGTAGTGTTCTTCCCACAGTTGATGCAAAGAGCGGAACTGGGGTCCAACAACATCCCAGTGGTACTTCTTTGTTTTGATTAATAGCAGATACATATCTGCTAAATCATGATTCAACAAGTCGGTCACGCCTTGACGCTGTTCTTCTGATAAACCTATATTTATAGGGCGCATAAATTTGTTCTCCACACTTTGAGACTATTAGTCATTGCAACAAATCTATACAGAAAGACCATCAGTCAAACGGAAGATCATTAGGTCAGTCATTAGGACTAACCATTGAGTAGCCTAAACAAGGAAAATCAGGCTTAGCTAGCATTGACAACTGGACTAACTTTGGCACGGTATAGCAGTTTCTCTTTCCAACGGTAACCTGTATACCGGACTTTGACAGTTTCTCCGAGTTGAGCTGTTCCCTCCATTAGTTGATGCCATTGTGGATCATAAGGCAGTTCAGAGCCAACGGAAGCGATCGCTTCTACTCCCCACTCTTGTAACAGCTGTTCCATTGGTCGAACTAAAGGCACTAATCTAACGGCTGGTAACTGGGGATTTTGTTGTGCCGCATGAGCCGCTGTTGGCCATTGTAGAAGCCAAGATTCTAACGTTTGTAAACTAGACTGCTGAAACTCCTGCCTTAAAGTTTCTTGCTGTTGCTCCAACTTTGCTTGTAGCCGTTGATATTCTTGCCTCAATGCCTCCACTTCATCCCCAGCGACCTGAGAAGCAGGGGCAGTAGACTCTAATGAAAAAGTTGCCAGCAACTCGCTTGCCGATACCTGCAAGGCTTGAGAAAGCTTTAGCAAAGTTTCTACTCGAATCTGCGATACCTCTCCACCGCGTAAACGCCTCAGTTGCTTTTCTGAAACCCCAGCACTTCGACTAAGTTGTCTGTAACTGGAAAAACCCAGCCGTTGCATCAATTGTTGCAATAGCTGGGTATAGTCTTGCTTTGAAGAAAGAGTCATGTGTTCCACACCCACTTGTCTAGCTAAGTACCAGTTGGAAGGAAATACTAAACCATTTAACAACTTAGAATAACGTGATGTGTAGCTTTTCACTCTAGCCTCTTCCCTAGCTCTTCACCTTGTAGGGAAGAGGGGTGGGGCTTAGGTTTTTTCAAAGCTGCACGTCACGTTAGAATAACTAACCTTCGCAACTCTAGATGCTAGGTTTTACTGGGCATTGAGAATACTACGCAGCATCCACGCAGTCTTTTCATGGACACGCAGCCGACCAGTCAACAAGTCAGCGGTGGATTCGTCGTTCCCGCGTTCAGTAGCAGGAAATACTGAACGTGCTGTCTTCGCTACAGCTTCATTGCCTTCTACAAGTAAACGCACCATTTCCTCAGCCGAGGGAACTTCACTAGTTTCTGGAATTGAACTTAATTCTGCAAAAGCACTGTAAGATCCAGGAGCAAACACACCAAGCGCTCTAATTCTTTCAGCAATATCATCAACAGCAATTGCTAGCTCTGTATATTGTTGCTCAAACATCAGATGCAGTGAATTAAATTGAGGCCCAGTAACGTTCCAGTGGAAGTAGTGAGTTTTCAGATACAACGAGTAAGTATCAGCAAGAACGCGAGAAAGTCCGTCAGCAATTTCTTTTCGGCTTTCTTCTCCAATGCCGATATCTACTGGTAAGTTTTTGTCTTGAGTTTGCATTGTTGTCTCCTAATTCAGCAATTTTTTATCCAGTAGCTACTTACAGCTCTCTCGATATTGATAAGTCGCAATCTGTTTTGAGCTTGAGTTACTCTCGTCATCGTACTTGATAGGGAAGATTTGGAGAGAAGTTTTCCTCATCCTTATACCAACCACTCGACTCGATTGAGTATGAGTTGAAGTGGTGCATGGCAATAACTTGTCAGTAATTAAGCCAAGTGCCTCTGTAGAACTGAGCGAGGCGCTTTGCGAACGCGGCAACGAATTGTTTCTTTGCCTAGGCGTTTGTGAGCCTCAAATCTATGGCAACCCGAAAACCCATAATACTGTCCATCCACTTCGAGGACATCTATGGGTTCGCGCAACCCCTCCTCTTTAATTGACTCCATTAGAGCGGTTACCTTGTTTTGATCATTCTCTCGCGGTAGGGGACGGCGAATTTCCCGCAGAGGAATTTCTCTTATATCTACCATGTTGCGAGTTGCTACCTCAATTCCTTACTTCTAAATCATACTCGTTATGAGTTCGTTCTGCAATACTTGTTGACTGACTAGAGTAGCGATGCATCATTATTGGTTGCCTCCAAGGTTGTTTCAAAACCACCGTTGGGTGTCCACTGGATGGCTCCATCACGCCCCGTCCAGTAGAGAGGAATCTTTGCTTTTCGTAGTAGCTGCGCTGTGTCTATGTCTACTGTGTTAGATGATGAGGCGATCGCGAATTTCGGCTGCAGAACCGCTAATAAGTCTGGGATTAAAGGTTCTCCAGTCCATAACAGCACTTGAATCTGACGGAGATTGTTGGTTTTTGCTAACTGCTTTTGTATATCCGGCTGAACTTCTCCCAAAAGCAACCACATTTGCTCTTGAATTTTCAGTTGCAATACCGCAGGTTGAGCATTAATCAATTCAATTAGTGTAGAGCCAACAGACAAGGTTTGACCGACTGACACTGACTGGTAGTCACCTTGTTGGGATTGGACGGCGTTGGCGATTGCAGAGGAAGATGCAATTGCATCCTTCCCTTGGGTGCTGGCTGACGCTGGCAACGAATCAGCACTGTCGTAAAATTCCTTTACGGGTAAGCTTTCCAGCATTTGGAGCCAACCACTTCTAAGACGAGGTTGTGAATCGAGAGCAATCGCCCAATCAATTTGATTCACACCCTGCTTCTGCAAAAAAGGCAGCACCGTAAAACGTGCAGTATCCTCTTCGCCACTATTAAGCAATGTGACTTGTCCATGATCTTGAATTATCAAAACCTGCTCTTGAGCTGCGGCTAGCACTGTTACTCGATACTGAGCAGCTTTTGTCTGCCAAAGAGGGAAAGCAATCAACGATAGAGCTACTAAAACGACCATCCACCAGCGGCGTTGCAACTTCTTTCTCGTGGAGCTTATCCCAATCAGCCCGTAGATTAGCAGCAACGACAACAGTGAAATTGTGCCAACGGCTACCGAGCTTCCGGGTAACCTATTAAAAAATTCCACCAACGCCATCAATAACTGAGTTGGATAGTTAAGCAACCAAGCAAGTGCGCTTCCTACGACTGGGGAGATTAGTGCAGCTAGGGCACTGATGATACCACCAAGACTGATGAGAGCGATTAATGGTGCACAAATGATATTTGCTGCTGTGCTGTAGGGTACCACCATGCCAAAGACATGCAATTGTAGAGGTAATGTCCATAACGCCGCAGCAAGGGGAATTGTAATTAAGGACGCGATCGCAGGTGGTAGCCAGTCTAGTCGCTTTGTTAGTGGTGGTACAGTGACTAGCAATCCCAAAGTTGCCAAAAAGCTTAACTGAAATCCTAAATCCCAAATCCAAAGTGGATTGAAAATCAGCAACAGGGTTGCTGCAACTAGCAATGAGCCTAATGGCTTCACCTTCCGTTGTGTTACCAACGCAAGCAAGGCTCCAAAACCCATAATTGCGGCCCGTAGCACCGAGGCTTGTAACCCTGTTAAAGCGACAAAAATTCCTAAAGCAATCGTTCCAAAAGCTAACTGCGCTCTCACCGAAAGACGTTTAGTTAGAACCAGTACGAAACCTAAAATCAGAGAAGTTTGAGTTCCAGAAGCGGCTAAAGTATGAGCCAATCCACTTTTAATAAATTGATCCCGGATGTCGTAGGGTATGTCCACTGCTCGACTTCCTAAAACCATGGAACTCACAAGCGATCCTGCTGGACTACCAAGCCACAGTACTTGTGAACGAAGAATTCGCTGCTGCAAGACCCAGCGACCCCAGCGACGTGCTTGCTGTTCCCCTGATTCACTAACTTGACGTCCGCTAAAACCAGCAAAGGAGCCTTCTCTTGCCAAATAAGCTCTAAAGTCAAAATCACCAGGGTTTGAGGCTGGCTTGGGTTTGTATAAAACACCAGTGACAGCTATGTTTTGACCAGGGTAAATACCAGTCGCCTGAAGTAGGGGTACCGTAACATAAAGCTTACCCGTCACTCCCTTACTAGTAACACCTGCCTGATTGCTGCTTTCAACCTCATTCAATTGCTTTACTTCTAACCAGAATTGTCCTTTTGAAGAACGTGTAAGGCGAGGGAGATTCTGAACTATGCCTTGAACCGTGACAACTTGCTCTTGGACGGTGCCATTAGTTGAACGAACAAACTGGCTAATGTCATTCAATGTTGGTTGTGGCACTCGCGCTTGAAAATAAAGAGGTGCTATGGCTCCAACTAATCCAGCAGCTAGCCACAGCCTTGGTTTGGGTCCTGTTCGCCAAAATCGAGGTATAGTGATCGCCCCCACTATCCCCAATACAAATATCCCTAAAATTAGTACACCTAGCTCTTGCCAAGAAACAGAGCGAGTTGCTAAGTCTAGACTTGCTGTCAACAGCAAACCACAAATATAAGCCAAACTCAGTAGAACACCACTAGCAGGATTCATTAGATTGCTAAACCCAGCTTGAACCCCAGTACAGCATGAAGGAACAGTAAACAAAGTGCTGTACTTCCCAAGTAGGCGTGAACAGTACGCAGTAAAGCTCTGTTACCACCAAAGCCAGTGAACGAGATAATGCCATTGGCGGCTAATAAAATCAGTACAATTGAACCAGTCCAAAAGTGGGGACTTTCCAAAACGGCTTCATGCTGCATCACTAGCGATAGAACTCCACCGATGTATCCCAAAGCTACAAAAAGAAACATCCAAGGAGCAAGCTTACGATGATCATCTCGACTTTTCATTGCCAATGTTGAATCAGCTACCACCCGTCCGCGCCATCCTGCTAAACCAATAAAACTACCCATTACAAAGACTACAATTGCCATCATCAATGGGTGCCCCCAATGCACAATGGGATCAGGAATTCCTAAACTCCGAAATTGATTGGCAATTGGTTCTAGTAGCTGACTGATATTTGCCATTAGTTTTTAAAGCTCCTTCCATGTCAGTTTTGCTGTCTGTTCAGTTATCTCTCTGCTAAGTTAATCAAGCCACTCGATGAAGTAAAGATTTTCCAGTGGCGACAGTCGCACTTTTAGCTAAACTGGCGGTTCTTAATCTTTAAACAGTTACTTTCTCTAGGGGAAATCCTAAACTTTGCCGTTGCTGTAGGTAAAGCTGAGCTACTTGTCTTGCCAGCTGACGGATTTTGCCAATGTAACGTGTCCGCTCTGTGACCGAAATAACACCTCTAGCATCAAGCAGATTGAAAGTATGAGAACATTTCAACACGTAGTCAAGTGTAGGTAGAACAAGCCCTTTTTTGCTAAGTTGCTCTGCCTCCTGCTCATAGAGTTCAAATAGGGTAAACAACAAATCCGGATTGGAAGCCTCAAAATTATAGGTACACTGCTCTATTTCTCCCTGAAGGTGAACATCCCCATAGCTAATTTGGTCATTCCAGCGAATTTTAGGGAAAGCATCGACTTCCTGAAGATACATTACTAGTCGTTCGAGACCATAAGTAATTTCAATGGAGACGGGACGACAGTCAATACCGCCGCACTGTTGGAAATATGTAAATTGGGTAATTTCCATCCCGTCTAACCATACTTCCCAACCAACACCCCAAGCACCCAGTGTTGGAGCTTCCCAATTATCCTCGACAAACCGAATGTCATGGTCTTCAGGACGAATACCCAACGCCTTAAGGGAGTCTAAATACATCTCCTGAATATTCTCTGGCGAAGGCTTAATTAAAACTTGATACTGATAGTAGTGCTGGTAACGATTAGGATTTTCGCCATAACGTCCATCTGTTGGTCGTCGGCATGGTTCAACATAAGCTACAGACCAAGGCTCAGACCCGATCGCTCTCAAAAACGTATGGGGACTCATAGTACCCGCGCCTTTCTCTGTGTCGTAAGGCTGTGCAATTAAGCAACCGCGATCGCTCCAGAACTGATGCAGCGTAGCTATCACTGCCTGAAAATTCATAGAAACCTCCACAAATGCCTGAAACCCATAATCCATTTTTGCGTAAATGCATCCGTAAAACTGGATTTAGGGCATTACAAAAAAATCATCCAAGGGGTTGACACGTGAAGAATGAGGATATATATTGGTAAATGCGCTTGAGACAGACAACTGCTCCCAAAGCGCCCCGAACCTAGACAAATCAATAGTTTGAAAGCACTAGACTAAATTAACCTCGTCAAAAAAACTCAAGGTTGAACCAGGCATTGGACAACCTAATTTAAACAGAGGAACCGAAACGTTAAATTTTCGTTTCGGAGCCGGAACTAACTTAACTCAAAATGGAGAGTTTGATCCTGGCTCAGGATGAACGCTGGCGGTCTGCTTAACACATGCAAGTCGAACGGGCTCTTTAGGGAGCTAGTGGCGG
>JAESFV010000276.1_pt1 | contig 39721 bp, 44 predicted proteins | sample 9269471 | NCBI WGS metagenome assembly JAESFV01 (sample SAMN14502647, study PRJNA617108) | algae metagenome | isolation source: Symplocastrum torsivum CPER-KK1 and co-occurring heterotrophs from... | place: USA: Central Plains Experimental Range, Colorado | collected 2001-01-01
TGCAGTCCGGCACGCAGGCGGCCCGCGAGGCCGGCAACATGGTGGACCTCGACAGCGACCCGACCAAGCTGATCGAGATCGTCGGCATCGGCAAGCAACTGCTGATGACGCGCGGGGCGCTCACCACCTTCTCCATCGCCAATGACGTGGCGAAGTATTTCGCCATCATCCCGGCGCTGTTCATCGCCGCCATCCCCGAGCTGGGGCTGCTGAACGTGATGGGGCTGGCCTCGCCGCAGAGCGCCATCCTCTCGGCGGTGATCTTCAACGCGCTGATCATCATCGCGCTGATCCCGCTTGCCTTGCGCGGCGTCGCCTACCGGCCGGGCGAGGCCGGGGCGGTGCTGGCGCGCAATCTCGCCATTTACGGGCTGGGCGGGCTGGCGCTGCCCTTTATCGGCATCAAGCTGATCGACCTGGCTTTGGTGGCGATCGGGTTGGCGTGACGCAACGCCTGTCATCCCGGCCGGAGGCGAAGCCGAAGCGCCGGGATCGTCCGCCCACGTCCAAAGATCCCGGATCGGTCCTCGGCCGTCCGGGATGACGCCCCCCCCTCAAGGAGTGTTCCATGCTCACCTATCTCCGCCCGGCGGTGACGCTGCTCATCGCCTTCACCGTGCTCACCGGCCTCGCCTATCCGCTCGCTTTGACGGAAGCCGCACAGGCGCTGTTCCCGATGCAGGCCAATGGCTCGCTGATCACGCGCGACGGCGTGGTCGTCGGCTCCTCCCTGATCGGCCAGACCACCACCGGCCCCGGCTATTTCCACCCGCGCCCCTCAGTGGCGGGCAATGGCTATGACGCCGCCGCCTCGTCCGGCAGCAATCTCGGCCCCACCAGTGCCAAGCTGGCGGAGCGGCTGAAGGCCGATGCCGACGCCCTTCGCGCGGCTGGCCTCGCCGGTCCTGTCCCCGCCGATGCGGTGACGACCTCCGGCAGCGGGCTCGACCCGCACATCTCGCCGGCCAACGCGCTGGCGCAGGCCACCCGGGTCGCACGCGCCCGGGCGCTCGACATGGGCGTTGTGCGCGCCCTCGTCGAAGCGCACATAGAGCGCCCGCAGCTCGGCGTGTTCGGCGAGCCGCGCGTCAATGTGCTGGCGCTCAACCTGGCGCTGGACGCGCTCGCCAAGGACGCGCCGCGCTCGTGAGACGGAGTTGAGAATGAGCGGTGAGGAGGCCCCTCGCGCCGATCCGGACGCCTTGCTGGCCGCTGCCGAACGTGAGGCGCGCGGTAAGCTGCGCCTCTTCCTCGGCGCCGCGCCGGGGGTCGGCAAGACCTATGCGATGCTCTCGGCCGCCCGCGCCGCCCAGGCGGGCGGCCGCGACGTCGTGGCCGGACTCGTGGAGACGCATGGCCGGGCCGAGACCGAGGCGCTGACCGCCGGGCTGGAGATGCTGCCGCGCAAGGGCATGGCCTATCGCGGCCGGCTGGTGCCGGAATTCGACCTGGACGCGGCGCTGGCCCGCCGGCCGCAACTGCTGCTGGTCGACGAATACGCCCATTCCAATGTCGAGGGCTCGCGCCATCCCAAGCGCTGGCAGGACGTGCAGGACCTGCTCGCCGCCGGCATCGACGTGTGGACGACGCTGAACATCCAGCATGTCGAGAGCCTCAACGACGTGGTGCAACGCATCACCGGCGTGCGGGTGCGCGAGACAGTGCCGGACGCGGCGCTGAGCAAGGCCGACGAGATCATCCTCGTCGACCTGCCCTCCGACGAACTTCTGAAGCGGCTGGCCGACGGCAAGGTCTATGTCGAGGACACCGCCACCCGCGCGGTGCAGAGCTTCTTCAAGCCCAGCAACCTGACCGCGCTGCGCGAACTCGCTTTGCGGCGGGTGGCGGCGCAGGTCGACAGCGATCTGGTCGAGCGCATGCAAGGCGCGGCGATCGAGGGGCCGTGGGCGGCGGGCGAACGGCTGCTGGTCTGCGTCGGACCTGATATGGCGGCGGAGCGCGTGGTGCGCGAGGCCAAGCGGCTTGCCGACCTGATGGACGCCGCGTGGTTCGCGGTGACGGTGGAGCGGCCCGGCCATGTGATGGCGAGCCCTGACCGGCAGAAGCTCGATGCCGGCCTACGCCTCGCCGAAAGCCTCGGCGCCGAGGTGCGCGCGCTGGTGGCCGGGGATGTGGCGGCCGAAGTGCTGCGCTTCGCCCGGTTCGAGAACGTCACCCAGATCATCATTGGCAAGGCCCGGCGCCGCTGGCCGCTCAGCACGCTGCGCCGGCCGCTGTCGGATGCGCTGGTGCGCGGCTCGGCTGGCATCGCCATCCATGTCGTCACTGCCGAGGCGGGGGAGGCGCGGGCCGGCTGGCGCTCCCGGCTGGCGCCGGCCGGCCCGCTTTCCGGCTATGTCACCGCTGCGCTCGGCGTGGCGGCGGCGACGCTGCTCGGCCTGGTGCTGACCCGTTTCGTCGCCCTCCCCAACGTGTCCATGCTCTACCTGCTCGCCGTGCTGCTGCCGGCGCTGCTGCACGGCGTCTGGCCGGCGATCCTCGCCTCCGGGTTGTCCTTCCTCGCCTATAATTTCTTCTTCATCGACCCGGTGGAGACCTTCACCATCGCCCGGCCGCACGAATTGCTGGCGCTGCTGGTGTTCCTCATCGTGGCGGTGATCATCTCGGCCATTGCCGGGCGGGCGCGCGAGCAGGCGCGGCTCGCCGCCCGGCGCATGCGGGCGACGCGGCGGCTCTATGATTTCACCCGGAAGCTTTCCGCCTTGCCGGATCGAACATCGGTGGCGGAAGCCGCTGTTGTGGAATTGCACGCCGCGCTGGGACGCGCCAGCGTCATCCTGCTGGCGCAGGAGGGCACGCTCGCGCTGACCGCCGCCTGGCCGCCGGAGGACCGCCTCGATACCGCCTCGATGACGGCGGCGGGCTGGGCCTTCGACCATGGCGAGGCGGCCGGGGCGGGTACCGGCACCCTGCCGCGGGCGCCGTGGTTGTTTCTGCCGCTAGGCGGGGGCGAACGTGGGCGCATCGGCGTGATCGGCATCGAGCATGATGGCACCGCGCCGCTCGACACTGAGAGCGCGGGCCTTCTCGGCACGCTGGCCGAACAGACGGCGGCGGCGCTGCTGCGCACCCTGCTCTCGGCCGAGGTGACGCGCGTGCGGACCGCGGCCGAGACCGAGCGGGTGCGCAACATCCTGCTGGCCTCGATCAGCCACGATTTCCGCACCCCGCTCGCCTCCATCCTCGGCGCGGCGACCAGCCTGCTCGATTATGGAGCCGACATTCCCGAGGCGGCGCGCCGCGACCTGCTGGTGCAGATGCGCGAGGAGTCGGAGAATCTCGACCTCATGGTGCGCAACCTGCTCTCGATGACGCGTCTTGAGGCGGGTGCGCTCGATATCAGGCGCGACTGGGTGGATGTGGTGGAGCTGATGAACCGCGCTGTCGCCACGGTAAGGAAGCGCGGCGCGCCCCAGCGCTTCCTCGTCACCAGCGCTCCCGACCTGCCGCTGATCGAGGCCGACCCTAACCTGATGGACCAGGCGCTTGGCAATGTGGTCGCCAATGCCGTGCGCTATGCCGGCGCGGGCGCGCGCATCCGCCTGTCCGCCACCGTGATCGACGGACAGATGGTGATAGCGGTTACCGATGACGGGCCGGGGATTCCTGCGGAAACGCTGCCGCATGTGTTCGAGAAATTCGTGCGCGCCCCGCGTGGGGCGGGCGATGGCGGCGACGGCTCGGGGCTCGGGCTTGCCATCACCCGTGGTATCGTCGAGGCCCATGGCGGCTCGGTGTCGGCGCGCAGCCCCGCGCCGGGCCAGACCAGCGGCGCCCGCATCGCGCTGCGTCTGCCGCTTTCCCCGCAGGCCGCGGCGCCGGAGGACGAGGCATGAGCGCGGGGACCGTGCTGGTGGTGGACGACGAGCCGGCGATCCACCGCTTCATGGCGCCGGCGCTGGCCGCCAATGGCTATGAGGCGCTGCGGGCCGACACGGGCGCGCAGGCTCTGGCGCTGGTGGCCAATCGCCAGCCGGATCTTGTGATCCTCGACCTCGGCCTGCCTGACATGGACGGCAAGGAGGTGATCCGCCGCCTGCGCGAATGGACGGATGTGCCGATCCTCGTGCTCTCCGCCCGCGACCGCGAGGTCGAAAAGATCGAGGCGCTGGACCTCGGCGCCGACGATTTCATCAACAAGCCCTTTGGCATGGGCGAGCTGATGGCACGCCTGCGTGCCGCGCTGCGGCACCGGATGCAGGACAAGGGCGAGACGCCGGTGCTGCGGCTGGGATTGGTGGAGATCGACATTCCCCGCCACCGGGTGCTGCGCGGCGGCGAGGAGATCAAGCTCACGCCGAAGGAGTTCGAACTCGTCGCCTTTCTCTCGCGCCATGCCGGCAAGGTGCTGACCCACCGCCACATTCTGCGCGAGGTGTGGGGGCCGGCGCATGAGCACGACACGCAGTATCTGCGCGTCTATGTCGGCCAGCTGCGCGCCAAGCTGGAGGTTGATCCCGCCAATCCGGTGCTGATCGTCACCGAGCCGGGGGTCGGCTACCGGGCAGGGGCATAGCCTGCCCGGCTGCGATTATGCCTCGATGTCGACGTCGCGCGTCTCCGAGCCGAGCAGCAGGGCGATGAGGGTGAGGCCCGCCATCGCCGAGAGGTAGATGCCGACCCAGAACGGGCTGCCCCCGCCCCACGCCCACAGCGCGATAGCGATGAAGGGCGCAACCGCCGCGCCGAGAATGGACGAGACGTTGTAGGCGATGCCTGAGCCGGTGTAGCGCACATTGGCCGGAAAGAGCTCCGGCAGCAGCGCGCCCATCGGGCCGAAGGTCATCCCCATCAGGCTGAAGCCGAGAATGAGCCAGGCCATCACCCCGACCGGGCCGGCCGCGAGCATCGGCACCCAGGTGAGACCGAAGAGGATGATGGCCAGCGTCACCGCGATCAGCGTCCGGCGCCGTCCCCAACGCTCCGCCCACGGGCCCGAGAGCAGGGTGAAGATGCCGAAGAACACCACGCCGATGATCATCATCAGCACGAAGGTCGTGTAGTCATAGCCGAGCCCGGGCAGCGCGGCGGCGGTGCCGGCGCGGCCATAGCTGAGCGAGAAGGTGGTCATCAGGTAGAACAGCACATAGGTCGCCAGCATGTAGAAGGTGCCGAGAACCAGCTGGCGGAAATGGGTGCGGAACACCGACGCGAGCGGCAGCTTGTGCACCTTGCCGTCCGTCACCGTCTTCTTGAAGGCGGTGCTCTCGACGAGATGCAGGCGCACCCAGAGGCCGACGGCGACCATGACGAAGGAGAACAGGAAGGGAATGCGCCAGCCCCATTCCAGGAACGCATCCGACGGGCGCGTCGGGTCGTCCGAGGGCAGCACGGCGGCAATGATCAGGAACAGGCCATTGGCGAGGATGAAACCAAGCGGCGCGCCGAGCTGCGGAAAGGTGCCATAGATGGCGCGCTTGCCGGGCGGGGCGTTCTCGGTCGCCACCAGCGCCGCGCCGCTCCATTCGCCGCCGAGCGCGAAACCCTGCGCGAGGCGCATCACCACCAGAAGGGCCGGGGCGAACCAGCCGGCCTGGTGGAAGGTCGGCAGCAGGCCGATGAGGAAGGTGGCGATGCCCATGGTGAGCAGGGCGCCGACCAGCGTCACCTTGCGCCCGCGCTTGTCGCCGAGATGGCCGAAGAAGATGGCGCCGAGCGGACGCGCCACCATGGCAGCGCCGAAAATGGCGAAGGAGGCCAGAAGCGCCGTCGTGTCATTGCCGGGCGGGAAGAACAGATGCGGAAACACCAGCACGGCGGCCGTGGCATAGACGTAGAAGTCGTAGAACTCGATCGTGGTGCCGATCAGGCTCGCCAGGATGACGCGCGAGCGAGGATTGGCGACGGCACCGGCATGCCCGGCGGCTGACGTGAACGACATGAAGGCACTCCGCAACGGCAGCCGGATGGTGCCCTCATGGCGCGGCCGGCTGGATGTCGGAGGGGCTTGTAGAGTATCGGGCCCGGAAAAGCAGCCGGGGGCGCCGGATAATCGTGCCGCCGCCCCCCCGAGCCCTGTGCGCGCTCAGCCCGGCGGATCGACCTTGATACCCTGCGGCCCGACTTCGATCTGCATTGTGTTCTGGTCCCGCTCATAGGCGCGGTAGGCGAAGAAGCCGGCCACGCAGGCAAGCACGACGACGGCGACGATCAGGACATTTCGATTCATGGTGTTCCCCGTTTGCCTCGGCCTGCCGGTGTTTCGCGGTTTGCCCGAGCGGTAACAGAACGCGGCACAGGCGGATCGGGTTCCGCCCAATCCACCCCCCCCTCTCTCCCTTGCCGGAGGGCCAGCGCTTCGACAGCGCGTTTCCCTTGCGAATTTTGCAGGGAGGCCCCGGCTTTCCCCACGGTTCGCGCGCTACGCAGGCGCGGACCGAGGGTCGATCCGACCGCGTGCTCCTGCGGCATGCGCCTCCTTCGTCTCATTCGGCTGCCGCGCTCATGTTCGGCGCCGGTGCACGGAATCCATGGGCTAGAGATTTGAGTTGCCCGCGACGCTGCTTCGTCTTGCGCGCGGAAGATAAGCCAGTTCTTTGGCGTTACGTCACCATACCTTGGTATAGTGCATGTTGAATATTCGCCGCCGGGTGATATTTACTATTAATGAGCTGATTAGGCGACGCGTCACGAATGCAACGCGTTACCATACGTGAGTTCTTACCTTGGGTTATTTCCGCCGAGAGTTAAATTCGTGATCCGGCGGAAGGCCTTCCTGGGAATTGGATGAAAAAGCCAGCCCCTCGGGGAGCGGTTCGCGACGCACGCAGCGGCCGACAAGAGCTGCGCACCACCCATCAAGTCGAGGATACGTCAATGGATGCGAGCAAGACGACGACACGCCCGTGGGAACCCTGGTTCCAGCTCGGCTGCGGCATTGTCTGCATGGCGATGATCGCCAATCTTCAATATGGCTGGACCCTGTTTGTCGACCCCATCGATCAGGCCCATGGCTGGGGGCGGGCGGCGATCCAGACCGCCTTCACCCTCTTCGTGCTGACCGAGACCTGGCTGGTGCCGGTGGAGGCGTGGTTCGTCGATCGCTACGGCCCGCGCCTGGTGCTCTCATTCGGCGCTGTCATGATCGCGCTGGCCTGGGTCATCAACTCTTATGCCGGCTCGCTGACCCTTCTCTATGCTGGCGCCGTGTTTGGCGGCATTGGCGCCGGTTCGGTCTATGGCACCTGCGTCGGCAATGCGTTGAAGTGGTTTCCCTATCGGCGCGGCCTCGCGGCCGGTGCGACGGCGGCCGGCTTCGGTGCCGGCGCGGCATTGACCGTGGTGCCGATCGCCAACACCATCGCCGCGCATGGCTACCAGGCGGCGTTCTTCTGGTTCGGCCTCGGGCAGGGACTGATCGTGCTGATCGCCGCGCAGTTCCTCTATCCCCCCAAATTTAAGGTCGCCCCGCCGAAGAAGGCGTTGAGCCTGCCGCAGAGCAAGGTGGACTACCCGCCCTCGCAGACGCTGACCAAGCCGGTGTTCTGGCTGCTCTACCTGATGTTCGTCATGGTGGCCTCGGGCGGCCTGATGGCGGCGGCCCAGATCGGGCCGATCGCCCACGACCTCGGCGTCGCCGATACGCCCGTGAGTATTCTCGGTATTTCGGCGGCGGCACTGACGCTGGCGATTTCGCTCGACCGGATCTTCGACGGTTTCGGCCGGCCGATCTTCGGCTATGTCTCGGACCGCATCGGCCGCGAGAACACCATGTTCATCGCCTTCGGCACGGCGGCGGTGATGCTGCTGCTGATGGTCTATCACGGCTCGAACCCGGTGGTGTTCGTGCTGGCCACCGCCGGCTTCTTCGGGGTGTTCGGCGAGATCTACTCGCTCTTTCCGGCGACCTGCGGCGACACGTTCGGCTCGGCCTTCGCCGCCACAAATGCCGGCATGCTCTACACCGCCAAGGGCACGGCGGCGCTGCTGGTGCCGATCGCCAGCGTGGTGGCGTCGCTTTACGGCTGGTACGCGGTGTTCGCCATCGCCGTCGGCCTTAATGCCGGCGCCGCCTTGCTCGCCCTGCTCGTGCTCAAGCCGATGCGCGCCCGCTTCATCGCCCGCAGCGCAGTGGAGGCGCAGAGCATGGTGCCGGGCGGACGCGAGTCGCACGCGCACTGACGCCGCGTTTCGAAAAGGCTTGATCCCGGACGGTCACAGGGCCGATCCGGGATCGTTTCGTGAAGGGAGAGCGTTCCCGGCGCGACAGCTTCGCCGTCAGCCGGAATGACGCCTAACGGCTCGACCGCCCGTAGACTTCCGGCCGTCGGTCGCCGAGATGGGTGCTGAGCCGGCGGGCCTCGCGCAGCCGGGCCGGATCGAGATCGGCGAAGAGCAGCTCCTCGCCATCGCCCGCCAGCACCAAATTGCCGCCCATGGGATCGCCGACGCAGCTCAGCCCCATATAGTCGAGCTCGCCCTCGGCGCCGCAGCGATTGGCGTAGGCGACGTAGAGCTCGTTCTCGAAGGCGCGGGCCGGCACCACATAGAGCGAGACCGCGTCATAGGGCTTCATATTGGCGGTCGGCACCAGAACGAGATCGGCCCCGGCGAGCGCGAGCGCCCGCACCGCCTCGGGGAATTCCACGTCGTAGCAGATGAGCATGCCGACCCTGTAGCCCGCGAAGCTGGCCAGCTCCGCCGAGCCCTCGCCGGGCGCGAACATCGCCCGGTCGAGATCGCCAAACAGATGGGTCTTGCGGAAATTGAGCAACGGGGCGCCGTCCTTGCCGATCAGCAGGCAGGAATTGTAGATCGCGCCGCCTTCGCCCAGTTCGGGATAGCCGTAGCAGAGCCCGATGCCATGGGTGCGGGCGATCTCGCCGGCGCGCTGGGCGCTGGGGCCCTCCGCCGGCTCGGCCTTCGCCACCGCCGCCTCGCGGCCGATATTGTAGCCGGTGAGGAACATTTCCGGCGCCAGCAAGAGGTCGGCGCCCCCCGCTGCCGCTTCGGCAGCGGCCGCAGCGAGGCGGTCGAGATTGGCGACAGGTTCGTTCGACGGGTCGCCCGCCGTCTGCAACAGGGCAAGGCGCATCAGGAACCCTTCCGCGCCTTGAGCGCCGTCACCGACAGGCAGAAGATCTCGAACAGCACCTGCGCCGCCGCATGGGCGGTGTTGGAGGTGGCATCGTACTGCGGCGCGACTTCCACCACATCGCCGCCGATGACGTCGAGGCCATTCAGCCCGCGCAGCAGCTCCAGCACCTCGCGCGAGGTGAGGCCGCCGATCTCCGGCGTGCCGGTGCCCGGCGCGAAGGCGGGATCGAGGCTGTCGACGTCGAAGGAAACATAGACCGGCCCGTCGCCCAGCACCTCTTTCGCCTTGGTGATGATCGCCGGCACGCCCATGCCGGTGACGTCCTCGGCATGGATCACGGTCATGCCGCTCTCGTAGGAGAACTCCCAGAGGAATTCCGCCCCGCCGCGAATGCCGATCTGGATGGTGCGGTTGGGATCCAGCACGCCGTCCAGCACCGCGTTGCGGAAGGGGCCGCCATGATGGAACTTCGCGCCCTCATAGGTGCCCGAGGTGTCGCAATGGGCGTCGATGTGCAGCATGCCCACCGGCCGCGTCTCGCCCACCGCCTTGAGGATGGAGCCGGTGATGGAATGATCCCCGCCGCAGGAGAGCGGGATGACCCCGGCCGCGACGATCTTCTTGTATAAGGCCTCGATATCCTCATGGCAGGAATCGAGGCTGAAGCGCGAGCGGAACGGCACGTCGCCAATGTCCGCGACCTTCGCCTCGGCCGCCGGCACCATGTTCAGAACATGCTCATAGGGGCCGATGCGCTCGATCGCGCGCACCGCGCGCGGTCCGAGGCGGGCGCCGGCGCGGTTGGTGACGCCGAGGTCCATCGGCACGCCGATCAGCGCCATGTCGAGGCCGCCGAAGTCCGCAAGTTCCTGGGCGTCCGGGCGATAGGGCGCGTCGAGCAGCGTCGCGGCGCCGGCCCAGGGCCAGACGCGCTTTTCGCCATCCTTGAACTGCATTTCGGCGACGCGCTTGAAGGTCTCGTCATAGACCACGCCACCGCCGACGCCGGCATATTTCGCCCGCAGCTTGTCGAGCTTTTCCTGATCGGACATTCGAGCCTCGTTGTGAGCCTTCTGGCTTCTGGAAGTTCGGTCAGGCTAGCGGGTGCCGGTATCGGCGGGGAAGGGGGCATGGACCTTTCCCCTGCCGGATGCCGGCAGGTGTGGCACTACGGGCTCAGCGGATGCTCAATAAGAGTTCCACCACCGCCTCCGGCGCGCTGAGGAACGGCGAATGGCCGGTGTCGAGCGCGTGGACCTGCGCGCCCGGCACCGCCGCCTGCATCTCCCGCTGCACCGCGAGCGGCAAGCCGCGATCCTGCAAGCACTCGATATAATGCCGACGAAGCTTGCCGAAGCGGTGCGGGGTAATGGCTGAGACGGTGGCGAAGGGCGCATGCGGGGTGACGCGCACGAGATTGGGCAGGGCGCGGTCGATGTCGTGCGCGGTGCAGTCGGAATAGAGCGAGCGGGCGATGAGATCGCGGCGGGAGAGATCGAGGCCGAGCCCCTCTTTGCCGAGGCGGAGCATGCCCTGCGTCTCCACGATGGCCGGGTCCTTGAGATAGGTCGGCGTCATCACGAAATCGCGGGCGCTCTTGCCGTTCGGCGCCATGAATCCGGTGAGATAGACCAGCGCCTCGATGCGCTCGGGCATTTCCTCGCCCAGCCATGTGCAGGTCGCCCCGCCGACGGAGTGGCCGACGAGGATCGCCTTGCCCTCGATCGCTTCCAGCGCCGCCCGCACCGGGGCGGCATAGATCGCGATATCGGTGACGGCGGCGGTCGGGGTCGGGTCGAAGCCGTGGCTGGCGAGGTCGGGGGCGATCACGGCGTGGCCGGCGGCGCCGAGAAGGTTCGCCACCTTCTGGAAGCAGCCGCCCCAGTGCCAGGAGCCGTGAATGAGAATGAAGGTGGCCATGGCGTTTCCTCCGAAAATGCGTGGCGCGTGGTAGCGGCCGGCAAACGCCACGTCCAGCGTGGTATGCCAGAAGCTGCCGGCGACCTCGACCGAAGTTGCGCTTTGCCGGCACGCCGCGGCAGGATACATTTTGCCCATGGCGCCGCGTTGAGCACAGGGCGCCGCAAGGACCGCTCTCATGGCCTATCGCACCGTCGCCGGATCGCAGACTTACGCCTTCGCCGATCTGAAGGACCTCATGGCGAAAGCGACGCCGCCACGTTCCGGCGACATGCTGGCCGGAATTGCCGCCGCCACGGCGGAAGAGAATGTCGCGGCGCGCATGTGCCTCGCCGACGTGCCGCTGAGCGCTTTCCTCAACGAGGCGCTGGTGCCCTATGAGGACGACGAGGTCACGCGTCTCATCATCGACACGCATGACGCGCTCGCCTTCCGCACGCTCTCGCACATGACGGTCGGTGATTTCCGCGACTTCCTGCTCTCCGGTGTCGCCACCAGCGAGGTTCTGGCCGCCATTGCGCCCGGGGTGACGCCGGAAATGGCGGCAGCGGTGTGCAAGCTGATGCGCAACCAGGACCTGATCGCCGTAGCCAAAAAGTGCCGCGTGGTGACGAGGTTCCGCAACACGATCGGCCTGCCCGGCACCATGGCGGTGCGCCTCCAGCCCAACCACCCCACCGACGACCCGGCGGGCGTCACCGCCTCCATTCTCGACGGGCTGCTCTATGGCTGCGGCGATGCGGTGATCGGCATTAACCCGGCCTCCGACAGCGTGCCGGTGCTGAGTGAACTGCTCAAGCTGATCGACGGCATCATCCAGCGCTTCGACATCCCAACCCAGGCCTGCGTGCTCACCCACGTCACCACCTCCACCGAGGTGATCAATCGCGGCGTGCCGGTCGACCTCGTGTTCCAGTCGGTGGCCGGCACGCAGAAGGCGAACGCCTCCTTCGGCATCGACCTCGCCACGCTGAAAGAAGGGCGCGAGGCGGCCCTGTCGCTCAATCGCGGCACGCTCGGCGACAATGTGATGTATTTCGAGACCGGGCAGGGCTCGGCGCTCTCCGCCAACGCCCATCACGGCGTCGACCAGCAGACGCTGGAGGCGCGCGCCTACGCCGTGTGCCGGCCGTTCAAGCCGCTGCTGGTGAACACCGTCGTCGGCTTCATCGGGCCGGAATATCTCTATGACGGCAAGCAGATCATCCGCGCCGGGCTGGAGGATCATTTCTGCGGCAAGCTGATGGGCGTGCCGCTCGGCTGCGACGTCTGCTACACCAACCACGCCGAGGCCGACCAGGACGACATGGACACGCTGATGACGCTGCTCGGTGCGGCGGGCGTGACCTACATCATGGGCATTCCCGGCTCGGACGACGTGATGCTGAACTACCAGTCCACCTCGTTCCACGACCAGCTCTATCTCCGGCAGGTTCTGGGCTTGAAGCGGGCGCCAGAATTCGAGGCGTGGCTGCAGCGCATGGGCATCACCGAGCCAAACGGCAGCTTGAGACGGCAACACGGAGTTCACCCCCTGCTCGCCGCCGCACCGGAGCTGGCGGCATGAGCGAGGCGGCGGAAGGCGAGCACCCGGCTGACCATGGGATCGAGGCGGCGGTAATCGAGGATAGCTGGCGCCGGCTGGCCAGCGTCACGCCCGCCCGCATCGCGCTGGGACGCGCCGGGACCGGCCTGCCGACGCGCGAGGTGCTGCGCTTCGCGCTCGCCCATGCACAGGCCCGCGATGCCGTTCATCTGCCGTTCGATTCAGCGCGCGTGGCGGCGGACATTGCCGCACTCGGCTTCGAGACGCTGGAACTGGCGTCCGCCGCCCCGGCGCGCGACGCCTATCTGCGCCGGCCCGATCTCGGGCGACGTCTCTCGGATGAAAGCCGGGCGCGGCTGAGCGCGCGGGCGCCAGCACCTGTCGATCTCGCCATCGTCGTCGCCGACGGGCTGTCCTCTACCGCCATCCATGCGCAGGCGGTGCCGTTCCTTTCCGCCTTCAAGGCGCGGATCGCCGAGGCGGGGTGGAGCGTCGGGCCGGTGTGTATCGCCAGCCAGGCTCGGGTGGCGCTCGGGGACGAAGTGGGCGAGCTGATGAAGGCCAGCGCCTGCGTCGTGCTTATCGGCGAGCGGCCCGGCCTGTCCTCGCCGGACAGTCTCGGCCTCTATCTCACCTTCGCCCCCCGCGCCGGGCGCTCGGATGCCGAGCGCAACTGCATTTCCAATGTGCGCGGCGAGGGGCTCTCGCACGACCACGCCGCCTTCAAGCTCGCCTGGCTGCTGAAGGAGGCGTTGGCGCGTCGGCTGACCGGGGTGACGCTGAAGGACGAGAGCGATCTTCTGCTGGTGGGCGGCCACGTGCCGCCGCCGCGGATCGGCTAGTCCTTACAATTCAAACCGTTATCAGCCGATCCTCAACGGTCGCGTGCATGCGCGATGCCGTTGCGACGCTACTTCTTGCGGCCGAACTCGTCGTCGAGCCAGTTGTCGGCCTGCGACATGCGCTTGAAGATGAAGGGCACGGCGCGCAGGCGATTGACCACGGGGCCCTTCTCCCAGACGTCGCCATGCTCGAAACCCATCATGATGGTGTAGCGCGGCAGCGTGAGGAAGGGCAGGCGCATCCGCTCCGACTTCACCACCACGAACTCCATGTGGAGCGAGGGGGCGGCGAGATAATACAGGCCTTCCGAGGGCTCGTACTTCGCGGACAGCTTCGGCGCCACCGCCGGCGTGCCGGAGCGGATGAGGGCGAGGTCCGCTTCCGTGAAGGGCAGGCGTTTGAGATCGCGGGCGGTGGCCAGCATCTCTTTCGGGGTCATTCGGGTCGCCATGTCGCCTCGTGCCTCTTCGCCTCGTGCATCGTCGCCTCGTACGAAGGGATGAGACGCCTATCTGCCGCAAAGCGGCGGCAGGGGGAAGACCTCGCGACCGCGCTAATTGGCGGTGTCGCCTTCCTCATAGCCCTGTTCCGCGCCCTTATAGGGATCGGCGAGGGCAGCGGTGGGCTCGCTGACCGGGATCTTGCCGCCCGAGGTCATCGCCGCCAGCTTCTGCGGGCCAACACGGCGCAAAATGTCGCGGAAGCTCGAATGCATGCCGCCATCGACATAGGTGGCGTTGGCGGGCGGGCGCGTGGCGGACAGGACGGCGATGTGCTGCTCGTCCTGCAGCTGTTTGCTGGCTGCCGCCATCAGCGCGGAGTCTGCGGCTGGCAATGGGCAGGGCGCCAGCGGATCGGCAAGAGGCTGTGCCGGCTGGGTGCCTGACGTGAAGCTGTAGCGCCCACCGCACGCCGAGACATTGGGCGGCACGCGGGTGACGGCGAACAGGTCGGTGCCTTCCTTCAAATTGCGCCAATAGGGCATGTTGGGGTTGGCGCGGTGCTCGGCCATGTTGGCGGGGGTCATGCGGAAGGGGAGGGACTGCACCTGGAAACCCGGCTGGCCAGCGGCCAGCGCCTCGCGCGCCAGCGCGTAGACCTCGCCGACGCCGTCATTGGTCATGGCGTAGCAGCCGGCGGAGGTGCAGGCGCCATGCACCATCAGCGCGCTGCCGGTATAGCCCAGCGCCTGCTCCAGCGCGTTGGGATAGCCGAGATTGAAGGAGAGATAGTACTGCGAGCGCGGGTTCAGCTGGCCGCGCGTGACGGTGTAGAAGCCTTCCGGCGCCTGGCGGTCGCCCTCGCGGGTCTTGGGGCCGAGCTTGCCGGACCAGCGGCAGAGCGGATAGGTCTTGAGCAGGGCGTAGCGGCCGGAGGTTGTGCGCTTCCACACCTCCAGCTCGCTCTCCTGCTTGTAGATGCGCACCATGATCGGGTCATCCGGGCTCATGCCCTTGGCCGCCATCTCCTGCATCAGCTTCTGCGGAATCGGGATCGAGCCGCGGTCGTCGCCATCCATGCTCGCGCAACCCGCGAGGACGACGGCGAGGCAGAACAGCAAGGCGGTGCGCAACAGGGTCATGTCAGCTCGGCTAACGTCGCAACAAGGCGGATCGACGGCAGGCACGCCGCGAGGGGCGCCCGGCCCGCCGGACACCCCCGATTAATGCGGTCATGGTTTCCAGACTGTTAGGACGCGATGCCTTCGCGAGGCTGTGATCGCCAAGGCTGGGACCGCCCAAGGCTGAACTCGCGCGCCTCAGGCGGCATGGCGGCACTCGACGGTAACGTGCTTGAGTTCGTGGACGGGCGCCAGCCGTGCGCGGATCGCGTCGCAGGTCAGGCCGAGCGGAGCGACCACGCTGACGATGGCCGCGTGCGAATCCGGCCCGATCCGCCAGACGTGAAGATCGGCGATGCGGACATCGCCGGGGCCTTCGACCACCTCCGTCACCTCTCCGGCGAGCTGAGTATCCGTCTGGTCGAGCAGGACGGAGGCGGTGTCGCGCATCAGGCTCCAGGACCAGCGGGCGATGACGAGGCCGCCCACCACGCCCATGACCGGGTCGAGCCACACCCAGCCGAGCGCCCCGCCCGCCAGAAGCGCGACAATGGCGAGCACCGAGGTGAGTGCATCGGCCAGCACATGCAGATAGGCGCCGCGCAGATTGTTGTCCTGCCCGGGCGCCGCGCCCGGCTGGGCCTCGCCATGGTGGGGGTGGTCGTGATGCGGATGATCGTGATGCGGGTGGTCGTGATCATGCGGCGTGTGCGCGTGAGCCTTGTGGCCATGGGAATGCCCATGCCCGTGGCCATGCGAATGGCCGCCGCCGAGCAGGAAGGCGCTGACCAGATTGACCCCCAGGCCGAGCACGGCCACCAGCGTGGCGTCGCCGAACGCCACCTCCACCGGATCATACAGGCGCAGCACCGATTCGAAGGCCATGACGGCGGCGACGATGGCGAGGAGGGCGGCCGAGGCGAAGCCGGCGAGATCGCCCACCTTGCCGGTGCCGAAGCTGAACCGTGCATCCCCGGCGTGCCGGCGGGCATAGCCATAGGCGAGGGCGGCGATACCCAGCGCGCCGGCATGGGTGGCCATGTGGAAACCATCGGCGAGTAGCGCCATGGAGCCGGTGTAGAAGCCGGCGGCGATCTCGCCGACCATCATGACCGCGGTGAGCACCACCACGATACGCGTGCGCCGCGAGTTCTCGTCATGGTTGGCGCTCAGGAACTGGTGCGGGTGGGTGTAGGCCTGCGTATCCGGCAGCGTGTTCATGAGCGTGACCTATTTGGAGTAGCGGCGGATGGCGTCCATCAGCTCGCGCGCGCCTTCCGCCCGGGCATCGGGCGAGAGGTCGGGATCGGCGACATGGGAGTGAAGATGCTCCTCGACGATTTTCTCCATCAGGCCGCTGATGGCGCCCTTGGTGGCGGCGACGAGGTGGAGCAGGGCCGTGCAGTCCGCGCCACCGGCGAGGCCGCGTTCGATCGCCGCCACCTGTCCGGCGATGCGCTGGACACGGGCAAGCAAGGCAGGATTGGGCGTGGAAAGATGCGACATAGGATAGGGGGGTACCCTATATCGGCCAGCGCCGCAAGGGATGCGTCGCGCCATGCCCGGCGAACCGGCGATGACGCGCGTCAGCCTGACTGTGCAGCGCCGCCGGCCTGCCGGGCCTCGGGGCGGCGTCAGGCGGCTGGCCGGCTCAAAGTTCGCCCAGCGGCAGCTGCAGCTTGAGGTCGAGATCGCCGTCTTCAAGCCCGAAATGCAGACGCAGCTCGGCCATTTTCTCTTCCAGCCGCATCAGTGCGAGACCAAGGCGCTCGGTCTCGTCCTCGGTCAGGGTGCCGCCCTCCACCCGTCGGATCGCCTGGCGTTCCACCACCTGACGCACCGTCTCCACCAGCATCAGCACCAGCTTGACGAGGCCCTGCTCGACCTTTTCCGGATCGATGTCGATGCGGCCACGCAGGGCGTTTTCCAGTGCTTCAGCCGTGCATGGCGCGGTCATTCGCGGCCTCCAGACAGGTCGGGATCGGAGAAGGAATAGGGCGGCCAGGGGCCGGTGACGGTGATGCCGAGATCGGGCCGCAGGCGCTGGAGTGCGCCAACATCGTCGAGAAAGGCCGAGGCGCTGCGGCGCTGGACCAGGAAAGAAGCGCGCAGATCCGGCTGCGAGGGCGAGCGCGCCCAGAGCAGCCGCGACGCCGCATGGGCGGTGAGCGTGTCATGCGGGAAGGCGGCGCTGGAGACCGGCCATCCCCGCTCGCGCCGAACCAATGTGCGCAGATGCGAGGCACCGGGGCCCAGCCCGGCCGGAGTTGCATTCGGGTCGAGACCGGGGTCGGCGAGCTCGGACAGCCCGGCCACCCGCAGCGCGAACTCGACGCAGTGGCGCACCCGGTCGAGCTGGGCGCTCAGCTCACCATGGTGGCGTGCGAGCAGCCGCAGGCAGGCGGCGCTGTCCTCCACCACGGTGCCGAAGCGGAGCGGCAGCACCGGCCGCCCTTCCATGAGAGCGGCGACCACCTCCTGATGGCGCCAGATCTGTGACGGCTCGGGCGCGATCGCCGCATCGGCCGCTTCGCTGGCGGCGCAGACAAGCGCGTGCGACTCCACAAAGAGGGGCGCCGCCCCGCCAATGCCGGGCGGAAGCGGTTTCTGCGGCGGCGGTGATTCCAGGATGGCGTAGAGATACAGCATGGGCGTCGCCCTAGTCGGCGTGAAGGTGCCGCTCGTCCGGCGGGGCGTTGGCCGCCTCGCGCATCCGATTGACGGTATCAGTCGAGGTCAGAAGGAGCTTGAGGCCGAGATAGACAAGGTCGACGCCGGCCACCGAGATGGTCGCCTCGCCCCAGACCACGAGCCCCTTGTGCAGGGCGCGGTCGAGAAGATCGGCAACAGCAATCTCGCCGGAATGGCGCGACGGCATGGGGGGAAGTTCAGACAAGCCCGCCTCCAGTGAAATTATACGCGGCCCAGGGGCCGGTGCAGACGTAGCGGGCGCCCAAGGCGGCGTAGGCCTGTTCCAGCTCCGAGAGGCACGCCCGCCACTCCGGCTCATTCGCCGCCGCGACGAGATAGGCGCCATTGAGCCCCATCGTGCCGGGATGTCCGTGCAGTTCCGGCGGCTGCAGCGGATTGGCGACGGCCGCGCGGGCATGGCTGGCGAGGCGGCGATGGCTGGCCGCCACGCAGCGGTCGAGAGCGGCCTCGGCGGCGGCGCGGGTCTCCTGCTCCTCCTTCTTGCGGCGGAAGAACGCCAGCCCCGCACCGGCGCCGACAGGCTCATGCACACGGGTCGTGCGGGTAGGAGCCTCGAAGAACAGCTTCACGCCCCATTCCCGGGCGCCGCGCAAACGGGCGACCGTGGCGTCCAGAGCGTCGTGTTGGGAGGTGAGGGCGGCGGCAAGAGACACTTCCCCCGCCACCAGCGTGCCGAACTTCAGCGGCAGCACCGTCGCCAGCGGCAGGAGGGAGGAGACCACGCACTGATGGGCGAGGATGCGGGCGCGTGTCCAGTCGGCGTCATCGAGAAGGGCGTGCAGCGCCTCCTTGCCGAAGACAGTGACCGGCACCGGGCTGGCCACGGCGGCGAGCGCCCCGGTCCCAAAGCGCTGCACCGGCACGCCGGGAACGATGCCTTCCGCCGGCAGGAGGTCGTCCGCTCCGGCGGCGTGGTCGGCCGTGATGGCATAGACATACAGCATGCTCACCTCCCGCCTGCGCGCCGCGCAGACCCTTTCCCCCGGGACCATGTGTCCCTCACGACCGCTTGCGGCGGTTCTTCCTTCAGCAATGCCTTGCCACAGCCGTGCCGGACGCTCGTCACTCCGTCAGGACCGAGTCCAGCCGGCGCAGCGATACCGGCGCATGCTCGCCTTCCAACACCCGGTAGGCATCGGAAAGCACGACGAAGCGGCTGGTCTCGTCGGCCGTCGCCTCGGGCGCGTCCTCGTCCTCGCCGCCCATAGGCACAAGATCGGGATGGGTTTCGCGCGCCGCCCGGCGATAGGCGGCCTTGACCGTCTCCGGGCTGGCATCCGGCTCCACCCCAAGGGCGGCGCGGGCCCCGCAGACCGCCGCCGCCGGGGACAGATGTACCTGCACCGAGGCGAAGCTGTAGGGGGGCAGTGGCCCGACAAGGCGGAACGTCAGCGCGCCGTCGAATTCGACGTCGAGCGCCTCCAGCGCCGCGCCCAGCGCCTCCTCCGCCGCGCGATCGACCAGCAGCGCAAGATTGACCACCCCGCCCGGCTCGGTTGGTTCGCCGATGGCGAAATCCCGCGTCACCGCCTGCAACGCCTCGATCACCCGCGCCCGCGCCCGGCGGCGCTCGGCCGAGACCAGGCCGGCGAGCACGACGCCGAGCGCCTGCCGTTCGATCGCGTCGCCACCGGCGGCCGCTTGCCGCAACTCAGGGGCGACGCCCGGGAGCAGCCGAGCCACCACCGTGTCGAGGTGCCATAGGACCGAGAGGTTCATCTCGATGCCGTCGCCGACCGCCTGGAAGCCCTCGCCGAGAATGGCGGCACCGGCATCCAGCATATGGCGGACGCGGGCCTCATCCTCCACCACCGTGCCCAGGGCGACGGGGAGAACCGGAGCGTTGGCCAGCAGCCGCTCCATCACCTTCTGGCTGGCGAGAAGCCAGGGCAGCAGCGCGCTGCGCTCCCGCCCCTTGAGGCCCCCTTCCGGCGCGGCGCCGACCACGGCCGCCAATGGCCCCGCGGCGATCGCTCGCAGCCCCGGCGGCAGTCCATCCCCCTCGGCGAGGGCCGCGGGATCGAACCTGTCGGCGGGCACCACGGCGAAGACGAGAAGGTCGGTCATGCGGCACGTTCCCTCTTCATGGCAATCAGGGCTTCGGCGAAGTCGCGTGGCGTCACCCGGAGAGTGGCAGCGCCGGTGTCCCCGTCGACCGGGACATCGCGCATCACCACATCGCGGATGGCGGCAACGCCGGCATGGCGGCAGAGCGCCTCGATTTCCGCGCCCACCATGCCGTCGGTCGCCGCGGCCAGTGCGGCGAGATCGACCTCCGGCGCCAGCGGCATGCGACCGGCATGCACGTCGAGGATGGCGCGGCGGCTGGCCAGGTCCGGTGCGTGGAACTCGACCAGAAAATCGAAGCGGCCGGGACGCAGCAAGGCGGCGTCAATCTGGTCGAGACGGTTGGTGGCGGCCAGCACGGTGACCCCTCGCAGATCCTCGATGCCGTCAATCTCGGTGAGCAGCTGCGCCACCACACGGTCGGTGAGGGCGCCGCCGGTGCTACCGCGATTGGGCGTGAGGGTGTCGATCTCGTCGAAGAAGATAATGCAGGGCGCGGTCTGGCGCGCCTTGCGGAACACCTCGCGCACGCCGCGCTCGGATTCGCCGGCCCACATGGACAGAAGCTGCGGGCCTTTCACTGCGATGAAATTGGCGCCGCTCTCACCCGCCAAGGCCTTCGCCAGCAAGGTTTTGCCGGTGCCCGGGCCGCCATAGAACAGAATGCCCTTGGGCGGCTCGATGCCGGCCGCGGCGTAGAGGGCTGCGTGGCGGGTCGGCCACTGCACCGCCTCCACCAGCAGCTGCTTGATGTCGTCGAGCCCACCGACATCGGACCACCGCTTATGGGAGGCCTGGGTGACGATCTCGCGCAGCGCGCTCGGCTGGGTGCCGGCCTGGGCGGCGACGAAATCGTCCGCCGTCACCACGAGGGCAGCGAGCTTCTCGTCGGACACGCGGCCATCGGCGAAATTAATGTCCGGAATCAGTCGCCGCAGCGCGCTCATCGCCGCCTCGCGGCACAGGGCGGCAAGGTCCGCGCCGACGAAGCCCGGCGTGCGGAAGGCCAGCCGGGCGAGGTCGACATCGCCGGCGAGCGGCATGCCGCGCGTGTGGATCTCCAATATCTCGCGGCGCCCGTTCTCGTCCGGCACGCCGACAATGATCTCGCGGTCGAACCGGCCCGGCCGGCGCAGCGCCGGGTCAATAGCGTTGGGAATGTTGGTCGCGGCGATGACGATGACCTGCCCGCGCGACTGCAGCCCATCCATCAGCCCCAAAAGCTGCGCCACCACCCGGCGTTCGACCTGGCGGTCGCCGCTCATCTCCTCGCGCTTGGGGGCGATGGCGTCCAGCTCGTCGATGAAGATGATGGACGGGGCGTTCTTTTCCGCCTCGTCGAACATGCGGCGCAGCTGCGCCTCGCTCGCCCCATACATCTTGTCGATGATCTCGGGGCCGTTGACGTGGATGAAATGGACATTGGCCTCGCGGGCGACGGCACGGGCGATCAGCGTCTTGCCGGTGCCGGGCGGCCCGCACAGCAGCACACCCTTCGGCGGGTCGATGCCCAGATGCTGGAACACTTCCGGATGTTTCAGCGGCAGCTCGATCATCTCGCGGATGCGGCGCACCTCCTTGGACAGGCCGCCCACATCCTCATAGGTGACGGCATTGCCCTCGCTGGTGCCGTCGAGACAGCGCAGCTGCGTGTCCGGGCCGATCATCACCGGCCCCGGCGGATCGGAACTGTCGACGGTGAATTCGCGGGTCTGGGCGCCGACCAGCGAGGTGCGGACCCGGTCACCGGCCAGCATGGGTATGCCGTCAAGCAGCCGCGTCAGGGTACGGGCATCCGGCGGGCGGGCCCGCGCGCCGACCTGGCTCAGGGTGACGGCCCGCGCCTGCGCCACCGAGGCGGGGCTGAGCGTCACCTGCTCGTCGAGGCTGGCGCCGGCATTGACGCGGGCGAGGCCGTCCATCTGCACCAGGCTCTGGCGCCGCATCCCGGCATGGGCGGGCATCACCCGCGCCACCGTGGTGCGGCGGCCGATGATGGACACCACGTCGCCCACCTCCACGCCGAGCCGCGCCATGTCCTCGGGATCGAGGCGGATCAGGCCGCGGCCGACATCACGCGTGGGCGCTTCGCAGACTCGGAAGCTAGCCGGGGCCGGGTCATCCGCCATGACGCGCGTCCTCCCCGGCGAGGGACGGTTCCAGTGCGGCGTCCGCCGGCAGCGCGGACGGGACGACGGCCGCCTCCAGACGGTCCAGCCGCTCACGCAGCAGCTTGTTCTCCTCCGCCAGTTCCCGCGCATGGGAGTTGAGATGGGGGTCGCTCTGCCACCAGTTGATGCCCATCGACATCGCCCGGTCGACCGACGCCACCACGAGGCGCAGGCGTATGTTCAGCAGTTCCACCTCGACCAGCGAGATGGTGATGTCGCCGGCGATCACGATGCCCTTGTCCAGCACGCGCTCGAGAATGTCCGCCAGCCCCACCGCCTGAAGGGAATGTTCCATCCGCTGTTCGTTCATCTCGGTCCACTCCGCTTCCACGCGCCGCAGCGGCGCATGGCGAATTTCAGGACGCCAGCCGGGCCGCGCGCAGGAACCGCCCGGCGGCGTTGGCCCGCAGGCGCGCGACCTCCCGGCACAGGCGGCTATTGAAAGTGCCCGGCTGCGGGTCGGCGCAGCCGAGAGGGGTCCCGGCCACGGCGTGCGACTGGTTCGCCTGCGCCGAAGCGCCGGACGCATGGTTGAGGGCATCGGTGAGGCGACGCCTTTCGGCTTCCTGCCGCGCGACGACGCGGGCAGGACAGGCGATGCGCGCCGGAGCCGCCGCCGCGCTCACGGCGCATCCTCCATCACCTGGTCGCGGAGATAGCGGCGCGTGCGGTGATAGCTGGTAACGTTGCCATGCGGATCGAGCGTGATGCGGTAGGCCGCCAGCAGGTCGGTCGAGGACGGGATACGCTTCAGCTCCAACAGATTGACCGTCATCTCCCACCCGTTGTCGGTGGCATTGAACTCCGAGACGCTGTCGGCGGAGAAACCCGTGAGTTCCTGCACCTGCGTCTTCACCTTGCGGATCAGTTCCAGTGTCGTCGCCATGCCGTACTCTCCTGGCTCCGCGCGGCGCCGCCGCGGGGCCCTGTCCTGTGCCGAGGATTGTCTGCGAGCCGAGCGAAGCCGGGGCTCCTCTCGGCCGCCTGCCGTCGCTAGAGGCCGCTGCGCATGCGTTCGCGGGCGATTTTCAGGCGCTCCAGCAGGACGGTTTCCTGCGTCTCATAGGCGTCCTCGTCGATCTCGCCGGCCTCAAGCTGCTGCTCCAGATCGAGCAGTGCGGCGCGGATGATGCCCTCGTCATAGAGGGTGCGCTCGGCCTGCTCGGCGATGATGCGGGCCAGCCAGAGCACCGCTTTGAGAGGCCCCACCGCCGGGGCGAAAACGACATCCGTCAGCATGCCCATCGTGTCTCCCCCTACCAGTGAATGGTGATGGTGACGAAGTTGTAGGGCGGCACCGGACCGACATATTTGAAGGTCAGCCGGCCACCCCATTCCTCGTCCATGGCGCGAATGCTGGCATCAAGCCGGGATTCGACGGCCGCATCGACGAGGAACGCGGCGTTGATGACCATGCGGTCGCCGATGATCTTGTTGAGGCGTGTCTTGTGCACGAAGGGGCGCACGCGCTCCAGGATGCGCTCTTCGTTGTCCTGGCGCTTGCGCTGCAGCGCCTGGCCGACCCGTTCGCCAAGCTGGATGCGTTCGTAATGGCTCTGGTCCGGCGAGCGGCCGACCAGGGCGTCGCGCAGCTTGCGGATGGCCGGGTTCTCCGCCAGCACCTCCTCGAAGATGATCTCTTCGCGCCACGACGCCTTTAGCCCGAGCTCCATCCGCCCGTGCATCTGGCCCAGCAGACCGGCGAGTTCGTCGCGGCGCTCGCGCAGGATCTTCTCGATGATCACCTCGGCGTCCGACCCCACCGTGCCGAAGCACACCGGCAGCAGCGTGTGACGCGCCATCACCGCTTCCAGCACCTTGGTGTGCGCCAGCATGTTGCGGCGGCTGTTGTCGTAGTCGATGCGGGGCGAATTGCTCACCACCGCCGCGAGCCGGCCGAGCGCGATCGTGTGCACCACGTCTCCCCGCCCGCCAATGGCCGGGACGTCGAAGGTGGCGGGCGCCGGGGCTTCGATGATGCCGTAGAGATATTTGCCGTCGGCCGCTGCTGTGGCCTCGACGGCGACGTTGGCGGTGCCGGGGGCGGAGAGGGTGGCGCTCATGGCAGGCTTTCAGCGTTGGGCGGCGGCGACCCGGCGAGGCGCAGGCTGAGGGGTGCACCGCCAGCGGAAAGGAAATCGGACAGGCGCCGGAGGATGCGCGTGCACCAGGCGGCGATCGCGTCGGCGCCCCAATCCGGGCGGAGGTGGAGGAAGCACTCGCGCAGGTCGCGGTAGATGCCCGCCACCTCAGCCGCCATGCGCGACATGAGCCCGTCGACCAGCAGCGCCTCCAGCTCGGCGGCTTCGGTGGACCGTCCGGCCTGGACAAAGGGAATGATCTCCAGCGCGAAGGGCAGGCTGATCTGCGCGTCGGCGAGCCTGACCAAGGGGCGCAGCTGTTCGTTCGGCAGCGTACCCGCCGCCACCGCCGCGCCGGCGCGGCGCTCCAGCTCGGTGCGCTGTGGCAGGTTGTTCACCGCCCGGGCCAGCGTGATGCGATCGAGGTGACGCAGGGCCTCGGCAAAGCCGTTGGCGATGCAAAAGGCATTGGCGAGCAGTTCCGTCACCGCCCCGGTCGAAAGCGTCCGCCCGAGTTCGGCGGCGAGAGGGGCGAGCGCCGCCGGGCCGTCCGCTTCCACTTGCAAGGCGCGGGCGGCCGTGGTTGCCGGAGATTCCGACAGCGGATGCGCGTGCTCATGGGCGAGCAGGGCCTCGGCGGCGAGGCTGTCGCCCCAGTAGCCCTCCGCCACCATGATGTGGCGGTTGACGAAGACGAAGCACTCGGTCGCGTGGCGCGGGTCGTAGAGATTGACCATGGGGCGCTGGGGCAGGCGCACGAGATCGTCTGCCAGCAGCCGGTGGGTGCGGGCCAACTGGCCGACGAGCGGCGCCAGATCGTCGAGGACGAACAGCGTCACCGTCTCGTGCGGCCAGACGCCCTGGTCCACCAGCTTGCGGACCACGCGCTCTTCCGCCTGCACGATCGACGATATGTCGACCGCGCAATCGGTGACGACCCGGACCTGGGCCGCACCGACCTTGAACGCGCCGACTCCCTCGACCATGCCGGTCATTGCCTCAGACCTTCCGCAGCTTGACCTGAAGGATGCCGTTGCGATGGCTGCGCTCCAGCGAGGCCGGGTCGATCGTGCCCGGCAGCGTCACCGTTTTGGCGTAGAGGTGGCGGCCGGTGGTGGAGAGGGAGAGGCGGTTCTCCTCCAGCGAGAGCGAAATCTCGCTTTCCGCCACGCCGGGGATCTCGGCGGTGACGATCACTTCGTCGTCCTCGTCGAACACGTCGACCAGCGGCTCGCGCACATCGTCGACCGCAGGGCCCTTGGCGGTGGGATTGATGTTGCCGAAGCGCCGGACCTGCGGCACGCCGCCGATGCCGGTGCGCAGGCTGAAGCCGTAAACGCCCCGGGCCTGGTCGCCGAGCCCCTTGACCTTGAACTCGCCCTCGCGCTGCACCTCCTCGGCCTTCTCCACGAGCGAGCCGAGCATTTCGACCAGCCCGCCAAGACCGCGAAATGCGGCGCCGAGATCGGCCATGGCTTCGGATTTCGGGTCGCTGTCTGGCCGGGTGCCCGTCTTCTTGCGCGGGCCCTCGTCCTTGTCCTTGGTGTCGTCCTTGCGGGTCATGGTGCCACTCCCCTTCGCGGAACTGGAGCTCTAGTATTCGATGAGTGCGTGTGAATGGGCCGCCGGCGCGGGGGCAGCGGCGTCTTCGCGGACCCGCCGCTTCCGTGGGGACGGCGCCTCGCGCGGCGGGGAGGGCGGTGCATCGAGCAGCATCGCCCGCATGGTGGCGAGTTCCTCGTCGACCTTGGCCAGCATTCGCTCCGCCTCGGCACGGCGGGCGCTCCACGCCTCCAGCTCGCGCAGGAGGCGGGTGCGTTCATTTTCCAGCCGCGCGAAGCGGCTGACCGCCTGCGTGCGATTGGAAGGCGTGGCGCGGGTGAGCCGGGTCTGCACCGTGGCGACGTCCCGAAGCCCTCGCGTCCGTGCCGTCTTCGTGTCGGTGCTCATGACTGGGCACCCTCGACGCTGGCGCGAACCCCGCTGCTGGCGCGCCGCGCGCGCGGCTTGGCTGCCGACGGGCAATGGGTGTCGATGAGCGCGTGAAGCGCGGCACGCCGCTGCTCGCGGGCGACCTCCTCGGCACGCTGGCCGGAGAAGATCCGCGATTCCAGCGCGTCTGAACACAGCTGCACGAAGCGTGGATCGTCGACGGAGACCTCAAAGCCCTCCTGCGCCGCCACCCGGGCGATCATCAGGCTGGCGCGCATGGTCGGCGTCTGCTGGTAGTCGCCGGACGCGCGGAAGGCCCGCACCAGATCGATGATCCGCGCGGCGCTGGCTTCGGCCATGCCGGTGCGGGCGGAGGCGACCGCCAGTTCCATCGCCCGGTCGGGATAGTCGACGTCGATGGTGGCGAGCCGGTCGGCGAGGGCGTCCTGACTGGCATGGACGCCAGCATATTCCTGCGGGTTGCTGGTGAAGATCGCCCGGAATTCGGGGTGGACCTTGATGTAGCATTCCTCGCGGGCCTGCGCCGGCAGGAACAACATTCTCTCCTCGAACACGCCGAGCAGCACGTTGTGTGTTTCCGGCCGCGAGCGGGTGAACTCGTCATAGACGAGGGTGAAGCCTTCGCGGCAGGCCGTGGTCAGCCGATGATCGGTCCAGTGCTGGTTGGCCGTCTCTTCCAGCTTGGTGACGTTGTGGATGAACTGGTCGACCACCTTGCGGTAATGATACCCGCGTTGCGAGCCGACGAGATCGGCCGTGCCCAGTTCATTGTCGCCGGTGATGATGATGACCGGCCGTCCGAGCTGCGCCGCCACATGCAGCGCCAGCGTGGTCTTGCCGGTTCCGGCCGGACCCCGGAAATGCAGGGGATAGCCGGCATTGAGGAAGCCGAGGCCGCGACGGGTGAGGTCACGCACCTGCTCGGTTTCGACGAAACCTGTCCGCGGACGCGGTGTCAGCGCGGACGGGGTGGAACGCCCGCCCGCCTTCGGCCCGCTGGACGCCGCCCCGGCGCCAAATCCGGACAGAAGCGAAATCGGGTCCTTTGATGCGGCCTCACTGGTCATGCCGAAACTCCTCGTCCTTGCCTGAACACGCGGTTGCCGCTGGTTGCCTAGCGCCGGCGTCCGGGACACGTCGGCGCTCGTCGTCGATCGACACGTCGTCGAAAATCACGCGGACTTTCCGGACGTGGCCTTGTCGCCGGACGGCTTGGAACCGGCGGGCTTGCTGTCGGCGGACGGGGCCGACGGCGCCGGCTTGGCAGCCGCGCTTTCCGGCGCGTCGGCCTTGAGTGCTTCCGGCTTCGCGGGCTCAACCTTGGCCGGCTCGACCTTGGCGGGTTCCATCTTCGCCGGTTCGGCGAGGGTGGCTTCCACCCCAACCGAAGCCGGCTTCACCGGCTCCTCGACGACCGCCGCCTTGACCGGCTCGGGTGTGGCAGGCTCGGCTTTGGCGGGCTCGGCCCTGGCGACCGGCGCGCTGGCGTGGGTCTTGGAGACCGACGTGGCGCGCCCGTGCCACAGGCGGGCTGCCTGCTGCCGGTCCTTGGTCAGGGCGGCGAGGAAGGCGAGGTTTTCCCCCGTCAGTTCCTGCACCATCGTGCCGAGGTCCTTGCGGTCCTGCTGACGTTGACGAAGTGACTTGGCGGCTTCCGCGCTCCGCAGCGCCGATTGCGTGCCGATCCATTTGCGGGTGCTGCCGCGCAAGGACTTGAAGCCCTCGGCGAGAGCGCGGTCGAGGCGGGCGGCCTGCTGGACGCGCTCCTTGCGGTAACGATCGATCCGCTCATCGGCCTCGCCGAGGAGGATCGCGGTTCCAAGCTTGATGGTGCGCAATGCCTCGCCGAGGCGATGCTGCTGCTCCGAAGCCATCCGGCGCCGGGCGGCCTGCGCATCGCTGAGATGACGGGCGGTATCCTTGCGGATGCGACCAAGCGCCCCGCGGCGCGCCTCGCGCGTGGAGGCAAGGGTCGCGACGGTGTGTGAAATCTGGCCGGCCAAAGACATGCTCGGATGCTCCTTGCCCAAGTTGACGGTGTTCGTGTCGTCGCCGCTGGATGCCCGAAAGGGCACTGCAGTCATCCAGGTTGGCGGACCATGTGCCGAAGTCACCGATCAGCCTGGCGAGCAAGCTGATCGGTGCCGGCTTCAAGACCCTGCACGTCGCGATTCAGGTCGTGTGGCAGGGACAGTTCCGGGAGGGCAGCCGACCGGATCAGGCGATCCGCCCGGCCCCGCCTCACGCGGCCTGGGCGCTCGCGGTGAGCCCGACGGCCTCGGCATACTTCAGATAGGTGTCGACGCCGGCGACGACGACGCGGGCCTCGACGGCCAGCAGTTCGATACCGACCAGCGAAACGCGCACCCAGGCATCGACCACCACGCCCTTGTCGAGGATACGATCCACGACTTCGGCGAGGCTGCTCGAGGCGTTGATCTTCTCTACGGCCATTTGAACCTCCTCAGAATGAAAGCTGGATAATTCCCGAATGTCACCGAACGAGGTCCGACAGAGCCTCCGACGGAGCCTTCGAGCGACCCGACACTGCGACGGACCCGTCCCGGAGCGAAAGGCACATGATCCCGCTCTGGCGGCATGGAAACCCGCCTCCGCCAAGGCGGAGCAGGCTAACTGCCGGGGGTTGCCCCCGTCCGCCGGGGGGAAACCCCTGATCCCTCAGGGGGACGCCCCCCGATGCCTACTCAAGAACCGCTTCCCCCCACTACAGGAGGTGGTATCATCCGGGGGTCGCCAGGGCGTCACGCAACCGGAGCGCGCTGCCGAAAGGCAGAAGCGGAAGGCGCCCTCTATTGCAATGGGACCGCATAGGCACGTCCCGTGAAAGACGTGGGCCGGGCACCATGTCGCTTTAATGAAATAATCATTTGCATAATGCCGAATACAGCTGTACCTCAACAGCTGATCGATCATGTTCATTACCCAGACGTCTATCGATAAACGGTCTCGGGGGGCGAGAGTTTATTGGGAAAATTGAAATGAAATCGTCAATAATCTTCGATGTAAATCCTGGAGCGCCGGTTCGTCCGCCGAAGTCTATCACTCGAGCCCGTTCCAGGAAGTTACCTCTAGGGGAGTCGGTGGATGCCGTGCTGGCCAATTTCCCCGAGGGTGTGATCAGCTTCAAACGCGGCACGATACGCTCGGCCAACAACGCCTTTTCGCGCCTGTTCGGGCTCAGTAAGGCCCAGCTTGTCGGGCGTTCCGTACAGGCCATTCTCGCCCGCCTGGCCTTCGCCCCCGGTGATATCGCGGCGCTGCTCTCGGAGGCGCCGGGGCAGGCGGAGGACATCGATCTGGTGCGGACCGCGGCCGGTCAACAGCCGCAGGATCTGCGGGTGCGGCGCTTCACCATAGAAGGCGAGGGAGCCGGGGCGCTGCAGGCGCTGTCCTTCATCGACGAGACATCGTGGCGAGCCACGCAGCGCTCCACGGAGGTGCTGGTGGAAGAGCTTCTGCGGGCCGATCGTCAGGCGGCGCTAGGCGAGATGGCCATGGCGCTGGCGCATGAGATCAACCAGCCATTGGGCGCGATCGTGAATTTCGCCGGCGCTGCCCGGCGCTCGCTGACCGGCCGGGCCGTTCGCGCCGGCGAGCTGGACGAGGTGCTGATCAATATCGGCGCCGAGGCGGCCCGGGCCGGCGATGTGGTCAAGAGCCTGCGCTCCTTTCTCAAGGGCGCGCCGCAGCCTTCGACCGATGCCTGTCTGAACGCGGCGGTAAAGGTGGTTCTCGGCTTTGCCGAGCCCGCAATGCGCGAGCAATCGATCGACTTCCGGCTGCATCTGGCGCCGGATCTGCCTCCAGTGCAGGGCGACCAGATCATTCTCCAGCAGATCCTCCTCAACCTGGTGACGAATGCCATCCAGGCCATGGGGCCGCAGCCCCTGGGGCAGCGCCACCTCGACATCCGCACGACGCGCGAGGGTGCCTCCAAGGTGCGGGTCGAGGTTCGTGACACCGGTATCGGCCTGCCGGCGGAGCTCGGCGAGCGGATTTTCGAGCCTTTCATCACCACCAAGGTGAATGGCTCCGGGCTGGGCCTCTCCATCGCCCGCACGCTTGCGCAGCGGCTGGGCGGCACCATCGAGGCGGCGGCGGAACCCGGCGAAGGCAGTCGTTTCACCATTCGCCTGCCTTGCCGGGGCGAAGATGAGGCAAACGATGCGTGAGCCGGCGGTCTACATCGTCGATGACGATCCCGGCCTGAATGCTTCTCTCGCGGCGCTGTTTCGGTCCGTCGGCCTTAAGACCGAGATGTTCCAGCATCCCCAGCCGTTCCTGGAGCTCACCCATATCAGCCGTCCGTCCTGCCTGCTGCTCGACGTCCGCCTGCCCGGCATCAACGGGATCGAGGTGCTCGAACAGGTGGGGCGGGCCGGCTGGACCATGCCGGTGGTGATGATCAGCGGCCATGCCGATGTGGTGATGGCGGTGCGGGCGCTGCATGCGGGCGCGCGCGACTTTCTGGAGAAGCCGGTCAACGATACTGTCCTCCTCCAGCTGGTACAGCATTGGATACGCTGGGATTCGCAGAACTATGCCTGCGAACTGATCTGCGACGACATCCGAGCCAAGCTGGCGACACTGACGGAGCGCGAGCAATCGGTGCTGCAGTGCATGCTGCGCGGCCAGCCCAACAAAGTCGCGGCGCATGCGCTGAATCTCAGCGTCAAGGCGGTGGAGGGGCATCGCATCAACCTGCTGCACAAGATGGGGGTGCAATCGCCCGTCGAGCTGGTGCGCATGGTCAGCAGCTGCCCGAAGGCGACGCACAATCCGATGCGCTGCTCCCGCGATACGGGCGGCCGGGGCGGGGCGGAGTACGGCTGCCCCCTGCTCCGCAAACCGCGCTAGCCACGTTGCGCCGCCGGCAATGGCCGCACCGGCGGCGCAGCCAAAAGGGCTGGGTTGCCTGGCACCGGACCTCAGCCCCTTGCACGTGACAGGAAACGGCGGGATAGCGTAGCGCCGCGCGCTCGGCCCGGGTTGTCGGGCGCCGGAGCGGATGCCTTCAACCGGATGAACGCCATGTCATTGTCTCGCCTCAAGGCCGTCGTTTTCGACTGGGCCGGCACCGTCGTCGATTTCGGCTCGCTTGCGCCGATGGGTGCCTTCGTTGACGCTTTCGCCGAGTTCAATGTCGCGATCAGCATCGATGAGGCGCGTGTGCCGATGGGCATGGCCAAGCGCCCGCACGTGGCGGCGCTGCTTGCCATGCCGCGCATCGCTGGCGAATGGCAGCGCGTGCACGGCCATGCCCCCACCGAGGCGGATATCGACGCGGTCTATGCGGTGTTCGTGCCAAAGAACATTGCCGTTGCGGCAAGCTATGCCGACCTCATTCCCGGCGCGGCGGAGACGGCGGCGGCGGTGCGGGCGCAGGGGCTGAAGATCGGCAGCACCACCGGCTATACCCGCGAGATCATGGAGCGGATCACCCCGATCGCCGCCGCGCAGGGCTTTGTCGCCGACGCCATGGCCTGCACCGGCGACGTGCCGGATGGGCGCCCGACGCCGTTCCTGATGTGGAAGGTGCTGACCGATCTTGAGATCTACCCGCCTTGGGCGGTGGTCAAGATCGACGATACCGAAGTGGGCATCAGCGAGGGCCTCAATTGCGGCGCCTGGACCGTTGGCGTCGCCGTCACCGGCAATGTGTTCGGCCTGTCGCGGGCCGACACCGATGCCCTATCGGCGCACGACTTCGCCGCGCGCCGGGCGCAGGCGGAGGGCAAGCTGGCCTCTGCCGGGGCGCATTATGTCATTGACGGCGTCGCCGACCTGCTGCCGGTGCTCGCCGCTATCAATGGCCGCCTCGCCCGGGGCGAGCGCCCCTGAGCGCCACGGCGCCCGGATGATTCAGAAGGAGCGGCTGACGGAACCGGAAGACCCGTACGAGCGTTCGCGCTGTGCTCCAGAGGTCTTCCGTGTCCGCATCCATCTCCCCGCTTCGCCTCGGTCTCGCCCGCCTGCTTGAACAGCGGGCCGGTTTCTCACGCCTCGCGCCGCGTGTGGTGGTCGCCGTGCCGGCCCGCGACGAGGAGGCGCGGATCGAGCGCTGTCTCGCGGCGCTTGCCGGGCAGCGCCGGGCGGGAGGCGATGCCGGCGCTTTCGGGGTGCTGGTGCTGGCGAATAATTGCCGCGACCATACGGTTTGCCGGGCGCACCGCGCCCTGGCCGCTGCCGGCCTGCCCCATCGGGTGCTGAGCGTCGATGTTCCGCCCGCTTACGCCAATGCCGGCTTTGCGCGGGGGCTGGCGCTCGACCTTGCCGGCACCTGGATCGAACAGGGCAGCGCGAAGGGTGCATTGCTGACCACGGACGCCGATACGGTGGTGGCGCCGGACTGGGTGACGCGCAATCTCGCCGGTCTTTCGGCCGGCTGTGGGGCGGTTGCTGGCCGCTTCGAGCTCGATCCGATCGAGGCGGCGGCGCTGCCCTTGCCGCTCAGGCGGCGTCGCCGTACCGAAGCGGCGTATGAAGCGACGCTGCTGGCCTTGGCCGGCCGGCTCGACCCCGTGCCGCACGATCCCTGGCCGAACCACTGGACCGCCTCCGGGGCCAGCTTCGCCGTGAGCCTTGCCGCCTATCGCCAGATTGGTGGCCAGCCGGAGGTGGAGGTCGGCGAAGACCGGGCGCTGGCGGCCGCGCTGGCGCGCCACGACATTCCGATCCGGCACGATCCCGACATCGTCGTCACCACCTCGGCCCGGCTGGAAGGGCGGGCAAGCGGGGGATGCGCCGCGACGCTGCGCCAGCGGCTCGACCACCACGATCTGCCCGGCGACGACAAGCTCGAGCCGCTGCCGGTCGCCCTGCGGCGCATGGTGCTGCGCCTCCGCCTTCGGCGCGCCGTCGGCAGCGGTTTCCATGTTCGGGAGTGGGAGCACCGACTGGAGGTGCAACGCGGTGCATTGGAGGAGGTCGCATGCGGGACCTTCGGCGCGGTCTGGGGGAGGGCGGAGGCGGTCAGCCCGCTGCTCGCGCCGCGCCCGCTCAGGCCCTCGCAGATGGACCACCATCTTGTCGCCGCCCGCCAGCTGTTGCGGGCGCTCGACCGAGCCTCACGCGGCCATGAGCAGGTCCAGACGATAATCTTCGGTGCGCTGCTGCGCCATCAGCGTCAAGGTGCCGGCAGTGGCCGCGATGAAGAGCTCGGCCGCCTCATCGCCTGAAAGCGGATAATTGGTCTCCCGCACCCAATGGACCAGCTCGACATGCGCGCCAGGCCGCAGGGACTGCGTCACGCACGCGGCCAGCCGGGAAACGTCGGATGCGGCGAGGTAATAGACGACTTCGGACAGCAGTATGAGGTCGAATGTGCCGGGGGGCCAGTGGTCCGGCGCGCTGGCCAGCCGGAAGTCGATCTGCGGCAGAAGCCTGCAGCGCTGGCGCGCCCGGTCCAGTGCCGCCGCGGCCGGCTCCATCGCGACAAGGGCATCGCAGCGCGCCGCCAGTCGTTCGGTCAGCACGCCGATGGAGCAGCCGATTTCAAGCGCCCGCCCATAGCGCGGATGGGGCAGGGCGGCGAGCGTCGCCGCGTATTTCGCCTGCTCATAGGGGCTGGTCTCGAACGACCAGGGGTCGGGAGAGCCTGCATAAAGCGTGTCGAAATAGGCGACGGGAAGGGAAGGGTTCATAGCGGGCACTCAATGAAGGTTTCCCACTCCGTGTCGAAACGCGCCAGCATGTCCGGCGTGAGCCGGAACCCCTTGGGATCGTCGACGATGAGCGCCGTGGTCTGCGAGGCATGGGCGGCGATGGCACGCCGCTTCGCCGGCAGGTGATCGGCGACACGGACCCTCACGCCACGCGGGCGCTCGCCCGGTAGCGCCATCTTCGGCGGCAAAGTCAGGCCCCAAATCGGGTATTCCCACAAGCGTGCGCCGGGGACGCGCCCGACCGCCGCCCGCGCCAGCGCGAAGCTGGCCTTGTGGTCGCCATGCGGGTCGTGACGCCAGGTGACGGCCACCACATCAGCTGCGGCGGCGAGGGCGGCGATGCGCTCGCAGGCCCGTTCCGCCTCGTATCCCGACATCGGCACGGATCGATCCGGCAGGCCGGCGAAATGCAGATGTGAGGGCCCGACACCGAGGGTGGCCGCCGCCATGATCGCTTCCTGCTGGCGCAAAGCCGCCAAAATCGCTGGAGGAAACAGCGCCGAGCCCGGATGCGAGCCGGCGCCATCGCTGATGATGAGGATGGACACCGGCAGGCCGGCCGCGCGGCAGGCGGCGATGAGCCCGCCGCAGCCCAGGCTTTCATCGTCGGGATGGGGCGCGATCACGAGCAATCCGCGCCGGACGAAATCGCTCGGTTCCATTTCGGGGAAGCCGGCCATGGCCTCCAGCGCCGCGCCGAGAGTCAGGCTCATCGCCAGAGGTCTCCCGCCGCCTCGTCGCGGAAAGCATGGGCGGCACCGGCGCACAGGGCGCGGTCCGGCGCGGGCTGGCGTAGATAGGTGGCGAGATCCCGGCACAGGCGCTCCAGCGGGTGGGTGCGCAGAAAGCCGGCGAGTCCGACCGAACGCTGCACGCGCTCTAATGTATCGAGCCCGCAGCGCTCCACCGCCGAACGGGTCAGGTTCACGTAGGCGACGGCGCGCTCGGCCGCTTCCGGCGTGTCGGCCACCCCCGCCGCCTCGGCCAGATGGGCGGCCCGCCGGACCCAGAGCCGCGCGGTCTCGGCGGCGATCAGCGTCTCGCCCATGCGCGCGAGCTGATGGGGGTCCTCATGCCGGCCATTGGCCTGCAGGAAGTCCTTCGCCTCGTCGACCAGACGCTCGATGCCGCCAAGCTGCACGGCGCAGAAGCGCCAGGCGCCAGCGGAGAAATGCGGTTGCCGGTGATAATCGCCGGGCCCGCCGAGAAGATCCTGCGGCCCCACGGCAAGGCCGGAGAAGCGGAAGCTGCCGGTGGCCGAGGCGCGCATGCCATGCGCCCGCCAGTCGGAAAGGTCGGCGCGCGCGGCGTCGTCCAGCTGCGGCAGCACCATCTGCCACGCACCGTCCGCGTCACGGGCGGTAATCAGCGGGCAGGCGACATGGCCGGCGCCGGAGGCGAAGGTCTTGGTGCCGGCAAGACGCAGTGCGCCGCCCTCGCGCACCAGCCGCACCCCGTCATCGCCCTCAGTGTTCCACACACCGAACAGCGCCCCCTCGGCCGCGCGCCTTCGCGCACGCCAAATTTGCTCCGGGGTGCCGTAGCGGATGATCAGCGCCGCCGCGTTGACGTGGCCTTCATAAAGTCGGCCGAGCGGCAGGCTGCCATGGCCGATGAGGCGCAGCACCTCCATCAGCTCGTCCGGCGCGCCGATGGCGATGCCGGCCACTTCGCCGCCACCGAAAGGCGCGGTGAGGGCGCCGATGGCGGCAAGGCGGGCAATGTCCTGCGTGGGGAAGCTGCCGTCCTCGTCCAGCACAACGATATGTCGAGCGAGGCGGCGCAGATCGCCGAGCAGCGACTCATGTCCCCTTGTGCGGTCGGCCGCGATGTCGAGCATGTGCAAATCCCCTTTGGCCGGGGACAAGTAGCGGCAGCGACGTGAGGTTCCGGCGGAACGTTCGGCAGGCGCCGAAACCCGCGCCGAGGCGGCAGATTACGCCCTCACGGCGCCGGGCTCGCCTGCTCGCTGCCATCGTACTGTTGGAGAAAATCGGAGACCGCCTTGAGGCACGCCTCCCTTTCCTCGACATGCGGCATGTGGCTGGAGTCGGGAAACAGCACCCAGCGTATGTCAGGCACCTTCTCGCGATAGGGTCGCACGACCTCGGGCGTGGCCTCGTCATACGCGCCGGAGATCAGCAGCGTCGGCGCCGCGATCTGCGGCAGCCGGTCCTCGATGGTCCAGTGCCTCATCGTGCCGATGACGTGGAACTCGGTCGGCCCGTTCATGTGGCGGTAGACCGTGTTGTCCTCGTCCATCGCCGCGAAGGTGCGCGCGACCTCCGCCGGCCAGGGCGTCACCCGGCAGACATGGCGGTCGTAGAAGGCCATCGAGGCCCTGATGTAATCGGGATGGGTGAGGGTGCCGGCGGCCTCGTGACGATTGAGCGTCTCCTGCACCTCGATCGGCAGTTCGCGGCGCAGGCGGTTCGCCTCGGCAACCCATGTGTGCATGTTGGCGGGGGAATTGGCGATCACCAGCGCTTTCAGCCCCTGCGGCCGGCGCACGGCGTGCTCGGCTCCGAGCATGCCGCCCCAGGACTGGCCGAGAAAGGCGTAGCGCTCGGCGATGCCCAGATGCGCCAGCAACGCGTCGAGTTCGGCGAGGAACAGATCGACGGTCCAGAACTCCGGCCCCTTCTCCGGCAGATGCGTCGACTTGCCATTGCCGAGCTGGTCGTAATGGATGACGGCGCGGCCGTCGAGCGCGGCGATATCCTTGAAGGAATCGACATAGTCATGGGTGCAGCCGGGGCCGCCATGGGCCACCACCAGCGGCAGGCGCGGGCCGGCAAGATCGCCCGTCACACGGTACCAGGTTTGAAATCCCCGGAAGGGCATGAACCCTTCCACGCTGCCCGCTGCGCCCATGCCCGCTCTCCTGCCGCCGGTGTCGATGGGCAGGAAAATAGGCAGTCGGCGAAGGAGGCGGCAGCTATCAGAAGTGATAGGCGGGGGGCAGGCCGCGCCGCCAAGCAACAGAGCCAAGCGAAGCTTCGGTCAATCGAGCAGGCGCAGCCGCGCCGCCCGCACGGCCGCCTGAGTGCGGTTCTTCGCCTGTAGTTTGCGCATCGCGGCGTTGAGGTGCATCACCACAGTGGGCACCGAACGCCCAAGCGCGCGCGAGATCTCCTTGGCGGAAAGCCCTTCGGCGGCGTGGCGCAGGCATTCGCGCTCGCGGGCGGTCAGGCGCGGCAGGCCGTCGAGCCGGCGGTCCTCGCGCAGCCCGCCGGCGGCGGCGTGCTGGAAAAGATGCGCCAGCAGGCCGAATTCACCCAGGCAGTGCTTGGCTTCCCGCTCGGCGAAACGCCCGTCGCCGCAGCGTATGCCGGTCACGGTCGCGTAGTCGCCGCCGGGCATATGCACCGGCACCGTGACGCCGGCGCTCATGCCGCGTTCGGCGAGGAAGTCGGCCACCGGAGCGCTGTCCTCATTCATGAAGGCGCGGATCAGCGTCTCGGCCCGCGCGTCATAATTCCAGACGAAGGGCCTTGTGGTGCCCAGTGCTACCTTCTGCACCGGGTCGAGGCGGAAATAGCCCTGGCCTAACCAGTAGTCACGCATGGTTTCGTCGACATTGCGCAGTTCCAGAACCGACGGCATCATCTGCGTGCCGTCGAGGTCGAAGCGCGCCGGGGTGTAATCGTAGATCAGCGCGTCGAAGCCGAAATCGTGCATGGCTTCAAACAAAAGATCGACCCGCGCGCCCAGCGTCGTGGCCGCGTTCAGCTGCTGTTCGATCAATCCGATGTCGGCCCCCATCGCCGAGCGCCCTCCCGCCTGAGCGGTGAACCTATCACTTCTGATAGCTGGTTTGGACTCCCGATTTCTCTAGGAATTGAGCATGCCTTTTTGTTGAGCAGGGACGGGCCGGACGATGTGGCGGGAGATCGAGCCGCATGAGCGGCATGAAGTGAGTGTCGGCGGACACCGCGTGGTGGCCTATTCCTTCGGAACGGGCGAGGAAACTGTCTTTCTCCTCAATGGCGGGCCGGGGCTGGCGTGTGACTATCTGCGCGAGGCGCATTCCTGCCTGATCGATCAGGGCTACCGGGTGGTGGCCTTCGACCAGCTCGGCACCGGCGCCGCCGATCGGCCGACCGATCCCGCGCTGTGGACGATCGGACGCTATGTCGAGGAGACCGAAACCGTGCGGGCGGCGCTGGGCCTCGGCAAGGTGCATCTGCTTGGCCATAGCTGGGGCGGCTGGCTCGCCATCGACTATGCGCTGGCCTATCCGCAGGCGCTCAAAAGCCTGATCCTCGCCGACACGGTGGCGGACATGCCACATCTGGTGAGCGAGCTGGAAAAGCTGCGCGCGGCGCTCGGGCCGGAGACGGTGGCGATGATGCAGAAGCACGAGGCGGCCGGCACCTTCGACCATCCCGAATACCAGGCCGCCATCACGCTGTTGAACTACCGCCATGTCTGCCGCCTGCCGGAATGGCCGGCGCCGGTGCAGCGCTCGCTCGCAGACTGGAACATGGGACCGTACGGCACCATGCAGGGGCCGAACGAGTTCCTCTACACCGGCAATCTGAAGGACTGGAACCGCATCCCCGACCTGCCGAAGATTACCGTACCGACGCTGATCGTGGTGGGCGAGCGCGACGAACTGACTCCCGCCTGCGCCATGCGGATGAAGAACGCGCTGCCGCAGGCGCGGATCAATGTCGTCGCCAATGCCAGCCACATGCCGTTCTACGAAAATCCAGCCGGCTACTACCCGCCTCTGCTCGACTTCCTCGCCAGCGTAACGCGATAGAGATGCACCGCTATTCCTTCATCCTGCTGCGGCCGCTGCAATTCGTGCCGGTGGTCTTCGGCGTCAGCCTCATCACCTTCATCCTGGTGCGGATGATTCCGGGTGATCCGGCGCGGGTGCTGCTGGGCGCCCGCGCCACGCCGACCGCCATCGCCAATATCCGGGCCCAGTTCGGGCTCGATGAGCCTTTGTGGCTGCAATATCTGTACTTCCTGCGAAACCTCGCCAATGGCGAGATGGGCATGTCGATCGTCTACCGGATCGACGTGCTGCGGCTGATCGGCACCCGGATCGAGCCGACCTTCGCGCTCATCCTGTGCAGCGTCGTGCTTTCCATCCTCATCGCCGTGCCGCTCGCCGCGATTGCCGCCCGCAACCAGGGCCGGCCGGTCGACCACGCCATCCGCTTCGTCTCCACCTTCGGCATCGGCTTTCCCCCTTTCTGGCTGGGGTTGATGCTGATCATGCTGCTGGCGGTGAAGTTCCCCATCTTCCCCGTCTCCGGCTATGGCGAGACGCTGGGTGACAAGCTGGCGCATCTGGCGCTGCCCGCGCTCACCATCGCGCTGTCGCTGTCCACCGTGCTGCTGCGCTCGCTGCGAGCGGCGATGGTGGATTGGCTGAAATCCGACGTCGCCACCGCCGCCCGGGCGCGCGGCATGCCGGAGAGCATCGTGTTCTGGCGCCATGTGCTGCCCAATTCCATCGTGCCCACTATCAACCTGCTGGCGGTGAATATTGGCTGGCTGATCGGTGGCACGGTGGTGATCGAAAGCATCTTCGCCCTGCCGGGCATGGGGCAGTTGCTGGTGCGGGCGATCTTCTCGCGCGACTACATGGTGGTGCAGGGCGTCGCCATGGTGTTCGCCTGCGCCACCGTGCTGGTGAACTTTCTCGCCGACATCGCCACCGTCGCCGCCGACCCGCGGGTGAAGCTGTGAGCGCGCCCGCGTCACGCAAACGCATGAGCCGCACGCTCATTGCCGGGCTGGTGCTGGTCGGCGGCTTCGCGCTGGCCGCACTCGCGGCACCGCTGATCGCTCCTTATGACCCGATCTTTCAGGACGGGGCGGCACGTATCCAGCCGCCCTCGCTAGCGCACCCGTTCGGGACCGACAATTTCGGCCGGGACATCCTCTCGCGCATCATCTACGGCGCCCGGGTCGACCTGCAAATGGCGGCGATCGGCGTGTTCTTTCCGCTGGTCATCGGCACCGTCATCGGTGCAATCGCCGGTTTCGTTGGCGGCATCGTCGATGCGGTGCTGATGCGGCTGATCGACATCATCCTCGCCTTCCCCTTCCTGGTGCTGATGCTCTCGATCATCGCCATTCTCGGGCCGGGGCTGTCCAGCTT
>JAESFV010000278.1_pt1 | contig 39410 bp, 30 predicted proteins | sample 9269471 | NCBI WGS metagenome assembly JAESFV01 (sample SAMN14502647, study PRJNA617108) | algae metagenome | isolation source: Symplocastrum torsivum CPER-KK1 and co-occurring heterotrophs from... | place: USA: Central Plains Experimental Range, Colorado | collected 2001-01-01
GTCGGCGGCGCAATCCAATAATCAATGTTTCCCGTTCGCGGGTTGCGAACTTCAATCTTTGCACCCATAGTTCAAATGATGCCCAACTTGGCTAAACGCTCAATAGTTTCTCGCTGAGGAAAGGATAGAGTGTTTGCGCTCTATTTCACCTTCACTTTCTAGTATTGGCAGGGTAAAAGTGAGACGGGCGGTAGCTGTCTGCACACAGTTCAAAACGCTGTCGGCACATCTGAAACGGGCTAAAAAGAAGCGCCAAAAATTTCCTAGTGTCCAGCAAATTCTCGCCTTCAACAAACTCCTCTAGGGATAGTTGGAACTTCGAGGACTCAGCTTGATTTGGCGACGAAGTATAAGTACTCTAGCAAAACCCTGGCAAGATGAGCAATTGTCAGTATATTCTCGACACAGGCTCTGTACGTCTTCCAAAAGCTCTAGCTACAGAACCTGATTGAAAAGCCATAAACGCGGTGCTCAGGAGATAGTTAAGATGGGACAAATGCAACAAACGACAATGGAAGTTGCTCATCAAGCCTTTTCGCACTTCACTCAGGGTCTAGCAACAGGCGAGTGGAACCAATTCTTGGATATGCTTAGCGAAGATTTCACCTTTTGGTTTCCCGTCGGTTCTTACCACGGTTTGAATGTCGGGAAACACAGAGCGCGTGAATTCTTCGAGTATGCTTCTGAGGCTTTTAAGCCAGGGCTATCAGTTACGCTTGAGCGCGTTACCAGTAGTGAGACGACTGTTGTTTTCGAGTTCAGGGACGAGGGATGGCTGAGGGGAGAACCCTATAAAAACCGAATTGCCGTTTCTTTTGATGTTTGTGGAAACCAAATTTGTGCCTATCGGGAATACTTTGGCAGCGATGGTAAATCAAATTAGAAGGGGTACATCCCAATGAGCTGTTTAGGGAATTGCAACAGCCACATCGTGATAGACTTCAGGCGAAATTTTGTGGCACGAATCGCAACGGTTGTCCCCTGTTACGGCGTTCAAAAAATTCCCAGGTACGAGCGCGTCCGTATACTAGGTAAATAAAAAAAGCGAACATGAAACACCTTGAAGGCAAAGTGACATTGGTCACAGGTGCAACGCGGGGGATTGGCAAAGGAATTGCGATTGGACTGGGTGAGGCAGGTGCAACCGTGTACATCACAGGTCGCAGTCTTGACAGCTCCAACTGTGGAGATAACATCTCAGGGAGCCTGAGTGACACTCAAGAAGCTGTTGAGGAAGCTGGTGGTGTATGCATTCCCGTCCAGGTAGACCACAGCGATGATGAGCAAGTGCGTTTGCTGTTTGAGCGCATCCAGGACGAGCAGGGACACCTCGATGTGCTGGTCAATAATGTTTACTCAGGGGTACAAGCACTGGGGAACGCTAATGGAAAGCCCTTCTGGGAGAGCGAACCGAGTTTTTGGGATGCTTGTAACAATGTTGGTCTTCGCCGTCACTATGTTGCTAGTGTTTTTGCTGCCCGCCTGATGACCGAGCATAAGCTCGGACTGATTTGTACCATCTCCTCATGGGGCGGTCTGTCTTATATTTTTGGCGTTGCCTATGGTGCAGGCAAAGCCGCGTGCGATCGCCTCGCGGCTGATATGGCTGTCGAACTAAAGCCGCATAACGTGGCTTCGCTCTCAATCTGGCCAGGGATTGTTGGTACTGAACACATTTCCCGTTTGGCTGCCGAAATGGATGAAAGCCGTGCTGCTAACCCACAAACTTCAGCCATTAAGGAGGGCTACAACTGGGAAACTCCTTTGCTAACAGGACGAGTCATCGCGGCGCTGGCAGCCGACCCAACTATCATGCGTCGGACAGGTCGGTTGCAAATTGTTGCCGAACTCGCTCAACACTATGGACTGGTAGACCAGAACGGCGAGCGCCCTGCATCCCTACGCTCTCTCCGTTTCGTACTTCCCTTTGCCCTGCCCCCACTCAGAAAGTACTCATGGCTCGTGCCTGATATAAAAGTCCCCTGGTCACTGCTACTACTAAATGCACTCAGCTCACCTAAAATTTAATCCAAAAAATTTTAGAAAAATTTTCCCAGTGCTCGTTTCAGACCTTACATGGCACTTGGATGCACCAACGCTACCTTTACGCCTATGAAGGCACAAAATGCCGTGCTTTTAAAATGATTTTTTTGGTATTAAAAAAACATTTTTGTCCGTACTCATACTGTAAGATACTGCCAAATTATTATCCTTAAAAAACATCGCGTTAAAAATGAGTAATAGGCTTGCAGCGCTTCAAGCTACCCTTGTTCTAAGTACCTTCAGCGCTTTATGTATTGACGTGCTACCTGTAAGTGCAGCCCTATTAATTGGTAATACCAAAGGCAATAACGTTTTACTCTTTGACGAGCAAAATGGCAGCTTTCTCGGCGAGTTTATTACTCCTGGTAGTGGCGGATTACTAGCTCCAGATGCTCTAAACTTCGGTCTTGATGGGAACTTCTATGTTACGAGCGGTGATACGCCAGAGACCTCTGCTGTCCTACGCTACAACGGAATCACTGGAGAATTCATTGATGTGTTTGCCTCTGGCAATGGGCTATTTCGCCCCTACGGTGCAGCCTTTGGACCCGATAATAATCTTTACGTCAGTAGTTTCCTGAGTGATCAAATTTTACGGTTCAACGGAACGACCGGAGAGTTTCTCGATGTCTTCGCCTCTGGAAATGGTCAACCGGGTGGGTTGAACGGACCCAATCAGCTACTTTTCGCACCCGATGGTAGTCTCTACGTCACGACTCAAGGCAGTATTGCGGATAACGGCGTTCCCACTTTTCCCGGTCTTCCCAGCCAAGTGCTGCGTTTTGATATAGCAACGGGTCAGAAGAGTGTATTGATCGAGCAGCCAACCCCTTCACCAGATAGTTTAGGGTTTGTCAGTTTCCTCGGATTAGTTCTGGGACCGGAAGGTGACTTGTTTGTCAGTGACTTCGCCAACGATATCAGACGTTACCAACTAGAAACCGGCAATTTGGTGGATGTTTTATCAACCAATTACACGGGTACTGTCCCCAGTAATAATTTCATCGGTAACTTAACGAAAGGAACTGACAACATCCTTTACACAGTTGGTTTTGACTCGAAAAACAACGACTTCGGTGCAATTCTCCGTTATGACGGAGTGACAGGAAACCCCTTGCCCGCACCTGGTAATGATGATGCCATCTTTGTTCCTACTGATAGCAAGCTGTTGCGTCCAATTGGTATAGTTTTCACCTCGCAGGTACTCTCGACTTCTGTACCAGAACCTACTGCAACGATGAGTTTGCTGGCACTTGGCGCTTTGGGTACGATTGCCCTGAGCAAACGTCAGCGCCATCTTTAGGTTCCCGACAAAATGAAGGAATTCGCAGAAATCGAAGCCAGCATCATATCGAAACTTAAAGTATTGGCAATCAGAAAGCGCTAATCCATCTATGTAGGTAAAGTTGGGGCGTAGCGCTTTTGTTTGGGTTAGCTTTTAAGAAAACCGGGCAGTGGAATGACAGCGGACATACAGAAATTCTATCGAGCAACAAACCCCAGCCTCACTCTGAGTGCTGACAAGGCTGAAGACCGCAAGTATTACATTGACTGTGCCTCGGTACGGGGTGGAGATATCATTGGCTTAGTCTTAACAATGGAAAAATTTTGGTCGTTAGTGAGGATTCAAAAGGAACTGTCCCATTTTTGATGTCTGACCGCTCACTGCCTGGAGGTCTGTAATGGCGAAAAATTGTTGTTTGGGATGGCAACTGTCCCATTAATGGCTCAAATTGGGACAGTTGAACACGTACTAGCGAACGTAGAATTGGGAATCAGGACACCCAAACAAGCCTTGATTTGTAGACTTTTCAGCCTTAACGACCAAAATTTTTCCGTCGCTAAAACTAAGCCATTCTCTCAAAGCTTTCTGATTAGGTTACACGAAAACCGCCAAACCCGTCTGTGTTTTGATTATTCGGGTCTTGCTTTCTTTGATTTGCAGTCCACGTTCTTTGAGGAATAATGAAACGTAGAACTTAACGTGTTTGGGGTTAGTCCCTGGCTTACAGATGTACACTAAGTTATCCGCATATCTTAAACACGTTGCTCCTTTGTAAAGCGCCCTGATTGGATTGACGACGTTGGGCAGCCTTTCTAATGATGTTGTTTTGCAAACTCACAGAGCAACGCTGGAAAACTCTCTGGTAGTGGAAATTTGTTAAAGCTATGGATGGCGGGTGTCGCTGCCCAGGGCAGTTTTTCGTCCGTGTAGGTCTCAATAAATGGCCTAAAAGCTTGGGCATCATCCATCATCGTTGCTCGGACATTGACAAATTCATCCATTCCTTCTGGGCGTGTGAATAGCCAACTCATGCAGTGTGCACAGAAATAATGACGCGTTGCACCCTGTAGTCCGCCAATGACAGGTTCACCCAACGTTACCTTGAATCCATTGCTTGGATGAAGTGCGCTCAAACTAAAGGCGCTTGCCGTCATGCGCTGGCACCCCGTGCAGTGACACGCCATGGTAATTAGGGGTTCTGAATTGACTTCAAATTGAATTCGCCCGCATCTACATTTACCAGTTCTATAAGGATTACTGTTTGTCATCATTGACTCCTTATCGCTGTCGCGACACCACCACAGGCTTGACATCTAACAGCTTAACGATTGAGTTAACTGGATGCAGGTAACTTCTACCACTCGTCAGACAATTCTAGGCTCCGTTCCGGTTCAGCAATTTGGTGGGCGGTAGGTTTGTTTACAATACACAAGTTCAAGCGAAGCCGTCCAACGCCGGGTTCAGCCGCAACGTTTCGCGTTGCCGCGCAGGGTCGGGAATCTAAATCAGCATACGTCTCATACACCGACAGCGCCCGCTCAGCGCAATCCGCAGCCCAGCTTCCAAGGAGCCTGAGGGACTCCAGGCTCAGCGTGATCGGGTTGGACTCACGACCCATCCTTCACCTCCTGACGATACCGGTATTACAGGGTTACGAGCGGTCCCACGAGGATACTTAACGCTGCTCATCCACACAGGCAACCGCCAGTGAATCGATCCATGCTGCGTCTCCTCTAAAATCAAGCGGTCGGAATGGTTACAACGAACAGTACTAATACGCCTCCCACAGTGTATCCGCTGATGCCGCCTCTCCAAGGATGGGAAGAAATAGTTCGATGCTATTGAACTGCGAGAGAAACCAAAGTGCAGCGATGATGATTGGGGCATCGGTAATCAATGGTGCAAGGCAAGTTATCCGCCTTGTCACTACGCGAACGTATTCTGGCAAACCGGCTAATGTCTCGCGCTGGGTCAGTTCATTTTCAGGTCATTGATTCGAGGAGTTCTTCGAGGCGGTTCAGTGTCTCGCGCATCCCCATCTCCATACCTGAGTGAAGATGTCCATCCCGCTGCTCAACCGACGGGTACTGGATATGGATGTGCGAAGCAGGGCTGGATTGGCAAGATGTCCAACACGGCGAACAGCACTGTCACAATTAAGGCGAACTTATCAATCACAGGTTAATTCAGGGTGTCTAATACCGATAACTCTCGGTATTGGAAGTAGGATAATGGCTGTAATCACGCTATATCGTTGATTGGGCTAATTCCTAAAAATTAGGGAATAGAGAAGGGGAAAAATTACCTCTTATTGAGAATAACCCCTAGCTTGTTGCGAGTGATTGATAAGTTGATAAGCTGACTGATCACCGATTAGAACAGAATCGAACGCTCGGATAAATTCATCTGAGCGTTCAGCTTTTTGAGGCGATTGTCTGCTCCTTCGCTAAAATTCAATCCAAGCACTATGTAGCAGTCAAATGATACAGTCTAGCTACTTCCTCAGAGGGAACTGAGATGAAAGGGTGTTATCTAGAAAAATGGCTGTTGGTTGGCAGTGTCTTGTATGCACTCTTTAGCTCTAACCTTTGTGTCGCACAAGTAGTTGGAGATACAACACTCCCTACGGCAGAGAGATCGCTCGTTACAGGCAATCCCAATTTTCAGATTGACGGTGGGGCAACGCGAGGTGGCAATCTGTTCCACAGCTTCCAATCATTTTCTGTACCCACGGGGGGTTCTGCCTACTTCAATAATGCAGCAGATGTGCAGAACATTTTCAGTCGTGTCACAGGTGGGTCAATCTCGAATATTGATGGCGTGATTCGGGCAAATGGTACAGCGAATTTGTTTTTGCTCAACCCGAATGGCATTCTGTTTGGTGCGGGTGCGTCACTCAACATCGGCGGCTCGTTTGTTGCCAGTACCGCTAACAGTATCAACTTTGCTGATAATTTTCAGTACAGCGCCACTAATCCCCAAACGACGCCACTGTTAACGGTTAGCGTCCCGATTGGCTTGCAGTTGGGAACAAATCCAGGAGCGATTGTGGTGCAAGGAAATGGATACGATTTATCGATTCCAGTGCCAATTTTTTTACCTCTGATTAGAGGAACCAGCTCAACAGGTCTGCAAGTGCCAGCAGGACGTACTCTCGCGTTGATTGGCGGAGACATAGAGTTAATAGGCGGCACCCTAACGGCAGAGCAAGGACGAATTGAGCTAGGCAGTGTGCGCGATGGACAGGTGAGTCTTGATGGTGGCTTTGCCTTGAGCTACCCAGGGGTGCAAACCTTTGGTGATATTCGTCTATCGCAACAGGCGTTAGCTGATGCTAGTGGCAGTGGGTTGATTCAGGTGCAGGGGAATCAAGTCTCGCTTGTGGATGGCTCACTCCTGTTGATTCAAAACCAGGAGGCTCAAGCAGGAGGGAGCATCACAGTTAATGCTGCCCAGTCTCTAGAGGTGAGCGGAACTAGCTCAGATGGTAGGATTTATGGCGGCTTGGATAGCCAAAGTATGGGGGTTGGGAGTGGAGCAGATATTGCCGTTTCAACTAGGCAGTTGGCTGTTCGGGATGGGGCAACAATAGTTGCTCGCTCCTACAGTTCTGCTAGGACGGGCAATGTAACTACGCAAGCCTCTGATTCAGTGCAAGTCATTGGGGTTTCATCCATTAATCCTAGTTTAGTCAGCAACATCGCTACTGCCGCTTTCAGTTCTGGAGATGCAGGAGATGTCACCGTATCGACACAGGAGTTAACGATTCTCATTACAGGAACCATAGGATCGGCAACATTTGGAAGGGGTCGTGGGGGAGATGTAACAGTGAACGCTCTTGACTCGATAAAACTGGCTGGACAGAGCATTCTTTTCACTCAAAGTACTATACAGGCTAATTCTCTAGGTGCTGGAGATGCTGGTCGAGTCACGGTCAACACCTCAAGGTTAGTGATTCAGGATGGAGGAGCCGTTACGACTTCCACAGGAGGAACTGGTAGCGCAGGCAGTCTAACCATCAATGCCTCTGAGTCTGTAGAGGTCAGCGGTCGCCCCCCAGTGCCTTCTCTTCCCAGTTATGTGGGTTCGTCTGCCGTTATTGCAAGTGATATCTTAAAACAAACTTTTCGATTGCCTCCAACGCCGAGTGGATTCTCTGGAAATGTCACCATCAACACTCAAAGGTTGAGTGTTACAGATGGTGCAACAGTCGAAGTCAGTAATCAAGGGGTAGGCAATGGCGGGACACTCACGATTAATGCCAACTCTATCTTTCTAGATAGTAGAGGTGCAATTACCGCCGCTACTGCCTCTGGGGAAGGCGGCGACATTGATCTCAACGTGCGGGATGTCTTGCTGCTGCGAAACAACAGTCAAATCACCACCTCGGCGGCTGGCACGGGCAACGGTGGCAACATCAGGATTAATACGTCCTCACTCGTCGCTGTCCCCAACGAAAACAGCGACATCAGTGCTGATTCAGTAAACGCTCGTAGCGGTAACGTGACTATCAATACTTCTGGCTTGTTTGGCATCGAGTTCCGCGATCGCAACACCCCCTTAAGCGACATCACCGCTACGGGAGCAAGTTCTGAGCTGAGTGGCACAGTACAAATCAACGTCCAAGATGTTGACCCTGCAAGAGGACTGGCTCAATTACCAACGGACGTGGTGGATGCTTCAGGTGCGATCGCTACTGGCTGTCGAAATGTTCGAGACAGTTCCTTCGTCGTCACGGGTCGGGGTGGGTTGCCTCCCAATCCGGAACAACAATTAGACGATGATGCCGAATGGCTTGACCGACGCAGGTTGACAGTTGCTCAACAGACCAATCCGGGAACAGATGGTAGCCAGCAGCACTCAGAGGGCAGGCTTGACACCCCACACTCAGCACACCATCCCCCACTCATCGAAGCCACTGGATGGGAATTGGCTCCTACGGGTCAGGTCATCCTCACGGCAAGTGTTCCTAATGTGACCTCCTCCAATCGCTGGGGACAGCCAGTTAATTGCAATGGGTCGTAAACTTCCTATGTAATAGCAAGTCCATCTGGCAAAGTTGGTGGTGAAAAGAGATTAGACCCAGAAAGCGCTGGGGAAGTGATCACTATTTACTAGAGGAGTTTTCGGAAATAGTATTTCGAGCAAACTCTTGCACTACTGTGCAAGGGCTAATATCCTTTCTCAGGGAATCCAGATAAATGGGAACATATAACGGATATAACAAACACACTCTAGAATCTCGCCACGTTCTCAAGGAACCGATTGAGATGGGTTGTCGTCTTTACTGTCGTTCGCGGCAACCACCATCGCATCCACCAAGTCCAGTTTGTGGTCTGCGAGCTTCGTCTTGCCCGCTTCCATAGGACCGCCGGAGACAAATACTGTAGGAATGTTGAGACGCAAGGCGGCCATCAACATACCGGGGGTGATTTTGTCACAGTTGGAAATGCAGACTAGGGCGTCGGCACAATGGGCGTTGACCATGTACTCGACTGAATCGGCGATAATTTCGCGCGAAGGCAGGCTGTAGAGCATCCCGTCATGACCCATAGCGATGCCATCGTCCACGGCGATGGTGTTGAATTCCTTGGCGACACCACCGACCGCTTCAATCTCACGGCATACCAATTGACCCAAATCCTTCAGATGAACGTGTCCAGGTACGAATTGGGTAAAGGAGTTAGCGACGGCAATGATTGGCTTCTCGAAATCCTCGGTGTGCATTCCGGTGGCGCGCCAGAGAGCACGGGCACCAGCCATATTGCGTCCGTGGGTGGAGGTTTTGGAGCGATAGGTGGGCATGACGCATTCTATTCGTCTAAGGGTTCTTAATAGTCTAGACTTTATGGTTGTGTCACAAAAACTTCGAGAGTGACAAACGCTGTGTGTCAATCGAGCGTGCGAGCGCTTTTTCTCTGAGAGCTGGTAACTAATTGTTCAATCAATAGCTGTAGAAAATCTTGTCGGCTCAACCAAAATTGATGAATATTCGCTCTCGAACTCCTAAAGACGACCAGGCGATAGCTGAACTCAACCGATTAGCCTTTAAGCGGGGTAATGAGGCTTCACTGGTTGAATCTATTCGTCAAACTAACTGCTATATTCCAGAACTTGAGCTGGTTGCCGAAATGGACTGTGGCGTAGTTGGTCACATATTATTCAGTTACATCGACCTAGTCGGGCAAGAAAATCTGCAAGTAATCGGTCTAGCTCCGATGGCTGTAATGCCGGAGTTTCAGGGACAGGGTTTTGGCAGTGCACTGGTGCGAGCCGGTTTAGAAACGGCTTCATCCTTGGGAGAATTAATGATTATTGTCTTGGGGTCTCCTCAGTTCTACTCACGCTTTGGCTTTGAGCCTTCAGTTATTTATGGAATAGAATCACCTTTTGAGGTGCCAGAAGAGTTTTTTCGGGTCAAACCCTTGAAGAACTATCAGGAACGCTATAGGGGAAAGCTTATCTATCCACCAGCTTTCAAGGGAGTGTAAAAAGCTAAGGCAAACGTTAGGTCAAAGGTTACAGCTAATGTTCCACCAAATGAGCCAATCGTGGAATAGCTTCAGTACCGGATTTTTGTGTCCCAGGTAAACATCTCTCTATCTGGGACAATAAAAGAACTGGATCAGGAACGAGAAACCTAACCTTCCAGACTCCCAATTTTTGAGACTTTAAATGGGACAAAAAGCACCACCCAAGGGAGCCGTCATTTATTACAGAGTTTCGACGGACGACTAATCAAGTGATCGTCAGGAGCAAGACCTAAAAGCGTATGCCAAAAAAGCTGGTTGTCAGGTGATAGGCATCTATAAGAAAGCTGCCAGCAGCGCTAAAGACAGGAGAGTAGGCACAGCCGTAGGCAGGGCTACGCAGTGTTGTTATGGTTGTGTCTGAACGATGATTGTGGAACCTCATGACAATAAACTTAGATTTACGAAGATTTTTTCAGGCGTGTAATCCTGCAAAAACCCTCGTAATTGGGAATCCTAAAGACCAGAAGTACTACATTGATTTTTCTTCGGTACGCGGGGGCGAAATCATTGAAGAGATGGGGCAAACGATTACATTTCTCTCCCCCGAGCCAACCTGCCAGTTGTTCACCGGACACATCGGCTGTGGCAAGTCCACGGAGTTGTTGCGGCTGCAAGCTGAACTGGAGCAGCAGGGGTATCATGTGGTTTACTTCGAGTCCTCTCAGGACTTGGATATGGGGGACGTGGATGTCAGCGATATTCTGCTAGCGATCGCGCGTCGAGTGAGCGAAAGTCTCGAAGCGGTCAACATTAAACTCAAACCGGGGTACTTTACCAACCTATTGCACGAAAGCGTTGAGTTCTTGAAAACACCGGTAGAGCTGGGTTTTGAGGCAAGTTTGCCTGTCGGCATTGGCAAACTCACCGCGAAAACCAAAGAGAGTCCCAAACTCCGCAGTCAGTTAAGGCAATACCTGGAACCCCGAACAGACAGCATTTTAGAAGCGCTCAATAAAGAAATACTCGGACGGGCAACTGAGGAACTTCAGCGACAAGGAAAAGAAGGACTGGTAGTGATTATCGATAACCTAGATCGGGTAGATAATCGACCCAAAGAATCAGGGCGAACCCAGCCCGAATACTTATTTGTAGACCGGGGCGAACAGTTGAGCAGGCTGAAGTGTCACGTAGTTTACACCCTTCCCCTGGTTTTGATGTTCTCGAATGATTATCAATCCTTGAAAAATCGCTTAGGGGGTGGGACGGGTCCGAAGGTGTTGCCTATGGTGCCGGTGAAGTTACGCGATGGCGGTGACTGCACTGAGGGACTCGCCCAGTTGCGACAGATGGTGTTAGCCAGAGCTTTCCCCGACGTGCCGCCAGAGCAACGCCTTAATTTAATTACAGAGATTTTTGATAGTGCTGAAACTTTAGACCGACTGTGCCGTATCAGTGGGGGTCACGTCCGCAATTTGCTGGGTTTGTTGTTTAGCTGTATTCAGAAGAACAAAAAGCTTCCCATCTTGCGAGACTCTTTAGAAAAAGTGATTCGGGAACAGCGCAATGAAATGCTTTTATCAATTGACGAGCCGGAGTGGGAGTTGCTGCGTCAAGTGGCGCAACGCAAAAGGGTAAGCAGCGAGGACAGATACCAAACCTTGTTGCGGAGTTTGTTTGTGTTTGAATACCGCTATGGTGATGATGGGCTATGGTTTGATATCAATCCAATATTGGCAGAAGCGGGAGAATTGATTGAGAATGAGTCAGAATTCAGAAGTCGGAATTCACAATAACCATAAGTGGAGATGCGATAAATCGGCATCTCTACAAGAGAAACATTTCGGATTTATGCCCGGCTGCACTAGCAAGTCATATAGCCCCATTTTTGCTAATGACTCCTGATTCCTGAGTTCTTTTTTGGTCATGACTGAACCACAACTACCAGAAGATGTCAATGCTTCTAACGAAAGTTCGTTTCAGGAGCTGAAATGGACGATAGAGATGTCTCAGGGGCAATTTGTGCTGATTTTGGCGCAGTGCAACTACGAGCATTTGCGCTCGCATTTAATCCAGCGCCTGCATCAGGAGTGTTCGGTTGCCATTCGAGAAATCCATCTGGAGAAGTCGGACAAGACCCTTTATACAACGATAGTTAACGAACTCAAAGGGGAGCAGCCGCCTGCTGTGATGGTGTTGGGCTTGGAGGCGGTAAGCAACCTCGAACCACTACTGACTTCTAGCAACCAAGTGCGGGAAGAGTTTCGCAAGAACTTTGCTTTCCCACTGGTGCTGTGGATTAATGACCAGATTTTGCGGCAGATGATTCGGTTAGTGCCGGATTTTAAGAGTTGGAGTACCAGCTTTAAGTTTGCGAACGCCACTGATGAGCTGCTTAATCTGCTCTGGCAACGGGTGGATGCTGCATTTTCTGCGGTTTTGGAGGCGGGTGCTTCTGAGTTTCCGCCGAATGCAACGATTCTTGGCGCTTGCTATCAGCTAGAGTTGGAGTCAGCTTTACGAGATTTGCACAGTCGCAGGATTGACTTGGCATCCGAACTCGAAGCTTGTCTGGAATTTGTTTTAGGTCAAGATGATTACGCCAGCAACCAGATTGATGGGGCATTAGCCCGCTATCAGAAATGTAGAGAAGTCTTAACAAACGCTTCGATATCACCAGAACGGCTGGGAGTCCTTCTGTTTCACATCGGTTTATGCTATTGCCGTCATGCAGAACAGCAGCAAACAGAAAGCCAGCGCTACTGGGAGGCAGCTAGGGATGCGTTGCAAGAATGCATCAGAATCTTCGAGCAGGCTCAGCGTCTAGATTTGGTTGCTAAGTTTATCGGTCAACTGGGCGAGGTGCTGCAACACCTGAAACAGTGGGATGAGTTGCAGGCACTGGCTCAGAAGTCGCTGAATTTGCATCAAACCGATAGCCCTTCGGTAGAGACTAAGGCTTCCGTGTCCCCACAGGCTCAGGATTATGGCTTTTTGGCGGCGGTGGCTTTGGCGCGTTCGCAGTGGACTCAGGCGTGTCAAGCGGCTGAGCAAGCGTTGCAAATCTTGGCTGATGCCCCCGAGGCATCGCAGCCTCACCGAGCTTTATATCGGCTACAGTTGGCTTGGGCGCAGCAGGAGTTAGGTGAGTTGCCCTCCGCAGTCAATCAGCTAGAAGCGGCACGACAGGAATCTCAGCCGCAGGATGACTTGAAGCTTTACATCCGGATTTTAGAGCAGTTGCAAAAGCTCTACTTTCAGCAAGGGGAATACCTCAAAGCTTATGAGGTTAAGCAAAAACAGCGTTCCCTTGAGCAGCAGTTTGGCTTTCGGGCTTTCATTGGTGCGGGACGGTTAGAGGCACAGATGGAGGTAGGGGCTAAGGCTTTCGTGCCTCTACAGGCGTTGGAGATTGAGGTGTCAGGGCGGCGGCAAGATGTCAATCGTTTGATTGAGCGCCTAACGCGGCCTGACATAAAACTGACGGTTATTCATGGGCAGTCGGGGGTGGGGAAGAGTTCGATTGTCAATGCCGGGTTAGTCCCAGCGCTGAAACAGCGAACGATTGAGACGCGGGATGTATTGCCCGTGGTGCTGCGGGTTTACACCAATTGGGTGGAGGATTTGGGGAGATGTTTGGTTCAAGAGTTGAAGGTTGAAGGTTCAAAAACTAACTTTCAACCTGCTAACTTTCAAACGCTTGTAGAACAATTACGCCGCAATGGCGACAGTAATCTCTTCACAGCCCTTATTTTTGACCAATTTGAAGAGTTTTTCTTTGTTTACAAAGACCTCACCCATAGAAAATCTTTTTTTGAATTTCTAGCAGCCACTTTAGATATCCCCTATGTGAAAATCATCCTCTCACTGCGGGAAGATTACTTGCATTATTTATTGGAGTGCAATCGCATTTACAATTTGGGGGCGATTAATAACGATATTCTCAGCAAGCAGATTCTTTACTACTTAGGCAACTTCTCGCGAGACGATGCAAAGTTAATTATCGAACGCTTGACAAATCGCACGCCGTTTAAATTAGAACCGGGTTTAGTGGAACAGCTGGTGGATGAGCTGGCGGCGGAACTCGATGAAGTGCGTCCGATTGAGTTGCAGGTGGTGGGGGCGCAACTGCAAACTGAGAATATTACTACCCTAGAACAGTATAGGGAAAAGGGGCCGAAGGCAAAGCTGGTTGAACGCTATTTAGAAGAGGTGATTCGAGACTGTGGCTCTGGGAATGAACGTGCTGCTCGCTCAGTTCTGTACTTGCTCACCGTTGAAAATAATACTCGTCCCCTCAAGACTCGGAGTGAGTTAGCGAAGGATTTAGCCGCAGAAGCGGATAAATTAGATTTAGTCTTAGAGATTTTTGTCAAATCGGGATTATTGTTTCTGCTGCCAGCCGTGCCGGAGAGTTACTATCAACTGGTGCATGATTATCTGGTGACGTTCATTCGGCAGCAACAAGGGTCGGAAATATTAGCGGAACTGGCACGAGAGAGAGAACAAAGAATCCGCTCTGAAGCGAAGTACAATCGCTTTTTGAAACGGGCGCTTGCTGGGGCGGTTGTAGCTATGTTTGGGTTGGCAGGTTTGGCAGCTTCGGCTGTATGGCTCTGGCAGAATGCAGAATCTCAAAAAAAGCTAATACTCGCCCGCGAGTTAGGAACCCAAGCAGCCTGGACGAAAAATCAGAGAGAAAATCTGCTGCCCCGCAGTATCTTACTGGCTATCGAATCTATGCAGCGCTCTAGGCAGCAATCCCCTTCGATGGAGGCCGATCAAGTTCTGCGGGATGGATTGCCCTTGCTCTCCCCCTCTGTAGCCCGCCTCAACCACGAGTATCCCGTATATGCCGTTGCCTTCAGCCCGGATGGCAAGTTCCTTGCTACTGCCAGAGAAGACAAAACCGCCCGGATCTGGGATGCTAGCAGTGGCAGAGAAATCCTTCGCTTCAGCCATGAGAATATTGTAAGAGCCGTCGCCTTCAGCCCAAAAGGCAAGTTAATTGCTACTGGTAGTTTGGACAAAACTGCTCGGGTGTGGGATGCCAGCGGTGGTAAACAACTCCTCCGTCTGAACCACGATAAGCTTGTAAGAGCCGTTGCCTTCAGCCCAGATGGTAAGTTTCTCGCTACTACTAGCGATGACAAAACTGCCCGGATCTGGGATGTCAACAGTGGCAAAGAACTCTATCGTCTCAATCACCAAGCTCCCGTTAATGGCGTCGCCTTCAGCCCAAATGGCAAGTTCCTAGCTACTGGTAGTGGTGACAAAACCATCCGGGTGTGGGATGCCAGCAGTGGTAAACAACTCCACCGTCTCAATTACGAGTATCCCGTAAATGCTGTTGCCTTCAGCTCGGATGGCAAGTTCCTCGCTACTGGTAGTTCGGACAAAACCGTCCGGATTTGGGATGCCAACCTTGGCAAAGAAATTCTCCACGTTAGCCATCAGGCTCCCGTAAATGCCGTCGCCTTCAGCTCGGATGGCAAGTTCCTCGCTACTGCTAGTGAAGACAACACCACCCGAATATGGGATGCCAACAGTGGCAAAGAACTCCACCGCCTTAGCCACGAGTATGACGTAAGAGCTGTCGCCTTCAGCCCGGATGGCAAGTTTCTCGCTACTGGTAGTTTGGACAAAACTGCCCGGATTTGGGATGTCAGCCCTGGCAAAGTATTCTATCATCTCGATCACCAGGCTCCGGTATATGCTGTCGCCTTCAGCCCGGATGGCAAGTTCCTCGCTACTACCAGTGAGGACAACACGGCCCGAATATGGGATGCCAACAGTGGCCAACCACTCCACCGCCTCAGCTACGAGAGTGATACAAGAGCCGCTTTTTCCGTAAGAGCCGTAGCGTTCAGCTCAGATGGTAAGTTCACTGTCAGTGAGGACGATGCTGTCTGGGTGTGGGATGCCAACAGTGGGAAACAGCTCTTCCGTCTCAGCCACGAGGATCTCGTAACAGGGGTTGCTTTCAGCCCTGATGGTAAGTTCCTCGCTACTGCTAGTTTTGACAAAACCGCCCGAATATGGGATGTCAACACTGGCAAAGAACTCTATCGTCTTGGTCACCAAGCTTTGGTATATGACGTTGTCTTTAGTTCAGATAGCAAGTTCCTCGCTACTGGTAGTTCGGACAACACCGCCCGGATCTGGGATGCCAACAGTGGCCAACCACTCCACCGCCTCGCTAGCCACCAAGACGCTGTAAGAACCGTCACTTTCAGTGCCGATAGCAAGTTCCTGGCTACTGGTAGTTATGACAACGCCGTCTGGGTTTGGTCTGTCAGCAATGGCAAACCACTTCATCGTCTCAGCCACAAGGATGACGTTAATTTTGTCGCCTTCAGCCCGGATGGCAAATTCCTTGCTACTGCTAGTACCGACAGAACTGGTCGGGTGTGGTCTGTCGTCAGTGGTAAACAACTCCACCGCTTCAGCCACGAGGGTAGTGTAAGAGCCGTCGCTTTCAGCCCGGATGGCAAATTTCTTGCTACTGCCAGTTTAGACAATACCGCCCAAGTGTGGTCTGTCAGCAGCGGCAGACGGCTCCACCGCCTCAGCCATTACGGTTACGTAAATGCTGTCGTCTTTAGCCCGGATGCTAAGTTCCTCGCTACTGCTAGTGAAGACAAGACTGCCAGAGTTTCTCTAGTAGGACTAGAGAATCTGATTACTGAAGCCTGTAGACGTTTAACCCGTAACCTAACACCAGAGGAGTGGCAACAATATCTGGGTGATGAACCGTACCGCAAGACCTGCCCGAATTTACCCCATCCATCCTAGCGTCGTTGTAAAGGCTGTAGAAGAAGCAGAAGATATTAAGGATGTGATTGTTTATGAATATAGCGATAATAAGTCGCGGGTGAGATTTTCAGCGTCTCGCAAATGTCTTCTACACTGCGCGTCATATCGGCTGCCAATGACTTGCCAATGCTGATTTGTTTATCTGTCAAGATTCGTTTACGACCTCCCTTCTTGCCTCTGGCTCTGGCAGCCTCTAGTCCGGCGTTGGTGCGTTCACGAATTAAGTCCCGTTCAAATTCTGCGATCGCACCAAACACATGAAAAATTAACCTGCCCCCGCTGGTAGTGGTATCCAGGCTTTCCTGAATGCTTTTGAACCCAATGCCCCTATCACTTAATCCACGCACGACTTCAATAAGATGCCCCAACGAGCGACCGAGGCGATCGAGTTTCCACACGACCAAGATGTCACCTTCTCTGGCGTAGTCCAGGGCTTTATCCAGTCCGGGTCTAGTGGTTTTAGAGCCACTGACAATATCGGTGAAGATTCTCTTTTTATCACAACCTACCTGGACTAAAGCATTAATTTGTAAGTCCAGTGACTGTGAAAGTGTACTAACCCTTGCATAACCGATAAGCATTTTTATCTTATAACCACAAACTTCTTCTCACTCTTTTATCAAAACTCATCATACCAGGAGTTTTGATAAAAGAGTGAGAAGAGATTTTGAGAGCGGAGTGGGGGGATTTAGGGTGGATGTACAGGGGGTAAGGAAGTCTTTCTCAAAAACGACCGTTTCTGAGAAGCGGCTCGATTCTCGCTGTGTAAGGTGTTTTTTTAAAAGCTGGCGTTCAGAGCCAGGAAGGAATCTGTTTATCCACACGAAAAAAAAGTTGCAGCTCTAAATTTATGAGCTATATTTACTATCATAAAAATCTGATTTTTTAGGACAGTAACTCGTGGTTATACTCGATTTGCTAGCTCTTGAGCAGATTTCTGCTGGACTAATTCAGGTATCACAACGGCAGGGTAGGCTATATCCATACCCCAAAAATCTCCAATTGGGCTACGACCGAGTGGTTTTGGGTTTTCTACTTGGAGGTAAGCCTGAGCAAGCACCCCCGGCGCTTCCAGAGTTTTATAACCACTGGTGTGAGAAGCCTTTTGAAGAATGGGGAGTGGAGGTTGACCCTGAAGTTGATCCAGAGAACACCTTGCTCTTCCTTGGAGAACCAACTGAGCTTGCAATTGAATTAGCAGAAGCCTTCGGTGGAAGCGTTCTCTCTCAGGAGCAGTCCACAATTGCATCTAAACTTCTTCAGCATTGCCAATCACATTCGCAAGGGGCGCAAATTTATACAAAGTTCCGAAGATTCATCATTGAGCATCCCGTTCTAACTAACCAGGCGTTAGTAGAAGCAAAAGGGCTGTTTGGACTTGGTGTTGGATTGGCTGACTTACTAGAGGAGTGTTACGAACCTGCACCTAGTTGTTACAGATTGCAGGAAAATTTCTACGCCTGTCCGTATTGCCATGCACTGACATCAGTAGCGAACGCGCAAGTAATTGCGAACCCCGACTGCAATCGCTGTCCACCCGGACGTAGGCTCAAGCGGAAAGTCAAGTTACCCCAGGACGTTCTTAAACTCAGACGTGGCATCGAGCGCTTCTGGTTCTACCCTGGACGTGCAGAAATTCGACTATACGAGAAGTTGGTAGAGTTGGGACTTCAGGTTGAGCTTTATCCATCCTGCGATCGCTACGACTTAAGAGCTACGTTTGCTGATGGAGAGGTCTGGGCACTCGATTTAAAGGACTATTCAAATCCTTATCTACTGGTGAAGCGTCTGGGTGATGAACCAATCCCGAACGACCCCCCCTGGAGTTTTGCCTATATTGTCATCCCAAATGAGCGGAAGAGAGACCGTCCCGCCTATCTCAAAGAACTCAAGTCGCGATGGCGTTGGCAGAATGCCAAACCAGTGTTTGACGATGCCATTTTCGCTCTAGCCAAGAAAAAGGCTGGTGCCTCTACTAAAGAGACACTCTAAATCCTCGCGAAGGAAGGTTAAGCATGAGAGAGACTAGAACCTGGCGCTCATCGGCTTCAAAAACGTTGCGAAAGCAAACAGCTTTGCACAAGGATCAAATTGAAGCCTTGCTTGATGTGGAGCTTTGTCTATTTGCTATCGAGAGGCTGGGCATACAAACTGAACTGGATACGGCAACTTCTGCATGGTTGCTCATCTCTAGTCGGTTTTACCTATTCCCAAAATTAAAGCAGTTGCTCGATACAGCAGAGGCTCATAAAACCCTGTTTAATTTAAGGCAACTGCTTCCTTACATCACGAATGAGGATATTGCAGAGCAGTTAGTCAGGGTGTACAGGCAGATTCCATCGAAGTACCGAGCCTACGAGATTGATAACTCCTATCGATTTTCCCGAAAACCCATGCCCGCAATTTGGGGTAACCGCTTTGAGCAGTTTGAGGATTTGCTGGGCAACAAGTTGAAATATCGCAATCGGACGGTTAAGTACGCTCAAGCTGGTAAGGAATATAAGTTTAAGGTTGAAGAGAACACATATAGCGTTAAAATTCCGCAAGATTTTCCCCTATACCAGGGTAAGGTCATATCGCTACATCGGGAAAACATCAAAGCTATTTCAGTTAAACGGGAGGAGATAGAGGAGGCTGCACAATTTCTAGAAAAGTGCTGTGGTGGTAACTATACGAAGCGTTTAGAGAACATAATCCTCGAACACTTCCAAGGTATGGGATTTGCAACTACTAACGAGATCGTGTTCGACGGCGTAAAGCACATGGTTGGCTTGCTTAATGCTGGCAAATCCACCTTGATTGAGATTCTAACTGTAGTACTGGCTCAAAAAGGGCATCGGGTTGGTGTCGTTTTTAGCGAGGTCGTAACCTGCCTGAGAATGGCGAGTTTGCTGGTCAAAGCTGGGTTACGGGTATCAGTCGTCATTGGACAAAGGAACCGGAGAACTCATCTTGAGAACTGGCACAACGTTGATGGTGGCTTAGATGGCTTTGAGCATTTGTCTACAGCTTGCCCTTTAAGTCAATACTTTCAGCCATCAGTTCCATCTTCACCTCCATGTTTCGATCTAAGAGAAGTCCAAGAACAGGAGAATGATGACCGAGATAATGAGGGAGCAAGAATTTGTCCTCTAATTGGACAATGCCCCAGGCACCGAGATGCTAACGAGCTGAAGAATGCAGATGTAATTCTGACAACGACAGCTGCGGCTATATTCACTCGCCCACTTCCTCACGTCAGTCCACAATCAATCACCTACTACGAACTGATGTATCGCACTTGCAGTGTTGTTTTCTTTGATGAGTGCGACAAAATTCAAGCTAATTTGGATTCGACATTTCTACCTGCTATCAAGCTAATTGAAAGAGGGAGTAACGGATTTCTTGACAAAGTAGTGACCTGGACGCGAACGCACAAGCTACGCAACTCCAGAAGCGATTTGCGACAGGTGCTTTTTGGGCAATTCAATCATGCTCTCCAAAATGCCGATACCCTTGTTGACAACATTTGCACACAGTTGCAGGTTTCACCCAACGAGAGCGAGTGGCTGGCAGATAAATTCTTCACCTGCTCCTTTCTGGCAAGACGTTTCGTTCTGGAGATTGCAAAGGCTCAGGGCATTGATACTGAATCAAATATATTTATCCTTGACAAAAGCCCTGTTTACCAGGAGTTAGCTGAGTTTCTGCTAGGCGATTGGAAAAATTCTTGGCTGGCTGAGTATGCAATGAGGCTGGTGTCGGAGAACTGGCAGGAACAGCAGGAAACGATCGCCTCAATTGAGAAGGAACTAACCAAAAAAGGCTGGCTGAAGGGGATTGATGACAAGTGGGGGTTTAGCTGTCGATTCGCATTGTTTCTCAAGCTAGTACTATTTGTGTCATTTTTCCAGCAGGCAATTAAAACAGCCTATGGTTTAGCTGAACAGGCAGATGGTGCTGATGAGATAGTTTTTTTCAATCGGATTCCCCGCGACTTCTATGGATTGATTCCAGGGCTTGCATCTGGTTTAGTTTGTGGATTTAAGCTCGAACAGCAGGAGAATCAATTAACGCTTTGGTACTTCCAGTCGCTCGGACAGGGACGTTGGCTGCTAGAAAACTTTTCCCAAGTGTTTGCGGCTGAGGGAACTCAGGGAGCACATACCCTACTGTTAAGCGGCACAAGCTGGGCTGGGCAAAGCCCTATCTACCATGTCGATCTCAAGGTCGATTACTTACTACGTCCCAAAGAACACCAAGCTGTAGAAGCGATTGCTCAAAGCAACTTTCATTTCTCGCCTTGTTACTGGCCCGATGGTAAACCCGTTCGTATCTCTGGAGTCGAGAGTAAAGAGGAATCTCTACTGCAAGTTGTGCGCTCGCTACTCCGACAAACCGATGTCTTGCAGCGTGACTTTGACGCTTTACCTGAGGGGCGAAAGCGTTTGATCTGGTACGTCAACAGCTACGAGCAGGTTGATTTTGTTCATAATGCTGTTTTGACGATTGATACCAGTAAGAACTGGAGCCATCAGGTTGCAGCCTTGACCTCCCGTTCGCCTTTGGAAGATGTTGATGAATCGTTGATTGCCCGTGGCAATATTGAAAATTTCGCCAATACCAACCGAGCCATCCTCATTGCACCCATTGCCGCAATTGGGCGCGGTAAGAATATTTTGAACGAGCAGGGGTTGAGTGCCTTTGGTGGTGCATACTTTTTGGTGCGCCCACATCCTGCCTCAGACGACCTTGACTACAAGTTTCGGTTAGCACTTTGCGAAGAAAGAAAAGCGCTCGCTCTTGAGCGCGAGGGAGGCTTGCTAAAGGCTTGCGAAACTTGGCGTAGTGAGGGGTATAGCATTTTTTTGAAAAGCCTTGATACCACTTTACGGTATTCCAACAGGGGAATGCCCAAAGAAGTCAGGGAAGGGCTGATTTGGACTCAGCTGGTGCTGACTTGGCAGGCGATCGCCCGCACAATTCGCGGTAACCAGCCAACCCTGATTCGATTTATTGATGCGGCTTGGGCACCCAATCTCGCCCTAGGTAAGCCCGAAACGGCACAAGAGTCTCTACTTAAAGGTTTTGAATACGTTCTTCGTCCTTACCTTTCTAAGAGAAAAACCGGCTACGATGCCCGCGAACTTGCGCTTGTGCGGGCACTCTACGAACCCTTCTACCGTGCTTTGGAGAAAATTGATGGTTTATAATCGCATTCAATTGATGGCTCTGCAAGTTCCCACGCACTTGGCTTTGCCGTTTAATCTGTACGCTCTGACAGTTCCACAACATTGGAAGGAGCTATTGAGCCGCTTGCAAAGACATAAGTTGGGTAAGGATTATGTTCTGCCGCCAGTTGAGGCGTTGAATCCCATCCTTCAACTATTATTTGACGACATTCTGTTCTTTCGCCGAGGGGCTTTCAGACCAAGCTCCAACGCTAGATTGCTTTATTCTAAAACCGATCAAATTTCTACCAAAGAAATTGCTGATGTATTCAAAACTTGGCTCAGAGTTTCCTTTGAAAATTCCAAGTTCCTGACTGATGATGACATAGCTCAAATTCATGCCCTTTCTGGTAATGATTTACAGTTTGAGCCAGTGTCACTTCCAGAACCAATTTGGGAAATAGTAGAGGGGGAACTGAGAATTGACCCTCTGTTCTATGATTTGATTCCCTACCTATGTGCTTCCGCTGTTGCATCAAGCCCGTTCTCTTTGGTCAACCCTTCGACTGGTGAAGTAGCTGAAGAAGTAGTCCTGTATGAGAGTGATTTGGAGGGCGAGGGGATTAACGAAGCAATTAGTTGGTTCCCCCTTCCGGTAGCTCGACAACGCAAAAAGAGGGGCAGCGATGAGAAAGAAGAAATCACTCATTACTACTCCTATTGTCTAAAATTCGCCTTGCACTACGACACGGGGGGGTATCCCTATCTCATCTGCAATGCTGGTCTTAGACGATGGATTAATTGGTCATTGGGTTATTTACCATCTGCTACAAGTGTTTGCATTAAACCGGTCAACTCAAGCCGATTTGCTGCCTGCAAGCTACAGTATATGGGCAAGGAAAAGGGAATTGAGTTTGAGAACAATTTAGTTCGGCTCTTACAAGAGCTTAACTGCCGAGAGCGCTTCACTGCCAAGGATGTGGTTGAGACCCCTTACAGAAACAGTAATCTTGCCTGGGCAGCCGTCTACAACAATAGGATGTCAACTTCCCACAATGTTAATCCGGGATTCTTTCCAGTAGATATTGCGATGTTCCAGCAGGCTTGCATTGAACGGTTTCAGCAGGTTCTTGGTACAGAGTTCTCTTTGCTGGAAGCCTACTCTCGTTGTGATAATCAGAAAGCACTTAATCGAGTCAGATCTGCCTATACCAAAGTCGAGGCATTTGTTAGATCTCATTTTGCTACTGAGACAAGTCCCCCTCCCTTTCACATCCCTTCCAATCTGAGATTAGTTCTGTTAGCGCAAAGCCAAGAAGCTAAAGATTTGATTGTTCCACTAGCCAGGAAGTATGGCATTGCGAATGTAGAAATTTACGATCTTGGGACTCTAGGTGCAGAGTTACCTGGTAAGTCATGGAAAAGTGAGTGCAGCGATCGTATTCACAAATTTCAGCAAACTCTGCCACCCTCGCCTCAGGAGCGGAAAACCTTAACTCTAGTAGAAATTTTACCCAAAGATATTTTTTGGAAAGAGCGTGAGAAAGACCCAAAGCCTTGCTTTCGACCCGCATTAGCGAGGCTGGGTAGTGTCACTGATCATTTTGAACCGAAAGCTGAGGATGACTCCAAGGATTTTCTCACTCCTGAGGCTTTGAATGCTGAGCTTGCTCGACGAGAGGACGAGAAAGAAGCACTTGAAGAGGATGGTAAATTCCTTAAAGCATCATCTCTTAAAAGCAATTTTGCACACCGCGTTGAAAATACCTTGCTAACAGGCTTGTCAATGACGGGCGCTTATATCTATCCGAACTTTGAAGCTAAGAATTTTCCTGCTAGCGTAGCGAGTGTAGGAGTTTACTTAATTCGTTTCTACATTGGCGACAAAACAGAGTACCTTCCTATGGCAGTACGCATGGATGAGACAGGTATCACTGCCAAAGCCTATGGATGTAATGACTGGTTAGACTTCGATACATTTCAGGTGGAAATGGCTGTGGGAAAAACTTTTCAGCCTATTGACTCTAAAGGAAGCAAAGCTAAGATTCAAGCCTGGGTGTTCCATAATCTGTTCCAAGAGTCCAAACAACCAACCCTATTCTGCTTTGAGGCAGACAATCTCCGTAAACAAGGATTGGATTTTCTGCAAAAGCAATACTGGCAGAAACGTACTCTTGCTTTTAACACCGACTTTAATGCCCGCGAATCTGTAACCTTCACTCCGATTTCCAAGTATCCCCATGTGCGAATAGCATCAATCATTACTCCTGATACTGGAGAAGTTCCTCTATATCGAGCCGTTGGTAAGAGTGGCGAACTGGCTGGACATACTGGAGGAGTGTTTCATCCTCCTTCACAGGGGGCTGAATGCGGTTACTACTACCTCAGTAATCAACGTCCAACTTCCCGTAGTGGCGGCATTCTACAAGAAAGCAAACTGGTGCCAATGGCTAAAACTAGAGGGAAGAATGCAGGCAAAGCAAAAAAGCCAAATCCAAAAGCTCAGGGGTATAACCCACGCGGAGTTTTTCTGAACCTAACGTTGCAAGAGGGCGACTGCTTCAGTGATTGGGCAAGTTTTGTGCAAGCTTTACGCCTCTATGGATTAATTCATTATCTTGATACAACTATTCTGCCTGCCCCCTTGCATCTTGCTGCTGGACTTGACAGTTATCGACCAATCCAAGCTATCCGAGAACCGTAACGGGCAAACAATGCAGTGTGTTGCCAAAACTGATGAAGTCGTCTCCTTCTAGTTTTTCAAGGGCAAAAAACGCTTAGATTCTGCTACCCATTGCCACGCGATCTCGTCTGGGTCTCTACTCTTAATCCACTCAGCTAAATCGGGTCTTTTCTTGGCACTGCCAAGCGTAGAACTCTTGACCATCAATCGCTGTACCATCTGGCTATGCGTTAGCGAGCTATTGACTAACTCACCCGTTGATTCATTGCCTTTCTGTGCCTGCTCCTCTTTGAAATCAGGTTGTGGCTCATCATTGGATGAGCTTGAAGGAGTTTCTCCCTCATCTGGCACTTCAGCCGTTCTTGGAGAGGGGGACGATGATTCACGGAAAAACTCCTCAGTGACAGCTTGCTGACTCTCTAAGGAGTCTAAACCTAATTCAATAAGTGAACTCTCCGGCTCACTCTTGGCACTCGGTGGCGGTTGATTTTGATTAGCTTCCGCTTCCTCAATCGGCTGTGCTTCATCTAATCCCGATTCTGAGATTAGCGCTTCGAGCTGTTTCAACAACGATTCGAGTCGAGAGCGCTTTGAGGGGTTCTCCCACACCTTTAACTTCTTTACTCGCTTAGTCGTCGCATCTATCCGAGCCGCAAATTCTCCTTGTTCGAGTGGCGGTTGAGAGGCTTTGACCCGCTCCCGGATTTGACTTAAAGAGAGAGAAGAAGTGATCGCATCTTGCAGCAAACTTTGACGCTCTTGCTCATCCTCAATCCGAGCCAGGACAGTCGCCTTTGTATAGGCAATTTGCCCCTGCCGCAAAGCCTCCAAAATATCTTCGGGCAGGTTAAGTAGAGGGAGCCGATTTCTAATAAAGGACTGCCAAGTCATCAGCCCTAGCCCTGCAAACACTTGCTCCACCGCTTCGGCTTCCGCATTAATGGTAACGTTACCATTAGATTTAGAAGAAAGCCGCTCGTTTTGCAGGCGGTACAGGACTTTCGGCACGTCCTCGACAGGACACTCAAGTTGCAAAGCGAGTAGCTGTACAATTCCTTCCGTTTCCTCAAAAGCACTGAGGTCTTCTCTCTGTAAGTTTTCAATCAAAGCCAGTTGCAGCGCTTCCCGTTCGTTGAGCGCCTTGACCACCACAGGCACTTCTGACAAGCCCACGGCTTGAGCAGCACGGTAACGTCTCTCTCCCGCAACCAACTCGTAGTTTCCCTCTGATAAGGGACGGACTAAAAGTGGCTCCAAGATACCGTGTTCCCGAACGGACTGGACGAGCTGCTCTAGCTTCTCTGGGTCAAAGTAGCGCCGGGGTTGCTGGGAGGGCAGAATAATCTGCTCAATCGCCAGACAGGGGAGGGGGAAGGGTTCTTCCCCAAACAAGTTATCCAGACCTTTGAGACGTTTAACAGGTGGCTTGCGGCTTCTCGGACTCATGGAATTTCCTCCAACATCTGGGCAATCGTTGTCAAAATGTCTACCGCTGGATGCTTAGGTGCGGATAACGCCAAAGGTAAGTGCTGCTCGGACGCATCAGCCAACGCGGTTGTCCGAGGAATGCAGGGAAAGACTATTCCTTCAACGTCTGAAAACTGGTCTTGAATTGCCTGGAGGATACGTTGGTCTTGAGAGTTGCCCTTGGCAAACATCGTGGGCAAGTACCCGGCAATCTTGAGTTGACGGTTCGCACGGGAACGCACCCGTTTAATGGTGCGAAATAGCAAGTCAGTTCCCTGGAAAGCTTTATATTGCGTCTGAATCGGAATCAAAACGTGGGTTGAGGCGACCAGGCTGATGTAGCTTAAGATGCCAAGGCTGGGCGGACAATCAATCAAAATGAATGCATACTCGTCGAGGACGGGTGCGAGCGCATCCTTCATCCGTTGCTCCCGCATGTCCGCCGTCACCAGTTCCAGTTCCGCCCCACTCAAGTTAATGTTGGCTGGAGCTAAATCAACACCGTGGATGTTGGTATGGATGGGCAGTGGTTCATCTTCGAGCAGTGCCTCGTAGAGTGTTTTCTCAATTTCTAACGGCTCTAGACCCATAAACGTCGTCAGCGAGGACTGCGGATCTAAATCAATCAACAAGACTCGATGCTCTCGCTGTGCTAAATGGTAGCCGAGGTTCATCGTCAGGGTCGTTTTCCCGACCCCGCCCGATTGATTAAATAGTGAGATGACGCGGCTCACTTGGCTGCGGCTCTTTTAGGTAACGATAAGCTAATCATAAGACCGCCGCACTCAATTAAACCCTTGCTTGAATAAGAATTACTCCTCATAGGGAACGTGCAACAATTGGATAGCTTTTCGCTTGGCGTTCTCCCCACGCAGGTCATATTTTAAGCTAGTAGCCGGATTGGAGTGTCCAGCCAAGCGGCTCACAGTTAAAACATCGGCACCGGCTTCCAGTAAGTTACTGATAAACGTGCGACGGAAGTCGTGAGGAGAAAAGGTTGCTATTCCAGCTTGCCCCCCTCGTTTGCGAAGAATCACCATCACGGCTTGGTCAGTCATACTCTTCGCCTCAATGTGACCTCCCCGTCTAATTGGATTGAGGAGAACACCTGGAGAATTCCCTCTGACCTCCAACCAAGCCTTGACGGCAGCGATCGCACCAGGAGGCAAGTACACTATACGGAACTTTCTCCCCTTCCCCTTGCGGACTTGCAAGGCACCTGTTTCGGAGTCAAAATCGGCAACTTCAAGAGCCACTGCCTCACTTCGACGGATGCCAGAGCCAGCAAGAATCGCAATCAACGCCGCATCGCGAGCACCTATCAGTGAAGGGTCATTCTTGCAAATTTTTAGGAGAGCCGCAATCTCGCTCTGTTTCAAGACTCTTCCTCTTAAGGGCGAATCTCCTCGCACGCTCTTGAGGTCTACAGCAGCATCATAATCATCGGCACTGATTAATCGCAACCGCCGTGCTTCTTTGAGTGTCCGTCGCAAAGCGCAGAGCATTCGGTTAGCTGTGGCGGGTGCGTACTGTTCCATCAGCACCGCTCGAATGGCTGCTGTATGCTGGTATCTTAACTTTGACCAATCTAGGGACAAAGCATCACATTGACCGTTTGTTAGAATACGAGCAATGACATTTAGAGCTTTACCCATCGTGCGCCGGCTACCAGAGGTTAAGCTAGCTAGATAGACGGCAGCGGGATGAGCCGTGAGCGGAGTGGGAGTGGTTAGAACCAACTCGGATTGCGTGGTTCTTTGTTCCGTCATCTCTTAGCCATACATCTTATATTCAGTAAAGAGAACTTTCCATAACCTATTGAACCAGACAACAGCCCAAGCTCACAAACTCATCAAGGGCTAGCTTCGGAGCGTTTCTATGGCATCATGAAGCCAATCCAGATAGGTCTGTTCCCGTCGTGTCACTAACTCCACCACCAATCGATGCATCTTCTGCTCACGGGAAGCAACCGGAGCCTCCAGGGATGAAGCCGCTAGCGCTTCGCACTCGGCTAACTTTTCGCGCCGTGCCTCAAGCTCTTGCTCCAGCAGTGGGATAATCGCCTCATTTGGTAAGAGGGCGGCAAAGTGAAGTTGTGCGAGTAAAGGTTCTCGTAGAATCGGTAAGGGTTGATGCGTCTGGAGCCATTGGGTTAACTCGGCTACACCGGCGTCTGTAATTTGATAAACCTTACGGTTGGGACGATCATGTTGGATTTGAACAGTACAGACAATCCAACCCTGCGCCTCTAGCTTGTCTAATGTGCGATAAATCTGTGCCTGATCGGCAGGCCACAGGTGGGCAAGGCACTGGTTAAAGCACTCAGTTTTGAGGTCGTAGCCTGTCCTCTCCTGCTGCTGGAGAAGACCGAGAATGACGTGGGCAAGAGACATAAACGGTTTACCGAACTATAGGGGGGAAAAGCCCCACTCGTTATATTCATCTACTCCCATGTTAATATATGATTAATCATATATAGGACAGGACAAACTAAAGAATTGTCCAATCATCGGAGGCGATTGTATGACCGTGCCAACTCAAACACTACGAACTGTTGCCGGAATCATCAACAGCGTTGAGACGCTAGAAGGCGCAGGATTCCTGGTGCGTCGTCCTTTCCCAAAAAGCAGCTTCTCAGAGTTTGACCCGTTTCTCCTCCTCGATGAACTCGGTCCTGTTAATCTGAAACCGGGTCAGGCGAAAGGCGCACCCGACCACCCCCATCGTGGCTTTGAAACCGTCAGCTATGTCCTGGAAGGACGGTTAGAACACAAGGATTCTCAAGGACATGCCGGACTCTTAAAATCCGGTGATGTGCAGTGGATGACGGCCGGCGCAGGTGTCGTGCATTCCGAAATGCCGGAGGCAGAGTTTACCCGCCGTGGTGGACGGCTGCATGGAATTCAACTGTGGGTGAACTTGCCGCAACAAGACAAGATGATTCCACCCCGCTATCAGGAGATTCCAGTGGATCAAATTCCCGTGGCTCAAACGGAGGATGCTTCCGTGACGGTGCGGGTCATTGCGGGAGAAGCGTTAGGGGCAAAAGCGGTGATTGAGACGCGCACACCGATTATTTATCTGCACTTGACGCTGCAACCCGGCGCAAGCCTTGTTCAACCTGTGCCGAAGGAATACAACGCCTTTGCCTATGTACTAGAGGGAGCGGGCTTATTTGGGGCAGAGCTTGAGCGTGGTGATGATGGGCAAATGGTGCTCTTTGCTCAGGATGGGCCAGAGGTGACGATTGCTAACTCGGCTGATGCCGAAAAACCCCTCGACCTGCTGCTCATTGCCGGCGTACCACTCAATGAGCCTGTGGTACGCTATGGTCCCTTTGTGATGAACACTGAAGCCGAAATTCTGCAAGCGATTGAAGACTATCGCAATGGAAGGATGGGACGTATCCATGATTAACATACTTCAACAACGCATCGCTCAACATCAATTACTCAGCGAGTTACGAATTAAACTGCTACGTCTGCACAAACTTTTGCTGGATACAGAGCGTGTAATATATGAACAAGTCCGAGGACAGGTTTCCAGAGGTGAATTGCTGCAACTGGTAATCAATCACGACCAATTTGCCTGGTTACATCGACTCTCAGAACTGATTGTGCAAATTGATGATTTGCTACAGGCATCGGAACCTGTGACCTCAGAGGTGATTGCTGCTCTGGTGAGTGATGTTCGTATCCTGCTGACCCCAGATGAATTAGGGGATGATTTCGCGATGAAGTATGATGCAGCGTTTCAACGCCATCCTGATGTGGTGTTAGCTCATGCCGATGTCGTGACGCTGCTGGCGACTGAGCATCAGCAATAAGTTAGTCGGTTCGTGTCGGTTCAATTGAATCGGCCCGAACAATTTCTTTGTGCGGTACAACTTTGTACTGACACAGCGTAAGGTAGCCCGGTTGAGGCAACAAATGTCGGAAAATTACGGATTGGCGACAAGCTCAAACAATCTTCCACCCCTACAGCTCTACGTGAGCATTTCCCAAAAGTTGCAGAGTTTCAGAGGAAACTTTATGAACTGCTTTTCGCAGTTCAGCAACAACTGGTCCACCAGCATTGTTTTCCTGAGCTTGCTTTCTTTCTGTTAGTATCTTTTGAAGCGTTGCCTCATCTAAATGCTTTTTCATCGATTCGACCCATTGCTCTAACTCTCTCTGATCTTCCTGTGTTCCTGTACCAAGTACACGAATAGCTTCTGCAAGCTCAAGGAGGCTTTTTCCTTCCATGCAAGCTACCTTTTTTACCGCTGTTCTTTTACCAGTAGGTCTAGCGCTCGTGATGCTAGGCATGGGGTTAACCCTTCTACCAGAAGACTTTCAACGAGTGACCCGCTATCCTAAAGCGGTGGCTGTTGGTTTAGTCAGCCAATTGGTTTTTCTCCCCATCATTGCCTTTCTAGTCGCTTCAATCGTGCCCATGCGACCAGAAATGGCGGTGGGATTAATGGTGCTAGCACTCTGTCCAGGCGGTCCTTCTTCAAATATGATTACTTATTTGGCGAAAGGAGATGTTGCCCTTTCTGTGACTCTAACGGCTTTGAGTAGTGCCATTACCGTATTCACAATTCCCATATTCGCAAATTTGTCACTGCAATACTTTGCTGGTCAAAGTGCGGCGATCGCCTTACCCGTTGGGCAAACCATGCTGCAAATTTTCGCGATCGCGCTGGTGCCAGTTGGTCTGGGAATGTTGATTCGGCAACAGTTTCCTAATTTAGCCCGCCGACTAGAGAAGGTTGCAAACCGTCTTGCCATTGGCTTCCTCGCTTTGATTATCCTGGCAATCATCATTCATGAGTGGAATCGCCTCCCCACTTTTATTGCCCAAGTTGGGATTGGGGTAGTTCTGCTCAATGTGATCTCAATGGCGAGCGGATTTGGGTTGGGTAAGTTGTTGAACCTAAAATTTCCTCAGCAGATTTGTATCGCGATCGAGGTGGGAATTCAAAATGCGACGCTGGCGATCGCCATTACTGCCGGATTGTTAAATAATCCCGATCTGGCGATTCCTGCTGCCATTTACAGCTTATTTGCATACGCCACTGCCCTTCTTACCATTTTCTACGGCAGAAGAACTGCTACTAGGATTTATCAGGAAGAGAAATCATGAGTAAATCATCTAACCGTTGATTCAATCCTTTCAAGTTTGATTTCCGATTTACCTAAAATTTTAATCGTTAGCGGAATGACCCCAAAGCAAGTTCGCTATGGGTGCATCCCTTGCGTTGCAAATTGCCCACAGACTCTTATGTCTGGGGCTATACAAACAAAACCCGCCTACGCAGGTTTTAAGACAGTCCGCACAGGCGGACTTCGGTTTTGTAGCCGCGATTTCTAAGAAGCTGTTGGCGAATTAGTGGAGGGTCAAGGGCGTAGCGAAGCGTCCCTTGACGAGTCTGTAGAACGAACTACACTCGTAGAGCCGAGGGGATTAGGGTACCTATGAGGGTACTTTTTGAAAAGATTTTAGGATTTCGAGCTTTCTTCAGGGTAGTAAGGATTATCTTACCCAGCATCCCTTGTTGAAAGAATTTTAAGTATTTGAAATACTTGCGTAAACCTTGGAATGCGGGTGGATAGGTTAATACAGCTCACTGTAAAGCTGAGCTTCTACACAATGACAACTGCGAAAGAGATGAATCCTGAGTTAGTTCGAGCTTGCACTCCCGTATTTTTGGCAACTATTGGTGGAGTAATTGGTCTTGCTGCTGTACTGTGTCCTCTTAGTGACGGTCAACGTTCTTCTGGTATGGGTTTAGCTGGAACAGCGATCGCGGGTGCTGCGGGTCTTGCCCAAAATACTAAGAATGAAGCCAACATCACCGGAAAAAATGCAGAGGTTCGTGTTGATAACACAAAGCAACCGACACACGAAAACGTTTAGGTCATCAGACCTGTAGTGTATATTTCGTACACTACAGGATCAGCGAATTGCACTGTATGAAATCTACACGTCAACCAAGTTTTTCTAGACAAACAACGTCTGGCAGTAGTTATAACGAAAGAAGCAATAGTTATAACTACACTAAACTCTTGAGACAAAACCACGATCACAAAAAAAACAAGAGAGTCACGTTGTGCGGCTCTCTCAGTCATCAGGGTGCATCTACTAACCTTATTATTACCCTTGGGGGGTGAGGGGTGTCACCCCCTATCTATGAAGAATTGATAAAGTGTGAACAGGCGATCGCCCCTTATGAATCTTCTCTGGAAGCACTTAGATGAAGTTTTAAAGGAGCCAATATATTTGAGAATTAATTCAAGTATCTGTGCCACAACTTCACGAGCGCGTCGCCTCGTGAGGCTCGGCGACAACCTTGAGCTTAGGCTTAGGCTTAGGCTTAGGCTTAGGCTTAGAGGTAGCACCAGGTTGTTGGGCAGCGTTGTTGTCTGAAACTGGCGAAGACGAGTGTTTCCGAGCTTTTGAAGCCGCAAGTTTTGTCCTGGCGGCATCAGCTTTATCCTTCGAGCCAGCTTTTAGGTAATTAGGCGGCGACTCACTAGGGGTTCCTAAAAGCTCGACAAACTCAAAGTTGTCGTTGGCGCTGTTGAACCGTGCCTTGAGCTGCACAAAAGACGCTTTGCCCTGAGTCTCTTTATCCAGGTTTTTGTTGAACCGGAATGGAGGCACAGGGGCATCTCGCCAGAGTACCGGAATGTGAGATGCCTTCATGAAGTTTACTTTTTTGTCCAAGGGTGCCGATTTGATGTACTCAAGCCGTTGCTGATTGAAGTTTTTAAACACTGAGATGCACGGCACCCGACAAACCGGAATGAACTGCCATAAACCACAGATTTTGAACTCGTTTTCTTTCAGAACGCTCTCAATTCCCTCTCCAGATGCTGAGTGACCGACAAACCCGGCTAGTTGGAATTCTAGACGGTAGGGCTGTTTTCCTCCAGGGAAGTGAGTAATCCTGGGATAGACGATTAACTTTTGCTGGGTAATCCCGGTACAAGTGATCTCTTTTTTAAGCGCCTCATAAGCCCTCTTATGTGTGCTGGAATAATAGAGTGCATACAACTTTTCCCCGATTGTCACAAAAGTTTTGTCCCCCTCGCTGGTTATCTCACCGCAGATTATGCCAACCGCTTGAAATAAGACCGCCGAAGCGGGGTCAGAGGCGATGGAGTCGGGCACTGGCTCTGGGTTCTGTTCTGGGGAAGATGTAAGCGCCTCTGAAACGGGGGGCGAAGTGGGAACGGAAGAAGATGCAGGAGCAAGGTCATCCACTGGCTTGGGTGCCACTGCCTCTGAGGCAGATGTCGCCTCGATTTCCGGCTTTTCAATCGATACCGCTGTTGGTTGTTCCTGTGACGGCTCGACTGGGGAAGCTGAACGCTTCAGTGCAATAATATTCAATCCCTTGACTGGGGGTGTTACTTGTTGTTGCGGGCGTTTCTTTTTCATGATGGTGGTTCAACACAGGATGCCTATCTCAGCCTAAACACTTAGCTGGAGCAAATGGCAATCTCAGCTAAACCGAGTGCGTCCAATCCGGGTAGCAACCATGGCAATTAAAGGACTATGAGCGATTACCTGAAATGAGTGAAGCGGCAATTTATCCAGTGATGACTCAAAGGGGGGCATTCCGGGCGATCGCATACAGAGGAGACCCGACCTACTACCCTAGTTGATACAGTGAGGCTTTGTCGAACACTGGAATCTCTATGTCCCAGGTATTACTCCCCCCATCGCTCCATCCCAACCTACCCCTCACCGCTCTTGCACCCATGCAGGATGTGACAAACCATTGGTTTATGAAGGTCATTGCCCATTACGGCAGTCCTGACTACTTCTTCACCGAGTACTTCCGCGTCAATGATACCTCACGGCTCAATCGTAGCATTCTGGCATCCATCACTGAAAACGACACAGGTCGTCCCATTTTTGCTCAAATGATTGGCGAAAGCATTCCCGACTTAGTCAGAACAGCGATTGATCTGTGCAACTATAATATCGCTGGAGTTGACTTGAACATGGGCTGTCCCGCACCGAGAATCTATCGCAAAAATGTTGGCGGTGGATTGCTACTCTCACCCGAAAAAGTAGATCGGATTTTGAGAGAACTGCGGCAAGCTGTCAATGATCGACCTTTAACTGTCAAGATGCGTATAGGCTTTGAAAATACAGATACCTTCTACTTGATTCTCGATCTAATTAATCGCCACAGCATTGATTTGCTCTCTTTGCATGGTCGCACGGTGAAAGATATGTACCACGGGGCAGTGAAATATGATTTGATTGCTGAAGCGGTCAAACGGGTTCATTGTCCAGTGCTTGCCAATGGCAATATCCACTCGGCGACAACAGCCCTAGATGTGCTTTCTCAAACAGGCGCGGCGGGAGTGATGGTGGGACGTTGGGCGATCGGGAATCCTTGGCTTTTTAATCAAATTCGGCAGGCTTTGCGAGGAGAGCCGATCACGCCCGTTCCTTTAGTCGAGGTACGCCACTATATTGAGCGTTTATGGCAAACCCCCACGGCAGCAACCATGCCAGTACGATCGCGCGTCGGCTATCTCAAAATGTTCCTCAACTACATTGCCCTGAATGTTGATGCTGAAGGAGATTTCTTGCGGCGGATGCGACAGACGCAGACTGAGGTAGAACTGCTTAACCTCTGTGATCGTGTTTTCCTTGATGATCTAACGAAAAATTACGCCCTTGCACCCTCATTGAGCCTCTAACTAGAGTTCAATTTCTTGCGAGCCGGATTTCTTTGATAGTCAGAGAATTAATTCTCAGCTAGTAGAGTTTCCATTTGCCTCAACAACTTTTCTAATCTTTTCTGTTTTTTCGGGTTTGCAGAGTGCCGACGGAGGAATGTACTGAGAAGGATGGAATGTTAGTAAAAACTTTAGAATATCAAGAATGGTGATACATCATTACTATGAATGATTCAACACTTTTGGCTTATGTAGAGACTGTTATAGCCTCTAGTGAGATAGCTTTTCAAGAGGTTGCCGATCAGGGGGTAATGAGGATTCTCTTAGTAGGGAATTTCCACGAGTAACACTTTTTTTTATCAGGGATAGTAGTTAGTGGAAATCTTGTAAGTCCTAGAGAATATTACAGACGGCTGCGTCAAGTAATTGAATCAAATCCGTCAGATCGGTCACTTTGTTCCTTCATTCAAAAAAGAGAGGATAAGTTGTGCATCATACTCATTGTTGGTTTCCAATTGCTTACCTTCGCGCACAGCAACGATATTGCCTTGTGCATCCAAGATTATTAGTGTCGGAATCCAAGAAAAACTGGGTAACTTGTTGAAAAATTCCCAGTTTGGGTTCTCTCGATCGTTGTTCACCCTAATGAAAACAAACTTCTCTTCGATAACCTGCTTGACTGCTGGCTGCTCACTATAAAAAGCATCTAAGCGCTTAGCATCCTTACACCAGTTACCGCCAATCTGCATCAAAATGGGCTTTCCTTCTGCATTTGCCTTTTTAAGAGCCGTATCCACTTGCTCGTGCGGATCAATAGCTTCGTCATATATGAAAACCGAAGACGATGGACTATTAGGCACCTTTGCTTCACAGGCGACTACACTACCAGCCAAGATCAGCAATCCAAAAAGTAGAGTAATTTGCTTCAGCATTAAGTCCTCCATTGTTGCGTTAAACTAAGCATGAATGTCGCCACCGATACTTTGAGAACTTGTTTAACTCTCCCTATTGAGTTATCTGGGCTAGTCCGAGAAGTTATGCAACTATTACAGAACTTTATAAGTTGGAAAAACCAGCCAAGTCGCAACAGCATCTCCGAACTGGCTCTACTCTGAGCACTGTGGGTTATCTTTCCAGGATTACAGCAAGTGCAATAGGATATCACCTGGCAAAAAGTGAGCGCATTTCTGGTAGGAGTGGAGTTATCGGATCTCAATCATCTATTGCTGGATGGTCTGCTCATACTTCTACCAGATGGGATTAAGCAAAGACTCAAGTAAATCCAGTTATACGCCTAATCGGATGAACGAAAACTCACTGAAGAATTTGAAGTTAGGTGTGTTGGCTCGAAAGAAAGGTAAGGTAAAACTCAATCTCACGGTCATACCAGAAGTACCTTGTACCCAATCCGAGGTTATTGTTAAGCCATGCTGGCGGCTAAAGTACCAACACTATTATCAATATGACTAGAAAAAAACTGTTTAACAGTAGTACTGACCACCTAACAGCAGAACGATATGGGACTGCCGTTCCCCTCGGCGAGCCAACTTTCGAGACTCAAGTCACATGTCAACTGTTGAATAGACGTAGCCACCGAGATTTTCGTAACGACAGAGTTTGTGAGTCCACCCTTACTTATTTGTTGGCTTGTGCTCAATCGGCTCCCTCGAAATCGGATCTACAGCAATATTCGATCATTGTCGTGGAGGAAAAAGAACTCAAAGCTCAAATTAGTCAACTACCTGGTATGGACGATTGGGTTGATAAGGCCCCACATCTTCTCGTGTTTTGTGCCGACTTACGTCGTGGGTGGCGAATTACGGAAAGTAAAGGACTGGTTAATGAGAACAACACTCTCGATATGCTGGTCAACGCGACTGGGGATGCAGCAATCGCCATGATGTCCTTGATTGTTGCCGCCGAATCACTTGGACTAGGGTGTTGCCCAATCAGTGTTGTGAGAAATCAGATCGAGCAAGTATCGGCTTGGCTGAAACTCCCAACAGGTGTTTACCCATTTGCTGGATTAGGATTGGGTTATCCAGCCGACGAAGGCAAGACAACGATTCGTCTCCCACAATCGGTGGTGGTTCATCGAAATCACTACGATGATTCCCATCTCCTAGAACAGTTGCATACTTATGACGACACTCGTCATGGTCTCACACCAATTCCCACTGAAAAACAGCTTCACCCTGAGCGATATGGTATTCAACCGAATCTCAAGTGGACGGATAATGTAGCTCGTCGTTTATCTGTCCGAGAACGTAGAACCTTTCGAGCTTTTCTGGAGCAGCAAAACTTAGCCCTCGAATAACGAGTTAAATGTGGAACCGCTTATTTCCACTTCCCTGTAGAGTGTTTCGTTCTTCTGTGCCGATTATTTCTTCTTTATTCAATTGAGCAACATCTTCTCTTCCTGGCATCAAAGATTGAAGCACATATAGTAAGGAATGCAAGTACATCGCCCAGCTTCACCTTGATCTAACTTCTTTAAGTTTTTCGCTGGAACCTCACCCTTACGTAAGGCTCGACTTGTTCTTCCTCTAAAACGGATTCGGTCATCTCCAACGTGCTGTCGTCAACAAAAGTAAAGGTTAGGCGCATCTTTTGCTCCTCGCCGTCTTCCTCCAGTACTAGTTGGTTTGGGTTGCTGTGCCCTGTATGCCTACGTACTGGACGTTGTCCGTTGTTAAATTCCCACCATTCATAACATCTGTGCGAGGGATTATACCAAATATATCCTTCTCCTTCGTAGTTATCTCCCGCTATTGCCCTGTAGAAGAAGCGCACAAATCGCTGGTTCAACGCCCACTCGAACTGCATCAAATCACGAATCTCACGGTTATTCGACTTCCCTTCGCCCTCCCATTGCCCGACTAGGCGTTCAAGAAACCCAGTTTTTGTCATTTCTGGGTTTTCGTTTGACTGTCCTTGAGCCGGTTGTAAAGACATACTGTTTATCTAGGCGAATCGGATGAGTTTAGTATATAAAACTACTAATGCCATACCCTTGACTAGTTGCAGTTATGCGATCACTTGACGGGAACCACCACTTTTAATTGCACTCCTCAGTTTCTGAATCTCATTCCTCAAACCAATAGTCGTTCAGATCACAGATAGGCTGATAACCAATCGCTTGGTAAATATGATTAGAAGTTGGATTCGCCAAGTCCGTAAGCAAAAAGCAATACCTCAGTCCTTGAGCGAGTAGAGTTTGACTCAGAGCTGCAACACAGGAACTGGCGTAACCTTGGCGACGATAGTTAGGCGGGGTATACACAAAATTAACCCGAATTCCATTGGGAGTTGCCCCACTGTAGCCTGCCGCCGCAACCGGAACCTGATCTTGCCAAAGAGATAAGGCACCCTTACTGAGATAACGCTCAATAATTTGTTCAGCCTCATCATACTCAATTGTCTTGTTCAGGGCTTCTTGAATAAATGCTTGAGACCAATCAATTAATACATTACGGTCTGCTTGAGTAGCTTGTCGAAAATAGCCGTTGGCTTTACGCAGAGGCTGTACAGTTTCAAGCTGATAAACACGCATTTGCATACCCTGGCGATAAGACTGACCTGCAATGGCTTGCCAGGCTTGGGCAAATGCTAGCGCCTCATCCACTAGACCAACGACGCCAGCTATAGAGGCTTGCTGTGCCTGAAGGTCTTGTGCAACTGCGTTGAGTGCCTGAGGATGCAAAGATCGAGATAAAACAAGCTTGCGTGACGGGGTCAGAAGTGCAACGACGAGTATGCGACTATCTTCCTCCACCGTCACCAAATAGGGAGAATTGATCAACCGTTCCGGCTGGTTTATCAACCCGTCAATCACCCCGAATATCAGATTATGGTGTGCTTCATGTTGAAGTAAATCACTCTTTACGTGTTCGTAATACTGATTGACATCTTCAAAGTGATTAAGGTTCATCCTGTTTCTGCCCATGAAACTTTGCCTAAAGTAAACAACAACTGAATCTCAGCCAAAGAATTTTACGTGTCTTGTCAGAAATACCTATAGAAATTTAACGAAAGCAATAGTGAGTGCTGCTTAAACATTCAAACTTAGGTGTCATAAGCTGGAAGGTTTGGGTAAAAGACCAACGGAGCTATGAGCAGTCAGCCCACTTCCCAGGACACTGCCCAAATTACTTAAGTTAGAAAGTCTGATTCTGGCTCTACCAAGTCCTCACTCGCAACAAGCAGGAATATTCTCGAAGTGCGCGAGCGCGTTATGGATGTCCAATCCTGTTACACAAACGTCCCGTTGTGTAGCAAAAAACGACCATTTTTTGATACTGTCTCTACCTGGCTCTCGACTACCCCTTTCCGGCTGAAAATCTGTACCAACAACTCGTAACTTTATCTATGTCCCTAAAACCCCATCTTTCTATCTTTTTGGGACGTTGTAGGCATCAGACCCTTATCAAAAATATTTCTTAAGACTCCGCCTAAAGAGCATTAGCGTAGTAACAAATTTGTTACTACAGTTGAGCAACTGATAATCTTTGTTTCCATAATCTATTCAATCAGACAACTGCCCTAGCTGGTCTAAAGTAGAGCGCTTTTTGCTTTGTATCTTTTTCAGGAAATAGATACATTACTCGCTGCGGCTCGCCAGTTGGGTCACCTAAGTTACTATTAGTCACCACAGTTCGGTTGTTAGTCACCACAAAAGTTGAGTCATCTGAGTTATCATTAGTCACCACAGACACGTTATTAGTCACCACAAATGAGCTTTATTCGCAGCAAGAAAGTTGGGGAACACATTTATTACCAGGAAGTTGAGAATTATCGGGATGAATCCGG
>JAESFV010000279.1_pt1 | contig 39326 bp, 51 predicted proteins | sample 9269471 | NCBI WGS metagenome assembly JAESFV01 (sample SAMN14502647, study PRJNA617108) | algae metagenome | isolation source: Symplocastrum torsivum CPER-KK1 and co-occurring heterotrophs from... | place: USA: Central Plains Experimental Range, Colorado | collected 2001-01-01
TCCGATCGCTGGTGTGCCCCTCGTGCTCTCCAATGGTCTCTCACGCGTACACGGCTGCGTGCCTCCCTAGCCTCCCCAGCCTCCCATGGCGTGCCGCAAACCGTTGCCCCCTCTACCCCCGGAAAGAAGCGGCGCACCGAGGCGCCAGCCTCCCTACACTCCCTAGCCTCCCGCGCCGGACGGCATGAAAGGCCAGGCTCCCCACGCGCGGATCATGGCGGCGGGGTGCGCGAGGGGTCGAAGTCGGGCTTGAGGCGAATGCCGACATAGATCGAGAGGGACGATTTCCCCTTCTCGAAGCCGAAATCATGCGCGGCCTTCGGCATACGCCGCGCGAAGGTCGTGGCGGCAATGGGCGTCTTGCCCTCGCGCTTCGAATAGATCGTGAACGCCTCGTAGAGTTTGCCCTGCTCGATCGTGTCGTAAGGGGTGCCCGTCACGTCGATGGCCGCGCGCACAAAGGCGCCCATCTGGTCGCTCTCGTCGCGATATTCCTGCGTCGCCGCGCGCACGGCCTCGGGCGGCTCAAGTCCGCCCCGGTTGAGATAGTCGAGCGCACCCTCGATCATCCAGTTGAGGATGCCGGGAAGCTCGCGCTTCAGCTTGTCGGGCAGGCGCTTGTCACGCTCCTCTCGCGGGATCTGGACGAGGAAAGGCACGAGCGAGACACGCCGCCAGATGCCGTCATCGTTGCCCCGGATCACGGGCTTTCGGTTGCACGAGATCGCCAGCTTGAAGCGTGGATAGACCTCGATGAACTCGTGATTGAGCCGCCGCACATTGATCGGCTCGCCGCCGGTCAGGTCCTTGATCAGGCTTTCGTCCAAAGGAAGCCCCTCCTTGGGCTCGGCCGAGCGGACGAAGCGCGCCGCTGGCAGGCGGATGAGGTCGGGCGTCGCTTCCGAGCCCTTGCGGTTGTTCTCGCTGACGAGGCTCATCACCGGCACGCTGGTGGCGTAGTCGCCCATGAGGTGCGCCACGATGTCGACCAGCGTCGACTTGCCGTTCGAGCCCTCGCCGAACAGCATGGCGAACATCTGCTCGCTGGTCAGCGCGGTCAGGCAGTAGCCGAAGAAGCGCTGCAGATAGGAGCGGACGGTGACATCCGGCAGGATGCGCTCCAGCATGGCGGTGAACACAGGCGCCCCAGCCTCGGGGCAATGGAACACCGGCGCGAGCTTGGTGATCATGTCCCGCCGCTCATGCGGCAGGATGGCGAAGGTCCAGCGCCGGCGCAGCCGCACCGTGTCCGGGTCCGGGCACTCCGGGTCCGCCTCCTCGAGGCTGGCGAAGCGCAGCGTGCCGTTCATGACGTTGAAGGCGAGGGGATCGGAATCGAGGTCGCGCAGGCCGCGCACCAGGTAGGGGCGGGCCTCGCCGAGCATGCCGTCCAGCTTGCCGGCATTGCCGGAGGAGACGGCGAAGCGGCGGCGCTGCGACTTGCGGGTCGACCACGCCTTGGCGGCGGCCTCCCCTCGCGCGACGATGCGACGGGAGGCATCGAGCTCGCGCCGCAGCTGAAAGGTGCGCCGGCTCTTTTCACGCTTCGCCAGTTCCTGGTCGTTCAAATCCTCGATCTCGTGCGGGATTTCCTCGATCCGCAGCGCGGCTTCCTGCGCGGCCGCCATGGCCTCGGCCTCCGGCGGCGTCGGCGCGATGACGAAGGCTTCCAGCACGATCGCCTCGGCCGTGGCATGGGCGAGGGCGCGCACGTCGTCCTCGTCATCCTCGGCGCGAAACCAGCGGCGCCCGTCCCAGCGGTGCCAGCCGAGATTGGGCACATAGGCGAGATCGGCGCCATGGCGGTGCCGCAGGCGACGGCCATTGCCGATGTCGTTCTGCGGCTCGCCGGCACAGGCGATCAGCGCCGGATCGCCGGGCGCGAAGCCTTCCGGCGGAGGCTCCTCGCCGTCGAAAGGCGGTTCGCCGCCATCGGTGGATCCGCCATCCTCATAGGGGTTGCCGGCATCCGGATCGGCCGCGCGGGGCGGAGAGCCACTCCACGCGTCGGCTACGCTCCCCAGCCGCGGTTCGGCGCCAGCGGGGGAAGCCGGGGGCGCGGCCGCGTCGTCGGGAAAGACAGCGGCGAGAATGGCGGCATCGACCGGGGCGGGGCTTGTCTCGGTCACGCCGGGCTCTCCGTCATGCGAAGGGAATTGAAGTCGACGCCGAGGCCCGGCCAGGCGGTGAATACGCGCCGCCCGGCGCGCATGTGCCGGCGCTCGGCGCGCGCCATGGTGAGACGCGTGGCAAAAGGATCGCTGTCGCCATCGCCCAGCAGGCGCAGGTCGATCACGCTGTCGGGTATCGTCACCGCCGGCGCGTCGAAATCCGGCTCCGGTCCGGGGATCTGCTTCACGCGCCCGGCCGGGGTGCGCTCGGTCGGGTGCGGCACGCGGCTGTTCAGCATCGCCTTGCCGGCGAGATTACCGAGGTCGACCGAGGTCCAGCATGCCATAGCGTCCATCGGCCGCCCGGCCGCGCGCAGCGCCGTGTAGACGGTGAGTACGGTCTCGATCCCCTCGCCGATGACGAGGCAGCGCGGCGAAGCGTGCCGCAGCAGCTCGATATGTCCGCCCGCCTTACTTCCGCGCACCTTCTTGGCCGGCATCAACTCGCCCGTATCCGGGTGGTGCAGCGCCAGCTTGCCCTTGGGCGCCGCGAGGTCGATCCATGTGATGTGCAGGCCCGAGAAGCGCCCGTCCGGCCCGATGATGGCGGCAAGCATGGCCGGGCCCTCATGCAGCCGCCGCCAGTTCTTGCGGCCTCGCTCGTCGGTATCGCATTCCAGCATGGGCATGGCGGGGTGCGCGCGCAGCGCGGCACCACTTGGCCAGGTCACCCGGCGGATCTCGCGCAGATAGGCCTCAACCGGCGTGCCGGGGATCGCCCGGCCGGCCTGCCAGAACTCCCAGCACCTCCGTCGCTCATCCTCTCGAAAGGCTGCGTTCTTTGCGTCTTCCGTCGCCCGCCGCGCGCGTGCCTCACGTTCGCGGCGCTCGGCTTCGGCTGGGTCGATTTCCTGCGCTCCGCCGAGCCAGTCAACCGCTTCGCGGAAGCCCAGCCGCTCGGTCAGCTGCACGAGGCGGATCACGTCGCCGCCATCCTGGCACCGCGCGCACACCCAGCCGTCGTCCCAGCACTCAAAACTGGTCGAATCCTTGGCATATCGGTTGAGCGAATGGACCGGGCAGGGCCCGACCATCCGTCCCCTGCGGGGAGCCTGGCGCAGGCTCACCCAACGCCCGGCAACGTCCGTCACCGGATTGCGCTCGCGCAGGGCGGCAAGTGCGGTGGGGCAGATCATGCTCGCACCCCATTTATTTGTGTTACAAAACGATTGCGCGCCCCATTTGTTCGTGTTACAAAATAATCACTGACAGGGGCACGGAAATGAGCGGCTTTTACGAGTGGAACCCGAACAAGGAAGACGCCAGCAAGCACGGCGTTCCCTTCGCCGCCGTCGAGGGTTTCGAGTGGGAAACCGCTTATGAGGCCCGCGACACCCGCCGCGCCTATGATGAAGTTCGCACCGTCGCCATGGGCTTCATCGCCGACCGCCTGCACGTCATGGTGTTCTGCCGCCGCGCCGAACGCATCCGCATCATCAGCCTGCGCAAGGCCAACGCGAAGGAGATTGCCCGCTATGTCGATTTCACCCTCTGACCGGAAGTCGGCGCGCGAGCGCGCGCTGAAGAACCTCGCTGAGATGACGCTGGAGGAAGACGCTGCCATCACCCGCGCGGCTGAGGCCGACCCGGACAATCCGCCGCTCGACGATGATACGCTGTCGCGCATGCGCCCCAGCGCCGAGATGGCGCCGGAAACCGTGGTCGCGGCCAAGCGCCGGCGCGGCGAGCGCGGCCCCGGCAAGGCCCCGGCCAAGGAACTCGTCTCGCTGCGCCTCTCCCCCGACGTGCTCGGCCACTTCCGCGCACAGGGCGCCGATTGGCGCGCCCGCATCGAAGCGGTGCTGGAGAAGGCCATTCGGGAATGAGCGGTCACACTGCCGCCCCGTTATCCGAGGTCTCGATGCCCGGCACTTGGTGTTTGCGGACGCTGTGCTCCAGCTTCGCGACAGCCATGATGATGGGCTTCAGCTCGGCCGGCGCATCGTCGTAGCGGCGGCCGGACTTGCCGTTCAGGCGCGGAAGGAGGCCGATCGGCACCGCCTCCCAATTGCTGGGTTCCGAGTTCGCGCGGTTACCATCGAGACACTTGAGCACATGCCCCTTGGGAATGGGGCCGTTCTGCCGTTCCCATAGCCATTTATGCTTCTGCACCCGTCGCGTTAGGGCGCCGGTGTAGGGGTTCCTCTCGTCGACGATCAACCAGACATACCCGGCTTGGTCCGTCGATTCGTGACCCGCCCCGCGCCACGTGTGCGGCCGTTGCCCCTTCGTGAAACGGGTGCGTGCCGAGTTGGCGTTGAAGGGCATCGTCTTGCCCTTGTTCGCCGGCTCCTGCCCCGCGTTGAAACGGCCGTTGCGGCCGGTCTTCCATCCCTTGCGTTTTCGGAGCGAGAGGAGCTTCGCCGCCGAGACATCACTCCGGCCGAAAAGCTCAATGAATTTGCGATGGTAGTCGGCGAGCACGAGCCTCGCGTTGGCCCGAAGCCATGCGATCTCGGCGGCGCTGTATTTCAAATGCCTCCCGGCCGTCCGCCCCGGCGCGCGTCCTACCTTCCAGCCCTTGCGCTTGCGCAATCCGTGAAGATGCGACGCTGACACGTCGGACCTACCGAAGGCATCGACGAAAGCGCGGTGATAGTCGCTGATGACCATGTCGCGATTGGCTTCGAGCCACGATATCTCGGCAGCGCTGTAGACGATGGCGGGACGTCTCATTCCACCTACCCCTTGATCGGAGGCGCGGGGATGGCCGGCGCCGGCAGGTAAGGCACGGGGTTCGCTCCCGCGTCATAAGCAATCTTGGCGGCCTGTATCTGGAGCGCCGCGTTGCGGATGATCTGGTCCGCGACAGCCACCATGGCCTCGCCGCGCTTTGCCTCTGTCTCGATCTGCTCGGCCGAGAGATCTTCGTCGGACAGGCGCTCAAGCTGGGCGAAGAGATGATCGTTGAGATCGCTCAGGCGGTTTTTCATGATGCTCAATGTTCCTTCGTTCTGATGCAAAACACGCCGCCGATGGACGTGAGCAGTCCGCCGAAAGTGGTCCAATTAGGCTGCTAACCCCTCGACAGTCCGTGCGGTCATGAGCAAAGTGCATTGTAAGTTTGTAATTGGAGGCCTCGTGGAATGTCGTTTGTCACCACGTCGTGCCCGCACTGCCGGGCTGAGCTCGTTCCGCTTGCCGTCCAAAGTATCTATATGCGCAAAGACAGCAGGCCGACGTTGCTGTGTAGGTGTGCCCGGTGTGAACGTCCGGTTGGGATAATTATTGCAAACCTCGGAAGCGGCGGAAGCTATGCAGCAGGCTGGTTCGAAACTAGTCATGCGAAAGCAAACGTTGACTTGCTTGAGACAACAGGGTGGGAAATTTACAAGATGTACCCCACCCCGGAAGCGAGCGTTGCGCCGGAGCACACTCCGCCCGATATTGCGCGCATTTACATTCAAGGGATGGATAATCGGAAGCGAGAAAATCTTGATTCTGCGGCCATAATGTTTCGAAAAACTCTTGAAGTTGCTACAAAACGTCTCGATCCAGGTCTTAATGTGCCTCTGCAACGTCGAATAGATGCTCTTGCTGCTGCAGATAGGATCCCAAAAGAAGTTGGACAGTGGGCACACGAAATTCGGATTGTTGGAAACGACGCAGCGCATGACGTTGATGAGCCGAAGCCGTCGGACGTGGATGCTATAGCCGAGTTCACGGAGGCATTCTTGGAGTATGTGTTTACACTGCCAAGAAAGTTTGAACTGAGGAAGTCGCAAGTCACAAAGAATAACTGAGTACATCACTCTGCCGCCTCCCGCTGATCCCCGGCCGTCTCGGCGTCGAGGAGGTCGAACAGGCACGGCACGGCGACCTGCTGGGCGGCGGCCTCGCAATACTTCATGCCGTCAGCGAAGTAAGTTGGCGAGAGCTCGACGCCATAGCCGCGCCGGCCCTTGAGCAGCGCGCGGTAGGGCACCGTCATCAGCCCGCCGAAAGGGTCGAGCACGAGCTCGCCGGGCTGCGAGCGCTGGGTGATCTCGCGGTCGACGATGTCGAAGGGCAGGGGGCACAGGTGCTTTTCGGCCCCGCGCGCGGCCTGCATCGTATTGAGCGAGCGCATTTGCGCCCCGCCGGTCACCACCTCGTCGTGCCAGGAATGCACCGGCAGTAGAGCGAAATCGGGCGGCAACTGGCCGACCAATTCGCGCGCCTCCGCGACCGCGACATGGTGCTCGAAATCGTAGATTGCCCCGAGGTTGAAGCGCTTCCAAAGCCGATAGGCTACATCAGCGGCGAGCCCGACCAGTTCCTGCGGCATCAGCAGCCGGTTGCCGGGCGTGCGCGTGAAGGCCGCCGCGTCGAGTTGCCAGCGGGCGCGGCTGTAGCCCTCGCCGGTCCAGCCTCCATCCTGCGCCGCGCGCTTCAGCTTGCGCACCGGCTCATCGGCATAGCCGTCGCTGTGGTCGGTCGGGGGCTTGCGGAAATACAGCATGTATTCCGGCAGGCCGCAGCCCATGCGGGTGCCATCCTTGCACTGTTCCGACCAGCCGAGCCGGTAGGTCTGTGCGTTCTCCCGCACGACGTCGGTGACCAGCGTCTTGCGGCCGAGATAGGCGAAGCCGTGCCCGGTGAAATGGGCCACCGTGTCGTCGGAGAAGGGGTAGACGGTCTGGAAGCCGAGACCCGTCATCCCGCCGGGGATGATGCGATCCTTCACATGGATGCAGGCATTGCGGCCCGGCTTCAGGGCGCGCAGCAGCAGCGGCGTCAGATAGTTCATCTGTCGCCAGAAGTGCTCGTTGTCATCGGTGTGGCCAAAGTCGGCGTAGTTGGGCGAATATTCGTACTGCGTCGAGAACGGGATCGAGGTGACGATGAGGTCGACACTGTCCGCCGGAACGCGGCCCATCTCGTCGACGCAGTCATTGTTCGCCAGCGTGTAGCCCTCGCCGGTGACGACGACGCGCTCCACGCCCATGGCGCGCGTCATCTCCTCCGCCATGGCGGCGCGCGAGAGGCCGTATTCCCGGATGATCGAGGTCATGATGGCCACCTGTTCCTCGTGGCGCCGCCACTTGGCTTCCAGCTCCTCGCGGACGCCGCGCTCGGCTTCTGTGTGGATGAGGTCGATCCGGACCGGGCGCGTCTGCCCGAAGCGCTGAATGCGATGGATCGCCTGGATGAAGTCGTTGAATTTGAACCCGATGCCGAGGAAGACGGCCCAAGCGCAATGACGCTGGAAATTGCAGCCCGATCCGGCAATGACCGGCTTGGCTGCAAGCTCCGGGAAGGCGCCGTCGGAAAACGCGATGATGGCCTGTTCGCGAAGGTCGAGCTTCTGCGCCCCATAGACCGAGCGCACGGAAGGGATCGCCGCCTCGATGGCTTTGCGCTCCGCTTCGAGGTCGTGCCAAAGGATGCGGTGCGCCGCCGGGTCCTCGGCGCGAATCTCCATCATCTTGGCGACGCGGGCGGAGAGGCTGTCGCGCTTCTCGCGCGCCGCACCGACCACGCCCATGGCGACGTCACGGAAGATCTTGCCTTGCCCGTCGCGTTCGATGCCGGCGCTGGCATGGTCAGACGGGATCTCGTGCCAGCGCACGTCGAGCGCCGGCAACTGGTAACCGTCATCCGAAAAGCCGAGGTCAGAAGGCTTCGAGACGAACAGCGCCCAACTCGACACCCACAGCCAGAACTCCCGCTCCTTATGCGGGTGCAGGGTCAGCTCGTCCGCCTTCTCCGAATTGCGCCTGAAGAACCGGGTCTTGGCCTGGCCGACATCCATCACGCCGAGGAAGGCGGCATAGGCGAGCAGTTCGATATACTCGTTCGGTGAAGGCGTCGCCGTCGCCACGAAGCGGTACGGCACCGCCTCGAACAACCGCATGAACTCGCGGAAAACCTTGGTGCCGCCGAAGCCGCGCAGGCAACTCGCCTCGTCGAGCGTGGCGATGGTGAACAGCGCCGGGTCGAGCTTGCCGTCCCGCACGGTCTCGTAATTTGTGAGGTAGATCTGCTCGCCGCCTTCCGCTTGGCAGGTCGCCAGTTCCTCGGCCGAGCGGATGAAGCGCAGCGAGACGGCAAAGTCGCCGGCAAAGTAGAGTCCGGCGTCGCGGGTGAATTCCTGCCTCACGCCGAGTGGCAGCACGATCAGCGCCTCGCCGCCGACGCGGGTCTTCAGCGCGCGCAAGAGCTCGATCTGCGTCGAGGTCTTGTGCAAGCCGAAGCTGGCGAACACCGCGCGCCGCCCGCCGCGCGCCGCCCATTGCACCATGGCGCGGGTGTGCGGTTTCAGCGCCGGATTGATCGCCTCAAGCGGAAGCTCGATACCCGAAGCCGCAGCCACCGGTCGCTTGTCGGCGAGGAAGTCGGCATAGGGTACGGGAGCTTTCATGCCGCCCTCCGAACCCGCGCGGAGCGGCAGAACGTGCCAAATGCCAGATCGGCGACGCAGTCAGAGGTCGAGAGCCAAACCCGGTACTTGGCCGCGCCCGGCGATTTCGCCGCCACCACGCTGTCGCTGCCGTCGAAGGTCACGACATAGGCCCGATAAGGATCTTCGATGACGCGAAGGTGCGCGGCGAGGGCTTCACGACCCTCCATCGTCACAGCAAAGAACTGAAGGTCTCCGAGGAGGGTGCCGAGATCCTTCCAGAAGGGCGACGCTGCCATCAGCGCCGCCTCGGCACCATCCGTCGCGAAATGGTTGCGCCAGGTCTCACCGAGAGGATTGACCGGCCGGCCGAGAGCGTGGTCGATGTTGTCCATCACCTTGTCGGCGAGACAGCGGTCTACCTTCGGGTTCATCGTTCCACCTCCGCCGCCGCGCGTGTCAGCCGCGGCCATTCCGCCGGCGACCAGATGCCGTTGTCCGCGGCGAGCGCTCGCGCCACATAGGCGGGGGTGATGGCGAGCCGCGCCGCGATGTGCCAGTCCGGTGCGCCGGCGCCATGCATCGCCCGCACAACGGGAGCGACACGGCGCCAGGGGCGCCGATGGATGATGAGGATTGGCGTGCGCGCGAGCATGGCGGTCACCTGCAGGTCCGCTCGCCAAGGTCGGCGCAGAGCGCGCCCGGCGATCCCGCCGCGCCGGCCGGGGCCGTCAGGCGCCGCCAGTCGAAGCGCCGGCCGTCCTGCGGCGACGGCACAGTGTCGGCCGGCGGCGCCGTGTGCGTGGCCTGCAGCGCGATCAGCAGAGCGTCGGCACCATCCTCGCGGCGGATATCGCAGCCGGGCTCGTCAACACCGCTCGTGGCCCGAAGGCCGAGCGCACGGGCGCGATCGCGGATGGTGTCCGGCGACCGCTCGACGCCGAGCCGGCGCAGGCTGGCGCGAATATCGTCATAGCCCAGCCCGGCGGACTGGCCGCCGATGAGAATGGCGTCCATCTCGGGGGTCCAGCCCCGGCCTGGTGCGCGCGGGCCGCGATGCTGCGGCCCTGGGGTGCGGCGGCAAAGTGGAGCATTCATCTCGCCGCTCCCATCTCGTCGACTAGGTCAGGCTGCCGTTCGGGCGCGGCGCCATCGTTGCGGGCGCGTGGCCCGGGCCGGCTCATGCCGTCGTGCCGGGCATAGCTGCCGGCGAAGCGTTCCGGTGGGCGGCCGGCGGCGGGGCGATAGGCGAGGGCATAATGTGTCGGGCAGCAGCTCGTGCCCGGCCGCACCGGTTCGCCGCACACCGGCATGGCGGCACCCTGCTGGCTCTCGCCCAGCGGCCAGCGGCACTGGCTGTCGCGCACGCTGCCCAAGGTGACCGCGCCCCAACTGCGCGCCGGGCCGGGACCGGAAGGCGCGATCCCGGGCGTCTGGACGATGGGCAACGTGCGGCACGTCTTCACGCGCACCACCACGTCCCGGGCTGGGAGGCCCAGCCGACGCGCGCGGCCGATCACGGCGGAGCGGGCACGGGCAGGAAAGCCTTCCTCCGCCATGTCCTGCGCGATGCGCCCATAGCTGAGGCCCTGCCCGTGCAGGGCGCGCAGCCGGCTGTCATCCGCTTCCGTCCACGCGACCATGATCAGGCCCCGCGCGGGCGCAGGCGGGTGACGTCGCCCGCGGCTGAGGTGGGGCCCGATTTCTTCGCGGCGCAGGTGGCGCGGAAGTCGGCCAGCTTGCGTTCCAGCGCGGCGGCGGCGCGGTCGGCCATCTCAGCCTCGGCGGGCGAGACATGCCCGTCCGCCGTCGCAGCGGCGACCTCGGTGGTCAGCGCGGCGAACTCTCCCATCAGCGCGTTGTGCCCGCTCAGCAGGCAGCCGGCGGCAGCGGAAGACGCTTCCGGGTCCGTCAGGCCGCGCCCGTTGAGGTCTGCCATCACACGGGTGACGAAGGGGCGGTCGCAATCGGCCTCCAGCGCCAGCGCAGCGGGCAGGGGGATGATGTCTTCCTCGCCGGCATGTTGCCAGCGGCCCACCGTCGACTTGCCGGCGAAGGCGATTTCAGCGGCACGCTCGATGCCGCCACAGGCCTTCACCAGGTCCCGCGTGGCGGCCTTGATGCGATGGAACCAGGCTTCGGAAATGGCGCGCTCGGCCATGATGCACCTCGAAGAAGTCAAGAGGGCTCACGCGGGAAAACGCAGCGCGTTTTCCCGGAGGGGGAAATCAGTCCGGTGTGGTTGAGTGATCCCGTCAGATCACGGGCAACGCCCTACGGCGGGCCAGCGGGGGAGGCCGGGCATGGTGGAGCGGAACGGCGAAGGACAGGACGCGATAGGCCGGCAGGCCCGGGCGACGATGCGCCGGGCGCTGGAGCGGATGCTGCGGCTGGAGGCGGGGAGAGGCGAGCATCAGGCGCCTCCTCGGACGGAGTTGGGGAAGTGCGAAACGGTGGAATGAAGGAGATGAACTCGTGACCAAGCAAGCGGACGGCGATTGGACCATCGATGTTGGGGCACGCCTTATAGGCCTCGAAATCATCGTGACTGCGCTCGCGCAGCGCGACGACCATGGCGGCCAAGCCCTCGCGGCCGCACTTCTCATGAGCGATGCGCTCACGGCCGACCTCATGGACCATGAGGATCTCGACGCGGCAGCGCGTCACGCGGAGGTGCTCCGGGGTGCCCACAAGCTCATTCACAAGGTCGCAGTGGAAGTCCGCGATTTCCGCAGGGGCAGTGGAATCGAGAAAATCGGGTGAAAGACGCTTGACCCTCATGCCGCCGCCTCCTCGCGCCAGGGAGCCGGGTAAAGGTCCGGCCTCAGTTTCTGCCGTGGAATCCCGGTGACCCGCTCGACGTCCAGTACGCGATCGGCCGGCACACGACGTGCCTCCCAGCGCAGAACAGTCGAGCGGTTCACGCCGAGGGCATCGCCTATTGAGGCAAGCGGCCGTTTGGTTCGCTGCCGGTACTCGCGAAGGGAGGGGCTTCCATTCATGGCTTATAGGTTGCACGAAATGCAACATACTGTCAACCGCGCCGTTGCATTTGGCACTAACGACGCAGGCGGGCTTCGGTGGTCAAAGTTGCATATGGCCGCAACTCAACGAATCCACACTGGAAAAACACCGCGCAGGATGCATTTCATCCCTGAATGGGCTGAGAAGCGGGGATTAACTCAGGCTGACCTCTCTCGCAGCACGGGCGCCGACAAGGGGCTCGTGTCACGCTGGTTCAGCGGCACACTGCCAAGTGAACGCAATCTGCTTTTGCTCGCCGACGCGCTCGAGGCTGAAGAACCCGCGAATCTCTTCAGGCATCCGGACGAAGATTGGCTCGCTCGCCTTTTCCGTGACCGCCCCCGCGAAGAGCGCGAACGAATGATACGAACTATCGAGACGGCCTTTCCGCGCAAAAAGGCCTAGGTCCGAACAGTTGCGCCCATTTCCGCTGTGTCTATTATGCTGGGACTAGGTCAGATGCGACAGCTGTCGGCGCGCAATATACGGAGCGTTCATTCATCGGGCATTGCTTGCCTATTTATTATACTGTCAACGGCGCTCTCGCCCGCGCACGCGCAGCCTGAGGCGACGATTGAGCAGCTGGAAACCTCCCTTCGAGAGGTCGATTGCTCCAACAGGCGGGTAGCGGAAAAATTCGAACATGCAAAGAGTGAGATGATCTCTCTAATGCGTGAGGGGGATTTGATGTCGTCAAGGCATTCGGCTCAACTCAATAAATCTGTCCGTTGGGCCGCCAAGGAATTGGCCAAAATTACTCGCAGGTCGCCCGGTCTTTCTGGGTCAATAAGAAATGCCATCTCGATTGTTAAGGCGGTTCGTGTTTCCGATAGCTTGCAACGCATCAACAGAGAGGTGGCGATCTGGTCTTACAAAGTCTACGAGGTAAGCGAGCGGATGGTGCTCCTAGAAGATCTCGCAGAGCGCGGCGAGGGCAGCCGGAAGCTTGCCCTGGACGCCTACGCCGCAAAGGGCGTCTACCCGAGATATGAGCGTTACGACGACGATTCATGTGATCTTGACAGAGGGCTTATGGGATCTTGGGCTACCGAGCACCGGTACTGCAACAAGCCCGTCGTCGATATCACTGCCTATGGCGCCACATGGGAGGATTCTTCCTCGGCGACGGCCGTGCCTGGCTTGGGTGAAGTGAACTGCAAGACTGATACGGTCGTTGTCCGACATCCTGACGAATATATTCAGACGATAACCTGCTCTGGGGCTGTCACGGATACGAGCCAAATGCGGGTAAAATTGCTGCCGCAAGGCGGTGATCAAGTTGTCATGAGGATTTGCGGCAGTTCAGGTTGCGGCGATGTCCCCCTTTATCGCTGCCGCTAACGCCTAGCGAGCGGCCCGTGCGCGTTGCCGCTCGTGTGAACTTGTGTTGCAACTCTTGCCGCAGACGTACTTGCGATGTTGCATAAAATGCAACTTCCATGTTGACGAGATAGTTGCAATTGGTGCAACCTTCTCCCGGTCATCACCGATTGGGAGCCGAACATGCATCCCGTTAACCATCTTGCGGTCCTAAATGCCTTCTTTGGCCGCCTCGACCTCATTCTTCCAGCAGAGCTGCAGGTCGCCCATCAGCTCGGTGAGCTTCCGCGCTACGGCCTGGTGCTGCACATGGCTGGCAGCCTGATCGCCGCCGATTTCGGCTCTCGCCTGCACAATGACCGCTCCATGGAGATCGCCGGCACCCGCTTCGCCGAGCCGCTGTGGCGCTGGGGCATGGGTGTCGCGACGAAGCTCGCCTTCGCCATCGAGGCGATCGAGCGCGAGCCGGTTGCCCATCACGGCGACGGCTGCGAGGCGGACCGGCTCGCCCTGCTGATGCGCCGGCTCGCACGCGCCGGCCTCACTGTCGACGCTGATGCGCTGGCCCGCGAGGGCGTGCCGAGCGCCGTGATCATTGAATTCGCACAGCCCGCCGTCGGCGTCGCCGAGGCGATCCGCGCCGCGCTCAACGCCTGGCAGTCCGCCACGGCGCCGGCCGCCGAGACGAGCGAGGCGGCGTGATGATCATCACCATTCTGCGCGAAGCCGCGGCGCTCGCCAGCCTCCTCGCCTTTATCGCCACCCTCGCGGGGTGGGCGGTCGCGCTCGGAGGGCAACTGTGATGGCTGCCGATGACAACCCCTCGAGTGCGGTTCAGACCAGCCAGAGGCCCGCATCGGGTCAGGCCGGCTTCGGCGCCCCGATGTGGTTCGAAGATGCTGAAGCGCGCGATCTCGCGGAAGCCCGCGACGAGATGCGCCGTGGGCGCATCGGCGAAGCGCTTGTGCATGTCGAGCGTGCGCTTGGCCCCGAATTCATCGGGAGGCTGACATGCCTCGCTTCCTGAACCATGCCGCCGGACACGACAACGCAGACGCCCACGCCCGCCGCCGGCGGGATGCCTGCCGCGTGCTGCTCGTTGCCACCTTCATCGGGATCGCACTGCCCTTCGCCGCCGCGCTGCTCGCCATCGGCATCGTGCGGCTCGGCTTTCTCATTTCCGACGGGTGGGTGCGATGAACGAGTTCACCCGGCTTCCCCTGCGCGCCCAGCCCTGGGCGCAGTCCCGCGCCGGCCGCGCGGTTGATCTCGCCAATCCGGTCGCGGCACAGGTCGATTTTCGCGAGCTCGCCGACGTGCTGGCGCAGGGCGTGCGCTATGCCGGCAATTCGCTGCTGCCCGTCTCCATTGGCCAGCACAGCCTGATCACCCTCACCATCGCCCGGCAGCGAAAGGCGAGCCCGACCCTGCAGGCGCATGTCGTGCTGCATGACGCTCACGAGTGGATCCTCGGCGACTGGACGACGCCGGCGCAGCAGGCCGTGTGCCGGGTGGCGCTGGAGATGTTCGGCCCGACCGCCGAGACCTATCTCACTGACGCGCTCGCCGAGACCAAGCGCCGGCATGACGCGGCGATCTTCGCGGCCGCCGGCCTGGCGGAGCCGACGCCGGAGCAGCGCGCCTTCATCCGTGCCTGCGATCTCTCGGCGCTGATGACCGAGAAGCGCGACTTCCTCGCCCCCGGCGCCCGCGCCTGGGCGATCCGCGCGGCGGAGTTCCCGCCGCTGGCCCGCCGCCAGAAATGGATGCCGCCCGCCGATGTGGCGGCCGAGCTCTGGCGGGCTTTCCGCACTCTCTTGCCCGTCTTCCGCGACGGGCTCCGGAGCTCAAAATGAGCGATACCGCCACCGATGCACCCGACGCGCAGGCCCTTTCCGACGCCGCCGCCGGCTTCGCTAAGGAGCAGCTGAAATCCTTCATCGAGCGCATCGAGCGGCTCGAGGAGGAGAAGAAGACCATCGCCGACGACATCAAGGACGTGTTCGCCGAGGCCAAGGGAACCGGCTTCGACACCACGGCGCTGCGCGAGATCCTGCGCATCCGCCGGCAGGACGCAGACCAGCGAGCCGAGCACGAGGCGATCGTCGATCTCTACATGCAGGCGCTGGGCATGCTCGGCCCGAGCTGACCGATCCTCCCGCCGGCACCTTTGGCGAGGCGCTGGCGACCTGCCGGGCGGCGCACAGCACGCCGCCCGGCTCTTTCCTTAACCGCTGCCCAAGAGACCCGCAGAGGTGACGCCATGCATGTGATCTTCGACCGCTCCCCGTTGCTGGCGGCTCTCGCCCGGGCCCAGCGCACCATCGAGCGGCGCAACACGATCCCTATCCTCGCCAATGTGCTTCTCACCGCCCGCGGCGGCGAAGTGGACATGACCGCGACCGACCAGGATGGCGAGATTGTCGTCACGGTTCCGGCCGAGCCGCGCGAGGGGGAGCCCGGGGCTGTTACCGTGCCCGCCGGACCGCTGCACGACATTGTCCGCCGGCTGCCGGAAGGCGCGGCGGTGACGCTGGAGACCAAGGAACACGACGTCTCGATCCGTGCCGGCCGCTCGCGCTTCACCCTGCGCACCCTGCCGGCGAGCGACTTCCCGGCCTTCAGAATCGGCGAGGGGAGCGTGAGCCTGGCAATGCCGGGCGCCATGCTGAAGGCGGCTCTCGACCAGGTTGAGTTCTCCATCTCAACCGAAGAGACCCGCTACTACCTCTGCGGCGTGTATTTGCATCGCGACGAGGCCGGCCGGCTGCGCAGCGTCGCCACGACAGGGCACTGTCTGTCGCTGGCAGTGCTGGACGCGGAGCTCCCGCCGGACCTGCCGGGCATCATCGTGCCGCGCAAGGCCGTGTCCGAGCTCAAGAGCCTCGCCGACGCCGCCGGCAAGGAGACCCTCGCGATCGAGATTTCGGACACGGTGCTGTCCGCCCGGCATGGGGTGATCCGCTACGCCACGCGGCTGATCGACGGGACCTATCCCGACTATGGGCGCATCGTGCCGCGCGATCACCCGATCAAGGCGCGGGTGAACGCTGCCGCGCTGGCGGGGGCCGTCGAGCGGGTAATGGCCGTCTCCTCCAAGAAGAGCCGCGCCGTGCGCTTCGCCTTCGTCGAGGACCGCCTCGACGTCAGCTTCAACGACCCCGATGCCGGCGCCGCGCAGGAGAGCGTCGATTGCACGCTCGACGGTGAACCGATCGAGATCGGCTTCAACGGCCGCTACGCCTGCGACGTCCTCTCGGCCCTTGCCTGCGAGGATGAGGTGGAAATCGCCCTGCGCGACCCGGCCAGCCCCGGCATCTTCCGCCGTCCCGGCGAGGCGGAAGCCCTGTGCCTGATCATGCCGATGAGGGTCTGAACGATGAAGCGGATATTTCGCCATAAGAAGCGCGGCTCGACCTATGAGCTGCTGGATATCGCGACGGCGCAGGTTTCGACCGCAGACTTTGCGCTGTTGCGCGACGGCGACCGGCTGGTCGTTTACCGCGGCGAGGATGGTCGCCTGTGGGCGCGCATCCGCGACGAGTTCTTCGACGGGCGCTTCGAGGACGTGACGCCAGCGCGCCAGTGGTGGCCGGACGAATATCTCGACGAGATCATGCCCGCCGGGACCTTCGAGCCGAGCGACTGGATCCTCGGCGGGGCAGGGGACACCTGGTTGATCGGCCCGGCCGATCTCGAAGACCGCAAGAACTGGCCCTGCCTCGTGCTGCGCGCGGGCGATGAGATCGCCTTTTCGTGGAAGGAGGGCCGGGGCGAGAACACCATGCTGGTTTACCCTAACCGGACATTCGAGCTGGCGCAGAGCGAGCCCGCCGACTGGTCCATCGTCTATGGCGCGGACGATTTCGAGAACAGCGGTGACAGCCTCCAGGCCTTCGCCGACGACAATGCCGAGATGGCCGAGCTGCGCGAGGGCGACGAGCCGCTGCGCATCGAGATCGCCTTCGCCCGCTGCGGCGAGACCCGGTTCCGCCTCGAGGTGGAAGGCCGCACCGCTCGGCTGATGCCGGCCGCCAGCGGGGAAGGGGAGGCGGCGTAAATGGCCGGCAGCGTCAACAAGGTGATCCTGATCGGCCATCTCGGCCGGGACCCGGAAACCCGCACCTTTGCCAATGGCGGCAAGATCGTCAGTTTTCGCCTCGCCACCTCCGAGACCTGGCGCGACAAGGCCACAGGTGAGCGCAAGGAGCGCACCGAGTGGCACACGGTCGTCGTGCTGAACGAGCAGCTGCAGCCCGTCGTCGAGCAGTATCTGCGCAAGGGATCAAAGCTCTATGTCGAGGGCCAGGTCGAGACGCGCAAGGCCACCGACCAATCCGGCGGCGAGCGCTACTTCACCGAGATCGTGCTGCGCCCCTATCGCGGGAGCCTGACGCTCCTCGACAAAGCGGACAACGGCGCGCGTGGCACGCCGGACGATTACGCCCGCGAGACCGCCCGCACGGGAACGGGCACCGCGCGCACAGCGCAGACCGCTTCCGATCTCGACGACGAGATTCCGTTCTAGGATAGCCGCCATGAGCGACCGTCGCCCCCGCATTTATCTCGCCGGCCCCGAGGTCTTCCGCCCCGACGCCATCGCTGAAGGCGAGCGGCTGAAGGAGCTCGCTGCCGCCCATGGCGCCGAGGGGCTCTACCCGCTCGACGGCCCGGCGTTGCACGGCGCCGCCGAGGTCCATCGCAATTGCTGTGAGATGATCGAGCAAGCGGACATTGTCGTCGCCAACATCACGCCCTTCCGGGGTCATCACATGGACCCGGGAACCGCCTGGGAACTCGGCTACGCCGAGGCCCGCGGCAAGCCGGTCGTGCTGTGGTCGGCCGATACGCGCTCAATGATCGAACGCATTCCGGGGCAACCGTGCCCCGAATACCAGCTTGGCGAGCGGCGGGATGCCGAAGGCCATCTGATCGAGGATTTCGGCGCCGCCGAGAACCTGATGATCACCGCCAATGCGTCCGCGCTATTCGGCGGGCCTGACCAAGCCATCAAAGAGGCCGTCCTGACCTGGCGCGAACAGGAGGACAAGTGCCGGCTGGCGCGCGAAGGCCGGCGGCGGTTCTGGCTGATCGCGCTGGCACTCCTCGTGGTGATTGCTGCCGCCTTCGCGTGGGACCGGGCGCGGGCGGATATCCGGGTGATCGACGGCGACACCATTGTGGTCGATGGCGAGAAGGTTCGGATTGTTGGCCTCGATGCACCGGAGATCGGCCGCGCCCGTTGCCCAGCCGAGCGACGCTTGGGGGAGGCCGCACGCCAGCGCCTCGCGCAGCTGCTCACGGACGCCTGCGGCCCGCTGAGCCGGGCCGGCGAGGCCTGTCTGCGTATGCAACGCCAGCCCCTGCCGGACCGTTATGGCCGCACGCTGGCGCGGCTCGCTCCCGGCGGCGAGGATGTCACTCGGGCGATGATCGGCGCCGGGCTGGCCGAGCCTTACACCTGCCGCGGGGCAGGAGCGGGGGCGCGCTGCCCTCGCCGGCCCGATTGGTGTGGCAACCATGGTTGAGAAGCAGCGCCGTCAGGAAATACTCCCCGTTTCGCTTCCGCCACGCGGGCTTTCCCGTGTCATCGCGGCGGCCTATCTCGGTATCTCTCCGCCCACCTTCGACGAGATGGTGCGCGATGGCCGTATGCCCTCGCCAAAGATCATCAACCGGCGCATCGTGTGGGACCGCATGGCCCTGGATCGTGCCTTCGAGGCACTGCCGCAGCGCGACCAAGGGAACGACCCGGACGCGGATGGCTGGGCGGACTATCAGTGACCATCTTGCGGCTGAAATACATCGACAAATTCGTCGACCGGGGAGGCACGGCGCGGTTCTACTTCCGTCGTCCCGGGGGAAAGCGCACGCCGCTCCCAGGCCTGCCGGGCTCGCGCGAGTTCATGGAGGCCTACGAGCAGGCACTCGGCGACGCAACGCCGGCCGAAACGAAACGGCGCGGGGAGGAGGGAACGCTCGCCCGCCTGGTTGGCGATTATTTCGCGAGCCCCGATTATCTCCGCCTCGCCAGCTCCACCCGCCGCGCCTATCGCCGGGTGATGGAGAGATGGCTCGAGGACGAAAAGATCGGCCACCGGCCTGCACGCGGGCTGCAGCGCGAGCACATCCTGAAGATGATGGCGAAGCGCGCGCCGACCCCCGGCGCTGCGAACGACCTGCTCAAGAAGATTCGCGTTCTCATGCACTTCGCCATCGATCTTAAATGGCGACGCGATGATCCGACGGTTCGCATAAAACGGTATGGCAGTAGCGAATTCCACACTTGGGATGAGGCCGAAATCGCCACCTTCGAGAAGAGGTGGAAGCTCGGCACCAAGGAGCGATTGGCCTTTGCCCTCCTGCTCTACACCGGCCAACGCCGCAGCGACATTCCCGGCATGTCCTGGCGCGATATCGAGGGTGGCCTGATCCGAGTCGTCCAGCAGAAGACGGGGACGAAGCTCTGGATCCCGCTGCACAAGAACCTGCGGACCGTTCTGGAGAAGGCGCCGAAAGACCACATCTCGATTCTGACGACGGAATACGGAAAGCCTTTCAGCGTTGCCGGCTTCGGGAACTGGATGGCTGATAGGATCGATCAGGCGAAGCTGCCTGAGCGCTGTGTGCCGCACGGCCTGAGAAAGGCGGCGGCGAGACGGTTGGCTGAGGCGGGGTGCTCGGCGAACGAGATCGCGTCGATCACCGGCCACAAGACGCTTGCCGAGGTGGAGCGCTACACGCGAGAGGCCGATCAGAAGCGGCTCGCGATGGCAGCGATGGACCGCCTTGCCGAACAGGATGCGAACATAGATTCCCAAACGCGCGGGGAAAGTTTGGGAAAAACCGTAAAATCCGCTGAAAAATCAAAGCGGAAAATAAAGCCTGGCGCGCCCTAGGGGAGTCGAACCCCTCTCTCCACCGTGAAAGGGTGGCGTCCTAACCGATAGACGAAGGGCGCGCAGGCCGGGGCCTTATAGGGTGACGCGCGGCGGCGCGCAAGATGGCCTCGCCGGCGTCATCCACAGGCATCGCGTTCGAACCGCTGAAACGCGTTCCGTTGCGCTCGGGGCGCTGGCAATGCGGGGACGGCAGGCGCCACGAGTTGCCTCGCGCGCCACTGCAGAGGTCGAATCGGGCCGCCATAGGCACCGAATCGAGCCGCCGGCGGGCCGGGCATGACGGTGCCGGCCCGCCCGCTCAACCCGCCGTCACCACTTGCCGGTGTTCGCCATCGACGCCCACGGCTCCAGCGGCGGCAGCGCATCGCCCTTCTGCAGCAGTTCGATCGAGATGTTGTCGGGCGAACGGACAAAGGCCATGCGGCCGTCGCGCGGCGGGCGGTTGATGGTCACGCCGCCCTCCTGCAGCTTCTGGCAGGCGGCGTAGATGTCGTCGACCTCGAAGGCGAGATGGCCGAAATTGCGCCCCTCGCCATAGGTTTCCGGGTCCCAGTTGTAGGTCAGCTCGACCTCGGCGACGCCTTCCTGGCCGGGGGCGGCGAGGAAGATCAGCGTGAAGCGGCCCTGCGGCGATTCCTTGCGCCGCACCTCGGTGAGCCCCAGCTTGTTGCAGTAGAAATCCAGCGAGGCGTCGACATCGGTGACGCGCACCATGGTGTGAAGGTACTTCATGAGTCCTCTCAAAGGCTGCCGCAGGGGTGTCCGCGGGTCGGGTGAGCGCAACATATGACGACGGGCGATGACATCAAGACATCGGCCGAGGCGCTGGCCGCCGTGCTGGCCGGCATGCGGGCCGGGGTCGCCTTCACCGGCGCGGGAATCTCGACCGAATGCGGCATTCCCGATTTCCGCTCGCCCGGCGGGCTGTGGAGCCGGAACCGGCCGATCGACTACCAGGCCTTCCGCGCCAGCGCGCAGATGCGGGCCGAGGCCTGGCGGCGGCGTTTCGCGCTGGAGCCGGCCCTGGGCGGGGCAAAGCCCGGGCGCGGCCACCGGGCGCTGGCCGCGCTGCTGGCGCAGCGGCGTCTGCAGGCCATCATCACCCAGAACATTGACGGCCTGCACCAGGCCTCCGGCGTCGAGGAGGAACAGCTGGTCGAACTGCACGGCAACAGCACCTATGCCAGCTGCCTCGACTGCGGCCAGCGCTATGAGCTGGACTGGGTCCGCGCCCGCTTCGAGGAAGGGCAGGGGCGGGCGCCGGACTGCGCGGCCTGCACCGGCCCGGTCAAGAGCGCGACGATTTCCTTCGGCCAGCCGATGCCGGCGGCGGCGATGGCGCGGGCCGGGGCGCTCAGCGGCGCGTGCGACGTGTTCCTCGTCCTCGGCTCCTCGCTGGTGGTGTGGCCGGCGGCCGGCTTTCCCCTGCAGGCCAAGCGCGCGGGGGCCACGCTCGTCATCGTCAATCGCGAGCCGACCGAACTCGACGATCTCGCCGACCTCGTCATCCATGCCGACATTGGCGACGTGTTCGAGGCGGCGCTGGCCGGTTGACGGGGCGCGGAATCGCGCCGCGAATCGATTTCGGTGTTTTCGTGGCGGCGGCGGGTGCTATGCTTCGGCCTCGGAATCATGGTTTCGCCAGCTGGGGCGAAATGGCTTTCCTGGAGGTAGGCAGCCGATGGTGTCGGACGGGTCTCTGCCACGCACGGGAACGGGCTCTCGCGACGAGCTGGATCAGGGCGACGAGGCGGGCGAGCGCCAGGATGGCAAGGTCCTCCAGCTCGCCGGCAGCATCAAATGGTTCGACCTCTCCAAGGGCTATGGCTTCGTCGTCCCCGATGATGGCAGCGGCGACGTGATGCTGCACGTCACCTGCCTGCGGCGTGGCGGCTTCACCACGGCGCAGGAGGGCGCGCGGGTGGTGTGCGAGGTGGTGGCCCGCGAGCGCGGCTTCCAGGCCCTGCGCGTGCTGTCCATGGACGAGACCACCGCCGTGCATCACTCGCTGCTGCCGCAGGCCCGCACCCATGTCACGGTGCAGGCTGTCGGCGGCTTCGAGCGGGCCTGGGTGAAGTGGTTCAACCGGCTGCGCGGTTTCGGCTTCCTCACCCGGGGCGAGGGCACCGAGGACATCTTCGTTCACATGGAGACGCTGCGTCGCCACGGGCTGGCGGAACTGCGCCCCGGCCAGATGGTGCTGGTGCGCTTCGGGCCGGGGCCGAAAGGCCTTATGGCTGCCGAAGTGCGGCCCGATGGTGCCGCCACCCCATCGTCTCACTAGGGAAGGCGCCCCGGCGTCGTCGCAGCATGATTTCCGCACGCATCCGTTTCAGCGCTTTGAGTTTTGGCGCGTTGAGTTTCAGCGCGTTGAGTGTCGCTCGCATGGCCACCGCGTTCCGCGCGGCCGGCCGGCCGGGGCGGGGGCTCGGCCTGGCGCTGGCCGCGCTCCTGTTTGCCGGCCCGCTCCTGTTTACGAGTCTCGGGCCGGCCGGCGCCAATGTCGAGCAGCTGACGATTGTCACCAAGGCGGGTTCGCTCGGGGTCGAGATCGAGATGGCGGTGACGCCCGCCCAGCGCTCCAAGGGGCTGATGTACCGGACCGAACTCGCGCCCAATGCCGGCATGCTGTTCGATTTCGGCGTCGAGCAGCCGATCTATATGTGGATGAAGAACACCTACATTCCTCTCGACATGCTGTTCATCCGCTCGGATGGGCGGATCGCCAGCATCACTACCGACACGGTGCCGCTCTCCACCGCTACCATCTCGTCCGGCGTGCCGGTGAAGGCGGTGCTGGAGCTGCCCGCCGGCACGGTGCGGGCGAAGGGAATCGCCGTCGGCGACCGCATCGAGCATCGCCTGTTCAGCGGCGGGTAGCGGAACACGTCGGGCGTCCATCCGTTGGTGCAGACCGCAGCAACAGGGAGGCGCCGATGGCCATCATCAAGAAACTCGGGGACGCAGGCGAGCTTCGCAGCTGGGCGGTCATATTGGAGACCGGCGAGGAGGCGATGGCGGCGCTGCAGGACTTCGCCCGCCAGGAGGGGCTCTCCGGCGCGCATCTGTCCGCCATCGGCGCCTTCAGCCATGGCGTCATCAGCTATTTCGACTGGGAGTCGAAGGAATATCGCGACATCCCGGTGGAGGAGCAGGTGGAGGTGGCCGCGCTCTCGGGCGATGTGGCGCTCGATCCCGACGGCCAGCCGGCGGTGCATGTGCATGTGGTGCTGGGCCGGCACGATGGCAGCGCCCTCGCCGGCCATCTCTCCAAGGGCGTTGTCCGCCCGACGCTGGAGCTCATCGTCACCGAGACCCCGGCCCATCTGCACAAGCAGATCGACCCGCAAAGCGGGCTGGCGCTGATCCGCCGGTAAGGGGGCTGGGTCGAGGCTGGTCGGGGCAGCAGGATTCGAACCTGCGACCTGAAGTACCCAAAACTTCCGCGCTACCGGGCTGCGCTATGCCCCGACACCTTGAAGGCCCGCCGCGGCGGGCAACGTCTTATCGCCCGCTGGGGCCGGGCCGCTGTCAGATGGCACAGAAGGGTCCCGGTAGGCAAGATGGCCGGCGGGCGGAAGGCCCGCATCCACGCAGGACGCCGGCCAACCGCTCACGCCGCCATCCGCCTATCGGGCGGAGGCGACCTTGCGCTTGGCGGCCGGGGCCGACCGCGCCACCGCCGGCTTGGCCGCCGCCGCCGCACGCTCGGCGGCCTCCTTGGCCAGGCGCGCCGCGCGAAGCTGGGCGGTCTTGGCCTCGCGCCGGACGACTTCCTGATGGATCGTCTCCATGGCGGCGCGCGAGATCGCTTCCGCCTTCGTTTCCAGCCGGGTCAGCGTCGGCTTGGAGACGGGCAGGGCGGAGGCGGGCAGGGTACGGCTCATGGTCGATTCCTTTCGATGTCGTCAGGCACGGTCTCAAGGCGCGTGAAGTCGCAGCGCGGGCTATTCGGCCGACGGCGCCGGCGGGGCCGCCGGACGGGCGAAGGCCGGGCGGGTGGAGGGCTTCTTCTTCGGGGCGGCAATCAGCCCTTCGCGAATGGCCGTCTTGCGCGCCACCTTGCGGGCGCGACGAACGGCCTCGCCGGCTTCGCGGTTGCGCCGCTCGGAGGGCTTCTCATAGGCGCGACGCGCCCGCATTTCCCGGAAGATGCCTTCGCGCTGCATCTTCCTCTTCAGAACCTTCAACGCCTGGTCAACATTGTTATCGCGTACGAGAACCTGCAAATCCTGTCCAATCCTGTGGTCGAGTCGAATGGTAGAAACCGTCGTCGCGAACGACGAGGCTTCTCCTATATAGGACGAGAGACAGAAAAAGTCAGGGGTGTCTACGCGCCGGCAGCCGCGCGCAAGGCGTCGCTGAGCCGCTGGAGAGGCCGCGCACCGGCATCGGATGCTCTCGCCGCGCGGCTGAATTGCCTCCACGCCCCGGCGAATGCTGCCACGACGCTCGAAGGGTTGGCGAGGCCCCGGGCGGGGATGGTGTGGCGCGCAGGCAGCTGGCGCGTGCGGCGAATGGGGTAAGCCGGCGCGGGCCCATTGCCAGAACGTAGTGACCGCCTTAATCAGGGCGGGCGAGGCGCCTGGCCCGCCTCGACGCCGGCACACGGCGCGGCGGGGGCGGCGAGGCAAGGGAGCGAGGGGAAATGGTCGCACGCATCTACAAGCCGACCCGGACCGCCATGCAGTCCGGCAACGCCCGAACCAAGCTCTGGGTGCTCGACTACGAGCCCGAGCAGCCTCGCCTGGTCGAGCCGCTGATGGGCTATACCAGCTCCGGCGACATGAAGAGCCAGCTGCGCCTGCGCTTCGACACCAAGGAAGAGGCGGTGGCCTATGCCGAGAAGCATGGCATCGCCTACCAGCTGCAGGAGCCGCAGGAAGCGGCGCGGCGGCGCATGGCCTATTCCGACAATTTCAGCTTCCGCCGCATCGGCCAGTGGACCCACTGACCGCCCTGCCGGCGGAGACAGACGGGCCGCGTAGCTCAGCTGGATAGAGCAGCCGCCTTCTAAGCGGCAGGTCGCTGGTTCGAGCCCAGCCGCGGTCGCCACTTTCGGTCGGACAGACAGGGTGCATCGATGTCGACGCTGAGGAACACCGCCGGCTTCAAGCTTCTAAGGGCTGCGCGGCATCATGTGCGCAATTGGTGGAACGAGGCTCTAGGCCGGCGCCCGCGAATCGCTATCGAACCCGGCGGTCGTTCGCTGCGCACGCTCGGCACTCAGTATGGCGGCTGGACTTTCGCTGAAGACCCGGGGCTGAATGGCGCGACGATCATCAGCTGCGGCGCCGGCGAGGATATTTCCTTCGATCTGCTGTTTGCAGCGACCTATGGCGCCACGGTGATCATTGTCGACCCGACGCCACGTGCTGCCCTGCATGTAAAGGAGGCCATCGAGACCTGCATCCGCGCCGCCCGCGATGGAACGCTGGACAAGCTTGAACTTTATGGCATGCGCGGTTTTGGCGGGCTCGATCCGCAGCGTATTATCTTCGTCGAAAAGGCACTTTGGAAAGAGACCGGCTTGCTGAAGCTGTTCGCCCCGAAGAATCCTGCCCATGTCTCGCATTCTGCGCTCGATTTCCAGAATGACTACCGCAGAGAGGGCAGCTTCATCGAGGTCGAGGCAACCACTTACGCGCATCTGGTCAAGGATTTCGGCCTGAAGAGATTGCCGCTGCTCAAATTGGATATTGAGGGTGCAGAAATCGAGGTGCTGATGTCGCTGTCGCGGGACGGGCTCCTGCCCGAGCAGATCTGCGTCGAATATGACGAGCTTCTGATCCCGAACCGGCAGGCGGCACAGCGGGTCGGTGAAACCCACCGGCATTTGCTGGGGCTGGGCTACCGTGCCGCAGCGGTGGATTCCATGGGCGTGAACTATCTCTATCTTCGAACGTCCTGAAGCTGCCCTCGGGAACGCTCGTCGCGTCAATACCGTTCCGGTCGCGCCCAGATTTGCGCACGGCAGGGAGAGGGCGCGATACCTGCCGTCGCCCTTTCCGCGAGTTGCCGATGGCCCCCATGCTTCGCCTTTATCTCGCCGGGCCGGAAGTCTTTCGGCCGGACGCCGCGCAGGAGGGCGCGCGGCTGCAGGCGCTGTGTGCGGCGGCGGGGGCGCAGGGCCTGTTTCCCCTGCATGAAGAGGGCGTCGATATCCGCACGGCCTGCATCGACATGATCGACGCGGCCGACGCGCTGGTCGCCAACATCACCCCGTTTCGCGGCACCCATATGGACCCGGGCACGGCGTTCGAGATCGGCTATGCCGAAGCGCGGGGCAAGCCGGTATTCCTGTGGTCGGCCGATCCCCGCCCGCTCCTGGAGCGCCACCCGCCGGTGGCCGACGGCCGGGACGGGGAGGGGCATCTGGTCGAGGACTGGGGCAAGCCGGAAAACCTGATGATCGTACCCGATGGGCGCACGGTCTGGTCCTCGCCCGAGGAAGCGATCGCCGCGGCGATGGCGGCGCTGGATTTCGCGGTGCGCAACCGGGATCTGCAGCGGCGCACAAGGCGGTCCGTGGCGATCGCCGTCGCGGTGAGCCTGGCGGCGGCGCTGCTGGCGGGCAGCCTCGCGGACTGGCTGATCGGCTGGTAGCCGAGGCCGGACACTACGCATTCGCCGGCCGACATCTTGGGTCCGTGCACCCGCACCAAGACGTGAGCGGAACCATTTCCTTTATTGCGCCGTTGTCTGTCCGAATGGATCGGACGTCATGTTTCGGTCCAGAAGCAAAAGCTTTCAGACGACGGAGATGACATCATGCGCAAGTTCATTCTTGCCTCTGCTACTCTGGGCATTCTCACCGCCGGCGGCGTCGGCGCCGCTTTCGCCGACCAACCCGCCTATCGCGGCCAGGTCTATGAGGGGCGCAACGCCTATATGGGCGAGCGCTATTATGGCGGCCCGGACTATGCCCCGCGCTATCGCACCGCGCCGCTCGGCCCGGCCTATGGCCATGAGCCGTCCTATGCCGACCCGTGGTACATGCGCGGCGACCAGGCGATCATCAACCAGGAGCGTGCGAACAAGCGCAGTGAGCGCTGATCTCGCACCCGAATTCCTGATCGGAGCGGGCGGGCCTTGGGCTCGCCCGTTTTCGTTTGTATAGGCTCCGGCTTGACGGGCGGCACCGCGCCTTTCTTGAATGGCGACGCGGCGACGCGCCGCCCTTGTTCGGAGACCCGCATGACCAAGCACGCTGGCACACTTCCCGATCTGCTCTCGCATGAGGAAAGGCTGGACCGGCTTGGCGCCGTCGCCGTGCATGTCGGGCTCGGCCTGCAGCGCGGGCAGGAACTGGTGATGACCGCCTCGCTCGACGCGCTGCCGCTGGTGCGCCGAATCACCGAGCACGCCTACAAGGCTGGCGCCAGCCTCGTCACCACCCTGTTCAGCGACGAGGAGGCGGCGCTGATGCGCTTCCGCAACGCGCCCGACGACAGTTTCGACACCGCCAGCGGCTGGCTGTACGAGGGCATGGCGAAGGCGTTCGCCTCCGGCGCGGCGCGGCTGGCGATCTCCGGCGAGAACCCGTCTTTGCTGGCCAATGAAGACCCCGACAAGGTGTCGCGCGCCAACCGGGCGCGCTCCAAGGCCTATATGCCGGCGCTGTCGCATATCGCCAATTTCGACATCAACTGGACCATCGTGTCCTATGCCTCCCCCGCCTGGGCGAAAGCGATGTTCCCCGACGATCCCGAGGACATCGCCGTCGCCAAGCTCTGGCACGCCATCTTCGCGGCGTCGCGGGTCGATGCGGCCGATCCGGTGGCGGCATGGGCGACGCATAATGCCGAGCTGCAGGCGCGTACCGCCCGCCTCAACGCCAGCCGCTATGCCGCGCTGCGCTTTCGCGGGCCGGGCACCGACCTCACCGTCGGTCTGGCCGACGAGCATGAATGGGCCGGCGGCGCCTCGCAGGCCAAGAACGGCATTGTCTGCAACGCCAACATCCCCACCGAGGAAGTCTTCACCACGCCGCACCGGGCCCGTGTCGACGGCTATGTCGCCAGCACCAAGCCGCTGGCCTATCAGGGCACGCTGATCCAGGACATCGCGGTGCGCTTCGAGGGCGGTCGCAGCGTCGAGGCGCAGGCGCGCACCGGCGCCGACGTGCTGAACAAGGTGCTGGACACCGACGAGGGCGCCCGCCGGCTCGGCGAGGTGGCGCTGGTGCCGCATTCCTCGCCGATCTCGAAGAGCGGCCTGCTGTTCTACAACACGCTCTATGACGAGAACGCCGCCAGCCATATCGCGCTGGGCCAGTCCTATTCCAAGTGCTTCGTCAACGGCGCCGCGCTCTCCCCGGACGAGCTGGCGGCGCGCGGCGCCAATGCCAGCCTGATCCATATCGACTGGATGATCGGTTCCGGCGAGGTCGATGTCGACGGCATCAGCGCGTCCGGCGCCGCCGAGCCGGTGATGCGCAAGGGCGAATGGGCGTGAGGGGCGTGCTGTGCAGCGGGGCGGCTTCCTGATGTCGCCGATCTATGATGAAGTCCCGTCGCCTTGCGACCGACCGAATCCGGTCGCCGGACGGGGGAATTGGTGATGTGTCGTTGGCGCGCCTGGTGGAAGGGGCTTCCCGCCCTTGCCGTGCTGGTGGCGCTCGCCGTCACCTTCGCGCGGGCGCCGGTGGAGCAGGACCTGACCGAGCGGGCGGAGACGCTGCTCTCGGTCATTGGCGAATCCTGGGCCCATGCCCGCTTCGAGGGCCGCAACGCGCTGCTGGAAGGCGAGGCGCTGTCCGAGGAAGCGCGGATCAAGGTGCGCTATGAGCTGGCGCGGCTTTCCGGCGTGCGCGTGGTCGAGGACCGCACCACCCTGCTGCCGGAGCGCCGTCCCTTCACCTTCGCCGCCATCCGCGACGGCAGCAAGCTGCACCTTGAAGGCTATGTGCCGTCCTCCTATGCGCGCCGGCGCATCGCCGAGGCGGCCGCCGCCATGGCGCCGGGGATCGTGGTGACGGGCGAGAAGGAACTGGTGCGGGCGCGCGGCGTGCCGGCCGGCGATTTCATCGGCGTCGTCACCTTCGGCATCCAGCAGCTGGCCAAGATGCCGGCGGGCCGCATCACCATTTCCGACGATGCCTTTTCGATCGAGGGCCGGGCCCCCGATTTCGCCTCCTATGATGCGCTGGAAGTCACCGTGCGCAGCGAACTGCCCGGTGATTTCGACTTGGCGCGCTTTGCCGTGCTGCCGCCGATCGTGTCGCCCTTCATCTGGTCGGCGGCGCGCGAGAAGGACGGCGACGTCACCCTCTCGGGCTATATCCCGCTCGGCGACGCCCGCCGCGCCCTGCTCGACATGGTGCGCGGCGCGGTGCCGGGGGCGGCGATCTCCGACCGGCTGCGGCTGGCCGATGGTGCCCCGCCGACCGAGGGCTGGCTCAAGGCGGTGGCCTTCGCCCTCGGCCAGCTGGGCCGGCTGCCGAACGGCACGGTGACACTGTCGGGCACCACCATCGCCATTGACGGCACGGCGCCGGACTTTGCCGCCTATGACGCCCTGGCCGGCGCCCGCCGAAACGTGCCCGAGGGCTACACGCTCACCCGCTTCGCCGTTGAGCCGCCGCGCGTCGATCCTTTCGTGTGGGGGGTGCAGCGCAGCGCGAACGGGCTCCGGCTGACCGGCTATGCCCCGTCCGAGGAAGCCAAGCGGCTGGTACTCGACGCGGTGCGCGGCGATTTCCCCGGCGTGCCGGTGAGCGACGAGATGCGGATCGCGATGGGCGGGCCGGCCGCCGAGGCCTGGGTCGCGGCCACCAGTTTCGGCGTCTCCCAGCTCTCCCGCCTGCGCCAGGGCGCGGTGCGCGGCACAGGCACGACGCTCTCCATCGCCGGCGAAGCGCTCGATGCGGCGGCGTTCATGACCGTTCGCATGGCGCTGGAAGAATCGCCGCCGCGCGGCTTCACGTTGCGCAGCGATGTGCGCCCGCCGGTTGTCTCGCCCTATGTCTTCAGCCTGCGCAAGGATGGCGACGGCCTGACGCTGTCGGGCTTCTTCCCTTCGCCCTCCGAGCATGAACGCCTGGTCGAGGCCGCCAAGACCCAGTTCTTCGGCGCCCGGCTGAACGACGTCTCGGCCATCGCGCAAGGCGCGCCGCAGGGCTTCACCGCCGCCGTCATGACGGCGATGCGCCAGCTGTCGCGGCTGGAAAGCGGCGAGGCGCGGTTCGACGACGACCAGCTGAAGGTGACGGGGACGGTGCTCTATCCCGAAGCCGTCAGCTCGGTACGGGCCAATCTGGCCGCTGGCCTGCCTTCCGGCTTCACGCTCGACGTGGCGCTCGATGTCGCCCCCCCGCCGGCGCCGGTCGATGCCACCGCCTGCCAGAGCGTCATCAATCACCTGCTGGAGAAGGGCACCATCACCTTCGCCGCCACGGATGCGACGATCGAGACCTCCAGCTTCGGCCTGCTCGACCGGATCGCGGCGGCCGCGGCAAGCTGTCCGGACGCGCTGATCGAGATTTCCATCCGGCAGCCGGACACGGAGGCGGCGGTGGCGGCGGCACGGGCGCAGTCGCTGGTGCAGTACCTCGCCGCTGCCGGCATCGCCCCGGACCGGCTGATCACCGGCGAGCCACCCTCGCTCGCCGTGCAGACCCCGACCGGCACGAACGGCCCCGCCGCCGGCGTGCAGCTGATCGTGAGGTGAGGCATGTTGTTCCTGGCGCTTGAACTCTGGCCCTATCTGGCCGCCGCCCTCGTCATCGGCCTTGCCACCGGCTGGTGGAGCGGCTGCTCCCCCGCGCGGGCCCGCACGCCCGCCACCGACACGACGAAGGGCGCGTGATGACACCCTTCGCCATCGACGTGACGCTGCTTCTGGTGGGGACCTATCTGGTCGGCTGCATCGGCGGCTGCTGGCTGCGCCGCCTGATGGGCGGCCGCCGGCAGGGCTGAGGCGGGCGGGAGCGACGGCTGCGCCGCCGCCCCGCGCGGGTCAGAGCCGCGAGCCGCGCAGATCCGCCTCGATCTGCAGCGAATCGCGCGAGCCGAAGCGCGACTTGTAGACCTGCGCGTTCTCCATCACCCGCTGCACATAGTTGCGCGTCTCGGAGAAGGGGATGCGCTCCACCCAGTCGATCGGGTCGACCGAGGGGTCGCGCGGGTCGCCATAGGCGGCGATCCACTTCGCCACATTGCCGCGCCCGGCATTGTAGGCGGCGAAGGTCAGCACATAATTGTTCTGGTAGTTGTCGAGCAGGCTGCGCAGCTCCGCCGCGCCGAACTGCACATTCACCGCCGGAACGGCGAGGCGCTTCGGGTCCAGCGTCGTCCCGGTGCGCCGGGCGATGGTGGCGCCGGTGGCGGGCATCACCTGCATCAGGCCGGTCGCCCCGGCGGAGGAGCGCGCCGAGGGGTTGAACATGCTCTCCTGCCGCGCGATGGCATAGACCAGCGAGCGGTCGACATCCTCGGTGATCGGCCGGTAGGCGGGGATGCCGATGGTGGGATAGGCCTCGGCCTCCAGCGGAATGCCGCGATTGAGCGCCACCTTGCCGATCATCGTCATCGCCCGCGCGTCACCCTGCTGCTTGGCGAGTTCCGCCAGCAGGCCGAGCTGCGCCGCATCCGGCAGGCGCTCGGCCAGGTCATAGCCGAGGGCGATGGAGAGGTTCGACTTGTCGAGCTTCTCCAGCAGCTTGAAGATCATCACCCCTTCGTCGCGGTTGAAGGCGTTGCGCTGGGCGGCATTGGCGGTGGGCGCGGTCTGGATCTTCACCCGCGAATTGCCCAGCTTGGCGGCCGAGAGCTGGCCGTAATAGGCGGTGCCGTACTGGGCGGCCGTCGCATATTGCGAGCGCGCATTGGCGGTGGAGCCGAGCGCCTCATAGGCGCGGCCCTGCCAGTAATAGCCGCGCGACACGGTGGCGGGATGGGTCTGCCGCTCCGGCACCTTGGCGAAATGCGCCAGCGCCGCCTTCGGCTCGTTGAGGTAGCGCAGCGCCAGCCAGCCGGCCATGAAATGGTGGTCGGCCCGCATGTGCTCGTCTTCCGGCTCGGCCGCCTCGCGCGCCACCTTGTAGGCGGTGCGGGCATCGCCCTTGTCGAGCAGGCCGCGCGCCACCAGCCGGCGCTCCACCCACCACTCATCCGGATCGACCAGCACGGCGCCATCCCTTGGCGCGCTGGACAGCGTGCGCGCGGCAGCGGCGTGGTCGCCCTGCCGGCGCTGCATCTTGGCCAGCGTGTAGATGTAGGCCGGGTCCGAGCGCAGCGAGGCCGGCACCGCCGCCAGCAGCTTGGCGACATCGCCCTTGCCGGTCGACAACGCGATGCGGGCCCGCGCCAGCGCCGCGACATCATTGCCGGCGCGCTGCGCCGCGCGCAGGCCGCGTTCGTTGTCCTCGGCGTAGAGCAGCTTGTCGGCGCGATATTTGTGGTCGGTGCGGGTCAGCAGGCCGCCGAATTCGACCATCACGGTCGATTCGGTGTCGGAGCCGAGCGCGTCCTCCTGCCAGGCATTGCGCAGCCAGGCCGCGCCCGCCTTCTGGTCGCCGGCGGCAAACAGCGCCCGTGCCAGCGCGATCTTGCCTTCGCCGGAATAGGGCGCCTGCTCGGCAAAGAAGTTGAGGATCGTCTGCGGATCCTTGTTCTCGACATAGAGCAGATATTCGAGCCGGCGGCGCAGCACGATCGGGGTCGGAAGGGTGGGGTGCGCCTCCAGAATGGCGACGGCGCGGTCATAGCCAACATCGCGCGCGGTGACGCGCAGCGCCAGCCAGCGCACCAGCGCCTGCGCGCCGGGATCACGCATCCGGTCGGCGATCGCCAGCGCCTGGGCGCTCTGGCCCTGGTCGATGAGGTCGGTCGCGGTCTTCAGGTCGCCGCCGGCCCCGGCAAGCGACGAACTGGCCGCGAGCGCCATGCCACTGGCGGCGGAGGCGGCCGTCACCTTGGCGGAGGGCGTGAGCGTCGGCTTGGCGGCGGGGGTCGGGGCGTGCTTCTTGGCCGCCGTCTTCGCCGGCTTGTCCTTGGAGGGCTTGGCTGCGGATTTGGCGGCGGGCTTGGCCGCCGGCTTGGGCGCGGGGGTGGGCGTCGCGGCCTGCGCAGGCGAGAGCGGCAGCGCGGGAATGAACCCGGCCGAGCCAAGCAGCAGCATGGCCGCGACCGGCAGCACCGCGCCGGCGCGGCGACGGGAGCCGTTTTCGGAACGCCGCCGCAGCGGATGTTCGTTCACGCACTCGCTCATGGCGGCTCGCTCTCCTGACAAACGCATCGTGCCCGGTGCGGCCCTTCTGCGGGCCGGCACGGGCAGCTTCAGTTGTCGCGCGATCTTATTGACGAAATGCTAACCACAACCCCAGCGCAGCCGCATCGCTTTCGATCATTCGCTGCACCGGGACAATTTAGCTGCGCAACCCGGCAAAACGGGGGCAGCGTGCCGTATCGGCAGGCGCTTTGCGCGCCTTTGCCATGGGAAGCGCCAACAATGCCCTTCCTTCGGCCGCGCCGACGCGATATCTGATGCCCCCTTCGCCGCAACATGCCTGGCCGTGTTGCGCGACAAGGACGAGAAAGCTTCAGGAGCGCGCCATGTCCCACCCGCTGCCCTTCCGTGGATCCTTTACGGCGCTTGTGACGCCGTTCCGCGATGGCGCGCTGGATGAGAAAGCGTTCCGGGACCTGGTGGACTGGCAGATCGCGGAAGGCATTCACGGCCTTGTGCCGGTCGGCACCACGGGCGAGAGCCCGACCGTCTCGCATGACGAGCACAAGGCCGTGGTGGAATGGACCGTGGCGCAATCGGCGGGCCGGGTGCCCGTCATCGCCGGCGCCGGTTCCAACAACACGATCGAGGCCATCGACCTCGCCCGTCACGCCGAGAAGGCGGGGGCGGACGCGGTGCTTGTGGTCACGCCTTACTACAACAAGCCCGGCCCCGAGGGCCTGTACCAGCACTACAAGGCCATCAACGACGCGATCGGCATTCCGATCTACATCTACAACATCCCCGGCCGGTCGGTGATCGACATGTCGGTGGAGACGATGGCGCGGCTCTATGAACTGCCCAACATCGCCGGCGTGAAGGACGCGACCGCCAATCTCGTGCGCGTCAGCCAGCAGCGTCAGGCGATGGGCCCGGGCTTTAACCAGCTCTCCGGTGAGGACGCCACCGCTCTGGCCTTCATGGCCCATGGCGGCGACGGCTGCATCTCGGTCGCCTCGAACGTGGCGCCCAAGCTCTGCGCGCAGCTGATCGAGGCCTGCATCGCCGGCGACTACGTCAAGGCGCTGGAGCTGCAGGACCGTCTGTTCCCGCTGTTTCAGGCGCTGTTCGTTGAAACCAACCCGAGCCCCACCAAATATGCGCTGAGCCTGCTCGGCAAGATCGCCGACGAGGCCCGCCTTCCGATGGTGCCCGTCACCGAAAAGACCAAGGAAACCGTCCGCGCAGCGATGCGCCACGCCGGGATCCTCAACTGACGCAGGCCGGGGCATCCGCTCCGGTTCGGAGCTAAGCGATGGCCGAGAAAAAGACACAGGACCGCAAGGTCGTCGCCGACAACCGGCGGGCGCGGTTCGATTTCGAGATCGGCGAGGTCTTCGAGGCCGGCATCGCGCTGTCCGGTACGGAGGTGAAGAGCCTGCGCAGCGGGCGCGCCACCGTGGCCGAGAGCTATGTCTCGGCCAAGACGGGCGAAGCGATCATCTACAACACCTTCATCCCGGAATATCTGCAGGCCAACCGCTTCAACCACGAGCCGCGCCGCCCGCGCAAGTTGCTGCTGCACAAGCGGCAGATCGCCAAGATCTGGCAGGCGGTGGAGCGCGAGGGCATGACGGTGGTGCCGCTGCGCATCTATTTCAACGAGCAGGGCCGCGCCAAGGTGGAGATCGCCATCGCCCGCGGCCGCAAGGCGCATGACAAGCGCGAGGCGCTGAAAGCCAAGGACTGGGCGCGCGACAAGCAACGGCTGTTGCGCGACCGGGGGTAAGGGCGCCGTTCTTCAAAGGCGAAACAAAAGAAAAGCCCGGCACTTGGCCGGGCTTTTTGATTCGATCTGTCAGAGGCGCTCAGTCCTTGGCGCGCTCGACATAGGAACCGTCGGCGGTCATCACGACGATGCGGGTGCCGACCGCGATGTGCGGGGGCACCGCCGAGCGCACGCCATTGGAGAGGATGGCGGGCTTGTAGGAGGAGGAAGCCGTCTGGCCCTTCATCGCCGGCTCGGTCTCCACCACTTCGAGCACCATGCGCTGCGGCAGTTCGATGGCGATGGCGACGCCCTCATGCACCGACAGATGCACGTGCATGCCGTCGCTGAGATAGGCGGCCTGCTCGCCGATCACGTCCGGCGACACCGCGATCTGGTCGTAGTTTTCCGGGTTCATGAAGTGGAAGCCTTCACCGTCCGAATAGAGGAAGGTGTAGGGGCGGTCCTCGACGAGGGCGCGCTCAACCTGCTCGGTGGTGCGGTAGCGCTCGGAGACCTTGGTGCCGTCGGAGATACGGCGCATGTCGAGCTGCGTCACCGGCGTGCCCTTGCCGGGGTGGATGTTCTCGGCGGTGAGCACGACATAGAGCTTGCCGTCCATGTCGACCACGTTGCCCTTGCGCAGCGTGCTGGCGATGACCTTGACCATTGCGGTCCTCTGGCTGTTGGGTGCGCCGCATCGCGCGGGGCACCGCTGGGATTCCATTGGCGCCTCCTATACAAGCGCGCCCGCTTTCCGCCAACCCCGCCCGCATCCCGCACTGCGCGCGCCGGAGCAACGCCATGTCCGTATCCGCCTCGCCCTGGTGGTCGCCGCAGAGCCATGCCGACCGGCGCCCCTTCCTGCTGGCGCGGCAGAAGATCCAGGCCGCCCTGCGCGCCGCCTTCGCCGCGCAGGATTTCATCGAGGTGGAGACGCCGATCCTGCAGGTGTCGCCCGGCAATGAGATCCACCTCAAGGCCTTCGCCACCGAGCTGGAGCGGCCGGACGGCTCGCGCGCGCCGCGCTATCTCCACACCTCGCCGGAATTTACCGCGAAGAAGCTGCTGGCGGCGGGCGAGACGCGGCTCTTCACCTTCGCCCGCGTGTTCCGCAATGGCGAGCGCACGGCGCTGCATCACCCCGAATTCACCATGCTGGAATGGTACCGCGCCCATGCGGGCTATGGGGCGCTGATGGAGGACTGCGCGGCGCTGCTGGCCGTGACCGCGCAGGTTGTGGACGCGTCGCACGTCCAATTCGGCGGCTTGTCCTGCGACGTGACGCAGGCGCCCGAACGGCTCACCGTTGCGCAGGCCTTCTCCCGCTTCGCCGGCATCGAGCTGATGGGAAGCGTCAGCGCGGGCGGCAATGACCGCGACCGTCTCTGGCTGGCGGCGCAGCGCGCGGGCATCCGGGTGGCGCCTGACGACACATGGGCGGATGTGTTCACCCGGGTGATGGTGGAAAAAATCGAGCCGCATCTCGGCATCGGGCGCCCGACCATCCTGTGCGACTACCCGCTGTCTGAGGCGGCGCTGGCCCGCCCCAAGCCCTCCGACCCGCGCCTTGCCGAACGGTTCGAGCTCTATGTCTGCGCCGTCGAACTCGCCAATGGCTTTGGCGAACTCACCGACCCGGCCGAGCAGCGCCGCCGCTTCACCGAGTGGATGGACGAGAAAGAGCGCGTCTATGGCGAGCGCTACCCCATCGACGAGGATTTTCTCGCTGCCCTGGCGCAGATGCCGGAGGCCTCGGGCATCGCGCTGGGGTTCGACCGGCTGGTGATGCTGGCGGCCGGCGCGCGGCGGATCGAGGATGTGCTGTGGGCGCCGGTGGCGCCCTGAGCCGGCTCAGCCCAGCGCGTCGATATGGGCGCGCACCTTGGCGAAGACGGCGTGGAACATCTCCGTCGTCAGCACGCCGGTATTCGTATTGTAGCGCGAGCAGTGATAGCTGTCGAAAAGCACCAGATCGCCCAGCCGGTGCACGGCGCCATGGGCGAATTTGTGGTGCGACAGCCGTTCGCCATGCGCCGCCAGCACCTGGTCATGGGCGATCTTGCCCAGCGCGACGATGGCGCTGAGGCTCGGCAGCAGGCCGATCGTGGCGGAGAAGAACGGCCGGCAGGTCCGTATCTCCTCGGTGGTCGGCTTGTTCTCGGGCGGCACGCAGCGCACGGCGTTGGTCAGGCGCGCATCGACCAGCCGCAGCGAATCGTCCGGTCGCGCCTCGAAGGTGCCGGTGGCGAAGCCGAATGTGATCAGGGTCGAATAGAGCAGTTCGCCCGCATAATCGCCGGTGAAGGGGCGGCCGGTGCGGTTGGCCCCGCGCAGGCCCGGCGCGAGGCCGACGATCAGCAGCCGCCCGTCGACCGGGCCGAAGGAGGGCACCGGTGCGTTGTGCCAGCCGGGCTCCTGCTCCCGCCAGTGATCGCGGAAGGCGACCAGGCGCGGGCAGAGCGGGCAGTCGCGCGGCGGCTCGGGCGCCGCCACCGCCGGGGAGGCGTCGAGGACCGCCGCCATCGGGATCAGGCGTCCGCCGTGTCGTCGTCGGTGGAGGGCGCCGGCGTGCGGCGTTCCAGGAAGCGCGGCGTCTCCTGCATGCGGCCGGAACGGTCGGCCGGGTCGCGGCCGACGCGGGCCTGCAGGTCCACCAGGTCGAGGAACACGTCCGCCTGCCGGCGCAGCTCGTCGGCGATCATCGGCGGCTGGGTGTGGATGCTGGAGACCACCGTCACCCGCACGCCCTTGCGCTGCACCGCCTCTACCAGCGAGCGGAAATCGCCATCGCCGGAGAAGATGACGATGTGGTCGACATGGTCGGCCAACTCCATGGCGTTGACCGCGAGCTCGATATCCATGTTGCCGCGCACCCGGCGGCGGCCCTGGCTGTCGGTGAACTCCCGCGCCGGCTTCGTCACCACCGAATAGCCATTGTAATCCAGCCAATCGAGCAGCGGGCGGATCGACGAATATTCGGTGTCTTCGACCAGCGTCGTGTAATAAAATGCCCGCAGGACGTAGCCGCGCCCCTGGAAGTCCTTGAGCAGGCGCTTGTAGTCGATATCGAAACCGAGCGACTTGGTGGCGGAGTACAGATTTGCCCCATCAATGAAGAGGGCGATCTTTTCCATGCCGTTGGCCATAATGATAAAATACCTGGACTGACAATCTGGATCGGTCGCAGACGTCCCGACGACGCAGGGTCCCGTCCGCCGCCTATAGACATAACCGATTTATGGCGACGGCGAGACGAAGCGGCCTGTTATCAGCCGGTTTTAATCGCTTGATCGTGAGCGGCCCGACACAGGCCTCTCCCGGGAAAGCTTGCCCCTGAGGGCGGATTGGTTTAAGGACGCCGCTTCCCTTATCCCGTCAGGAGTGCCGAAGCATGGCTCGCGTCACCGTCGAGGACTGCATCGACAAGGTCGACAATCGCTTCGAGCTGGTCCTTCTTGCCGGCCACCGTGCGCGCGCCATCGCGTCCGGCGCGCCGATCACGGTTGACCGTGACAACGACAAGAACCCGGTTGTGGCCCTGCGCGAGATCGCCGACGAGACTGTCTCGCCGGAAGATCTGCGCGAGGAACTGATCCACTCGCTCCAGAAGTTCACCGAGGTGGACGAGCCGGAGCCCGAGACTGTGCCGATGATCGCCTCGTCGCATTCGTCGGGCGGCGACGATTCCGACGTCATGCTCGACCGCATGACCGAGGAAGAGCTGCTGGCCGGCCTGCAGGGGCTGGTGCCCCCCGAGCCGAGCGACGACGACGAAGGCTGACGCCCCTTTGGGTGGATCGGTTTTCGGACTTGTCACCTGAACACAAATCGCGCGAACGGCCCGGCCCTGTGCCGGGCCGTTTCCGTTTAGCCTGCCTTTTCCGCCACATGCGGCTTGCGCTGGCCGGGCTTGCGGACGATATCTAGCCAAGCGGCCGCCTCGGTCGATCCTTCTCGCGAGTCCCTGTCATGATGCGGCAGTACGAGCTCGTCGAGCGCGTGCGCCGGTACAATCCAAATACCGACGAAGCGCTGCTCGATCGCGCTTACGTCTATGCAATGCGCGCCCACGGCACGCAGAAGCGCGCCTCGGGCGATCCCTATTTTTCGCATCCGCTCGAAGTCGCCGCCATTCTGACCGACCTCAAGCTGGACGACGCCACCATCGTGGCGGCGCTGCTGCACGACACGATCGAGGACACCGACGCCACCCGCGAGGAGATCGACCGCATCTTCAGCCCGCAGATCGGCGCGCTGGTCGAGGGCCTGACCAAGATCAAGAAGCTCGATCTGGTGTCCAAGCAGGCCAAGCAGGCCGAAAACCTGCGCAAGCTACTGCTCGCCATCGCCGACGATGTGCGCGTGCTGCTGGTCAAGCTCGCCGACCGCCTGCACAACATGCGCACGCTGAAATGGGTGCCGGAGGAAAAGCGCTCCCGCGTCGCCCAGGAGACGCTGGACATCTATGCGCCGCTCGCCGGCCGCATGGGCATGCACGACATGCGCGAGGAGCTGGAGGACCTGTCGTTCCGCCAGCTGTCGCCGGAAGCCTATGATTCCATCCTCGGCCGGCTGCAGGCGCTGAAGGAGAATAATGGCGAGCTGGTCGCCGCCATTGAGCGCGAACTGTCCGATGCCATCGCCCA
>JAESFV010000280.1_pt1 | contig 39320 bp, 39 predicted proteins | sample 9269471 | NCBI WGS metagenome assembly JAESFV01 (sample SAMN14502647, study PRJNA617108) | algae metagenome | isolation source: Symplocastrum torsivum CPER-KK1 and co-occurring heterotrophs from... | place: USA: Central Plains Experimental Range, Colorado | collected 2001-01-01
GGGAGGCGTCGTTCGAAGATCGCGATGTCTTTCGTGCCTCGGGCTTCTGCGATGATCGCGAGGACGAGCACCGCGAGGGTGGTGACCTTGATGCCACCGGCAGTGGAGATGGATCCGCCACCGACGAACATCAAAGCGTCGGTGAGCAGCAGGGTCGTTGATGTCGACTGTTCTGTGTCGATGATCGCGAATCCACCCGATCTCATCATCGTCGAGGCGAACAAGGCGTGCAGGATCCGGTTCAGCGGATCCAGGGTGCCGATTGTTTCGGTGTTGTTCCATTCGCTGGCCGCCCACGTGACCGAGCCGACGAGGAACAGGACCAGGGTGGTGATACCGGTGAGCTTGGTGTGAAGGGACCATTTCCCCCGGCCCCAGAGGTGCGCGATCACGGCGAGGTAGACGGGGAATCCGAGGCTCCCTGCGAGGACACCGATCGCGAGGATCGTCAGGATCCATGGGTTGTTCTCGTATGCGACTAGCCCGTCAGGGGCGAGGGCGAAGCCCGCGTTGTTGAATGCGGAGACGCCGTAGAACAACGCGTGCCATGGTCCGCTGATCCAGCCGTCTTCGAGAATGAAGGCGGGAAGGAGGAGGACGAACAGCGCTCCCTCGATGACGAGAGTCGTGAGCACCACGATGCTGAGCAGCCGTTTGACGTCACCAAGTGGCGTGGCGCCCATGATCTGTTGGGCGAAAACGCGACCGCCGAGGCCCAGCTTGCGCGTCACGGCCTGGGTGAGCAGCAGTGCGACGGTAACGATTCCTAGGCCGCCGGTCTGGATGGCGATCAGGATGACGATGTGGCCGAACAACGTCCAGGACGTCCCGGTATTGACGGAAGTCAGCCCGGTGACCGTTACCGCCGATGATGCCGTGAAGGCGGCGTTCTCCCAAGGGGCGGATACACCGTCGGCGGCGGCGATCGGCAGTCTCAACAGCCCGGTGAACATCACCGCAGCGAGCAGGAATACGCCAATTGACGCTCGTGCGGGCGAGCGGCGCGGGATATCGGCTACCCATCTCAGGGGCCCCCACAATCGGTTCTTCGATTCCGAGGGCTCTGGTCGCATCACCTCATCCTCCTATCGCGTCGCCGAACACCGCTGACCCGACCCATCGTGCCTTCACGCTAGCCCTCTTCGTCACTCGGGAGAACAGGCTCACTCCCTTCCTGACATCACGTCACCAATGCATGGATCGCGGGGTGTGCGAATGGGATCGCCCCAAGGGGCGGCGACCTTCAATGCACGGAACCGTCACTGCCAAGCTCGCAAAGACGACGTGCAGAGCCTTCGCCCCTGCATTAAAGGCGCCGAAGCAGGCCTACGAACTCGTCGGCCATAGCAAGTTGCCCGGCGAGTTTTTCGCGGCGCAACGCAGCACCCTCCCGGATGTCATCGAGACACGTGCGGAGGAGGGCATCGTCGGGGGCGAGTGCGAGGGCGTCGACGACGTCCAATAGCTCGCGCATCTCGTCGAGGGTGTAGCCGAGTGGTTTCATCCGCCGGATGAGCAGCAGCCGCTCGATGTCTTGCTCGGTGTAGAGCCGGAAGTTGCCCCCGGTACGCGCGGACGGCGCCACAAGACCCGCGTCCTCCCAGTGCCGAAGCGTGCGCAGAGACAGGGACGTGCGCTCGGTGACTTCACCGATGCGCATGGTTTCTTGTGTGCTCACCAGCCGCCTTCTATCCCGATTTTCCACAACACTCACGTTACGTTAGAGTCTGGTTCGGCGCAGCTCTCGCGCCGAACCCCTCATCTTCCCCTGTCGGGCTGACCGACGCCTGCGCCCCGCTGCGCTCCCACTCGTCTCCCGCTCTCACGAGAGAGCCCAACACCCGGAGGGCACATGACTGCCGTCACACCCACCCACGACTCCGCGTCGCGTTACCGCATCGAACCCACCGTCATGCAGGCACTGCGCAGCCCGCGCCTTCTGACCCGCGAAGTCCTCGCCGGCCTCGTCGTCGCCCTTGCCCTGATTCCCGAGGCGATCGCTTTCTCGATCATCGCGGGAGTGGACCCGCGCCTCGGCCTGTTCTCATCGTTCATCATGGCGGTCGCGATCGCATTCCTCGGCGGACGCCCCGCGATGATCACCGCGGCCACCGGAGCAATCGCACTCGTCATCGCACCCGTCGCTCGCGAATACGGCATGGACTACTTCATCGCCACGGTCCTGCTCGGCGGACTCATCCAGATCATCCTCGCCTTGCTCGGTGTCGCCAAGCTCATGCGGTTCATCCCGCGCTCAGTGATGGTCGGCTTCGTGAACGCGCTCGCGATCCTCATCTTCACGTCGCAGTTCCCGCAGCTCATCGGCGTCCCCTGGCTCGTCTACCCCCTCGTCGCCGTCGGCCTTCTGATCATGTACCTCATGCCGCGGATCACGAAGGTCATCCCGGCGCCGCTCGTCGCGATCGTGCTGCTCACCGCGGCCGTCATCGTCTTCGCCTGGAACGTGCCGAACGTCGGCGATCAGGGAGAACTCCCCGAGAGCCTGCCGGCGCTGTTCATCCCGAATGTGCCGCTCACCTTCGAGACGCTGCAGATCATCGCCCCCTACGCGCTGGCTATGGCCGTGGTCGGCCTGCTCGAGTCGCTGATGACCGCGAAGCTCGTCGACGACATCACCGACACCCACTCTCACAAGACCCGCGAGGCACTCGGCCAGGGAGCCGCGAACATTCTCTCCGGCGCGTTCGGCGGCATGGGCGGCTGCGCGATGATCGGCCAGACCATGATCAACGTCAAAGCCTCCGGCGCGCGCACCCGCATCTCCACCTTCCTCGCCGGTGTCTTCCTGCTCATCCTCGTGCTCGCCCTCGGCGACGTGGTGGCGATCATCCCCATGGCTGCGCTCGTCGCCGTCATGATCCTCGTCTCGATCGCGACCTTCGACTGGCACAGCATCCGCTGGAGCACCCTCAAGCGGATGCCGAAGAGCGAGACGACGGTCATGCTCATCACCGTGATCGCGACCGTCTGGACGCACAACCTCGCCGTCGGCGTCATCCTCGGCGTCATCGCCGCGATGATCATGTTCGCCCGCCGGGTCGCGCACTTCGTCACCGTCACCCGCACCATCGACGGCTCCGGCACGACAGCGCACTATGCCGTCGATGGAGAACTGTTCTTCGCCTCGAGCAACGATCTCACCACAGAGTTCGAGTACGCCGATGATCCGGAGACCGTGGTCATCGACATGAGCCGATCCCACGTCTGGGACGCGTCCACCGTCGCGGCCCTCGACGCGATCGTCACCAAGTACGGAAGCCACGGAAAGAACCTCACCATCGAAGGGCTCAACCAGGCCGCCGCCGCCTTCCACGGACGCCTCACCGGCAACCTCGGCGCCGGGCACTGAGCCACGACTACCCAGAGGAGGATCGTATCCGCATCGACATTGACGCTCGGCATCTTCTCCCCGGTGGTGCTTGTCCCGTCGGGCATCGCCATTGACCTGCCCCGAAGGCGTCGCAACCGAAAGTGCTACCTGATTGGATCCGCGTACAGCACAGCAACGATGCCAAAGACGGATTGAAAGTTCATCAGAGTTCTCCTCACCACGGAGCTGCTGCAGCACCTGAAAACTACGAACGGCTCTGACTGTGCGTGAGGGGATCGAGCGGCCGGCCTGCGACCAACATCGAGTTTAGTTCGAGCGCACCTGCAGGGGCGGGGCATCGCGGGTGAGAGCAAGATCCGCGGGGAGCTCTCGAATTCGTCCGACGACGGAGACCGTGACCTGCACCTGCGTGTTCACGTGGACCGCCGCCACCCATGCGTCTTCGGTTCGCTGCCACGAAGACTGTTCGAGGAATAGCCCGTCAAGGTACACGTTCACATGTCCCGCGTGCGCGGATCGGCGATCTGCCCGAGGGGCGAAGCGGGCAGGCCAGGCCATCACGATGAACGTATACCCGTCCAGACGAGTGCTGCACTCAGATGCGACGGCGCCAGCCGCCAGATAGCTACTGGAGAATCGGGTCTCTGCGTCGGTCTCAAGCGCCACACGATAAAAGCCGATCGAATGCTGGGCTTGGGACAACTGATCATCGTTGACTCCCATGACCCCATCGTGGCAGGTGCGCACCGTGCTCACCAGTTTGACCGCTCGGTCCGATCAAGAGCGGTTGCTATGTGGCGAGCAGGGGCGGCAGGTGTGGGATGGTGATCGGGCGCGTCGACCGCGTCTTCTCGTGCACTCGCCGTACGTCGGTGAGCGCATCGGTGGGTGACATGTATCGGGTTGCCACGGGCAGGGTGCGCATCCACATCACTTCGACCTCGTTCTGGTCGACCTCATAGACGCACCCGACGGTGCGTCGAGGGTCGTTGGCTTCGTACTTGTGATCGAGGATGAGCCATTCGGTTTCCGCTACTTTGCGGAGCTCGAAGCGCGCTTCGGTCAGTTCGTTCATTTCATCATCCATGTTCAGTAGTCGCCGAGCGGCTGCAGGTCAGGCGACCACGTGCCAGCGCGATGGGAGAGTGCAGGGGACTAGGCGTTCGCGAGAGACGGTGTGGAGGTTCCTGCGAAGGTCCGTCGGGCGAGCGTGAGGCGAATGTGCCAGGCAGCATCGAAGGTCTGCTCGGGGAGATCCTGCAAGAGTGCACGGTCGTGTGTGTCGAGTCCATCGCGGGCGGCTTCGCGGAGAAGATCGTCCCGCGTGGCGGGGTATTCCATGTCCGTGAGGAATCGGTGAAGAGACGTGGGGAGTGGCATGGGTTGTCCGTCCTGGGGAGAGGGGGCGGCGGGGTGGTCGCAGAAGGGGTGCGACCACCCCCGCCGCCCGGCTGGGCTCCGATGGGGTCAGGCAGTGACTGCCTTGGCGTCGTGGGAGCTCATGGATTCGATCTGGATCTTGCGTGGCTTGGCGCGTTCAGCGATGGGGATCATCACGCTGAGCACACCGTTGTTGTAGGTGGCGCTGATGCCCTGGGCGTCCACGTCGTCACCGATGGTGAACCGGCGCACGTAGGACCCGAACGGGCGCTCCTGTGCCAACCAGCGCGAGTTGTCACGGCTCGCCTCCGTCCGCTCTGCGCGAATCGTGAGGAGGTGACCGTCGACGTCGACGTCGACCGAGCCCGGATCAACCCCGGGGAGGTCAGCGTTGAGAACGTAGCGGTCGCCTTCCCGGAACAGGTCCACGGGCATCAGGCGAGGCTGCCGGCTGGTATCGAAAACGCTCTGTGCGATCCGGTCCAGCTGGCTGAAAGGATCAAAAGACATCGACACGGTGAAAGAATCTCCTTCCAGTGAGTGACGGCACGACACGCCGTCTGACAGTGATGATCAGCTGCGAGGGCCGTGCGGCCACACCTGCGGAGGCGCGCGTACCCGCTCCCGAATCACGTGATGAAAGCTGTCCTCGGCAGTGCCCGTCAATCGCCCCGACCAGCGCGAGTCTGCGGGGACTTCACTCGCTTGGGACGGTGAGAGGGCGGTCGTGGTGGAGACAGTCATCAGGTAGGACACGACCTGGGTGAACTCGGCACGGACCCAGTCGGGATCCGCGCAGATGATGTCCAGGAACGCGGCCGATGTCGTATCGATCGGGTCCGCTACTGTCATGGAAGATCACCTCCATACCTTCATCGACAACTGCCACGGTGTCGGAGAATCCGGCACCGAGCCCTGTGAGAGATGTGGATCACTTGCTACATATTTTGTACACCCGATGATTGACGTGACGCAAGCGGGAGAGGAGAATTTCCGCATGGACTCCTCTGCGCACACCCGACCGGTGTACACCATGAGCATCGCGGCTGAACTCCTCAACCTGCCTCCCGCAACGTTGCGCCTATACGAACGCAAAGGCCTCATCGACCCCGCGCGCACAGAGGGCGGGACTCGCCGTTATAGCGCGGAGGACATCGATCGAATGCGCCGCATCGCCGAGCTCCAAACGGATGGAGTCAACCTGACCGGCATCGGCCACGTCATGGGCCTCCAGGATGAAAATGCGGAACTCCGAGCGTCTCTCGACCGCCACGAGCCTCGATAGTCCGAAAGGCGATACGAACATTAAGTACGACGCGCACATCCGCGAAGGTCGCTCACTCCGGTGTGCTATACCTGTCGCACGCGGGATACACGGATCTTGATTCGCGGGGTGAGCGATTCCCGTGTCAAGGCTGGGTAGCGGCGGAGGCGCCGTCCAGAACCTCGTCGACGAGTTGGATGCCTCCGGACGAGTTCGCGGAGTGCATCAGGTCTTCGATCCACTTCATGTTCAGCTGCGGAGGCTCGGGCGCGTCGAACGTGAATCGCAACGGGATCGAAGGGTGCAGCCAGATCGTGGAGCGGCCGCCTGGTTCGTCGTCAGGGTGCCTCCACGAGAGCGTGAAGCTTTCGTTACGGCGGAGCTTCGTAGCGATGACGATCTTGAGGTGGGCGAGAGCCCGATCTTCGATGTGGATCGGGTCATCGCCTCCGCCGTAGTGCAGAGTGGCCATGCGAGCGACTCTACCGGCTACCGCAGGATCGCTGCACGGGCAACCGCTACACGTGCTCAGGTATGTCCAGCTTCTCCGTTGAGGCGCCCCCGTCCCCCGGTTCCGGGATGAGATAGAGGCCGCTCGGTGCGCTCGCGGTCAATCCGAGCGCGTCGATCCACACCCGGTTGATCGAAGGTTGACGGCTGCCGTGATACTTGAACACCAGTGAACTCCCGCTGTGGACCCACACTGTCACGCGGCCACCACCCACGCTCATATCTTCCCGCCAGGTGAAGCTGAACGGTTCACCCCGCCGCAACTTTGCCGTCATGACGATCTGCAAGTGAGTCAGAGCGCGGTCTTCCACCTCGGTCTTGACTCCGCCTTCGTAGATGAACGTGCCCATCAGAATCCTCGATGCATCAAACCTTCATGCCCGGACCTACCGCTAGGTGGGCACCTCATGACGGCCCATCTTTCCACGGTGCGCGCAACGATCACAGACCCCGCCTAGGCGGTGTTGATCAAGTTGCCGGCCGGTTCCGTAGTGCCTGAACGCTCCGACCTCGTCAGCGGGCCTCAAACCGATGATCGGGTGGTGGCCCGGATCCGGCCCAGTGAAGTCTTCCGCGACAGCATGCTCCGGTGCCAGGATGGCGGCATGGCTACCAATGGGTTTCCGATTCATCAGGACCGTTTTCATCTGCCTGAGCCGGAGTGGACGTTTCCGAACGCGGTGATCAATACCTTTGTCGCGGACTCCCAGGCGGACTTTCCGCCGATGAAGGAGGCGCCAGAGGGGGCGCCGAACATTCTGCTGGTGCTCGTAGATGACGTCGGATTCGGCTGGCCGAGCGTCAACGGTGGTCTGGTGCGGATGCCGAACGCGGAGCGCGTGCACGGCAACGGCCTGTTTTACAACCAGTTCCACACCACAGCACTGTGCGCGCCGACCCGGGCGGCACTGCTGACCGGCCGCAACCATCACTCGGTCGCCTCCGGCAACATCTCGGAGATGGCGACCGGATACCCGGGCTACTGCGGCATCATCCCCAAGAGCACCGCCACGATCGCCGAACTGCTGAAATCGGCGGGGTACGCGACAGGCTGGTGGGGCAAGAACCACAACGTCCCCGACAACCAGACCAGCCCGGCCGGGCCCTTCGAGAACTGGCCGACCGGGCGCGGGTTCGACTACTTCTACGGCTTCATCTCCGGTGAGACCGACCAGTTCTACCCTTCCCTGTTCCGCGGCACCACAGCCGTCGAGGCGCCGGGCCGGCCCGACGACGGCTACCATCTGACCACCGACCTGGCCGACGATCTGATCGGATGGGTCCGCGAGCAGAAGACGATCGCCCCAGACCGGCCCGTCTTCACCTACTTCTCCACCGGGTGCGCTCACGCTCCGCACCAGCCGCCGCTGGACTGGCGCGGCCGCAACGAAGGCCGCTTCGACATGGGCTGGGACGAGTACCGCACCCAGGTGCACGCCAACCAACTGCGGATGGGGATCATCCCGGAAGGCACCACCTTGACCGAGAGGGCCGAAGAGATCCCGTCCTGGGATAGCCAACCCGCCGAGCACCAGCGGCTGTTCGCACGCCAGGCAGAGAACTACGCCGACTTCCTCGAGCACTGCGACCACGAGGTCGGCCGGGTCCTCGACGCCTACGAGGCGCTCGGCGAGCTCGAAAACACCATCGTGCTGTACATCATCGGCGACAACGGATCCTCCGGCGAGGGGTCTTTGATCGGCACGCCGAACGAGTTGATGAGTCTGAACGGGCAGCAGGTCACGATCGACGAGGCAATGCAGTTCTACGACACCTGGGGAATGCCGGGCACCTCGCCGCACTACTCTGCGGCCTGGGCGCACGCCGGCGACACCCCGTTCCAGTGGACCAAGCAGATCGCGTCACACTTCGGCGGCACCCGGAACTCGATGATCGTCTCCTGGCCAGAACGGATCAAGGGCAAGGGCGAAGTGCGGTCCCAGTTCAGCCACGTCATCGACATCATGCCCACAATCCTGGAGGTCGTCGGCATCCGTGAACCTGTCGAGGTGAACGGAGTCAGCCAGCGACCGATCGAGGGCACCAGCCTCGCCTACACCTTCGCCGACGCCGACGCCCCCGGCCGTCACGAGACCCAGTACTTCGAGATGTATGGCAACCGGGCGATGTACCACGACGGCTGGATCGCCAGCTGTCGTCACGGACGCCTGCCCTGGCAGACTGCCGGGACGTTCCCGTGGGACGACGACACCTGGGAGCTCTACAACCTCCGCGAAGACTTCAGCCAAGCTGTCGATCTCGCCGAGAAGGAGCCCGAGCGTCTGCAAGCACTTAAGGATATGTTCGTCGCGGACGCCGCCAAGTACAACGTGCTGCCCCTGGACGACCGTTTCGCCGAACGGCTCGACGTGACACTACGCCCGAGCTACTACTTCGGCCGCAAGAAGGTCACGCTCTATCCAGGTATGGTGCGCCAACCGGAAGGATCCGGGCCGAAGTTCATCGGTGTCCCGATGCAGATCACCGCACCGATCACGGTCCCCGACGGCGGCGCCGAAGGCGTGATCTTCGCCCTCGGCGGAGACGGCGCCGGGTTCTCCGTGTTCCTGTGGGAGGGCAAGGTCAGATACCACTACAACTACTTCGGGATCGAGAGGTACGACGCCGTCGCCGACGAACCGCTGGAACCTGGCGATCACACGATCGTTGTCGACTTCGCCCCCGATGCTCCACGGCCCGGGGCGCCTGCCACCGTGACGGTCTACGTCGACGGCGCCCAGGTGACGCAAACCCGTGTGGACCGCCAGATCCCGCTTCGCGCGGGCACCGAGTGCTTCGACGTCGGAATGGACAGCCGGTCCCCGGTGTGCGACGACTACGGACACCGCGGCGTCTTCGAGTTCACCGGGACCATCGAATCGGTCACCTTCGAATTCGGCGAGTCCCCGGAGCCGACCGGAGCGGAACGGCTCGAACTCGCCACCAAGATGGACTGATCAGCGCGGCCGGCAGGCCGAGCTGACGACGCGAAACGCCCGGCGATTGCACAACTCAGAGCAGCCGCCAGGCGTCTCAACGATAGCCAAAGGACCGCGATGGGGCTGGGCCGATGGCGGGTCGAGTCGATAGACACCATTTATCGGAGGACACCTCCCGATTCGAGGGGGAGATCACGGACGGGGCCTTGCTCGCCACCACGCTCTATGGCCGTGGTGATTGAGTCAGTCTTGATCCAGATCAGCGTGGCGGCGAGGCAGATCGCGCCTCTGTAGTTGCGCGCGAGTTTGTCGGATCGCATGGCGATCCCGCGCCATTGCTTGAGCTTGTTGAAGCAGCGTTCGACGACGTTGCGCCCCTTGTATCGCTGCTTCTGTTCTTCGCCGAAGTCGATGGGCCGGCCGGGCTTTTTCGGCGGTGGGCGATCTGATCGTCTCGCTCGGGGATGGTCGCGGCGATACGGTGGGCGCGCAGCCAAGCCCTGTTCGCTCTCGATGGGTAGCCCTCGTCGGCCAGTACCCGCTCCGGCCTGGTCCGCGGTCGTCCCATTTTGCTACGAGGCACGCAGATGTCATCGAGCGTGGCAACCAGCATTGTGGTGTCGGCGGTATTGCCTCCGGTGAGCACCATCCCCAACGGCCTGCCACGCCCGTCGGCAACCAGGTGCACCTTCGTTGTCAGGCCGCCGCGGGAGCGGCCAATCGCATGGTCAGGCGGCTCGGCCCACGGATGCCTGTGATTCGGCGGAGCCCCCTGTGTCGCGCGGGAGGGATGCACCATGCTGATGTACGCGCGCGATCGTGGAGTCAATCGAGACCACCCAGTCGATCTTCCCCACAGCGTCCGCCTGCTTCTGCACCTCGGCGAGCAGCTTCTCCCAGGTTCCTTCCTGAGCCCAGCGGTTGAACCGTTTGTAGATCGAGTTCCACTTACCGAACCGCTCAGGCACGTCGCGCCACGGGGCGCCGGTGCGGTATTTCCAAGCCATCCCCTCGACCGCGAGCCGATGATCCGTCCACGGCCGGGAGCGCCCCGTCACCGTCGGCATCAACGGCTCCAACACCGCCCACACCTCGTCAGAGATCTCCTGTCGCGTCACGATCCAAGACTCGCGCACGCGAAACCGAAACCTCTTGATCAACACGCCCTAGGCCGCACCCCGTGCTTCTGCGCTTTCAGAAGCACGATCTCCTCCCGCTCAACGAGCGAGAGATACCGGCCGCCCGGGTCGGCGAGAGTGAACGTGGGCATGCCCCCCACCCTGCCGGAACCACTGTGCTCCGACCGCGGCCGACACGCCCACCGCGACCGCAGCGTCCTCGGACGAGACACCGCGCCCGATGTTCCCGACCTCTCGCTCGATGCCCCGCCGGGTACCCGGCTGCCCCGGCGAAACCATCGGATTCCGCCCGGTCAACTCTTTCAACCATCCCGCCGGACGTCCCATCACCACGCCTCAGATCAGAGTGTTACGACGACCGGTTGAATTCGCCCTGGCTGCCACGGTCCGAGTGATGGACCAGCCCGTCGATGGCGTGGTCTCTCGCGCTCACGAGGGCGTGTCCGAGAGCTTCCGGCGGAGGGTCTTCGGTGCGCATCGTGGCGCGGGTTGCACAGCCGACGATCTTCCGGTGAACACGTCGGTGACGAACGCGGTGTAGCAGAACCCTGCCGTGGTTCGGACGTAGGTGATGTCTGCGATTCAGAGCCGGTTCGGTCCGTCGGCGACGAAGCGCCGCTCGACGCGGTCCGGACGATGGTTAGGGACGCGTGCGGGGATCGTGGTGCGTGGTGTGCGGCCACGAGTCACGCCGATGAGCCCGACCTCGCGCATGAGACGAGCAATCTGGTCACGACCGATGCGCCAGCCTTCCCGGTGCATCGCGTGCCAGATCTTCCTGGCCCCGTAGACGCCGTAGTTGTCTGCATGAAGCCGCGTGATGACGGAGATCAGCTCCGCATCTCGCAGCCGCCTATCGCACGCGGGTCGGGTCCGTGCGGCCCGGTATCCGCGGGAGGTGAGGAACCCACCCTCTGTCGCACCGAGGGTGCGGCATATGAGCTCGACCCCGAACTGGTCGCAATACATGTCGATGTAAGCGATCATCTCTGCGTGGGCCAGTCGAGCTCCGCAGCGAAAAATGTCGACGCGGTCTTGAGGATCTCGTTCGCGCGCCGCATTCCTCGTTTTCACGCTTCAACCGGCGGATCTCCGCCTGCCCGTCGGTCGTAACCCCGAGCCGGGAGCCATCATCGATGCTGGCCTGCTCGATCCAGCGTCGCAGCGACTCGGTCGAGACGTTCAACTTCGGGGCGGTGAGCTTAGTCACCTGGTAGCTGGTCAAACCGTCCTCACTCGGGTTCCCCACCCAGTCGGCGAATCCGTCGATCGTCATGTCATTTCTCGGCAACGAGTCCGGCACGGGCAGAACCTCGCAGCGATGGCATCGTGGACGAAGCGGCGTGATCCCAGCAGGCCCGTCCACTACGAAGGCGACTATACGGGCGCATACACGACGTTTACTCGCGCATGTACCCGACCCCCGCCGAGCTGGCGGTCATCGATGCCAATGAGGGAGACGTCTTCGCGTGTGCACCGGCGGGGTCTGTGCTTTCGAGGTCGCGACCCATGGTGATGTGCGAGTACGGCGCCGCGGCCGGGACGGGCCCTGGCGGGCTCGACTGGTACAAGGAAACCGCGGAGTCAACCGCGCCTGCACCGCGGGTTCACTGGGAGTGGCGCGACCACGGGCTCGCGGTAGATGACCCGACACACGGCGCATACTTCGCCAATGGCGGCGACTTCGGCGAGCAGGTGCACGATAGCAACTTCGTCATCGACGGCCTGGTGCTCTCCGATGGGACGCCGATGGCCGGACTCGTGGAGTTCGCCGCGGTCTCGGCGCCGCTTCGATTCACCGACGACGACAGTATTCATGTTCACAATCGGGCGCATTCGCAGAGCGCCGCGGTGTACGTCGTGACGACCGCAGTACACGGACATGATGGCTCCATCGTCCGGGCTGAGCTGCCGACCGACGATCTTCGGCCGGGCCACAAGATGCGCTTTGCCATCCCACCTCTCATCCGGAAGGCGGTCACCAACGCTGACGCGTGGATCAGCGTCAAAGCGGCGCTTCGCCGAGACGCCTCGTGGGCGCCGCCGGCCACATCGTCGCTCGCGCCGACTTCGACGAGGTGGCCAGCATCGCACTCGCCCCTGTGGCACCCAGCGCTTCAGTGACCGTCCTCGAGTAGCTGTCCTGCGACGCGGCACATTTCGATCCCGCGACAGGTTTGCTTCGCTCTCTGCTGGGGATTGCCGTCGACGGACCGTTCCTCGAGCTGTGACGCGCGCCCACCAACAACGATTGCGGCAAGGGAGCCGGCTCTTATGATTTGGGTGCTCCCGAATCGACGCACCGCGGACTCGGGCACGTGCCCGCAGACTCCTCGGAATAGCGTTGGCGTCAACGCGGACTCGACCGGCATCGCCATCGCGTCACCAGCATCGAGCGCGGCGCGGCCACGCTGAGGGTGGACACCGTCGTCGCGGCGGCCGACAGGCGGCTCAGCTGCGGGTGAGCTATGAGTGGCACGCCCTGCGTTCAGCGAGCCCCTTCTCCTGGTCGATGTCGCCCGGATGCCAAAGGGGACTCGACGTGGCCACGGGACGGTGTGCACTTCACGGTTCCCTCGACATTCGACCAGGTGGCCTGGTTGGGCGACGGGCCGGGAGATAGCTATCTGGACATGGCTCTCGGCGCACGGCTCGGAACCCATACCGGCCATATCGATGCGATGAACACGATGCACGCCCGACCGCAGGAGTCCGGTCACCGCGCGAACGATCGCTACCTCAAGCTGCCCGACGCAGACGGCCGCGGGCTGAGGATCGCCTCGGGCCCGGGGGCGGATGGGCCAGCCGGGCTTCGTGTTCTCACGCTGGTCCGCTCACGAGATCGACGCTGCGCAGCATCCGTATGACCTCCCCGAATCATCCCGCGATCACCTCCATCTCGATGATGCGGTGCATAGTCTCGGCTCTCGGGCGTGCGGTCCCGATGTCGAGCCGCGACATGCACTGCGACCGTCGGCGCGGACGTTCTCTTTCCGATTCGGGGAGATCTAAAGGGACTACTCGCGACCGCCGGTCGAGGTCTCCGGATCGTCCGACTCCGCTGCCGCGCCCGCCGCGTCTGACGCGATCCCCTGATCGGGCACGGTCACGTCGAGGACGGGAATAGCTGCCGACCGCGAGTTCTTCGGCATCATCGCCGCTGGGAGCGCGGGACGCAATCTGCCTGAAGCCGCCGACTGCAGATCGGAGGATGGTCGTGTCGTGGGCGAATCCGCCTCGAGCAGCGCGGCACGGATGATGCGTCGAGGGTCATACTGCCGTGGATCGAGAGAGCGCCAGTCGACGTCGTCGAAGTCGGATCCAAGCTCGCCTTTGGCGCGATCGGCGAGATTTCGCACCAGATCCCGCCCCTCTCGAATCCACTTTCTGACCGACTCCGCGTATGCCGGGAGCCGCTCGGGTCCGATGATGAGTGCCACGAGGAGGGCGATGAGAAGCAGTTTCTCGATGGTGAGTCCGAAGTACATGATCGTCTCCTAGTCGGCAACGTCGCCCTGCGCGATCGCGGCGCCGGCGACGGGCGAGCGCTCGAGGCCGCGACGGCTCCGGCGCTCTAGGAGCACCGTCACGAACCATGCGCCGAAATACAGCGTGGTGATTGCGGCCATGAGGAGCAGCATCGAGATGACATCCGCAGCCGGCGTCGCAAGAGCTGAGAAAACGGCGGCTGCGACCATTGCGACGCGCCACCCACGGAGCAGTCCTTGTGAACTGACCAGGCCGGAGAGATTGAGCATTACGAGGAACACCGGCACCGAGAACGCGACCCCTACAGCCAGCATCAGCTTGAGAACGAAGTCGTAGTAGTACGCCGACTGCAGTAACAGTGCACTCCCCTCAGGAACGAAGGAAGCCAGCAATGTGATTGTGTGCGGGGCGATCAGCACCCCTGTGGCGCACCCCACAATGAATAGAGGAATCGCTGAGAACACAAATCCGAGTGTCCATCGCACCTCGCGTCGAGTGAGACCGGGAACGAGAAACAGCCAGATCTGCAACAGCCATATTGGACAAGCAACGATGGCGCCGACTGCAATGGCGATGCGAAGCCGAAGATCGAAAGCGGCCGTCACCGTGGTAAATGTCAAAGCAGTCAGAGAGTCACTGATCGGCGGCGATGCCTCGGATCGGCGACGCGAGGAAGTGAATGATCGGATCCGTCAGCGCGAAAGCGGCGACGGCGGCAACCAGCAGCGCGATGAAGGAGATGAACAGTCTGCGACGCAACTCTGCGAGGTGAGCACTAAGGCGCATCGTCCCCTTGCTTCGATCACCCTGGCCCCGGCGCGACCGGACGAGAGTCACCACGGCTGAACCCGCTACGCAGTCGGCCGAGGGCCGGCGGCCCGCGGCGCTGCCATAGGCGCGCTGCCGTGCTGCTGTGACGTCTCTGCCACATCCGTGCTCGCCTGGTCTTCTGCGCGCGACTCGCGAATCTCGCCCTTCAGGATGCGAGCGGACTGGCCCACGCTCTTGGCTAGTGCGGGCAGCTTGGCCGCACCGAAGAGAAGAAGAATGACGACTAGAAGGATGATCATGTGCCACCCGGTCAGGTTTGCGAACATCGAAGTGCTCCTTTGCTGTGCGCCCCGCTCCTGTGCGGCGGGCGGACGATGTGATCTGAGTGTAGATCGGGATCTGGATCTGCGCAACCGGTTTTCTAGAGTGATATGGCCCTCGGCACACCGTCGGATGAGCTGCGTCCTGAACAAGCTCAGGTAGACGGCGTACAGCAATGGGGCGATGAACACCAGCGCAAACACGATGAGAAATGGTGCGAGAAACCCGAGTCCGGCTCGAGCCTGGGAGCGCTCGATTCGCCCGCGTCCACGTCGCGAAGGCGGCTCACGGCGAGTCGTTGCTGGCCCACGCGGGGCGATTAGTGAGATGTCGACATTGACCATCCCATCGTTAAACCGATTTCTCAAACGTATCGGATGCCCATGAGGTCGTCGCTCCGCCTAACGAGCGGCGTCGCGAGGACTTCTTCGACGGTGTCAGCGCGTGATCGTGTAGGCGAGTGTGTACGTCCCCGGGCCGATCTCGTACTCCTCGTGCGGCTCAGGACCGCATGCGCCGTTGCCCAGGCCGCGGTGGGCGGCATCCAAGCTCAAGATCAGATGAGGATGCTCGGTGAGTTCCGTTTCGTGCGAGGAGTTATACAACTCTTCCGCGGTATGTCGAACCGCCGAGAACGAGAACGGCTCCCCTGAAGTCTCGATCCGCAGCCGATCTCCCTTGGCTGGGTCGATCAGTTCGACCCAGCGGACGTCTGTACGCAATCCGTACTCCTGAGGAACGAGGTAGGGCTGAGTGTCGATGCCGGCTTCCCAGAGGCCGATCATGCTCCCGCGCTTGCGGTCCGCGTAGTTTTCTCCCGGCCCTCGACCAAACCAGCGCATCCTGGTGAATCGAGGGTCGATCTCATATCGAACTCCCACGCGAGGCAGTCCCACCAGGTCGTTCGGGATCGTGAAGGTATGCGATTCGTGGCCGGGCTGAAACTCACGGTCGTACTCGATGAGGTCCGTCGGCGCCATGCTGTCGATCCCCTGTTGCAGCCACTTGTGAAGCCGCTGGCTGCCCTTGGATTCGGCGGCTGCCCACTCGAGCATGAGCTTGAATCCATCGTTGTCCACCGCAGCCCGCCATAGCTGCGGCATAGGGCCCGCGACGATGGCTCCGTCAGCGACGGGTGCGCCTGTCGACCGGCCGTCGATCGGGCTTTCGACGATGTACTGGTCCCAGGCGACGAGATGGTCCGCCTCAGCGAACCACCTCGCGTCGCGCAGGTACCAGCGGACGGTCAGTACGCCCCCGAGGTCTTGCGGAAGGGCGATGGGGAGAGGGATGCTCCGATACTCACCCGGTGGCACATCGACGCCCTCCAGGTCACCCGAAATCTCTGTGTCGCCGTCGGTGAAAACCCAGCGTGCGTATAGGTCGTCCAAGGATGCGAATGACCGACGGTTCTCCACAAAGAGGTGGCCATCCTCGACCCACGTCGCAACGGGGCGATAGACCCACGACACCTCTGTCATGGCGGGATGAGGCGTCAGGTCAGAGGACACCAGTCCATCCGCGATGAAGTTTCCGTCATGGGGGTTGTCGCCGAACATGCCTCCGTAGTGCAGCCGACGATCGGCGGCGTCAGGATGACGGAGCCCATGGTCTTTCCACTCCCAGATGAAGCCTCCCTGCAGCCCGGGGTAGGAATGGATCACGTCCCAGTAATCGGCGAGTGAGCCATTCGCGTTGCCCATCGCGTGGCTGTACTCGCACATGATGAACGGCCTATCTGCGCGGCCGTCCGCCACAGCGCGACCGTAATCGGCCACCTCGGGGACGGTGGGATACATCGGGCACACCACATCCGTCGCTTGACGACCGCCGTCGATCCACCCCTGCGTACGAGTCGCATCCTCGTAGTGGAGCGGTCTGGTCGGCTCTGAGCGGCGCACCCAGGCAGCCGCAGCGTCGTGATTGGCTCCATAGCCGGACTCGTTCCCGAGGCTCCATATGATGACGCTGGGGTGATTCCTGTCACGCTGCACCATGCGCGCGACGCGCTCCACCCACGCTTCTCGATACTCCGGACGGTCACACAGGTGCCAGTTGTAGGCGTGCGACTCGATGTCCGCCTCGTCGACGACATAGAAGCCCAGCTCGTCGCACAGGTCCAGGAACTCCGGCCGGTTCGGGTAGTGCGCGGTCCGGATCGCGGTGATGTTGTGGCGACGCATCTGCACGAGGTCCGCGCGCATGTCATCCACGGTGACCGCGGTTCCGCGATCGGGGTGGTGGTCATGTCGGTTCACGCCGTGGATCCAGACCCGCTGGCCGTTGACGAGCAGATCAGGGCCGTCAATGACAACTCTCCGAAAGCCCACGCGCTGAGTGACGGTGTCGACGACGTCACCCTCGGGGTTCAGGAGATCGATCACGCAGGTATAAAGCGTCGGGCTCTCGGCGCTCCAGGGCTCGACAGCGAGCGCGTCGAGACTGACGGTGCCGCCGACATCGGTGAACTGATAGGTGGTCGTGTGATCGACATCCACGGGAGCTGTTGCGGGATGCGCGACAGCAACGGAGGTGGCCGCGTCACGGATTGTTGCGCGCAGCGACCATCCCGCCTCCAGCCTTTCCAGAGCCGCGACGGCACGTACGTGCAGCGACCCGGTGCCCGCCGTGGGATCCCAATCGGCTTCCACTCGCACGTCTTCGAGGCGATCAGCGGGTCTGATCATCAGATGCACTGGGCGGTGGAGCCCGGCCATCCACCACGCATCCTGATCTTCGATGTAGCTGTGCGCGCTGAAGCGGACCACGACGATAGCGAGCTCGTTCTCACCATCGCGAACCTGGTCGGTGACGTCATACACGCTGTCGAGGCGAGCATCCGTTCCGTACCCGATGAACTGGCCATTGAGGTAGACGACGTGCACGCTATCGGCCCCGCCGACACAGATCCGGATGCACGAACTGTCCGCGCGCTCCGGCGCCACGAACGAACGACGGTAGACACCAGTCGGATTGCGCGCCGGCAGGATCGGTGGCGGCCCGTCGAAGGGCATGACGATGTTCGTGTAGTGAGGGAGGTCGCCGACACCCTGCAAGGTCCAGTTGCCCGGCACCGCGACCTCGTGCCATCCGACGGCGTCCGTGTCGCCATTCAGCGCATCGACCGGAACGTCGTCCGGCGTATCGAACAAGCGGAAGGACCACGTGCCATCCAGCGTGATGTCGCTCGCCTCAACGCCGCGGGTCGTCATAGGGAGCCGCCCGATAGCCGTCTGTGTGGGGTCTGTCCAGGGTCGGAAAGGGCCGACGACAGGAAGCATGCTTGTCCTCAATCTTGGGTGCGCCGACGGAGCCGAGGCGCGGAGAGCGTCGGCTCCGTCGAAGCGGTGGGGGTTCGGTGCCGCTGTGCGGTGCTGCGGTCAGGCCGCGTCGAGAGCGGTCAGGCCGGTGAAGTCGAGCTCCACGCCGTGGCCAGGTCGATCAGGAGCTGTAGCGAAACCATCGGTGATCTGCATGGGTTGAGCGATGAACTCGTCCAAACCGAAGCCATGGGCTTCCATGAACGTGCGATGCGGCGCCGCGGCGAGCGAGTGAATCGTCAAGTCGTGCACACCGTGCGACGTGAGGCTGAGATTGTGTGCTTCGGCCAGCGCCGCGACCTTGCGGAACCCGGTGTATCCGCCGATGTTGCTGACGTCGGGCTCCGGCAGCGTCAGCGCGGAGCGTTCGATCGCCTGAGCGAAGTCGTAGATCGTGTGCAGGTTCTCCCCCGCCGCGATCGCGTGCTGCCCGTGCGCGACGATGCGCGCATTGCCGGCAAGGTCGTCGGGAATCGTGGGCTCCTCGATCCACGTCAGATCGAAGGGCAGGAATGCCCGCGAGGCGCGGAGGGCCTCGTCGACGTTCCACTTCATGTTGGCATCCACCATCAGTGGGAATCCGTCGCCCAAGTGCTCGCGCATCGCAGCCACGCGCGCCACATCTTCACGCAAATCCGCTCGACCGACCTTCATCTTGATCGCGCGGAACCCCTGCGCACAGAATCCGTCAGCTTGCTCGAGGAGGCGCGCGAGCGGAAACTCCAGATCGATACCGCCGGCGTACACCGGCACCCGTGGGTCGTATCCTCCGAACAGCTTCCACAGCGGCATCCGCGTCTTCACACCGAGGAGATCCCACAAGGCGATATCGACAGCCGAGATCGCAGATGTCTGGTGGCCGCCGCGACCGGCGTAGTGCAAGCACCACCACATGTCCTGCCAGAGGCGCTCGATCTGATCGGCGTCCTTCCCGATGAGACAGGTCGACAGATCCTTTTCGATCATAGTGGCGACGGCAGCACCACCGTGATTCACGGTGTACGTGTATCCGACTCCGGTGGCACCATCGCTGTCATCGATCCGGACGGTGATGAGCTCGAAGTCCATCATGACGCCGTGGGTGCTGTCGGTGAGGTGGTTCGCCAGCGGCACGCGATAAAGGTCGGTGCGCACCCGTTCGATGATGGCCATCAGCGTGCCCCGTCCGCGCGTTCGGCAAGCTTCGCCTGGAACGCCTCGTTCCCCTTCTCGGGGCTCACCCCGAGCTCGTACTTCAGCTTCTGGGTCTCGTCCGCGCGGAACGCCTTGAGGTAGCCCCACTCGCCGGTGACGTCGTGGCACAGCCCCCAGCGCAGACCGTCCAGTGGCACTTGAGTAGGTGCGTCGAATCGTAACGGACCCGCCGCGATCGGCGGATTCGGGACGTATGACTGAATCTCGAAGTTCACGCCGTCAGCGGCGAACTGGATCGTGTTTCGCTCCGGTCCATCGGTAGTGAGCAATGCCGCCACACCGCCGTCGTGCAACCACAAGCACGTCTCATGGCCGCTGTTCGTGATGGGGTTCAGCTCGGACCGCGTGTACGGTCCCTCGATGTGATCCGCAATCGCCACGCCCCACTTCGTCGAGCGTCCACCCGAGGTGAAGCGCTCCCCCATCTGCTCGCCCTTGTAGTAGAGGAAGAACTTTCCATCCAGTGGCAGCAACAGCGGGTCATGAACTTTGTGACTGTCGAAGTCGCCTTGCGAGAGCACCGCAAGGCGGTCATCCTCCTCTCCCGCCCACTCTCCGTTGGCTGCTGGCTCTAGCAGCGGCGCCGAGACTTTGGTCCACGGACCCTCTGGCCGATCCGCAGATGCCATGGCGATGGATTCGAAGCTTCGCAGCCGGTAAGGGGATTGCACTACCTGGTACACCAGGTAGTAGCGCCCTTCATGCTCGAGCACCTCTGGAGTGAATACGGAACGGTCGTCGTACTCGCCCGATGCGCCGACTCCGACGGCCCTGTCTTCTTCTACCCACTCCACGCCGTCCACGCTGGTCGCGTGCCAGATCTCAGACCAGTCCCACGGGAACACCTTGGCGCGCGGGTCGGCTGTGCCGAATCCCACGGCCTCGCCCGTCGACTTGGTGTACCAGACGTGGTAGGTACCGTCCTTCAACAGAACGCTGGAGGGGTCTCGGCGGTGAACGCCTGGCTCGGGAACGAGACCAGTGATGTCTTCCTCGGTGAAGTCGCAGAACCACTGCGGGTCTGATGAGTACGCAGCAGCTCGCTGGCTCGCGGTGCTGAGCATGGGTATGGGCATAGCTCGGATGGCCTTTCGGTCTTACTTGATTGCGCCGCCGACGCCGCCGATGGAGAAGTATCGGTTAAGCGCGGCGAAGATGATGACAGGTGGGAGCAGCATGACGACAGACATGGCCATGACCGGCCCCCAGTCGGTGGAGTTCTGCTGGAAGAAGTACTGCAGGCCGATCGGAAGCGTGAAGTTGTCTTCGCTGCGCAGGAACACGACAGCCACGAGGTAGTCATTCCAGGCAACCAAGAAACTGAAGATCGCCGCCGACAGAATGCCTGGATACGAATTGCGCAGCACGATACGCACGAAGGCGCCGAAGACGCTCGCTCCGTCGACCCAGGCGGCCTCTTCGAGTTCGAACGGGATGCTGTCGTAGTACGACGCCATCATCCAACAGGTGACTGCCATGCTTCCGGCGATGAAGATGATTGCAACGCCTGTCAGGCTGTCCGCGAGGCCAAGGCTGGCGAATACAACGAACAGTGGAATCACGATGACGATCACCGGCAGACCTTGCACGACGAACAGGGTGAGGGAGTAGCCCCGCGCAAAACGGTTCCTCAGCCGCGAGAGAGGATATCCGGCCATCGCGCCGATGATCACTCCGAAGACCGTGGTCCCGAGAGTCACCGTTAGGCTGTTCGTCAGGTAGGTGATGACCGGAGTTTCGGTGAAGATCTCGGTGAAGTTGTCGAACGTCCAGATCGTCTCGCCCGAGAGCGTCTGCCCGCCCTGGAACGAGAGCACGATGATGTTGATGATAGGCGTGAGGATGAGCGCCGTGATAATCGCCATCACCGCGAACGTTGTCCACCCGCGAATGCGTTGCTTGCGCTCGAACCGCGAGGTCGGTCGGGCTTGCGCGCGCCGGGCATCGTGCCGGGCGACGACCAGGTTCTGAGTTTCACTCATGACTGCGCTCCGATCAGTTCGCGAGGGGGGCGCGATTGATGCGCCGGAAGAAGTACACCGAAACCGCCACAATCACGATCGTGATCAAGAAGGCGACGGCCACGCCGTAGCCGGTGCGGAAGTCCTGGAACACCAGCCGGTAGGCGAACACGACGAGAGTGTTCGTCGCCCCGACCGGACCTCCCCCTGTGAGGAGATAGATCGTGGGGAAATCGTTCACAGTGAAGATCGCGGCGAGAACCCAGCTGATATATATCGGCTTCGCAATGATCGGCAGGATGATGTGTCGCAGCTTCTGCCACGCAGTTGCCCCGTCGATGCGCGCGGCTTCCTCGACGCTGGGGTCGACCGACTGCAGCGCTGCGTTCATCATCAGCATCATGAACGGAAAGCTGCCCCAGATCTTGAAGACGATCACCGTGATCATCGCCCATGTGGGGTCGGCGAGGAACTGCACGTTCCCGAATCCCAGTGCGCGAAAGAGAGTAGGCACGGGGCTGCTCTGGGTCGCGACCAAAAAGTTCCAACTGGTCGTGGATACGACCACCGGCACGACCCATGGCAGAAGGAGAAGCAGTCGAAATCCCGATCGACCGGGGAACGGATTGCGCAGCACCAGAGCGAACGTCATGCCGATGATCCAACTGACTCCGACCGAGACGACGGTGAAGATCAGGGTGAACCAGGCGGCGTTCCAGAATGCAGGATCCTGTAGTGCCGTCGCGTAGTTCTCCAGCCCGACGAAATCACCGGCGCCGGTGATCCCGCCATCATGCAGTGATTGCCCGATGGCGAACACGAGAGGGTAGGCGTTGATCGCGACCAGGAGGAGAATGGACGGCGCCAACAGAGCTGCCATGGTGGTAGCCCGTCCAGGCGAGAGCGAACCCCGCGGTCCCGCGGGCCCCCTTCCGCCAGGCACCAAGCCCTTACGGGTCGGTCGCTTGGTTACCAATCGTTCCGTCGTCGTCATTTCTCCGCCAGCTTCTTTGCTCTCGTGCTCGCCATCGTCGGCAACTACATCACCTTTTCGATCTCGTCCTGCAGCGTCTGCATGATCTGCTCAGCGCTCTTCTCCGCCTGGATGACCTCCTGAGCCCAGGTGGTGATCGCCTGGCCGCCGTCGACGGCGTTGACCTCCGGGAAGGCCTGGTCTGCGTTCGAGAACAGCGGACGAGCAACCGGCAGCCATTCGTCGATCGCTTTCACCAAGTTGCGGTTTTCCTGCACTTCGGGGAGATCCACCGTGCTCTGGAGGACGGGGATCTTGTTGAGCACGCCGAGCTTCCAGTACTCCTCCATCGCGCTGAGGTAGTAAATCGCGAAATCCTCAACCGCCTCGACGTCCCAGTCACCGCGCCCCGTGTACATCATGAGATCGCTCGTGTAAGCCTGTGTACCGTACGTGCCATTGGGGCTTGCGAGTGGGCTTCCGATGAGCGTGTCCGCTGCCAGCTCGGGATCCTCGAGGGAATTGTCCAGATCAGGGGGCAGGATGGACATCGCGGCCTTGCCGGCGATGAACTGCTCGTTTACGTTCGCGACCGAGTAGCTCACGCTACCGGGATCGAAGATGCCGTCGATCGACAGCATCCGCATGAATTCGACTGCTTCAAGGTTGCGATCGGTCATCGTGTCGGGCTCGCCCGCAGCGTTGAAGAGGCCGCCCTCGTTGTTGAACACGATCGACAGCAGCGTCTGGTACGCGTTACCGCCGCCTCCTCCTGAAGCGATCATGCCGTAGACGCCGTTCTTCTTGAGCGCGAGCCCCGCGGAGTGCAGCTCATCCCACGAAGTCGGCACATCGACCCCTGCAGCCTCGAGGAGCGACTTGCGATACCAGAACATGCGCGCGTCGACGTTCCACGGCAGGGCGGTGTGCACCCCCTCATACGAGAACTGATCGATCGTCCCGGGCAGGAAGTCGCCGATCTTCCCGCTGGCCTCGAGCTTCTTCAGCACGCCGTCGGCGGGGTGGATGGCGTCCTGCACGTAGTACTGAAGCGACTGGAAAGCGCCGCCGGTGCTGATCGCCGGACCCGTTCCCGCCGACACCGCGGAGCTGAAGGTCTGAAGCCAGTTGTTCCAGGGGATCGACTGATAGGTCGCGCCCGGGAAGTCGCCGCTCGGCGAATAGCTCTTGGTGATCGACTTGCCGGCGTCAATGTAGGCCTGCCCCGGCGACCCCCACGGCATATCCCAGAACGGCAGCGGGGACGAGCCTCCGCCGCTGCTCGAGCCTCCTCCGCCAGGGGAGCAGGCGGCGAGAACGGCGATGCTGGCCGCACTCATCCCACCAACCAGAAAACCTCGACGGGAGATCCCCCGAGGGTCGAAAGATGACTTCGTCATTGCAATCCCTTTCAATGCGTCATTGCGAATGCAGGTGTGGTGCTACCGACCAGAGAACCGGTTTTCCAGAGTGTAAACGGAAGAGTGCGCAGCGCGCAACCCCGGGCGCGAACTGGCGTCAGTTCGTGATGCGAGGCGCCGCTACCGACTTGCGCTCCACAACTCGGTATCCGTCTGGCAGTCGATACTCCGCTGGCCGCTGAGTGGCAAGTTGCTTAACGAGCGCATCGACGGCAGCGACGCCGAGAGCATCCAATGGCATTGCTACCGTCGTCAACGGCGGGTCGAGATACTCTGCCACGGAGAGGTCGTCGTACGCGATCACCGACAGGTCTTGCGGTACGCGCAACCCACGCTCCCTCGCAGCCTTCAAAGCACCAACAGCCTGGCCGAATGTCGAAGCGTAGATGGCCGTCAGCTCAGGATGCGCCGCCAAGAGCTGATTCGCTGCTTCGAAGCCGCCACGCTCACTGAAGTCTCCGTGCTCGATGCGCGCGGCATCGAGACCAAGAGATGTCATGCGATCAACAAACCCTTCGCGTCTCGAGCGCGCGGGATGCAAATCGGGCGGACCGGCCGTGAGCCCGATCGCACGATGACCATGTGAGTGCAGAAAATCGACGGCCAGCCCGCTCGCCCCGTGCATGTCGAGCCCGATGTTGCGGCCGGAGCCCTCGACTTCGCGGTTCACGAAGACATGTGCCACCGAAGCGGGGTCTTGCATGAGCCTGTCCACCAATGGGTTGCCCGGGCGCGCAGAGGCAACGAGCAGGCCATCGACGCGTCCTGAGACGACGAGCTCGGCGTAGTCGTCCGGGCCGGCCGGCGCATCCGGCGTGTCTTCAGCGATCAGCAGCACATAGCCATGCTCCTTCGCACGCCGGAAGGCTCCGCGCATGATCGCGGCGTACACGGTGTTAGTCAGGTCCGGAATGAGAAGGGCGAACGCACCTGTGCGCGACACCGAGAGGGCTCGCGCGCCGGCGTGCGGGCGATAGCCCAGCTCTTCGGCGACAGCCTTCACGCGCTGACGGGTTTCAGGTCGGATTCGCAGGCTGCGGTCGTCGTTCATGATGCGCGAGACGATCGACTTCGTCACCCCGCTCCGCTCTGCGACATCCACGAGGCGCGCACGACCACGGAGCGTCGAAGCCGCAGCATCCGGCGATTCGACCTTGTCCATCTGCGATTCGCTCATTCGGCCCCCTGCTTCATCGCCACTCCCAGCCGATCCGTCGGGCGGGATTACGAATAGCATAGGGACGTTGCCCTCGAGCCGCGGATCCGCTAGTCTGAAAAACCGGTTCCCTTATGGATCCGACACGAAGACATTGGCGTCGACCTGCGGCGCCGAGGAAGGAACTCGCGTGGACGTGCGATCGATCTTCACAGCTGACAGCCTGCTCGGCGCCGAGCCTAGCCACGTCATAGGCGGTGCGCGGCGAACGGAGGGCAGCGGCGATCCGCTCCCCGTGGTCAACCCCGCCACCGGCGAGCACGTCGCGAATGTCCCATCGGCTTCCGCCGAACTCGTCGCGGAGGCAGTCTCACTTGCCGTGCAGGCGCAGCGCAAATGGGGCCGACGCAGTCACACTCAGCGCGCGCAGGTGCTGCGGAGCATCCACACGCTTCTCGGCGAGCACGCGGAAGAGATCGGCCGAATCGTCGCCGTCGAGCAGGGCAAGCCCTTCCGAGACGCCGTCGGCGAGATCGGTGGAGCGCAGAACTTCTTCGAGTTCGCCATCAGCCAGCAGTACCGAGAAATCGGTGAGGTGCTCGCTACCGAGTCCGGTGAACAGCTGACGGTGCGTGAGGTTCCCATTGGCGTGGTCGGTGTAATCCTTCCCTGGAACTTCCCCGCCGCGATCTTCGCGCGGAAGGTCGCGCCGGCATTGATGGCCGGCAACGCGATAGTGGTCAAGCCCAGTGAGTTCACACCCCTGTCGGCGATGGCCCTGGCCGAGCTATGCCGGCGCGCCGGCGTGCCGGACGGTCTGGTGAGCGTTGTATGCGGCCCGGGACGGCAGACCGGAGCCGCGCTCGTGGATCACCCCGACGTCGGAATGATCACGATGACGGGCTCGACCCGCGGCGGGCGCGAGATCATGCGCCAGGCTGCCGAGAAGCTCATTCCGGTCTCGCTGGAGCTCGGTGGCAAGGCTCCCTTCATCGTGTTCCCGGATGCAGATCTCGATCGGGCAGCGAAGGATGCCGTGGATGCTCGTCTCTGGAACGCCGGTCAGGTCTGCACCTGCAATGAGATCACCTATGTGCACGAAGACGTCCGCGACGAGTTCCTCGAACGCGTGCGTGCTCACCTGCGTGCCGTGGAGCCCAAGGACCCCTTCGATCCGTCCTCGGCACTCGGACCTCTCGTCGCCGACCGCGAGTGGAACAAGGTCAAGTCCATGGTCGACAGGGCTGTCGAGCAGGGCGCAACCCTGGAGATGGGCGGCGGGCGCCCCGAGGGCGAAGAGTTCGCCACCGGGAACTGGTTCGCCCCCACCCTGCTGACTGGCGTGACGGCCGAGATGGACATCGCACGCAGCGAGGTCTTCGGGCCGGTGCTCTCGCTGACCACATTCGCCAGCTATGACGAGGTGGTGGCACGCGCCAACGCCACGCCGTACGGCCTGTCGGCGTACGTCTACAGCCGCAACCTCCACACCGTGATGCGTGCCTTGGACGACCTCGAGTTTGGTGAGATCTACGTGAACAAGGCGGGACCGGAGCGGCCTCAGGGATTCCACACGGGCTGGAAGGACTCCGGACTCGGCGGCGACGACGGCGTGCACGGCTACGAGCGCTACGTGCGGCGGAAGACGGCCTACGTCGGCTACGGCCCGGAGCACGGAGAGTGAGCGCCGCGATGAACGGAACAGCCACTGTGACCGCCGCCGCCTATACGGGAAACGCGCAGATGACGATCATGGATGCTCCTACCTCGCCGCCCGCTGCGGGGGAAGTGCAGGTGGAAGTGGCCTACGTCGGACTGTGCGGCACCGACCTTCATATCCTTCACGGCCACATGGATGCACGCGTGACGATGCCGGCCGTCATCGGCCACGAGATGAGCGGCTCGATCGCTGAGGTGGGGCCCGACGTCACGGACTGGAAAGTGGGCGACCGCATCACCGTGATGCCCCTCGCCTGGGATGGCACGTGCCCCGCGTGCCGAGCAGGCAATCAGCACATCTGCCAGAACCTCGACTTCATCGGGATCGACTCCCCCGGCGCCCTTCAAGGCCGGTGGAATGTTCCGGCGGCGACTCTCGTGCGACTGCCCGACGACCTCGACCTGCGGATTGCGGCACTTGCCGAGCCTGTCGCGGTCGCCGTCCATGATGTGCGGCGCGGCGAGGTGGCGGCCGGCGACAAAGTGGTCGTCATCGGAGGAGGCCCCATCGGCCTCCTCATCGCCTCGGTTGCGCGCGTCGAAGGAGCGCACGTCCGCATCATCGAGTTGGATGCCGCGCGGTCACAGGTTGCGCGAGAACTGGGATTCGATGTCATCGATCCCCGAGCCGAAGATCAGCAGGCGACGGTGGAAGCGTGGACGGAGGGCGCGGGTGCCGACGTCGTGTTCGAGGTGTCCGGCGCACCGGCCGCCGTGCTCGGGGCGACCTCCCTCGCGAAGGTGCGTGGAACCATCGTCGTGGTCGCGATCCACCCCGAACCTCGGCCGCTGGACCTCCAGCGCGTCTTCTGGCGCGAGCTGAGGATCCTCGGCGCGCGCGTCTACCAGCGCCGGGACTTCGAGCGCGCCGTCGATCTGCTCACGGAGGGATCCATCCCTCACGAGACCATGATCACGGGCGTTCTTCCTCTCGACCACACCCAGGCGGCCTTCGATCAGCTGCAGTCGGGCGGAGCCATGAAGATTCTCGTCGATGTCCAGACGGGAGGCGCGGCATGACGGTGTTCAACCACCTGGGCGCGTTCGACCTGACAGGCAAGCGGGCCGTCGTCACCGGCGCAGCGCGTGGCATCGGGCTGGCCATCGCTGAGGGCCTGGCCGAGGCGGGTGCCGACATCATCGGCGTATCGGCGACATTGGCGCCCGGCGACAGTCCCGCACGTCGCGCGGTCGAAGCAACCGGCCGGACCTTCACGTCACACGCCGTCGACTTCTCTGACAGAGCTGCCGTGATCGACTTCGCTCGAGAAGTGACCACGACGGGCCCCGTCGACATCCTTGTGAACAACGCGGGCACGATCAGACGGGCACCCGCCGCCGACCACTCGCTCGAAGACTGGGACCACGTGCTGCAGGTGAACCTCTCCAGCCAGTTCGTGCTCACGCAGGAGATCGGACGGCACATGCTCGAGCGCGGGCGGGGCAAGGTGATCTTCACCGCGAGCCTTCTCAGCTTCCAGGGAGGAATCACCGTTCCCGGTTACACGGCATCCAAGTCCGCCATCGCGGGCCTCACCCGAGCCCTGGCCAATGAATGGACGGCAAAGGGAGTCACCGTCAATGCGATCGCTCCCGGGTACATCGCCACCGACAACACGCAGGCGCTCCAGGACGATCCGAATCGCTCGCGCAGCATCCTGGAGCGAATCCCGGCCGGTCGGTGGGGCCGTCCCGAAGACCTCAAGGGTGCCGCCGTGTTCCTCGCCTCTTCGGCCGCCGACTACGTGTCGGGGATCACCCTCCCCGTGGACGGGGGATGGCTCGGCCGATGAGCATCCCCATGCACGCTCTCCTGCCCTCGTCGCCGATCGTTCCGGTCGTCACACTCACGGACGCCACCCACGCGACGGCACTCGCTGATGCTCTCACCGCAGGCGGAATCTCGATCATCGAGATCACGCTGCGAACGCCAGAGGGTCTGAAGGCGATCGCGGCGTTGCGCGACCGGACCGATGTCGTCGTCGGCGCCGGCACGGTGCGCAATGCCGCGGACGTGACTGCGGTGGCGGAAGCGGGTGCCCGATTCCTCGTTGCTCCCGGCCTGTCCCGCGAGATCGTCGAAGCCGCCCAGAGCGCGGCGCTTCCTGTGATTCCCGGCATCGCCACGGGAAGCGATCTGCTCGAAGCGATCGCGCTCGGGCTCACCCACGTGAAGCTGTTTCCGGCAGGGGCACTCGGCGGGCTCGACGCCGTCCGGGCGCTCTCCGCGCCCTTCCCCGAGATCTCGTTCATGCCCAGTGGGGGTGTAACCGCAGAGAATGCGCCCCACTACATGAGGCACGAGGCGGTCTTCGCGGTCAGTGGCAGTTGGATGGTTCCGCCGGATGCGGTCGAGGCCCGAGACTGGAGGCGCATCGAGCGCCTCAGCCGCGCCGCCGCAGAGGCGGTGGTCGGCGATGGAGCGTGATCTCGAGGTCATCACGATCGGCGAAACGATGGGTCTGCTGCACTCTTTACACCCCGGGCGTCTCGACCTGGCCCACGCGGTCGGCGTGAGCATCGGCGGGGCCGAGTCGAATACGGCAATCGGACTGGCCCGTCTGGGAGTGGCTGCAGCGTGGCTCGGCAGGGTTGGCGCCGACGCCTTCGGCGAGCGCATCCTGCGGACGCTTCGGGCAGAGTCCGTCGACGTCGTGGAGATCATCGACGCTCATGCTCCGACCGGGCTCATGGTGAAGGAGCGCCGCTCGTCCACGCAGACGTCCGTCTCGTACTACCGATCCGGCAGCGCCGGCAGTCGCCTCACCCCCGGAGACATCCCTGCGGGAATCATCGAGAATGCGCGCGTTCTGCACGTAACCGGCATCACGCCGGCACTGTCAGGCGACGCCAAGGAGGCGATCTTCGCCGCGATCCGACGTGCGCGAGCAGCGGGTGTGCGCGTCTCCTTCGACGTGAATCATCGTTCTCGTCTCTGGGATGCCGGTCTCGCGCGACCTGTTTATCGCGAGCTGATCGCGTCGAGCGACATCGTCTTCGCCGGCGTCGAAGAGGCTGCCCTGGCGCTCGACACATCAGAGACGAGCGCGCTTCTTCTCGCGCACGGCCTCGCCGCGCTCGGTCCGTCGGAGGTCATCATCAAGCGTGGCGCGGAGGGAGCTGACGCTCACATCGACGGGAACGCGTTCCACGTCGACGCGGTGCCGGTGGACGTCATCGACACCGTGGGCGCGGGCGACGCATTCGTCGCCGGCTACCTCGCGGAGCGGGTGCGTGCGGCGAGTCCCGAGTCATGTCTGCGCATGGGCGCATCCGCAGGAGCGTGCGCCTGCACCGCGGCCGGCGACTGGGAGTCTCTCCCGACACGCGAGGACGTGGCATCTCTCACCCGGACAGATCCCGTCGCTCGCTGATCAGCGCCGCGAAAGACGCCTCGTCAGGGACTTTTCCTTGTGAAGTGTTAAGAAAACCGGTTTAATGTTGTCAGGGCGAAGCGGCGACTCATCGATGAGAAGCCCCGCTCAGTGCGTCGACGTCGATGCGAGTGCCTCTCGGATCGCCTGCTCGTCGCGCGCTGATGCAGAAAGGTCTCGGGATGACCCTTTCCTCCACTCCACCCACGCGGCGTCGGCCACGCACCGCGGTTGCCGCCACCATGACAGTCGCCCTGGCGTTGTCGACTGCGGCGATACCCGCAGCCCATGCTGAGGATTCGCCGAATCTCGGCGATCAGACCGTGCTGTACGACTTCGACGGGTCGCTCCCTGACCCCGTCGAGGTAGGTGCGTACAACGCGTCCAGCGAGGCCGTGACAGTTGACGGTGATCAGAAGTGGAAGGTCCACTTCAATGCTGAGTCGCAGTACTACTCGTCGTTCCATGTTCGGCACCCCGGCGGATTGGACCTGTCGGGATCGGAGTCAGTCGGTCTCTCCGTCGAACTGACCAATCCCGGCGATCGCTCAGTGCAGTTCCACGTGGACGTGTTCTCCTCTACTGGCGTCGCGACCCGCGCGATCAACGTCGCGGCGGGTTCCAGCGGCACCTACTACGTCGACATCGACAGTCCCGCCAACGACCGTGACTCGGGTCTTCGCGCCGATCCATCGTGGCTCGCTGACAAGGAGGTTCAACAAGCCGTCTGGATGTGGGGAACGAAGAAGCTGGACCCCGCAGAGATCCAACAGGTCATCTTCTACGTCGTGGGCCTCCAGCACGACCGTGAAGTCATCATCGACGACATCGCGATCGTGCGCGACGCGCCGGCGGACCCGGCTTACCTCACCGGGCTGGTCGACAAGTTCGGGCAGAACGCGAAGATGGAGTACGACGGCAAGATCTCATCTGCGGGCGACATCAAGAAGCAACGCAAGCAGGAACAGGCCGACCTCGCGGCACATCCCGAACTCAGTGATCGCTCCACATACGGCGGCTGGGCCGACGGCCCACGCCTGGAAGCCACGGGGCACTTCCGCACCGAGAAGCTCCCGAACGGCGAGTGGACCCTCGTGGACCCCGAAGGCTACCTCTACTTCTCGACCGGAATCGACAATGCCCGCCTGTTCGACGGACAGACGATGACCGGCTACGACTACGATCACGAGCTGCTGCCCGACTTCGAAACAGAGTACGTCGGCGGGCGCACAGCGGCGACCCCCGAGGATCTCAACCGCCTCGAAGGCCCGGTCGTGAAGACTCGAGAGCAGACGAACGACATCCGCGCGGACCTGTTCGAGAAGCTCCCGAAACTGAACAAGAAGGGCGCTGAGCACTACGGCTACAACCCGCAGACCTTCGCCGGACCGATGGAGCAGGGAGAGACTTTCCACTTCTACAGAAACAACCTGGCTCTCAAGTATCCGAGCGCGAAGAACACGAGCGAGGTCGTGGACCTGTGGCAAGACAACACCGTGGAGAGAATGCGCAGCTGGGGGTTCACCTCGTTCGGCAACTGGGCCGACCCAGAGCTGTACGACAATGCCACCCTGCCGGTGTTCGCGCACGGCTGGATCATTGGCGACTACAAGACGGTCAGCACCGGACAGGACTATTGGGGCCCGCTTCCCGACCCGTTCGACTCGGACTTCCAACAGGCGGCGCGCGCGACAGCCGAGGCCGTCGCGGCGGAGACCGGAGAGGACAACCCATGGCTGGTCGGAGTGTTCATGGACAACGAGCGCAGCTGGGGCAACGGGGGCAGCTTCGCCACGCGCTACGGAATCGCGATCGACACGCTCGGCCGGGATGCCTCCGTCACGCCCACCAAGGCTGAGTTCAGTCGCCTTCTGAAGGAGAAGTACGGGACGATCGATGCCCTGAACACCGCGTGGTCGACATCGGTGGCGTCATGGGAGGAGTTCGACGCAGGGTCCTTCGACCAGGGAAACGACGAGGCCGCGAGAACCGCCGACTACGCATGGCTGATGAAGGTGTATGCGAGCAAGTACTTCGAGGTCGTCCACGACGAGCTCGAGCGAGTGCTTCCCGACGCCCTCTACATGGGGCCGCGCTTCGCCAGCTGGGGTCGAACACCGGAGGTGCTCGAGGCAGCAGCCGAGTACGTCGACGTCATGACCTACAACGAGTATCGCGAGGGTCTTCACCCGCAAGAGTGGGCCTTCCTCGCCGACCTCGACAAGCCCAGCCTGATCGGTGAATTCCATATGGGTGCGACAACGAGCGGCAACCCGCACCCGGGCCTGATCTCTGCAGGATCCCAAGCCGAGCGCGGACTCATGTATCGCGAGTACATGGAGCGCCTGATCGACAGCCCGTACATGGTCGGCGGCCACTGGTTCCAGTACGTGGACTCGCCGATCAGCGGTCGACAGATCGACGGTGAGAACTACAACGTGGGCTTCGTGTCGGTGACCGACCGCCCGTATCCGGAGATGGTCGACGCCGCTCGGCAACTGAATGGCGAGCTCTATGAGCGACGTTTCGGAGACCTCGACCTACCCACTCCTGACGTCACCAAGCCGGCGGTCACCCTGGTGCGACCCAACTCGCTCGCACCGTCTCGTTCGGCATCCATCCAGGTGGATGCGACCGACGACCGCGGGCTCAAGAAGATCGTTGCCAACATCTACCAGGGGTCGACGCTGATCGAGAGCACACAGACGGCCGTGGATGGCGCAACGAGCGCTTCGCACATCGCCGACGTGTCACTGTCCGACGGCACGTACACGCTGAAGTACAACGCGCACGATTCAGCGGGGAACGTCTCGAAGACGAGCACCGTCGATTTCGTCATCGACGCGACGCCGCCGACGGCAACGATCAAAGACGGCACGAAGTTCACTGTCGCAAACGGGGACTCCTACGACATGGTCAGCTTCAAGCTCCACGACGCCGGCAAAGTCGACAAAGTGGAGATCAACGGTCGGACGAAGGACTTGTCCGACAACGCCTGGTCAGACGTCAACTTCGTCACGCCCGGAGTGTTCGGCGCTCGCAGCGGACAGAACACGATGATCGTGTTCGACCGCGCGGGCAACGAGTTCAGCATCGCTTTCACGCTGAACTAGCGCACCAAGAAGAGGAGGGCGTTCCGTGCTCGGGACGCACTCCTCCTCGTTTTGCGCGAGTTACCAGTCGCCGTGTGATCCGTCGTCGTGGACGAAGACCGGGGTCCGCCAGTCACCTGGGTAAGCGCGCTCCGCAAACAGATCCTCGTCGGGTTGGACGCCCAGCCCGGGCGCCGTCGGGAGTTCAACGGAGCCGTTGATGATCTCGAAAGGCTCGACGAGCAGCCCGTGGCCGAGATCGCTGCCATCATCCATCGACGGATGCTCCTGGATCACGAAGTTCGGAGTGCACGCGTCAAGCTGCACGCATGCGGCGAGGGAGATCGGTCCGAGCGGATTGTGGGGCGCGACGCTGATGTACTGCGCCTCAGCCATCGCTGCGATCTTCCGAGACTCGAAGATCCCTCCCGCGTGGCAAAGGTCTGGTTGTGCCACCGAGATCGCGCGGTGGTCGATGAGCTCGCGAAACTCCCACTTGGTGAATCTTCGCTCGCCCGCCGCGATGGGAACGTCTGTCGTCGCTGCGATGTCGCAGAGCGCATCGACATTCTCAGGAAGGCACGGCTCCTCTACCCACAGCGGGTGGAACGGCTCGAACCCTGAGATGAGTTGCTTCGCCGTGGCGGGCGACGTGCGGCCGTGCATGTCGATCGCGATGTCGAAGTCCGCGCCGACCGCCGAACGAACCGCCGCCAGCCGGCGAACCTGGCGTTCGACGTAGTCTTGGGTTTCGAGCGCGCGGGCCGGCCCGTCGATCCCGATCTTGATGGCCGTGAGACCCTGGGCCTGCGCGCGGAGGGCCGCCTGTACAAAGTCCGCATCCGTCTCGCCACGGCCGTGACCGTACATCCTGATCCGGTCGCGAACCCGCCCGCCCAGGAGTTCATACACGGGGGCGTTGTAGAACTTCCCTTTGATGTCCCACAGAGCGTGCTCGAGCCCGCTTATCGCGCTGACCCCGATGGCGCCGCCGCGATAGAAGCCGCCCCGATACATGACCTGCCAATGGTGTTCGATCATTCGCGGATCTTTGCCGATGAGGTAGTCGGCAAAGTGGCGGACCGCTTCGGCGACGACGAGGGCCTGGCCCTCGACCACTGGCTCGCCATAGCCCGTGATCCCGCAATCGGTATCGACGGCGACGAATGTCCATCGCGGCCGAACGTGGAAGATTCGAACTCCCGTGATCTTCATGGTCCTACTTTCGCGTTCGAGGCTGCCCGGAGAGAGCGCGCACATGATCTGCGGATATGGTTTGCGTGGCACCACTCAGCGACACCGCTGACGCTCCCGCTTCAAGGAATGCACTCGCGTTGTCAGCGTCCACCCCGCCCGTTGCCACGAAGCGCAGGTCCGGGAACGGGCCGAGCATCGCGCGAACCATCGATGGGCCGAGCACGCTTGCGGGGAACAGTTTGAGCCAACGGTGTCCCGCAGCACGCGCAGCGGTGACATCTGACGGCGTCATCACGCCCGGAAGGTGCGGCATTCCCGCGCTGAGGCTTGCTTCGGCGACTTCTGGATCCCACCCTGGCGCCACAGTGAACGCGGCTCCGGCCTCTCTCGCGAGGTCGACGGCATGCGCGTCCGTCACCGTGCCCGCACCGACCACCCGCCCGCGGGCACGGCCCGCCTCCGCGGTTCGAGCGAGCGTCACCGTCGCGGCCTCGCTCGACAGAGGGACCTCGACGAGTGCGAAACCTACGTCCCACGCTCGAGACGCAAGAGACACCGTGGTCTCGGAGTCATAGCCGCGCAGGATGGACATGACCCGCGATCGCGCGAACCAATCATCGAACAGTTGGTCGGCACGCTCGGCCGTTATCCCGGTCACTTCACTGCTCCCGCCGTCATGCCACTCACGATTCGCTTCTGCAAGAAGATGAAGATCAATGTGAGGGGCACCAGCGCATAAAGGGATGCTGCCATCAGATCGTTCCACTCGATTCGGTACTGGCCGATCAGCTGGCCGATGCCCACGGGCACGGTCTTCTTGTCTTCGCTGGAGGTGAGAACGAGCGCAAACAGATATTCGTTCCATCCACTGATGAACGCGTAGATCGCCGTCGCTGCCACACCGGGCATCGTCAGCGGAAGGATGATCTGGAAAAAGGTGCGAACGCGCCCGGCTCCGTCCACCTCGGCTGCGCTGTCGAGCTCGGTGGGTATGGATCGGAAGTACCCCACCATCATCCACGTGCACAGCGGAAGTTGGAACGAGACATAGACGATGACGAGGGCGGTGCGCGTGTCGATGAGCCCGAAGTTCTGGAACAGCTTGAAGTACGGGATCAGCAGCATGATCGAGGGGAACATCTGCGTCAACAGCAGGAACGTCATCAGCGAACCTCTGCCGCGGAATTCGAAGCGTGAGACACCATATCCGGCGAACGTCGCGAAAGCGATGGCGATCACTGTCGACAACGTGACCACCACGATCGAGTTCGCGAAGTAGGTGGCGAAGGGATAGTCCGTGAAGACCCGGGCGAACGCGTCGAGCGTGGGTCGGACCGGGAGCCATCGCACAACCTGCGAGAACAGTTCCTCTGACGGCTTCAATGCGGTCGCCAGCATCCATGCGACTGGCACCAACACCACCAGCGAGGCGAACGCAAGCAACACATATGCGACGGCATTGCTCGTACGGACTGCATTATTCGTCGTCACGATGAAGGGCTTTCTGGTAGATCCCGCTCAGGACGAGACAGATGAGCAGAACGATCACGGCCGTGGCGGCGGCATCTCCCCACTGGAAGCTCTTGAAGGCGCGCTGGTAGATGTCGATGCTCACGACGTTCGTCGCGCCAGCAGGACCACCGTTCGTCAACAGCCACACGATGGTGAAGTGCTTGAACCACCACGCCGTCTCCAAGACGATCACAGCTAAGAGGACGGGACGGATCGACGGGAGTGTCACGTGCCAGAACTGTCGAGCAGCACTGGCACGGTCGAGCGAGGCCGCTTCGTACAGCTCGCGCGGCACGGTCTGGAGTCCCGCAAGCACGAGGATCATGACAAGCGGATAACCCTTCCAGATCGCGGCCATGGCGACGGCGAGGAGCGCGAGGTTCGGGTCGTCGAGCCACGCCACCGGTTGGTCGATGATCCCCAGTGCTTCGAGGTTCGCATTGAAGAGGCCGTAGATCGGGTTGTACATCCACTTCCAGATCAGCGCTACGACGACCTCGGGGAACAACCACGGCAGGATGAGCACCACACGGAAGAACGTGGTGAAACGCAACCCGCGGTTCAGAAGCAGCGCCAGGCCGGTGCCCACCACCAGGTTTCCCGCCACAACCAGAAATGCGAACGCGAACGTGATCCCGATGGACTCGTAGAAGCTCCTGTCTCGCGCAAGCCGGGCATAGTTGTCCAACCCGACGAAGTCCCATCGATTGACGAGGTTCGTGTCGAAGAAGCTCAGCGCGATGCCGTAGACGATCGGATATGCCACCAGGGCGAGCGTCGCCAGCAGAACCGGCAACGTGAAGAGCCGTCCGGCGAGGGCGTCCCGTGCAGAACGCCCTCCCGCCCGCCCGCGCTTGTTCTGCGCGGGCGGGCGGGTATGCGCCGAAGCCGGAGCGAGAGTCGGACTAGCGGGCATTGTCGATCTCTTCTCTCGTGACCCGTGCCGCTTCCGATCCCGCCTCTTCGGCCTTCGCCTGCTCCAAGATCACACTCTGATACGCCTCAGTTCCGGCGAGCAGAACCGCAGGGTAGAACGTCGCCTGCGGAGGCGCATAGCCGTACGGGATCGCATCGACGAACCCGGCAAGGTCGCCCCCAGCAGCTGTGATCTGCTCCAGAGCGCTAGTCCGCATCGGCAGCCGGCCAGTGGCATCCGACCACTGCACCTGGTTCTCGTCATTGAGGAGGAACCTGAGATAGTCGGCCGCCGCCTCTTTGTTCTCGCTGGTCTCGCTGATGCTGTAGCCGCCCAGGCCCAGGTTCGCCGCGGGCTCCTGCCCCAGAGCGTGCGGCAGCGGGACGGCGGCGAGCTTGCCCTCAAGCTCGGGATTCTGCGCCATGATGGCGCCGATGGCGTTCGATCCGCTCACCATCATCGCTGTCGTGTCGCTGCTCATGAGGTTGACAGCCTCGGGATACGAAGTGCTGAGCGTCCCCACGGGGGTGACCTCGTACTTGTTGACCAGGTCGCCATAGAACTGAAACGCCGCTTCGGCCTCGGGCGAGTCGTAGGCGGTCTCCCATCCATCGCCCGCGGCTTCGAGTTCGGTCGCACCGAACGACCTCAGAATGGGGATGAAGCGTCCTGCACCTGAAAGGTCAGCCGAGCCGAGGAGGGCGACGCCCCAGCGGTCGGTCTCGCCATCGTCGTCGGTGTCCGTAGTCATGTCCTGCGCCACCTCGATGAATTCGTCCCACGTGGCGGGCGGGGTCACCCCGGCCTCCTCGAACCAGTCGGCACGGTAGATCAGACCCGTGGGAATCGAGTACCACGGGGCGAACACCATCGCCTCGTCGATCGTCGCCTGTTCGATGCCGCTGTCGGCGAAACCGGAAACGAACTCAGCGCCCAGGACCTCATTGAGATCAGCGGGGGCGCCGAGGTCCACCGACTTCGGCGCGAAGTCGGGGCTGTTGAAGAAGATGTCGGGCAGAGTCCCGCTCGACGCCATCGCGACGAGCTTGGTCTGGAGTTCGTTCGAAGGCACCCCGATGAACTCGATAGTGACGTTCGGATTCTCGGCCATGTACGCATCTGCGATCGCCTGCTCGACCTCGCCATCCGGCTGTTCCACGATGGTGCTGCTCAGAATTGTCAGGGTCACATCGTCGTCGCCCTCGGCCGAGTCGCTGGTGTCTGCGCTGCACGCGGCCATGCTGCCCGCGAGCACCACGGTGGCTGTGAGCCCGATGAGCCGTTTCGGGTTGTTCATGTTTCTCCTCTGCGGAGCGCTCAACGTGCGCTCACATCGTTGTGGTTGCAGATAGTGCAACACAATGTGCGCTGATCGCACGCGGTTGCGAGGACTACCATGGCACAACATTGCAAAGTGAGCAACCGGTATTCCAGCGGTAGTACCGGTGAGACCCTGACACGGGCCGTCACGGTGAACACCGCAGACCGCGGTGTAGTGTGCACTGAGCGCACATCGTTCGCTGTGGGCGCCTGATCATCGGAGGATTCATGGCGAGTTCGGTGGATCGCGCACTCGATGTGATCGCACGGCTGTCAGCGAGCCCTCAATCCCCGAGCGCGCTGGCACGCGAGCTCGGGGTCCACCGCTCCACTGTTCTTCGGTTGCTTCAGACGCTGGAGCTGCGCGGATTCGCCCGCCGTGAGGCCTCAGGACAATGGGTCACCGGGTTCGAGCTCATCTCGATCGGGCAAAGGTCATTGGACGCAATCAGCGTGCGAGAAGTCGCCCGACCACATCTGCACCGCCTCAGCACGACCATCGGTCACACCCTCCACCTCGCGGAACGAGTAGAGACTGACGTCATCTACATCGACAAGTTCGACGGCGGTGGGCACGTGGAGATGCGCTCGCGTATCGGAGCCAAGGCGCAGCTGCATACAGCCGCCGTGGCCAAAGCCCTCATGGCCTTCGCCTCAGACGGCACACGCGCGCTCGCAACGAAGAAGATCGAGTACGAGCGCTACACACCCACGACGATCACCAGCGAGGAACAGCTGTTGAGGGAGTATGAGCTCATCAGACGCCGGGGCTGGGCGATCGACGACGGGGAGCACGAGGATTGGCTCAACTGCATCGCGGTGCCCGTGTTCGACAGGGACGGCGATGCCGTCGCCGGGATATCGATCACGTCTCTCCGCGCCATCGCTTCGGTCGATCACTTGCAGCAGCTGTTGCCTCGCGTCATGGCCACACGGGACTCCATCTCCCATGAACTCGGTTGGAGTGGAGCAGTCACCCGCTGACAAGCGCCTTGGCGAG
>JAESFV010000281.1_pt1 | contig 38978 bp, 35 predicted proteins | sample 9269471 | NCBI WGS metagenome assembly JAESFV01 (sample SAMN14502647, study PRJNA617108) | algae metagenome | isolation source: Symplocastrum torsivum CPER-KK1 and co-occurring heterotrophs from... | place: USA: Central Plains Experimental Range, Colorado | collected 2001-01-01
TGGTGGAGAAGTTGCAGTGCATGCCCGAGCCGTTCCAGTCGGTATCGCCGAGCGGCTTGCAGTGGAACTCGATGTCCACGCCGTACTTTTCGGTCAGACGGAGCAGCAGGTAGCGGGCCATCCACACTTCGTCAGCAGCGCGCTTGGAGCCCTTGCCGAAGATCTGGAATTCCCACTGGCCCTTGGCGACTTCCGCGTTGATGCCTTCATGGTTGATGCCGGCTTCGAGGCAGAGCTCGAGATGCTCCTCGACGATCTCACGGGCCACGTCACCGACATTCTTGTAGCCGACGCCGGTGTAATAGGGGCCCTGCGGCGCGGGATAGCCATGCTCGGGGAAGCCGAGCGGGCGGCCGTCCTTGTAGAAGAAGTACTCCTGCTCGAAGCCGAACCAGGCGCCTTCGTCGTCAAGAATGGTGGCGCGAGCATTGGTGACATGCGGGGTGACGCCGTCCGGCATCATCACTTCGCACATCACGAGCACGCCGTTCTTGCGGGCCGGATCGGGATACAGCGCGACGGGCTTCAGCACGCAGTCGGAGCTGCGGCCCTCGGCCTGCTCCGTGGACGAACCGTCGAAGCCCCACAGGGGGAGCTCTTCCAGCGAGGGGAAGTGGTCGAATTCCTTGATCTGGGTCTTGCCGCGCAGGCTCGGGGTCGGCTTGTAACCGTCGAGCCAGATGTACTCGAGTTTGTACTTCGTCATTGCGTGTCTCTCATCACTTAAGACCGGGTGCCGAACAGCCCTGGTCGTTGTGCCGGCCGTGCGACCGCCAACGGCTAGCCTCACACAAGCATATGCTGTGCCAAATGGTCGGCGCCGGGCTCGAAAGCGCCCCGTCGGCGGGAGGCGACGGCGGCGGAGACGTCCGGTCCACCGGCGGAGAACAGGTTGATTCGCGTTGATCCTGCGGCGTTTGCGCCCCCCCGGCACCTGCCGAGCGCCTGCTGCGCCGCAACAGCCGATGCAACCCTCGGGGGGCGAACGCCGTTACCCCCGCAGGACTTGCAGAAGCGTGCGGCGGTGCACATATTCTATGCTCATTGTGATTGCAAAATGTGCATCTTGCGCAAACGCCATGCAAAAGATGTTATAGGTAAACTAAGGGCTGGCGCAGGAACGCGCAGCCCAGAAAGGAGAAACGTGCCATGAACGCTCACACCCAGCGCGAGAGCGCGCAGATCGTCCCCTTCCCCGTCGGGGGTCGTGCCGGCCTTGCCGCGCGTCGTCCGGATCTGCTGTCTTCCGAGGCCCTCAAGGTATCGCCCCGCGTCATGATCGGGAGCTGGTACCATGAAGAGGCCATCAAGGAAGATGGCGGGCGCACCAACTGAGCCGCATCCGTGCCTGTCTTGCGGATGACCTCAGTGCCTCGTGCCCCCCAGCTACCCGCCACCGCCCAAGAGGGCCGCGACTGACCGTCCGGCCCTCTTGTTGTATCGGGACTAGTTCGACCAGCCGACGATCGGACTAGCCGAAGATCGACCAGCCCATGCGCTGGGTCAGCCTTTCCAGGGCGATACGGCCGAGATGCGAATTGCCGCTGGCGTCCAGCCCCGGCGACCACACGGCGATCGAGGCCTTGCCTGGCGCCACCGCCAGAATGCCACCCCCCACCCCGCTCTTGCCCGGCAAGCCGACGCGATAGGCGAATTCGCCCGAGCCGTCATAATGGCCGCAGGTCAGCATGATGGCGTTGATGCGCCGCGCCCGTTCCGGCGAGACCACCGACAGGCCGGTGGAGGGGTTGCGCCCATTATGGGCGAGAAAGCGCCCGGCCATGGCGAGCTGACGGCAGCTCATGGCGATGGCGCAATGATGAAAATACACCCCGAGCGTGAAGTCGACCGGGTTTTCCAGCACGTCGAACGACTTCATGTAGTTCGCCAGCGCCCGGTTGCGAAAGCCGGTGCGCTGCTCGGACGCCGCCACCGCCTCGTCGATGCCGATCGCCGGGTCCTCGGCGAGGAACTGCAGGAAGCGCAGGATCTCGCCCAACGTGTCGCGCGGCTGGTGGCCGGAGAGGATGACGTCGGTGACGGCAATGGCGCCGGCATTGATGAAGGGGTTGCGCGGAATCCCGTGCTCGTTCTCCAGCTGAACGATGGAATTGAACGGGCTGCCGGAAGGCTCACGCCCTACCCGGCGCCACAGCCGATCGCCGATCTTGCCCAGCGCCAGCGTCAGGGTGAAGACCTTGGAAATGCTCTGGATCGAGAACGCCATGTCGGCGTCGCCGCCCACCACCACGCGGCCCTCGCGGTCGACCACCGCGATGCCGAAGGCATTGGCGTCGGCCCGCGCCAGTTCGGGAATGTAGCTGGCCACCTCGCCCCGGTCGGGACGGGCGCGCATCTCTTCGGCAATCTCGCGGACGACGGTCTCAAGCTCGGGCACGGCGATCGGTCACCTTCTTGGCTGGGGCTCCATCGCCTGTAACGCAGCGATGCGGTGGAAGGCCAGCACCGTGCAAGGCGGGTGCCGCTCGCGGGCCGGCCCGCCGGCGCCACCCATGGCTCGCACCAATGGCGCGGCATTCGCGAAAGAACCGCCCTGCCGTCGGGTCTAGGGTAAGCCATCAGCCACGTCGCAGATCGCGCGCCGGCGCCAAGACGGGAGTAAAGCCGATGTCCTGCCGCCACCCCCGCGCCGCGCTGGCGCTCGCCAGTGCCCTCTGTCTCGGCGTGCCGCTCGCTCCGCCGCTCGCCTTGCCCGCCATGGCGCAGACGGCGCCGGCCGCCGCGCCCTTGCGCAATATCGTGCTGGTGCATGGCGCCTGGGTCGATGGCTCCGGCTGGAAAGCGGTCTACGACCATCTGGTGGCGAACGGCTTCCATGTCACGATGGTGCAGGAGCCGGAAACCTCCTTTGCCGACGATGTCGCCGCCACCAAGCGTGTGCTCGATCTGCAGGATGGCCCGACGCTGCTGGTCGGCCATTCCTATGGCGGCTCGATCATCACCGAAGCCGGCATGCATCCGAAGGTGGCGGGCCTTGTCTATGTCGCCGCCCACGCTCCCGATGTCGGCGAGGACGAGGCCGAGTTGGGCGCGACCATGCCGAGCGTACTGGCGAAGACCCCTGGCGCGGTCGAGAAGACGGCGGATGGCTACACCTATCTGAACCCGGCGCTGTTCCCCAGGCTGTTCGCCCCGGACCTGCCGCTGGCGCGGGCGACCTTCGAGGCCCGCGCCCAGGTACTCGCCGCCGCCAGCGTGTTCAGCACCCCGCTCACCGCCGCCGCCTGGCAGTCGAAGCCGAGCTGGGGCATCGTCGCGGGTGATGACCAGATCATCAACCCGGAACTGGAGCGCTTCTATTACGAGCGCGCCGGGGCACCGATCACCACCATCCCCGGCGCCAGCCATTCGGTCTACGAATCCCATCCCCGCGAGGTGGCCGCCGTCATCGAAAAAGCCGCGCGCATGCTGGGCGGCGGGCCGAACTGAGCCGGCGGCGGGCGGCAGGCCGCGCTCAGCCCATCTTCCGGCGCCCGATCGCCGGCTTCAGCAGCACCAGCGCCCCGCCAAGGGCGATCCAGAAGGCGACGATGTAGGGCCACAGATTGTCCGGGAAGGCCGGCACCGGATAGATCGAGTTATAGAGCGGCCACAGCATCGCCAGCGTGCCGAGAGCGCCCAGCACCAGCCACAGCCGGCTGCCGGCCCGCACCGCGTGCACGGCGGCGGCGGCGGTCACGCCGAGATAGGCGACGATCAGCGCCAGCACGCCGATGGTGCCGACATTGTCGTAATAGCTCGCCGGCCCGATGAAGGGCGCCCAGGCCAGCAGCCCCACTAGCATGGACAGGCTCACCACGCCCACCGCGACGACGGGCGTGCCATAGCGCGGATGCACCCGCGCCAGCGTGTCGGACAGCCCGCCACGGCCGAGCACGAACAGCATGCGCGCGCCGGCCGAGAGCGTGCCCAGCACGCAGGAGACGGCGGAAACGGATGCTGCGAGATCAAGCGCGGTGGCGATGTGGATGTTGCCGTATTTCAGCGCCAGCGTGTTCAGCGGCGCATCGCTGGCCGCCAGCGCCTTCATGTTGTCGAGCCCGAAGCCGATGACCTGGATGTAGGAGGCGAAGACGAAGAACAGGCCGGCCACCACCACCGAGCCGACCAGCGCGATGGGAATGGTGCGGCCGGGCTGCCCGGCCTCCTCGGCCAGCGTGGCCGCCGCCTCGAAGCCGGCGAAGGACAGCACCGCGAACACCACGGCATAGCCGATGCCCCACCAGCCGATGGTCGGATCGGGGTGGAACGGCGCCAGGCTCAGCCCGCCCTGGGCCTCGACCGCGACCAGGATGCGGATGCCGAGATAGATGATGACGGCGATGGAGGAGAGTTCCAGCACCAGCATGACCCGCGTGGCCAGGCGCACGTCCCGCCAGGCGAGCAGCGTGCCGCCGACAAGGGCGGCAACCGCGACAGGCAGCCACCAGGCGCCCAGATGCACGCCATGGTCATCGAGTGCCGCGCTCAGGAAATCCCCCACAAGCGCCGCGCTGCCCGAACCGCCGGCGACGTAGAGCAGCACCATGCACCAGCCGGCGATGAAGCCGGCGCGGGGGCCGAAGGTCTGGCCGATATAGGCATAGCCCGAGCCGGCGCTGGTGACGCGGCTGGCGAAGAAGACGAAGGACAGGCCGACGAGGCCCACCACCAAGGTGCCCACCGCAAAGCCCAGCGGCGCGGCGACGCCGGCCGCGCCGACGGCGAGGGTGACGTTGAGCGCCATGCCCATGGTCGGGGCGATGACCGACAGGGAAAGCCCGACGGCCTCCACCGGCCCCAGAGTGCCCTTCAGAACTTCGCCACCCGACTTCGCCATGCCGTCCCCCTTGCGCGGGTACAGTCATCCGGCAAGGGGAAGGGCGAGACAATGGCGAAATTTGCTTCTAACGGCGGCGCCGTTGCCGCCTATTTCACAGGCTCGTAGCCAGCGTCGCGGCCTTCCGGCTTCTGCTCGCGCTCGCCGGCCTTGTCATCCTGCTGCGGGTTGGCGCTGCGGGCGTGGCCGGCCTCCTCGGGCGCGCGGTCCTTCTTCTCGACGCGGCGATCCCCCGGCTTGGCGGGGTTCTTGTCGTGCTGGTCGGCGATGATCATGGAAGTCTCCTTTGTGCGTGCGGTTCAGTCGCGGGGGCGAATGTCGCCTTTGGGCGGAGGAACATCGTGCGGGTCGTCCGCCCGGGCCCCGTCTTCCGCACGCGGGCGGCGCAGGCCCAGTTCCACCAGAAGCTGCGTGAACCAATTGCCCATGGCGCCGCTCACGAACGCTTGCGGCTGCCGGCCGCGCCGCTCATGGCGCCGATCCGGTCGTCCGTCGGCGAGGTGCGCCCGCGCCGGCTCTTCGGTATTTCCAGCGTGCGGTGGATGGTCTCGATCTCGGTGACCGGCTCGTTGTCCTGCCGCGCATCGGTCCGCACCTGCGGCTCGATCAGCGGGTCCTGAGGAGGGCGCTCGGCGGCCTCGATGCCTCCGTCCTCCGACGGCGCACGAAAGCCGGGCCCGGCAGCCGGGCTTCCCGCCGCCTCGGGCGGGGTCTCTGCCGCATCAACCGGCCGGAAGGCACCGGAGCCGGCGCCCGAAGCGTTGCCTTCCTGAATCAGCATGTCGCTGGCGCGGCGCCAGTGCTCGTCGGACCGCCCCTCCGGGCGGCCCTCGGCCTCCCACAATTCGTGGGCGCGCTGGCGGATGGCTTCCTCATTCATGCTCATGGACGTTCTCCCTGTTCCACCGGATCAACGCCCGGCTGCGACGCCTGTTCCGGCAGGCCGAGCGCGGGCGGCGGCGAAAGGGGCGGTCGCAGCTGGATGTCGGCGATAACAGGCAGGTGATCGGAGGCGTGCCGCGCGGCGGCGTCGGTGAAGCTGCGCGCCAGCATGCCGCGCCGGCTGCAATAGAGCCGGTCGAGCCGCAGCAGTGGCCAGCAGGCGGGAAAGCTGCGCACATCGGTGCTTTCGGGCAGCGCTCGCGCCAGTGTCCGCCGCACCGGGCGGAAGGAGAACCAGTCGTTGAAATCGCCCATCATCACGGCCGGCGCGCCGCTGCCGGCGCGCGCCATCCGGGCGAGCATGGCGGTCTGCCGCCGCCGCTCCAGCAACGCCAGCCCCAGATGCACCGCCACCACCCGCAGCGGGCCCTGCGGGGTGTCGACATGGGTGTCGATCGCCATGCGCGGCTCGCGGCGGCGCACGGAGAGATCGTGCAGCACGGTATCGCGCGTCGGCCAGCGCGAATACAGCACATGGCCGTAATGGCCGTCCGGCACGGCGATGGTCCGCGCCTCGGCGAGATGGCCGATGCCCAGCCCTTTGAGCGGCGCCAAGCATGCCACACCGCGTCCGCGCGTATCCACCTCCTGCAAAGCGAGCATGTCTGGCTGGTGGCGGGCGATGAGGGCGGCGATACGGTCGAGGTCAAAGCGCCGGTCGGGCCCGACGCCGCCATGGATGTTCCAGGTCATCAGCCGCAGGAACGGCGGCGGCGCAGCGTTCACGCCGACCTCCGCAAGCGGGCGACGAGGAATTGCAGGCCGAGCGAACAGGCGATCCACAGCCCGACAAAGCCGATGAGCAGCAGCACCCGGCCCAGCGTCGGATTGGAAATCACCTCGACGATCTGGTGGCCAAGCGCGCTCAGCACCACCAGCCCCGGCAACAGCCCGAGGGCGGTGCCGAGCACGAAATCCACCAGCCGCAGCCCGGCCGCGCCGGCCACCAGATTGATGAAGGTGAACGGCGCCGCCGGCACCATCCGCATGGTTGCCACCGTGATGATGCCCTGATTGGCGAGCCCGCGGCGAATGCGGTTGATCCGCGGGCCGATGAAGCGGCGCACCACCCCAGCGCCGAGATGGCGGCCGATGAAGAACGTCACCACCGCGCTCGCCAGCGCCCCCAGCCCGGCCAGCAGCGCCCCGGTCCAGCCGCCATAGACCGCCACCGTGGCGATGATCAGCACCGAAACCGGAAACACCACCAACCCGCCCAGCACATAGATGCCGACCACGGCGGCGGCGCCCCAGGGCCGTTCGGCCATGCTGTCGAGGGCAGAGATGATCCGGTCCGGCTCGGAGAAGGGCGAGTTGGCCCAGGCGATCACCAGCGCCGCCAGCACGGCGAGACCCACCAGCGCGGCAGCGATCGGCCATTTGCGCCGTGTGCCATTGCCCGACGAGGCGCGCTCGTCATAGAGCGGCTCCTGCGGATCGGCGAGGGCACCGATCTGCGGCAGCGAGAGATCGGTGGCGACGGGGGGCAGATTGACAAGGCGCCGGCCCTCCCGGCTTTCGCCTGCGGCGGCGATGAGCCCGCGCTCGGCGACGAGGGCCGCGACCTCCTCGGGGGCGTGGCCGACATGCTCGCCGAGCAGCCGGTGCCGAATGGCCGCGACGCCCGCGCGCTCCTGCTCGCTGCGGGCCTCGATGACGAGGTCGCACTCGCTGTCGAAACCCATGGAGCGATTGCAGATATTGGCCGAGCCGACGCGCATCATCTGGTCGTCGACGATGAGGATCTTGGCGTGGATGAAGACCTCGACCGTGGCGTCCGCGACGGTGACCTGCGGGAAGACGAGGCGCACGCGGTCCGCCAGCCCTTCCTGCTCAAGCCGCGCCCGCAGACGCTCGCGCGGCACGCCCATCACCTGCTGCTCGATCCAGGAACGGTAGATGTTCGGCGTCACCATCAGCGCTTCGAGTGCGGGCCGCTCCTTCATCCGGGCCACCAGCCGCTCGGTGAAACGTTCGCAGGTGATGAACTGGTTCTCGACATAGATCATGCGCTCGGCGCTCTCGATCATGTCGAACAGCAGGGTCTCGACCTCGCGCGCAGCGGGCGCGCCATCATAGGCTGGCAAGGTGCGGGCGATGCCGATCTCGACGTCGGTGAAATCGGTCGGCAGCGCCTCAGGCCAGCGGTTACCCCGCACCCGCGCCGGCGCCAGACGCTCGGACGCGGCGCGCTTCCAGCGGTCGCGGAACAGCGCGCCGAGCGCGTCGGCGGCCTCGCCATCGACCGCCATCTGCACGTCGTGGAACGGCTCATAGAGGGCGCCCTGCGGGTCGCGGCGCAGCGGGTCACCGGGCGTGTGATCAGGGGTGTCCCAGCGATGGCCGGTGAGGTCCAGCCCGCCGGAAAAGGCCAGCGAATCGTCGATCACCACCACCTTCTGGTGGTGAGAGGCGCCGATCGGCAGCGCGTCGTCGAGGCATAGCTCAATCTGCTTCGGCGTTGCCCAGAGAAAGGAGAAGATCGGCGTCAGCTCGCGCTCAAGCGCGAACATCACCGAATAGTCCCAGAGCAGCAGCCGGATGCGCAGGCGCGGATTGCGCGCCACCAGCGCCGAGAGAAATGCCGCCAGCGTCTCGGGCAGCCCGTCCTCGGCGGTGCCGCTCTCGCCCACCAGCTTCATCCGGCTGTCGAGGTCCCAGCCGGCGATGTGGATGGTCTCGCGCGCCTCCAGCATCGCCGCCCGCAGCGCGCCGAAATAGGCCGCGCCGTCCACCAGCACCCGCGCCCGCGCGGCGCCGGCCACCCGCCACACATTGCGTCCGGGACTCAGCACCGGGCCATCCTCCTGCCGCTCGGGCGGGTTGGGACCTTCCGGGGCAGGCCGGACGGCCATGGCGCTTTCGATCAGATCTTGGCTAACGGACATCGCTTCGCATGGCTGGAGGAATCGACGCTGGAGACAACAAGCCTGCGCTAACGGCGCATCCGCCGAAGCGGTTCCCACGAGGGAGGTATGCGAAGGGCGGATAGCGGGGTCGCCAGCGGGGCTCAGCTCATCAGCGCCGCGACCAGCGCCCCGGCGCCGATCACCACCACCAGCAGCCCGACCACGGCGGTGGTGAAGGACACGCCGGGCACGGTGGTGCCCTTGTCGTCATAGGGCCGGCCGCGCTCGTCCGTGCCGCCACCGGCGCTCGACCGGCCAACCTGACCGGCCGCCGTGGCGCGGCGTTCCACCCCGGCGGGGTGGCCGGCGGCTTCATCGTCCGTTCCCAGGGGAGCGGCGGCGGGATCGGAGAACGGCACCTTGTCGCCGGTACGGCCGGCGTCGATATCGCCGCGCAAGCGTTCAGTTTCGGACATAGGTCCCCTCCTCGCATCGGGGCGAGGTCGCCCCGAGCTCGCTATCAACTCCCGAACGCCGGGATCGGTTCAGCCGGCGGGGAACCTGTTGCCCGGCCGGAGATTGTTACCGGAGCAAGATTCGACAGGGGGACGACAGATGGCGCCGCGCGGGCTGTGGAAAGGCTATCTCAAGCTCTCGCTGGTCACATGCCCGGTGGTTCTGGCACCCGCCACCAGCGCGTCGGAGAAGATCCGCTTCCACACCCTCAACCGGGCCACCGGCAACCGGGTCGAGGGCATCTATGTCGATGCCCAGACCGAGGAGACGGTCGACGCCGACGACCAGGCGCGCGGCTATGAGCGCGAGCCGGACACCTATGTGATCCTTGACGACGAGGATCTGGCGTCGGTGGCGCTGGAGAGCAACCGCACCATCGACATTGAGAACTTCGTGCCGGCCGATACGGTGGAATGGATCTGGTACGACACCCCGCACTTCCTGATGCCGGACGATCCAGTGGGCGAGGAAGCCTTCGCCGTCATCCGCGAGGCCATGGTGGCGACCGGCAAGGTCGGGCTGTCCCGCGTGGTGCTGCACCGGCGCGAACGCCCCGTGATGCTGGAGCCGCGCGGGCGGGGCATCATTTTGTGGACGCTGCATTATTCCGATGAGCTTCGCCGGCCTGAGGGCTATTTCGAGGACATTGACGCCCCCGCTGATGCTGATCTGGTAACACTGGTCGGCAAGCTGATCGACAAGCGAACCGGCGCATGGGATGCGGCGCTGGTGCGCGATCCCTTGCAGGCCAATCTCAAGCAGCTCATCGCCGCCAAGAAGAAAAAGCGGCCCGCCAGGCGCCGCGCCGCCCGCGCCAGCGAGGAGGACGAGGCGCCGACTAATGTCGTCAACATCATGGACGCGCTGAAGAAGAGCCTTGCCGCCGAACGCAAGCCCGGCGGCCGCAGCCGTTAGAGCACGCGCCGATCAATGGTCGGCGAGGTCGGAGGGGCCGGCATCCCGCCGGGGCGGCGGCTCGGCGTCCGCCTCCAGCACCTTCTCCATCGGCACCATCGCCGCCAGCAGCACGAACGTCGTCACCAGGGCCAGGAAAACGAGGTGCCAGGAGGCGATGGCGCAGGCGACGCCGAGCGCCGCCGTGACCCACACCGTCGCCGCCGTGGTCAGGCCGTGCACTTCCAGCCGGTCGCCATCGCGCAGCACCACGCCGGCGCCGAGAAAGCCGATGCCGGTCATCACGCCCTGCACGATGCCCTGCACCACGCGGCTGGTGGCATCGGGGTGGCCCTCGATACCCCCGACATTCATCGCCGACAGCGAGATCAGCGCCGCCCCCAGCCCGACCAGCCCGAGCGTGCGCATGCCGGTCGGCTTGCCCTTGAGGTCACGGTTGATGCCGATGATCATGCCGCAACCGGCCGCCGCGAGCATCCGGAGCAGGTCTTCCATCTCGTCGGGGGTGAGCCACCAGTCCTGCGGAAGCCAGTCCATCATCCCTCCTTGGCGCCACGCGGGCGGCGGCCCGCCAGCTTGGGCAGCGGCACGGCGGCGGCGCGGAAACCGTCCCAGGGATCGGCGGCGAGATGTGCGAGCCGGGCGGGCGCATCGGTCAGGGTGAACTGCGCCGCACCGGCCAGCTGGTCCAGCTCGTCCCACGCCACCGGCATGGAAACGCCCGCCCCGGCACGGGCGCGCGGGCAATAGGCCGCCACCGCCGTGGCGCCGCGCCCGTTGCGGAGATAATCGACGAAGATGCGCCCCTTGCGCCGCGCCTTGGTGGCCACGGCGATGAAGCGGTCCGGGTCGTCGGCCGCCAGCGAATCCGCCAGCGCCTTGGTGAAGGCCTTGGCCGCCTCCCAGCGCGCCTGCGGCTTCAGCGGTGCCACCACATGCAGCCCCTTGCCGCCAGAGGTCTTGACGAAGGCCGCCAGCCCCTGCGCCTCCAGCCGGGCGCGGATGTCGCGCGCGCCGGCCACCACCCCGTCCCAGCCGACGCCGTCGCCGGGGTCGAGGTCGAAGATCAGCATGTCCGGGCGCTCGATGTCGGCCAGCGGCGCGCCCCAGGGGTGAATTTCCAGCGCGCCCGATTGCACCAGCGCGATCAGCCCATCGAGGTCCTCGATAAAGAGCAGTTCCTCGCCATCCGTGTCCTTCGCGACCTTGATCGCCTTGTTCATCCCGCGCCAGGAGTGCTTCTGGAAGAAGCACTGGCTGGCGATACCGTCCGGGCAGCGCAGCAGCGCCAGCGGCCGGGCGACGACAAAGGGCAGGATGTGGCGCCAGACCTCGGCGTAGTAGTCGGCGAGACCCTGCTTGGTGATGCCTTCCTCCGGCCAGTAGACGCGGTCGGGATGGGTCAGCTTGACCTTCGAGCGGACCGCGCTGCCTTCGGGAGCCATGTCCTTCCCCTCCATCGGCGTCTCGCGCACGATCTCGCGCGCCGGCTTGTCCTCGCGCAGACCGCGAAAGGCAGCGTGGCGCAGATGCTGGTCGCCGGTCCAGCCGCGAAACTCCACTTCCGCCACCAGCTCGGGCGCGACGAAGGTGACGCCGCGCCGTTCCTGCGCCGTCAGCGTGCCGGCAAAGGGGCTGCGGGTGCGGACGAGACCGGAAAGCCGGGCATAAAGATCGCGCGCCACGTTCTGCGAGAAGCCGGTGCCGACCCGGCCGACGGCCACCAGCTTGCCCGCCTCGTGCACGCCGAGCACGAGCGAGCCTATCGCCTTCTTCTGCGCGGTGGAGGGCGTGAAACCGCCGATGACGAATTCCTGCCGGAAGGCGCATTTCGACTTCACCCAGTCTTTGCCGCGCCCGGGGCGATAGGGTGCGTCCGCGCGTTTCGACACCAGCCCTTCAAGGCTAAGGCGGCAGGCATGACGCAGCATGTCGCCGCCATCCTCAGCGAGATGTTCGCTGTAGCGCAGCCCGTCCTGCGCCTCGCGCAAAAGCAGTTCCAAGGCCCGCTTGCGCTCGGTGAGCGGCAGGTGGCGCAGGTCCCGCCCGTCTAGATGGAGCAGGTCGAAGGCGTAGTAGACGAAGCGGTCGTGCCGCCCTTCGCTGAGATCTTGTTGCAGCAGGCTGAAATTCGACACGCCGGCGCCGGACTCCACCACCAGTTCGCCATCGATCAGCGCGTCCCGCGCCGGCAGCGCCTCCAGCGCCGCCACCAGCGCCGGCCCGAAGCGGGGGGTCCAGTCGAGACCGGAGCGGGTGAGCAGCTTAACCCGGCGCTTGCCTTTGGCGGTGGCGTCGATCCGCGCCTGCAGCCGGTAGCCATCATACTTGATCTCGTGAATCCACGCCTTCCCGCTCGGCGCCTTGGCCACCAGCGTCGCCAGCTGCGGCTCGATGAAGGCCGGCGGCGCCGCGCTTCCGGCGGAGGATGAGACCTTGGTCTGGGACGTGGCTTTCGCTTTTGCTGCGGTGCGGGCACGCGCGGGCTTCGCGGCGGCCGGCTGTTCGCCTTTGGCGATGGCGTCGAGCGTGCGGCCGGTCTTCACCGAATCCGGGCTCTCGTCGAGAATGTCCGGCGCCCCTTCCGGCCGGGCGGCATCGTCCTCGGCCTTGATCAGCAGCCAGTTGTCGGCCTTCTCGCCTTTGCGCGGCGCCATCCGCACCAGATGCCAGCGCCCGGTGAGCTTTTCGCCGTGCAGCTCGAATTCGAGATGGCCCTTCTTGAATCCCTTCGCCGCATCGCCCACCGGCGCCCAGCTCCCGGTGTCCCACAGCAGGACGGTGCCGCCGCCATATTCGCCCTTGGGAATGGTGCCCTCGAAGCTGCCATAGTCGAGCGGATGGTCCTCGACATGCACCGCGAGCCGCTTCTCGCCCGCCACCAGGCTCGGGCCCTTGGTGACGGCCCAGCTCTTCAGCACGCCATCCATTTCAAGCCGCAGGTCATAGTGCAGCCGCCGCGCCGCGTGCTTCTGGATCAGATAGGCATGGCCCTCGGCGGTGCCCTCGGCTCCCTGCGGCTCCTGTGTGCGGGTGAAGTCGCGCTTGCGACGGTAGACATCGAGCGCCATAGCTATCAGCCCGCCTTGCGCGTGGGCGCGCGCGAGGGCTTGCGCGCCGCCGGCTTCCTGGCGGCAGCCTTCTTGCCCGAAGCCTTCGTGGCGGGCGCCTGCGCGGCCGACGCCTTCTTGTCGCCTCCCCCGCCCGCCAGACCGGCGCTCTCGCGCAGCGCGTCCATCAGGCTCACCACCTTGGCCGCGCTCTTCTTCGGCGGGGCGATCTTGCGGCCTTCCATCTTCGCCCGCACCAGTTCGGCGAGGGCGTCGTCATAGCGGTCATCGAAGGTTTCGGGCTGAAAGCGCCCGGCCTTGGTCTCGATGATGTGGCGGGCGAGATCGAGCATTTCCGGCTCCATCTTCACCTCGGCGATGTCCTCGAACGCCTCCTGCGCCGAGCGCACCTCATAGTCATGGTTCAGCGTGGTGGCGATGAGGCCGTCATCATAGGCGCGGATCAGCAGGCTGCGCGGCCGGCGGAACAGGACGGCGCTCGCCACCGCCGCCACCTTCTGCCGGCGCAACCCTTCGCGGATGACGGCGAAGCTCGCCTGCGAGGCCTCGTCCGCCGGGCGCAGATAATAGGGGCGATCGAAATAGAGGTCATCGACCTCGGCGCAGGGCAGAAAGCTCTCGATTGTCAGCGCTTTGTCGCCCTTGGGCGTCACCTCGGCGATCTCTTCCGGCTCCAGCACGATGAAGTCGCCGGAATCGACCTCATAGCCTTTCACCTGCTCGTCGCGCTCGACCACCTTGCCGGTTTCCGCATCGACGAAGCGTCGTTGCAGGCGGTTGCCGGTCTTGCGATTGACCATGTGCAGGCTGACACGATCGCTGGCGCTGACGGCGGTGTAGAGGCCGACGGCACAGACAAGCTCGCCCAGCCGGAGAAAGCCCTTCCATGTCGCGCGCGCCGCCATGCCTGCCTCTTTGCCTGCTCCCGCGGGGTGCCGGAATGCCTCGCCGTTAACGCGCCGGCCGGTGGCGCGTTCCACGACCGACGGTGGCCCGCAGCAGAACGGGCGCCGCAGCGCCCGCCTGTCGTCGTGTGGGTAAAACGCTCACGCCACCTTGCGGCGTTCGTGCCGGCCCTCGCCGATCTCCTCGACGATCTTGCCGACAAAGGCCTTGAGGTCGGCCGGCGAACGGCTGGTGATGATGCCCTTGTCCACCGCCACCTCGCGGTCGACCCAGTTGCCGCCGGCGTTCTTCACGTCGGTGCGGATCGAGGCATAGGAGGTCACGGTGCGCCCGCGCACGGCGTCAGCTTCCACCAGCAGCCACGGCCCGTGGCAGATGGCGGCCACCACCTTGCCGCTGTCGAGGAAGGCGCGGACGATCGCCATCGCCTCCTTGTTGACGCGCAGAATATCCGGGTTGATCTGGCCGCCGGGAATGACCAGCGCGTCATAGTCTTCCGGCTTCACCGCGCCGAGCGTGGTGTCGGCATCGACGCTCTCGCCCCAGTCCTCGCCCTTCCAGCCGCGAATGGCCTTGCCGTCCGGGCTCGCCACATCGACGCGGGCGCCGGCGGCGCGCAGCTCGTCGCGCGGCACCATCAGCTCGGACTGCTCGAAGCCGTTGGCGGAAATGATGAGAATGCGTGAATCGGCGATCTTCGCCATGGGTTGTCTCCTTGAATGTCGTCGAGCCCCATGCCCCTTGTGAAGCGAACGTCCGCGCCCGGCCGATGTTCCCTGAAAGGAACCTGGCCGGGCGCCGATACGGTCCCTTCGGCTCACATTGCCTGTTCAGGCGCGGCGCCTGCAGCGGGGGCCGGCGTTTCGGAGGCGACCGGCGACACCCGCCACACCGTACTGCCGACATCGTCGGCGACCAGCAGGCCACCGCGTGTATCGACGAGAACGCCGACGGGACGGCCCTGCGCATTGCCTTCGCCATCGAGGAAGCCGGTCAGGATCTCCTGCGGCGCGCCGGAAGCCTGGCCCTCGGCGAAGGGCACGAAGATCACCCGGTAGCCGGCCGGCTCGCTGCGGTTCCACGAACCGTGCTGGCCGATGAAGGCGCCCGAGGAATAGCGATCCGCCAGTGCCGGGCCATTGGCGAAGGTGAAGCCGAGCGAGGCTGTGTGCGCGCCCAGCGCGTAATCCGGCTTGATCGCCTTGGCGACGAGGTCGGGCCGCGCCGGCTCGATGCGCTCATCGACATGCTGGCCGAAATAGGAATAGGGCCAGCCATAAAAGCCGCCCTCCTTTACCGAGGTCATGTAGTCGGGCACAAGATCGTCGCCGATCTCATCGCGCTCGTTCACCGCCACCCACAATTCGCCATTGGCCGGGTTCCAGTCGATGCCGACGGGGTTGCGCAGGCCGGAGGCGAAGACGCGCGAGGCGCCGGTGGCGACATCCACCTCCAGCACGGCGGCGCGGTTCTCCTCCTCTGCCATGCCGTTCTCGCCGACATTGGAATTGGAGCCGACGCCGACATAGAGCTTGGAGCCATCCGGGCTCGCCAGCAGGCTCTTGGTCCAGTGATGGTTGCGCCCGGCCGGCAGGTCGGTGAGTTTCTCGGCCGGCGCGGTGATCGCCGTCGCGCCCTCCTGATAGGGGAAGCTGACGATGGCGTCGGCATTGGCGACATAGAACCGCTCGCCAACCAGCGCCATGCCGAAGGGCGAGGTCAGGTTTTCAAGAAACACCGTCTTCACCTCGGCCGTGCCATCGCCATCGGCGTCGCGCAGCAGCGAGATGCGGTCGGCGCTCGGTGTCTGCGAGCCGGCCTTCTTCATGAACAGGCCCTGCACCCAGCCGCGCAAGCCGCCTGACTTGTCCTCGGGCTTCGGCGGCGCGTCCGATTCCGCCACCAGCACATCGCCATTGGGCAATTCGTAGAGCCAGCGCGGATGGGCGAGGCCGGAGGCGAAGGCTGTCACCTGCATGCCCGCGGTCGGGGTCGGCTGCGCGCCATTCTGCCAGCCGATGGCCTCCGCCACCTTGATGGTCGGAAGTGTGGAGCTGTGCGGCTCGGGCAGCTGCGGATCGGGCCCGTAGCCGGCGCTTTCCGGCAGGGTCGGGGGCGCCCGGTCGCACGCGGCAACGCCGACAGCGAGAACCAGCAGGCAGGGCACCGCCAGTGCGCGGCGTGCGAGGGCGTGGCGGGGAGATCGTGCGGACATCAGTATTCCTCTCGAAGACGGCGCGTCCGTCGCGTTCGGCAGGTCGCGGCGGGCCATGAACGGCGTGATCGGAGGGGCAACGCCGGGGCGGCGCGATGGTTCGGCCTGCGCGCCACCATGGACTGCGCCGTCATGCCAGCTCCGGTGCCTCGTAAAGGGCTGACCGGGGCGTTGTCTGCCAAGCCCTTCGCCCCGCCGTCGGTTCCGCCGACCACCCCGGAACCAACGCCCGCGCCCTTCGTTGGCCCTGCAACCATCTTCATCGATCACAGCGACAGGAGCCGCTCATGCTCGACCATCCGCGCCCGCCTTTTCAGGAGCAGCAGCAACCGATTCCCGGGCGGACGGAGGCGATGTCGCCACGTCCCGACCATGGCGAAGAGAGCTACAAGGGATCGGGCCGGCTGCAGGGGCTGAAGGCGCTGATCACCGGCGGCGACAGCGGTATCGGCCGCGCCGTGGCGCTGGCCTATGCCCGCGAGGGCGCGGACGTGCTGATTTCCTATCTCGACGAGCATGACGACGCCGAGGCCACCGCCGCCCTGGTACGCGAGGCGGGCCGGCAGGCGGTGCTGGTGCCCGGCGACATCCAGCACGCCGCCCATTGCCGCGCGCTGGTGGAGAAGGCGGTGGAATCCTTCGGGCGCATCGACCTTCTGGTCAACAACGCCGCTCACCAGAAGACCTTCGACGACATCGGCGACATTCCCGACGAGGAATGGGAGCTGACCTTCAGGGTGAACATCCACGCCATGTTCTACCTGACCAAGGCGGCCGTGCCGCACATGAAGCCCGGCAGCGCCATCATCAACACCGCCTCGATCAATTCCGACAAGCCGAACCCCAGCCTGCTCGCCTATGCGACCACCAAGGGGGCGATCCAGAACTTCACCGCCGGGCTGGCGCAGCTTCTCGCCGAAAAGGGCATCCGCGCCAATGCGGTGGCGCCGGGGCCGATCTGGACCCCGCTCATCCCCGCCACCATGCCGGCGGAGAAGGTGGCCCATTTCGGCGAGCAGGTGCCGATGAAGCGGCCGGGCCAGCCCGCCGAACTCGCCACCGCCTATGTGATGCTGGCCGACCCGCTGTCGAGCTACGTCTCGCGAGCTACGTCTCGGGCGCCACCATCGCCGTCACCGGCGGCGGACCGATGATCTGAGATCGGCCGCCGAAGAGGAGACAATCATGCAGAACCAAGCATCCAGCCGTTCGGCCCATTACCGCCTGCGCGGCAGCGCGGGGCAGTGGCGGGTCGAGAGCGAGGGCGAGGCCGGCATGGCCTATGCCAGCAAGGAAGCCGCCTTCGAGGCCGCCGTCGCCGCCGCCTCCAACGCCATCCGCGACGGCTACGACGTCACCATTACCGTACCCGGCGCCGGAGAAACGATGCTCGGTGTCGAGGATACGGGGCACCGCGCATAGAGAGCGGCCCCATCGCGAGCACGGCCGGGCGCCGCCGCGAGGACGGTCACCGGCCGATACTGCCACCTGGCGGCTCCGCGCGAGTGGCGCGCAGCCAAGCAAAGGAAGGAGAACACGATGGAGATGCTCTATGGGCTCGGCGTCCTGCTGCTTGTCGCGGCTCTCGCCTACGCCATGCACCAGTCGAAGAAGCGCCGCCAGGCGAAGGACATCGAGCTTCCGGAAGAGAAGGTCGACCGCAAGAGCCCGCTTTAGGTCCTGCGTCGCCCTACGGTCCTATGCCCCGGTGCTCTCCAGCGCGGCGACGCGCGTGACCGGTTCGACCTTTCGGCTTGCCAGCGCCAGAAGCAAATCGACGGCGTGGAAGTCGCCCAAGGCTGCGGCCTTCTCGCGCGGGTTAAGCACGCCTAGCGCCGCTTCAAGGCTCGGCGCATCCTCGATTTTTGCCACAGCGATCAGCCGATCCGGCGCGTAATCGCCGGGCCGGCGTTCGCCATCGACAAGCTGGGCGCGATGGAAGGCGGCGAGGTCCGGCGCGGCGGCGAGGTGGGCGACCGCCTCGGAGGGGGCCGGCGCCGGGTTCGCCTTCCGCAGCTGCCGCGCCCGCAGCAGGACCTCGGGCGGCTCCTGTTCCTCGGGGGTGCGGAACAGCGCCGGCAGGGAGGCGCGCGCGGCACCCGTCCACATCACAAGCGGGATCGCCAGCGCGAGGCCGAGCACCACCGGCGTCATCCAGAGGAAGAGCGGCAGGGAGATGCTGAGCGCGGCGCCCCCCAACAGCCATCCCGCCACCGTATGGGGCAGGAAGAAGCGCAGGATCGAGGCGGCATCGATGCGGTCGTCGTCGCGCCGCTGCGGCTGCCAGCCGCCATCGCGCCCGGCCAAGATGCCAACCACCGCCGCTGACTGGGTGAACATCGTCACCGGGGCGAGCAGGCCGGAAATCAGCGTCTCTGCCAGCATGCCGCAAAACGCCCGTAGGCCGCCGCCGAAGCGCTGGCGGCCGGCGCGGGACGCCAGCAGCGCCGTGAGGGCGAATAGCTTGGGCAGCAGCAGCACCGCCATGGTGCCGACGAAGACCCACACGGCGCGCACCGGGTCCTGCGCGGGCCAGCTGGGAAACAGCGCGAAGCCGGAAGGGAAATAATCCGGCGGCACGAACCGGGCCTGGAGCGCGGTGGCGAGCCCGGCCAGCAGCATCACCAGCCAGAGCGGCGCGGTCAGGTAGGAGCCGATGCCGGTGAGAAGATGCAGCCGGCTGACCGGGTGCAGACCACGCGCCGGCAGGACGGCCATATGCTGCAGATTGCCCTGGCACCAGCGCCGGTCCCGCACCGCGAGGTCCGCCAGTGTCGGCGGGCCTTCCTCATAGGAGCCCTCCAGCCACGGAACCATGTGCATGCCCCAGCCACGCCGGCGCATCAGCGCCGCCTCGATGAAATCATGGCTGAGGATATGGCCGCCAAACGGCTTGGGCCCCTTCAGCTCCGGCAGTCCCGCGCCCTCGGCGAAGGCGCGGGTGCGGATCATGGCGTTGTGGCCCCAGTAATTGCTCTCCGGCCCGCTCCAGCTGGCGAGCCCATGGGCGATGAGCGGGCCGTAGAGCCGGCCGGCGAATTGCTGCAGCCGGGCGAACAGGGTGCGGCCGCCGACGATGACCGGCAGGGTCTGGATCAGCCCGGCGGTCGGATTGGCTTCCATGGCGGCGGCGAGACGCACGATGCAGTCGCCGGTCATCACGCTGTCGGCGTCGAGAATGAGGAAGCTCTCATAGGCCCCGCCGAAGCGCGTCACCCATTCGGCGATGTTGCCGGCCTTGCGGCCGGTGTTGCGTGGCCGCCGCCGGTAGAACAGCTGGCCCTGGTCGCCGCGCCGGGCCCGCAGATCGAGAAACCCGGCCTCCTCGGCGATCCACACGTCGGGATCGGTGGTGTCGCTGAGGATGAACACGTCGAAATGGGCCGCGGCGCCGGTGGCGTCGAGCGACTCGCAGGTCGCCTCCAGCCCGGCCAGCACCCGCGCCGGCTCTTCATTGTAGACCGGCAGCAGGATGGCGGTGCGTGCGGTCAGGCTCGGCAGGGCCCCGTCCGGCGCGATGCCGAGCTGCGCCTGCGTCTGGCGCAGGAGGCTTGGCAGGCCGACCAGCGCATTGGTGAAGGCAAAGCTGATCCAAGCGAATAGGACGACGAAGAGGCACAGCACCAGATATTCAAGCAGCGTGACCCCGCCGACATCCAGCACGAGGTACATTTCATGCGCGGCCAGCACCGTGAGCGCGCCCGCGCCGCCGAGCACGAAGGCGCGGCGGAGGGCGAGGCTTGCCGGGCGGGGGCCCGGCGCTGCGGCCTTCGTCACCTTGCCGAGCGACTGGACCGGCATCGCCAGCGGGAATTCCGGCGGCAGCGCCGGGCCAATCTCGGCCCCGGCGAGGGGCGTGCGATCCATGTCCTCGGACCACCTCATGGCGTCCACCGATAGACCCAGCTTTCGGCCATGCGCTCCTCACCGCGCAGCAGGTCGGCGCGCAGTTCGACCAGTCCCGCCCCGCGCGGCTCCAGCGCAAAGGAAACGCGCCAGCCACCGATCTCCGGGTTTGGCTGCAGGACGATGTCCCTGACCTCGCCGGCATCGGCCGTCACCCGCGCTGCCAGGCTTTCCGGGGCCAGGCCCTTCACCCTGTCGCCGACAATATCGAGCACGAACAGCCGGCGCTCGGCATTGCCGCCGACACGGGTGGCGGTGAAGCGTCCGGCATCCGTGACATCCGGGCCCGACCAGCCCCAGTGCAGTCGGTAGGTGTTGCTGTATTCGCGTCCCTTGCGCAGCGGCTCGCGCGGGCGCCAGAAGGCGACGATGTTGTCGTGTATCTCCTCCGGCGTCGGTATTTCGACCAGCACCACCGAGCCATCGCCCCAATCGCCGATCGGCTCGACCCAGACGCTGGGCCGGCGCTCATAGCGCGCCTCAAGGTCCTGATAGTCGAAAAACGAGCGCTGGCGCTGCATCAGGCCGAAGCCTCGCAGGTCCGAGACGGCGAAGGAGGAAATTTGCAGCCGCTGCGGGTTTGCCAGCGGCCGCCACAGCCGCTCGCCGGTTCCGGTGACGATGGCCAGGCCATTGGCGTCGCCCACCATGGGCCGGAAATCGTCGATGCCGTCGCGATCATTGGGGCCGAACATGAACATGCTGGTCAGCGCGCCGATGCCGACCTGGTCGATGTCGACCCTGGGATAAACCGTCATCTCGACCGACATGAGTGTCTCGGTGCCGGGGCGGATGGTGAAGCGGTGCGCGGCGGCCGCGCTCGGGCTGTCGAGAAGCGCGTGAACGACCACCGAATCGACGCCCGGACGCGGCTGTTCGAGCCAAAAGGCGCGGAAGGCGGGGAATTCCTCGCCGCCGGCATCACCGGTCTTGACCGCCAGCCCGCGGGCGGACGAACCATAGACCTGCCCCTTGCCCACGCCGCGGAAATAGCTGGCGCCCTGGAACACGGCGATCTCGTCGAAATAGTCCGGCCGGTTGATCGGGCCGTGCAGGCGGAAACCGGAAAAGCCGATATCAGCCTTCGCCGGCGGCTGGGCGACGCCATGTTCGAAACGGAACATTGCCGGGTCATAGGCAAGCTTGCGGGCCTTGCCGTCGGCAACCTGATAAAGATCCACGCGGTCGCGGAACAGAAAGCCGCGATGCAGCATCTGCGCCTGAAAGCCGGTATTGGCCTCGCGCCACAGCGCCCGATCGCTGTTGAAGCGAATGTTGCGGTAGTCGTCATAGCTGAGCTTGTCGAAGGCGCCGGGCAGATCGCTGGCCGGGCCCTTATACGGCTTGGCCGCCAGTTCGCGCGCCAGCTGCCGCACGGTCTGCGCGTCGAAGGGGGCGACCTGCTCCTCTTCCTCCGACCACGCCTCGCTGATGCCGAGACGTGACAATGGCACCGGCGCCATCGCCAGGAGACCCAAACCCAGCAACAGGTGACGTCGATGCATGCCTGACCTCGCGTGTTTCAGGGCGGCACGCCCTACGCCCGAAACAAGCGCCGAGACCGCGCAGGGTTCCGAGATTTGTGCGCTGCGGCAGAATTACGCGCGTCTTCGCCTGAGCGTGGCGCCAGCGTTGCGCCGCAGCAGCATCTGTTCTAAGCAGCGTTCATTCGTCAGGACCCGGTGAAAGCCCGGGTGGCTCTTCCGGCCGCCGATCCGCCGGACCACGCACAGTCAGCGCCTGTTCCGCCGCCTTGTCCGCGGACACTCGCTCTTTGCGAAGATTGCTCCTCATGACATTGACCTCACGCTATTTCCGCGACTGGACCGCCAATATTCGCGGCGACATCCTCGCCGGAATCGTCGTCGCCCTTGCCCTCATTCCCGAAGCCATCGGCTTCTCCATCATCGCCGGCGTCGACCCGAAGGTGGGCCTGTTCGCCTCCTTTGCCATCGCCTGCGTCTCCGCCGTCGTCGGCGGGCGGCCGGGGATGATCTCGGCCGCCACGGCCGCCACGGCCGTGGTGATGGTCTCCCTCGTGCGCGACCACGGGCTGTACTATCTGTTCGCCGCCACCCTCCTGATGGGGCTCATCCAGCTTCTCGCCGGTGTGCTGAAGGTCGGGCGGGTGATGCGCTTCGTCTCGCGCTCGGTCATCACCGGCTTCGTCAACGCGCTGGCCATCCTCATCTTCATGGCGCAGCTGCCCGAACTGATCGGCGTGCCGGTCGAGACCTACCCGATGATCGCGGTCGGCCTCGCCATCATCTATCTGTTTCCGCGCCTGACCAGGGCGGTGCCCTCGCCGCTGGTCGCCATTGCCGCGCTCACCCTGTTCGCGTGGTGGAGCGGAATGGACCTGCGCACTGTCGGCGATCTCGGCGAACTGCCCTCGGGCCTGCCGATGCTGACGCTGCCCAACGTACCGCTCACGCTGGAGACGCTGCAGATCATCCTGCCCTATTCGCTCACTTTGGCGGCCGTCGGCCTGCTGGAATCGCTGCTCACGGCGCAGATCGTCGACGACATGACCGACACGATGAGCAACAAGAGCCAGGAGTGCATCGGCCAGGGCACCAGCAACATCGCCTCGGCGCTGATCGGCGGCATGGGCGGCTGCGCCATGATCGGCCAGTCGGTCATCAACGTCACCTCGGGCGGGCGCGGGCGGCTCTCCACCTTTGTCGCCGGCGCCTTCCTGCTGTTCCTGATCCTGGTGCTCGACGACATTGTCCGGATCATTCCGATGGCGGCGCTGGTGGCGGTCATGATCATGGTGTCGATCGGCACCTTCTCCTGGCGCTCGCTCCTCGATCTGCGCACCAACCCGCGCTCCTCCTCGCTGGTGATGCTGGCGACGGTGGTCACCGTCGTGACGACGCATGACCTCGCCATCGGCGTCCTGGTCGGGGTGCTGCTGTCCGGCGTGTTCTTCGCCGGAAAGGTGTCGCAGCTGGTCAGCGTCGGCGAGATCATCGACGAGGCGGCCGGTCGCATCACCTTCGTCGTCGAAGGGCAGATCTTCTTCGCCTCCTCCGAGGTCTTTCTCGCCGGCTTCGACTTCGACAACCCGGCGCGCGAGGTGGTGATCGATCTCACCCACGCGCATTTCTGGGACATCACCTCCGTCGGTGCGCTGGACAAGGCGGTGCTGAAGTTCCGCAAGGCGGGGGCGAGCGTCGAGGTGATCGGGCTCAACGAGGCCAGCGCCACCATGGTCGACCGCTTCGCCACTCACGACAAGGACGGGCCGGCCGTCGCCAGCCTACATTGACGGGTCGAGGGCGGGCGGGTGTTGGCCGCCCGCTAAAGCCCTCGCCCCATCGCCTCGATCCGCGCCAGCACCTCGGCGATTTCCGCATCGGTGACGATGAGCGGCAGCGACAGGCCGATGGCGCCCTCGCCCTTGGCGGTGGTGGAAAGCCCATGCGCGAAGGCGCTCGCCACCAGATGCGTGGCGAAGTCCGATCCTGACGGGCGCCCGCAACGCGCCGGGTCGAACGCCACCGCCAGCAGCAGCCCCAGCCCGCGCACCCCGATCACGCAAGGCACGCGGGCGGCGATGGCGGCCACGCCGTCCTTGAGCTTCCGGCCCGCCTCGTCGGCGCGGGCCACCAGATCGTCGCGGGCGATGATCTCCAACGCCGTTAGCGCCGCCCGGGTGGTGAGCGGGTTCTTCTCATGGGTGTAGTGGCCCAGTTCCAGCTCCGGCGCGATGTTGAGCCGTGCATCGGCGATCACGGCGGCGATCGGCACCATGCCGCCGCCCAGCGCCTTGCCGAGCACCACCGCATCCGGCAGCGCGCCGAAATGCTCGAAGGCGAAGAACCGCCCGGTCTTGCCGAGCCCGGAGGGGATTTCGTCGAAGATCAGCTTGGTGCCAGAGGCGTCGCACAAGGCCCGGATGCGGGGCCAGAGATCGACCGGCGGCACCTGGCAGTTCGAGCGCATCGGCTCGGCGATGACCGCCGCGATGCGCCCGGTGGCAAGCAGCCCGGCCACCTCCTCCAGCATCCGCGCCGGCCCGTCCTCACCCACCCAATAGGGGGTGACGTGGTGGCGCCCCGGCAAAAGGCTGCCGAGACGCGGATCCGTTGCGCCCGACGACAGGCCGAAGGCACCGAAGCCGTGGCCGTGATAGGAGCCCTCCAGCGACACCGTTTCGCAACGGCCGGTGGCAACCCGGGCCAGCTTGAGCGCGATCTCGATGGCGTCGGAGCCGCCTGTGGCAAACAGCACCCGCGCCGGCGCGCCCGGCCAGCGGGCCCGCAGCGCCTCCGCCAGCACCACGGCCGGCTCATTGGTGAAGCGGCGCGGGGTGAAGGCCAGTTCATCGAGCTGCCGCTTCAGCGCCGCCACGATCTCCGGATGGCCGTGGCCGAGATGGTGCACGGTGTTGCCGTGCAGATCGATGAAGCGGCGGCCCGCCGTGTCTTCCAGCCAGATCCCCTGCGCGACGCGCAAGGCGCCGATGCAGGGGCTGGAGCCGTGCTGATGGAAAAAGGCTGCCGCGTCGCGGGCGATGAGGGCGTCGGTATCGGTCATGGGGTCACCAAAGCGGGGGCGATTGGCCGGGCACGACGGAGGGCGAGCTTGCGGTTCTCAACGAGCCAGACCAGCCCCATGGCGGCAAGCGCAAAGCCTAGCAGGGCCAGGCTCTTGGCGGCGGCGTAACCATAATCGCCCGATGTGGCGTGGTTGAAGATCGCCACCGAAGCCAGCTTGTGATTGCCGGAAACAAGGAAGATCACCGAAGACAATGTGGTCAGCCCGTCGATGAACACATAGAGCATGCCCAGCAGCAGCGCCGGCCGCAGCATGGGCAGCGTCACCCGGAAGAAGCGGGCGATCAGCCCGGCGCCGAGGCTCTCCGCGGCCTCGTCCACCGACCGGTCGAGCCGCTGCAGCGCCGCGCGGGCCGCGAGAACGCCGACGAACAGGTTCGAGAACAGGATGTTGATCACCAGGATCGCCGAGGTTCCGGTCAGTGACAGCGCGGGGATGCCGAAGGGCACGTTGAAGGCGACGATATAGCCTATGCCGAAGACGATGCCGGGCAGGATCGCCGGCACCAGCGCCAGGAACATGATGAGATGGGCGCCGGGCGGGCGCAGGCGCTCCACCACATAGGCGATGATGACCGCGAACAGGCCGCCGATCGGCCCGGCAAGGCCGGCGAGGCGCACACTGTCCCACACCAGCCCCAGCCCGCGCTCGGAGGAGCCATAGCCGGAACCCGCCAGGCCGACATCCACGCCCGCGCCGGTGAAATAGCCGAGCGTGAGGCTCCAATCGGTGCCCCAGACCCGGGTGACGGCACCCAGCGCCATGGTGCCGTAGACCGCGAAGATCAGCCCCGCCACCACGCCGGCCGTCAGAGTAAGTCCGGCGCGGACCATCGCCGGCACGGTAAGTTCGGCGCGCGCACCAGCCGTGCCGGCGTAGGATTTGCGCCGGCCGAACGCTTCCAGCGTGAGATAGAGCAGAAGCGAGGGGACCAGCAGCCACATGCACAGCGCCGCCGCCAGCGGCGTGTTGCGATAGGCGGTGATCTCGTCATAGACCACGCCCGCCAGCACCGGCGTATCGCGGCCGAGCACCATCGGGTTGCCGAAATCGGTCAGGCTCAGGATAAACACCAGCACCACGGCACGCTTGATGCCCGGCCAGGCCATGGGCAGCGTCACCTGCAGGAAGCTGCGCAGCGGCCCGGCGCCGAGCCCGGCAGCAGCCTCGTCGATGCGGCCATCCTGCTTGCGCAGGGTGTTGTCGAACACGATCAGCGCGGCGGGCATGAAGGACAGCGTCTGCGCCAGCACGACGCCGAACAGGCCGTAGAGATTGGTCTGGTCGGCGTCGATCAGGCCGAGCCAATCGTCGAGCAGCGTGTGCGTGACCAACCCGCGCCGGCCGAACAGCATGATGGTCGCGGTGGCGATCAGCACCGGCGGCGCCACCAGCGGCATCAGCAGCACCACGCGGGTGAACGAGGGCCAGGGGATGGCGCCGGCATTGATGCCATAGGCCAGCGCGAAGGCCAGCGTCACGGTGAACGCCACCGAGAGCGCCGCCAGCAGGAGACTGTTGAGCGCCGCCTTGCGCAGATAGGGCTCCTCGAACACTTTGACATAGTGGTCGAGACCCCAGCGATCATCGGTGCCATTACGCAACGCGTCGAAGCCCTCGGGCCCGAGCGCCTCCCGCACCTTGAACGCCAGCGCCGTGCGCTTGTGCAGCATGATATGGGCGACGGCGAGATTGTCCTCCACCGCCGCGCGCTCCGCCTCGGGCAGCGCCCTGAGCGCCGCCGCCATCGCCGCGCTCTGGTCGGAATAGGCGGCCTTGCGGTCCCAGCCCACCGGCGCTCCGGCCAGCGTGAAGGCGGCGGCGGTGGCTTCCACCGTCTCGGCCTCGGTGGCGCTGGCCGTCCAGCGCTGCACCAGCGCCTCCCGATCAGCGGCCGGCACGGCGTCGAGCGCGGCGGAGGTCACAGCCTTCAGCTTGGCCGGCGGCATCGGCCCGGAAATGACGAAGCTCTCCACCAGCACCGCGCCGATCGGGTAGGCGATGAACAGCGCCAGCACCAGCGCCACGGCAGCGCTAAGCAGCAGGCCCGGCAGAGAGCGGAGCGACAATGTCATTCCGGGCGCCCATTGCCGATGAGGGCGGCGCGCAGCGGGTCGGGCCGCAGCCATGCCACCGCTCCACGGCGCCACGGCCCGCCGGCTTCGAAGGAGGGGCGGTCGGCGATGACGGCACGCCCGGAGGCAAGCCGAAGGCTCAGCCGCACATGCGCGCCGAGAAAGGTGGCGCTTTCCACCGTCGCAGGAATGCCGCCGCCCTCGCTGGCAAGTCCGATATGCTCGGGCCGGTAGACTGCGGTAAGCGGCGCGCCCGGCGCGAGCCCGGCCGGCAGCGCCAGCGGCCAGACCACGCCCTCGGATTCGATCCCTCCTGCCACCGCCCGACCCTCAATCAGGTTGGAGATGCCGACGAATGCGGCGACGAAGCGCGTGGCCGGGCGATGATAGACATCGGCTGGGCTGCCGATCTGCTCGATCCGCCCGTGGCGCATCACCGCCACCCGGTCGGAGAGTGCCAGCGCCTCCTCCTGGTCATGCGTCACATAGAGCGTGGTGATGCCGAGCCGGTCGACCAGCGCGCGCAATTCCCCGCGCAGCTTCACGCGGATACGGGCGTCGAGCGCCGACATCGGCTCGTCGAGCAGCAGCACCTCGGGGTCCGAGGCCAGCGCCCGCGCCAGCGCGACACGCTGCTGCTGGCCACCGGAAAGCTCGTGCGGAAAGCGCCCCAAGAGCGCGTCGATCTCGACAAGGTGCGCCAGTTCCTCGATGCGGCGGGCGCGGGCAGCGCGCGGGCCGGACAGCGCGAAGCCGATATTCTGCGCCACGGTCTTGGTGGGAAACAGCGCGTAGGACTGGAACACGAAGCCCATGCGGCGCCTCGCCGGGGCCATGTGGGTGACATCCTCGCCCTCGCGCAGCACCTGGCCGGCATCGGGGCGGGCAAAGCCGGCGATGATGCGCAGCAGCGTGGTCTTGCCGCAGCCGGAATCGCCCAACAGGGTGACGAACTCGCCCTTGGCGAGATCGAAGGACACCGCGTCCACCGCGCGATGGCCCTCATAGGCCTTGCTCACCGCCCGCACGGCCAGATGCGGCCGGCTCACCTGCGGAGCCGGCCGCGCCGGGGCGCGCGTGAAGGAGGCGTCGTTCACTGCTTCAGGATGCGGCTGGCGAACTCGCGGCGGAAGGCCGCGATATCGACCGGGCGGCGCATCTGCCACAGCGTGATCTCGTTGAGGTCGACCAGCCCGTGGCCGGGCACGGCGGTGGCGCCGACCACCTTGCCGAGCACCTGCGCCGCTTCTTCGCTCGCCATGAAGTCCAGGAATATCTTGCCTTCCGCCGGGTTCGGCCCGCCAGCGACCAGCCCACCGCCTTCCGAAACGTTCGGGGTGATGCGGCCATAGACGATCTCGACCGGCTTGCCGGAGGACTTGGTCTCGAAGCAGGTGGTGTCGAAGGTGAGGCCGATGGCGACCTCGCCTGCGCCCGCCAGCGCCGCGCCGCCCGAACCGCCGTCGGAATACTGGTAGACGTTCTCGTTCAGGTTCTCGACGAAGGGCCAGCCGAAGGCGTCGACGAAGGTGGTGAGAATCGCCCCGCCCGTGCCGGACTTCAGCGGCGAGGGCAGCGCGATCTCCTTGGCATAGACCGGCTTGATCAGGTCTTCCCAGGTGGTCGGCATCGGCAGCTTCTTCTGCGCCAGCCGGTCCTTGTTCACCACCATGCACATCGTCGTGGCGAAGTACTTGCTGTAGAAATCGTCCGGGTCGCGGAAGGCCGGGGCGATCTTGCTGTCCTTGGGCGCGTAGGGCTCGAACACGCCGGCCTGCTTCAGCTGTTCCAGCGCGACATTGTTGACGAGATAGACCACATCCGCCTGCGGCTTGCCCTTCTCGGCAATCGCGCGCTCGGTGATCGGCCCCGTCGAGCCGGAGACGAATTTCACCTCGATCTCCGGGTGCGCCTTCTTGAAGGCGGCGACCAGCGCGGTGTTGACGCTGTCGGAGGCGTTGTAGAGCACGACTTCCCGGGCAAAGGAGGGGGCCGCGCCGAGCGTGGCGAGGGCGGCGGCAAGGCCGAGGGCTTTCAGCGTATCGAAGAACATCGGGGTCTCCGCAGGCAGGGGGGAATGAGGCCGTGATATAAGTGTCGTTAAAGTGTGTGACGCCTGAATGAAGCTGCACTTATGTCCTGAGTCCCCTTGCCGAGACCCGTCATCATGAATTTCGCCCAGCTCCGCGCCTTCCAGGCCATCGCCACCCACCGCACCTTTTCCGAGGCGGCGCAGGCGCTGGGGGTGAGCCAGCCGGCCATCACCCAGCATGTGAAGGCGCTGGAAGAGGCGGTCGGCGCGCGGCTGTTCCTGCGCACCGGGGCGGGCATCGAGCTCTCCCCCGATGCCCGCGACCTGCTGCCCCGGGTGCGGCAGGTGATGCTGATGCTCGACGACATCGGCGCGCGCATGGAGGAGGGCCGCACGCTGAATGCCGGCTATCTCGCCCTCGGCCTGTGCGCGCCCTATGTGGCGATGCCGATCCTGCAGCGTTTCACCGCGCTGCATCCCGGTATCAGGCTCGATGTGCGGCTGGAGAATTCCAGCGTCCTGCTCGACCTCGTGGCTCAGAACCGCGTGGATGTCGCCATCGCAACGCTGGAAGCCCCGCACCCGGACTTCGCCTGCGACCGTCTGCTCGCCCAGGAGGTGATGGTGCTGGTGCATGCGGGCCATCCCTGGTGGGGACGAGGCACGGTCGCGGTCGCCGAATTGAGGGACCAGCGCATCGTGCTGCGCGAGCCCGGCTCGATGACGCGGCATTTGTTCGAGGCGGCGCTGGCGAAGCACGGCGTCACCCTCGCGCCGCACCTGGTGCTGGGCAGCCGCGAGGCGGTGAAGGAGGCGGTGGCGGCGAAGATCGGCCTCGGTATCGTGCTGAACCGCGAGCTGGGCTGCGACCCGCGCCTGCATGCGGTGGCGATCGAAGGCGCGCCGGCGCGGGCTGACGAATATCTCGTCACCCGTCGGGAGAACCGTCCGCTCGGCGCCGTCGCGGCCTTCGCCGCTGTGGCGCGCGCGGTGTTCACCACGCAGGGCGGCGTGCCGACCAATCAATCGACCAGCGCTGGCACGTCATAGCGCTCCGGCGTCGCCGACGCCCTGCGCGGACCATGCCGCGCGTCAGTTGCCCTTTGCCGAGTCCTCGATCTCGACCTCCGGCCGGTCGACACCCTGCGCCACCTCCTCATGCCACCGGCCGCTCTTGTCCTGATAGGCGATGGGCCGGGTCTCGCCGGAAAGCGACTGCCGCGCCGCCGCGTCGCGGGCGGCGGCGAGCGCCGATTCATGGGTGGGATGGGTTTCCGAGAACACGTCGCCGAGCTTGTAGGCCCAGCCCCCATCATGCTCGACGATCTCGTAGCGTATGTGGCTCATGGTGATCCTCCTGCTGGCTAACCGTGGCGCCCGCCGGGCGGTTCCGCACCGGCCGGGTTGGCGCATCCTTGCACATACGACATCCACCGGATTGCTGATCGCCACGGCATGCTGATCCGTCGAACTCAGTAGGGCACGCGAAGCAGGCGCCGCAGGCGCTCGAACTCCTCGGCGGAATAGCGGTCCCGGAGCGCCCGGATGCAGCGTGGATGAAACGAATCGTTCCACAGCCATGTCCATTGGACAAACTGAACGCCGGAAATGCGCAGGTTCCAGTGAATGACCTCCATGCCGTCCAGCCAGGAGTCCTCGACGGGGGTAGCGTCGGCGAGGCGCACGACCGTCCCGTCGTCGAAGGTGACCTCGTAAATCATGCGGTCGGTCGTTCCCTTGCCCGACGAATGGCTGCAGCCCGTTTCCACCGAGACCGCCGCGGCCCAGGGCCCGAAGCGCGGCGCCTTCCACGGCAGCAGCGGCGAGACGTAATAGCCTTCCGGCGTGAAGACCTCGAACGCCCGGATCTCCAACATCGCCACCGGCACGCTGATCGCGAGAAACAGAGCGCCTGCGCCCGCGAGAAACCAGGCCGGCATGAAAACGAACCGGCGCACATAGCGCGCAGGGTCGGTCTCATTCACGAGCCGCGCCATCATCCGGCGCAGCAGCCATCGCATGAACCAGTTCTGCTTTGGCTTCGTGATGCCTGAGACAAAAACGGTGGGTTGCCATGAGGCGGGTGACAGCGTCGCAAACATCCCGAGCGCGACCGAAATGAGGAACGCACCAAGCAGTCCGGGAATGAGTGGAGAGAAGAATTCATATTCATATAGAAGTCCGTTCATTTGAACGGCAATTTCAATCACGTCTGGCCGCGTATTATTCTCGATACGTCTCGAAATTATAATCAATGCTGCATAAAACAGGACAGCAAAGAACATAGATATTAAACCGACAGCCGCATCGAGCGAACCGACACGGCTGTATTTCGAGATATGCTCGATGACCGATTGAGGAACGCCCTCCCGCGCCAGCCTTGCGCCGATTTCTTCTTTCTCGCTTCCGTCCACAGGCGCCTCCCCGCCGCTGAACCGACATTCGACGGCCGGGGCACCCGGAGCCGCCAGCGGGCATGGCCTGCGACGCGCGCCGCAGCGCCCCTTCCACGCGAGGTGCGGTGAAGCGCAACGCCCGATGGATGTAAGCCGCCGGTCGGCCTTTCGTCCATTGCCATGCGCGCACGCTCGCCGGGCGGCATCCCGTGCTGCCGATGACCTTTTCTTGATGCAACTCGTTTGCAGTTGCACAAGCGTCGGCTTGGCGTAGAATGCTTCTGCAACTCATTCGCAAAAGGGGGTCGGCATGTGGAGACAATCGAGGCGCGTAATCCTGACCGGCCTTCTGGCCGCCGGTCTGGCGGGGTTCGCCGGGGCGCCGGGCGCCTTGGCGCAGGAGGGCGCGACGCCGGGCACGGCGCCGAAATTCAAGGCGGTGACGACCTTCACCGTCATCGCTGACATGGCCCGCAACGTGGCCGGCGACGCGGCAGTGGTGGAATCCATCACCAAGCCTGGCGCGGAGATTCACAATTACGCGCCGACCCCGGGCGACATACAGCGCGCCCAGGGGGCGCAGCTGATCCTCTGGAACGGGTTGAACCTCGAACTCTGGTTCGAGAAGTTCTTCCAGAACCTCAAGGATGTTCCCAGCGTCGTTGTGACCGAGGGCATCACCCCGATGAGCATTGCCGACGGCCCCTATCGCGGCAAGCCGAACCCGCATGCCTGGATGTCGCCGGCCAACGCGCTGATCTATGTCGACAACATCCGCGACGCCTTCGTGAAATACGACCCTGCCAATGCCGCGACCTATGAGGCCAATGCGAGCGCCTACAAGGCCAAGCTTGAGGCGGCGGTGGCACCGATCCGCGCCGAGCTGGATACGATCCCCGCCGACAAGCGCTGGCTGGTGACGAGCGAAGGCGCCTTCTCCTATCTCGCCCGCGACTATGGCCTGAAGGAACTCTATCTCTGGCCGATCAATGCCGACCAGCAGGGCACGCCGCAGCAGGTGCGCAAGGTCATCGATGCCGTGCGCAAGAACGGCGTTCCCGCCGTGTTTAGCGAAAGCACCGTCTCCGACAAGCCGGCGCGGCAGGTGTCACGGGAGACCGGCGCGCTCTATGGCGGCGTGCTCTATGTCGATTCGCTCAGCGAGGCCGACGGCCCGGTGCCGACCTATATCGACCTCCTGCGTGTAACCACCGGCACCCTCACCAAGGGGCTGTCGCAGGGCCTGTCGCAATGAACGCGCCCTCGCCCGTCCTGTCGGCGACCGGGCTTTCCGTCAGCGGCCTGACCGTGACCTATCGCAACGGCCACACTGCCCTGCGCGATGCCAGCTTCGCCATTCCGCTGGGCACCATCACCGCGCTCGTCGGGGTGAATGGCTCGGGCAAGTCCACCCTGTTCAAGGCGATCATGGGCTTCGTCCGCCCGGCGGCGGGGGAAATCAGCATTCTCGGCGGCACCGTGCGCGAGGCTCTTCGGCAGAACCTCGTCGCCTATGTCCCGCAGAACGAGGAGGTCGACTGGAATTTCCCGGTGCTGGTCGAGGACGTGGTGATGATGGGGCGCTACGGCCATATGGGGTTCATGCGCATCCCCCGCGCCGCCGACCGGCAGGCGGTGACACAGGCGCTGGGCCGCGTCGGGATGAACGACTTCCGCACCCGGCAGATCGGCGAACTCTCCGGCGGCCAGAAGAAGCGGGTCTTCCTTGCCCGCGCTCTGGCGCAGGATGCGCGGGTGATTCTGCTCGACGAGCCGTTCACCGGCGTCGACGTGCAGACCGAGCAGGCGATCATCGCGCTGCTCCGGTCGCTGCGCGACGAGGGTCGGGTCATGCTGGTCTCCACCCACAATCTCGGCAGCGTGCCGGAATTCTGCGACCGCACCGTGCTGGTGAAGGGCACCATCCTCGCCCATGGCCCGACCGCCGAGACCTTCACCGAGGCCAATCTGGAAAAGACCTTCGGCGGCGTGCTGCGCCATTTCGTGCTGGGCGGCGCCGGGCTGCACGCGGATGACGACAGCCGCCAGATCTCGGTTCTGACCGACGACGAGCGCCCGCTGGTGTTCTATGGCGAGAAGGGCGAATGCCCGCCCCGCACGCGGGAGAACGCCCCGTGATCGACCTTCTGGCGGAGCCCTTCGGCTACGAGTACATGCGCAATGCCATGTGGGTTTCGGCGCTGGTCGGCGCCGTCTGCGCGTTCCTGTCCTGTTATCTCATGCTCAAGGGCTGGTCGCTGATCGGCGACGCGCTGTCCCATGCCGTCGTGCCCGGCGTCGCCGGCGCCTATATGCTCGGCCTGCCCTATGCGGTCGGCGCTTTCTTCTCCGGTGGGCTGGCGGCCGCCGCCATGCTGTTCCTCAACCAGCGCACAAGGCTGCGGGAGGACGCCATCATCGGGCTGATCTTCTCCTCCTTCTTCGCGCTGGGGCTGTTCATGGTGTCGCTCTCGCCGACCTCGGTGAACATCCAGACCATCGTGCTCGGCAACATCCTCACCATCACCCCCGAGGACACGCTTCAACTGGCGATCATCGGCGTGGTCTCGCTGGCAATCCTCCTGCTGAAATGGAAGGATCTGCTGGCGGTGTTCTTCGATGAGGCGCATGCCCGCTCGATCGGGCTGAAGCCGACCGCGCTGAAGATCATGTTCTTCACGCTGCTGTCGGCCTCGACCGTGGCGGCGCTGCAGACCGTGGGCGCCTTCCTCGTGATCTGCCTCGTGGTCACGCCGGGCGCCACCGCCTATCTCCTGAGCGATCGTTTCCCGCGCCTGCTGATGATCGCCGTCGCTATCGGTGCTGTGACGAGCTTTGTCGGCGCCTATGTCAGCTATTTCCTCGACGGCGCCACCGGAGGCATCATCGTGGTGCTGCAGACGCTGATCTTCCTCGCCGCCTTCGTCTTCGCCCCCAAGCACGGCATGCTGGCGGCGCGGCGGCGGGCGGCGCAGGCTCTCAAGGTCGAGGAGGCGTGACCATGGTCGAGACCCTGCTCGCCCCCTTCCAGTTCCCCTTCATGGTCAATGCGCTCGTCATATCGGCGCTGGTGGCGGTGCCGATGGCGCTGCTGTCCTGCTTCCTGGTGCTGAAAGGCTGGTCGCTGATGGGCGACGCCATCTCGCACGCCGTTTTCCCCGGCGTGGTCATCGCCTATATCGTCGGCCTGCCGCTGGCGGTCGGCGCTTTCGCCGCCGGCATGTTCTGCGCCGTGGCGACGGGATTCCTCAAGGACAACAGCCGCATCAAGCAGGATACGGTGATGGGCATCGTGTTCTCCGGCATGTTCGGCTTCGGGCTGGTGCTCTACGTCAAGATCCAGACCGAGGTGCATCTCGATCACATCCTGTTCGGCGACATGCTCGGCGTCGCCTGGCGCGACATTGGCGAGAGCGCGCTCATCGCCGCCATCGTCGCCGGCGTCATCGCGGTGAAGTGGAAGGATTTTCTGCTGCATGCCTTCGACCCGGCGCAGGCGCGCGTGGTCGGGCTACGGGTCGGGCTGCTGCATTACGGCCTGCTGTGCCTGATCTCGCTCGCCATTGTCGGCGCGCTGAAGGCGGTGGGGCTGATCCTGGCCATCGCCATGCTGATCGCACCGGGGGCGATCGCCTTCCTGGTGACGCGCACCTTCGGCGCCATGCTAAGGACGTCGCTGGTGATCGGCGTCGGGGCGTCGCTTCTGGGGGTCTATCTCTCGTTCTTCCTCGACAGCGCGCCGGCCCCGACCATCGTGCTGGTGATGAGCGCGGTCTTCATCGCCGCCCTGCTGCGCTCATCGCTGGCGACCCGCCGGATCGAGACGGGAGATGCCGGCTAGGGCGGCGCCGGTTTCCTCAAACCCAGGCGCGGACGGCTAGACGACCAGCATCACGGCCAGCCAGACCAGCGCCGTCGCCCGGGCGAACGCGCCCCATCCGGGCGCTTCCTGCCCAGAAGACCGCCAGACCGAGACGGTGAGCAGCACATTCAGCGGCAGCGGCAGGAAGAAGACCAGCGCCGCGAGCCAGAACGGGGCGCCGGCGACATGGGCGGCCAGCGCTGTCCCGCCGGTGATCAGATTCACCAGCGTGCCGACGATGAGCATGTTCCACCAGAAAACGCGCGCCAGCGGCACCCGGCCTTGCCAATGGCATCTCACGAATTCCACCACGAACCACCCCGCTGAAGACCTTGCGTCCGCCCGGCGGAGCGGAAGCCCGCTGTGGCTTTACGCGAGGGGGCGCACAAGCGCCACCGGCGCCGCACTCCCGCCCCACCGCGCCATCAATGCGCAAACGCCTCCGCGACTCCCTGGTTCTCCGCGTCGCGCGGCTTCAGACCGGCGCGGTCGAGCGACACCAGGCGCGGGGCCATCTGCGTGTCGACCACCGCCGGCGTGCGGTCGTCCACCTTGCCGGTCCAGCCCCCGCCCAGCGCCTTGTTGAGCGCGACATAGTCGGTGGCGATAGCCACCCGGCTGGTGAGCAGCGTGTCGTCGGCGGAATAGGCCGAGCGCTCGGCGACGAGCACGTCGAGGAAGCTCGACGAGCCGCTCTGGTAGAGCACGCGGGCGAGGTCCACGGCCTGCCGGTAGGATGCGGCGGAGGCGCTGAGGCTGCGATATTTGAGGCGCTCCTGCTGAAGGGCGACGCTGGCATTCTCCACATCCTGCAGGGCGGTTAGCACGGCGGCGTGATAGGTGAGGAAGTACTCGTCGCGCTGGGCCTGGGCGAAGTCCACCGCCGCCTTCAGCTGACCGGCATTGAAGATCGGGATGCTGACGCTCGGCCCGAAACTCCAGCTGACCGACGAGCTCTTGGCGAGATCGCCGACCGTGGCGGCTGAGGTCGTGACCTCGCCGACGAGGCTGACATCGGGATAGCGCGCGGCCTCGGCCTGGCCGATCTTGGCCGTGTACTGGGCGTATTGGCGTTCGGCGAGGCGCACATCGGGGCGCGAGAGCAGCACATTGGCCGGCACGCCGCGCGGGATCGCCTTGACCGGCGTCGGGATCGGGGCGCTGCGCTTCATGGTCTCGTTCAGCGCGCTCGGCGGCTGGCCGAGCAGGATGGCCAGTTGATGAACGGTCTGCTGGTAGTTCGATTCCAGTTCGGGAATATTGGCCTCGGTGCTCGCCGCCTGCCCTTCCGCATTGGCGACATCGACGGCGGAAGCCGAGCCTACCTGCAGCTTGGTGCGGGTGAGGGCGGCGGTCTCGCGCTGCGAGACGGCGGTACGGCGGGCGAGTGCCGCCCGGGCCTGATAGCCGCGCGCCTCGACATAATACGTCGCCACATCGCCGATCAGGGTGAGCAGCGTGTTGCGCAGCGTCTCCTCGGCGGCATCCAGCCCATAGGTCGCCGCCTCGGCCGCGCGGCGGTTCTCGCCGAACAGGTCGAGCTCCCAGCTGGCATTGGAACCGAGGGAGAAGGAATCGAACGGACCGGAGACCGTCACGTCGCCGGTATCGGAGACGTTGGTGCCATTGTCGGCGCGGGTATAGCTGCCCGAGCCGGTGACGCTGGGGGCCAGCGCGCCGATCGCCTGCTGCCGCGTGGCGCGGGCCTGGCGCACCCGCGCCTTGGCGGTGGCGACGTCGAGATTGCCGGCCACCGCCTCGTCGACCAGCCGGTTCAGCGTCGGGTCGCCGAGCCGTTTCCACCAGTCCGCGAGCTCCGGCGGGCGGTTGTCCGCCTCCTCGCCGGTGGCGGTCACGGACGGGGATGCCTTGCCCCAGCTGGCGGGCAGCTGGAAGCCGGGGGCGCGGTAGTCGGGCCCCACCGCGCAGCCGCCGAGCAGCGCGGCAAGAAAGAGCGCGCCGGCCAGGCGCGGCGCCGCGGCATGGAAGGGGCGACACTTCACAGGCGAGAGGGACATCGGTTCACCTGACGGGCGAAGGAGGGGCGTGGCGGGGCGACGGAGATCAGGCGGAAGGAGCATCGTGCGCCTCCCCTGCCGGGCGGGCAGGTGCGGATTCCGGCGTCGCCTCCCCCGTTGCCGGCGCCGCGCCGGGAAAGACCCGGCGCACGACGACGAACAGCAGCGGCACGAAGAAGACGCCGAGCACGGTAGCGGCGATCATGCCGCCCATGACGCCGATGCCGATGGCGTTCTGCGCGCCCGAGCCGGCGCCGCTGGCGATCGCCAGCGGGGTCACGCCCAATATGAAGGCGAAGGAGGTCATCAGGATCGGACGCAGCCGCTGCCGCGCGGCGTCCAGCGTCGCCTCGACGAGGCTCACGCCATGCGCCTGCCGCTCGAGGGCGAATTCGACGATGAGGATCGCGTTCTTCGCCGCGAGCCCGATGGTGGTGAGCAGGCCAACCTTGAAGTAGACGTCGTTGGTCTGGCCGAAGAGCGAGGCCGCGAGCAGCGCGCCGAACACGCCGATCGGCACCGAGAGCAGCACGGCGAACGGGATCGACCAGCTTTCATAGAGCGCGGCGAGGCACAGGAAGATGACCAGCACAGAGATGGCGTAGAGCGCCGTCGCCTGATTGGCGGAGAGCCGCTCCTGATGCGACAGCCCGGTCCATTCATGGTCGAAGCCGGGCGGCAGCTTGCCGACCAGGGCGTCCACCGAGTCCATCGCCACGCCGGAGGAGACGCCCGGTGCCGCCTGGCCCTGGATCTCCACCGCCGAGGCGCCGTTGAAGCGCTCCAGCCGCGGCGAACCGTAGGTCCAGCGCGTCGAGGCGAAGGAGGAGAACGGCACCATGGCGCCTTGGGAGTTGCGCACCTCCCATTTGGCGAGGTCTTCCGGCTGCATGCGGAAATCCACCGCCGACTGGAGATAGACCTTCTTCACCCGGCCGCGATCGAGGAAGTCGTTGACATAGTCGCTGCCCCAGGCCGAGGAGAGCGTGTCGTTGATATCCGCCAGCGACACGCCGAGCGCGCTTGCCTTCTCCTGGTCGATGTCGACGACCAATTGTGGTTCATCTTCGAGCCCGTTCGGGCGGGTGGCGACGAGTTGCGGGTCCTGCGCCGCCATGCCGAGAAGCTGGTTGCGGGCCGCGATCAGCTTCTCATGGCCGGCGCCGGTGACATCCTGAAGGTAGAAGCTGAAGCCGCCGGAATTTCCCATGCCCTGGATCGCCGGCGGCATGAGGGTGAATACCATGGCGTCGCGCGCATGCAGCGCCGCCATCGCCCGGCCGGCAATCGCGCTGGCGGACACTGCGGGGGATTTACGTTCGTCGAAGGGCCGCAGCTGCACGAAGGCGATGCCAAGATTCTGCCCCTGCCCGCTGAAGCCGAAACCGTTGACGGTGAACACCCCCTGGACCGCGTCCTTCTCATCCTCCAGGAAATGGGCCCGGACCTTGTCGAGCTCCTGTTCCGTGCGGTCGGCCGTGGCACCAGCCGGCAGTTGCACCATGGTGATGAGCATGCCCTGGTCCTCCTCCGGCAAGAAGGAGGAGGGCAGCCGGGCGAACATCCAGCCCATGCCAAGGGCGATGGCGAGGAACACCACGAGGAAGCGGCCCGAGCGTGCCACTATGCCGGCGGTCCCGTGGCGGTAGGCGTTCGTGGTGCGGTCGAACGTGCGGTTGAACCAGCCGAACACGCCACGGCTCTTGGCGTGCTCCTTCGGCGGCCTCAGCAGGGTCGCGCACAGGGCCGGGGTGAGGACCAGCGCCACCACCACCGAGAGCACCATGGCCGAGACGATGGTGACGGAGAACTGGCGATAGATCACGCCGACCGAGCCGCCGAAGAAGGCCATCGGAATGAACACGGCCG
>JAESFV010000282.1_pt1 | contig 38929 bp, 32 predicted proteins | sample 9269471 | NCBI WGS metagenome assembly JAESFV01 (sample SAMN14502647, study PRJNA617108) | algae metagenome | isolation source: Symplocastrum torsivum CPER-KK1 and co-occurring heterotrophs from... | place: USA: Central Plains Experimental Range, Colorado | collected 2001-01-01
ACAGGTTGACCGCTCCGGCGGCGCCGAGATTGGCATCGGCGGTGAAGAGCGCCGTCGCGCCGCCGGTGACGTTCAGGCCGCCGCTGAAGGTGTTGTTGGCCGCGAGAGCGACGGTGCCGGCATTGACGTCCACCGCGCCGGAGCCGCTGATGACGCCGCCCACTGTCGCAATGCCCCCGCTTGAGCCGAGGCTACCCCGGTTCGTGACTGTGATGGCGTTGGTGATGCCGACCCCGCTGCCGATCAACAGCGCACCATTGTTGAGAGCCATGGTGCTCGCCGCTGCGATATTGTTGGCGGCGGTCAGGTCGAGCGTGCCATTGCCCGTCACCGAGGTAAGGCCGGTATAGGTGTTGGCGCCGCTTAGCGTCAGCTTGCCGCCGGTGACGGTCATCGCCCCGGTACCGGACATGATCCCGGCATAGGTACCGGCGGCGGGCTGATCGAACACCACACTGGCATTGTTGACGATGCCGCCCTTGAGGCTCGTCGAATTGCCGCGCAGCACGCCGCCGCTCACCGTGGTGCCGCCGGTATAGCTGTTGGCACCGGTGAGCGTGAGGGTGCCGGCGCCGGTCTTCACCAGTCCCCAGCTGCCGCCATTGGCCCCCGTACCGCCGAGACCTGTCTGATCGCTGATGGCGTCAGAAATCGTCTGTGCTTCTCCCGCTGCCGGGGCGAGATTGAGCGTGCCGTTTCCGGCAAGGAACAGGCCGGCGCCAGCGGCGCCGCCGTTCCCGCCAGCGGCACCGCTAATCCCGCCGGCTCCCGCCCTGCTGCTGCCGCCCGTTCCGCCCGCGACAGTATTGTCCGAAAGTGTCAGCGTGCCGGTGACGGAAAGCGTGCCGCCATTCTGGACGAAGATGGCACCGCCCATTCCCGCGCCGCCGCCACCACCACCGTTAAACCACGTGTAGCCGCTCGTGGGAGGCCTGCCCGCGCCGCCGTTACCCCCGAGAAATCCGCCGGTGCCAATATTCGCATCCAGGGAGCCGCCGCCGCCGCCGCCGAACCCGCCATTGCCACCTTTTGCCTGACTTCCACTGCCCCCGCCGCCAGCGCCCCACTGGCCATTGCCGCCATTCCCGTCGCCGCCCCCGATGGGGCCGCCCTGCCCAACGCTGCCGCCTGTGGAGGCTTGCCCGTTGCCTGCATTGGGGCCGCTGCCGCCACCGCCACCGCCCTGGGAGGTGGTGTCTCTACCATCAATGACACCAACGCCGCCGTTGCCGCCGACGGCACTGTTGTTCTTCAGGATCACGTTGCTGAGGGTTACGTTCGCTGCCGCGCCGACAAAGAGCCCGGCGCCCGTGCCCGCCCCGCCGCCACCACCGCCGCCGCCATTTCCGCCACTCGTGCCCTTGGTGGTCAGGTTGGACAGATCGAGATTCTGGATGGTCACGGTGCCAGACTGGACATAAAGGCCGTTGGCGTTCGCCCCTTCCTTGCCCCCCAGCTTGTGGCCATTGCCATTGATGGTGACGTTGGTCGTGATGGTGCCGGCCTTGCCCTTGCCGCTCAGCTCGATATCGGCGGTGAAGGTGATCGTGTCGCCATTGGCCGCGCGGGTGACGGCGTCGGCAAGCTGGGCCTCATTGGCGACATTGAAATTCGCCGCCTGCGCCGGCGTCGCGGCAAGGCCGAGCCCCAGGGCCAGCAGCAGCGCCGGCAGCGTGCGGGCCGCGCCCGAGGAGAGGCCCGTCTGGCCGAGCCAGGCCTGCGCGCGCAGGCGGTGGCGACGGACGGGAGCAACTGGAACGGACATCGGCTTAATCCCATGAAACGGTGAAAGACGAGGCCCAGCGCTTCCTGTTGCGGAAGCGGCAGGGCGCGGGTCTGCTGTCGCGGCGCGGGCCAGCGCCCCGCGGTCGAATGAACGGAGAGGATGAGAACCTGCGGCGCCGCCACCGATCTGGGCGGGCGCCTCAGACCGATCGGGCGATCAGTGCCGGCGCGCAGACGCGGGCGAAACAGCTACACCCGATGCGCCGCCATCAGAGCAGGACATGCACGAGGCGCCTTCGCCCTGACCGTTGCGTGATGCAGCCGGCTTGTGGCCGCCGCCACGGCCAAGCCCGGCCGCATTCAGAATGTGCGATCATCCCCCACCCCACTCCTGCCCACGACACCCCTCAAGTTGAGGGCCAAAAATCCGCATTCACGACTAAAAGAGGTAATGTGAAACCTTCTAAAAGCGGGCTTCCCTTAATTGTTTCGCGCCTGGAGCTCCGCATTTTCCAGAGCAGAGCCTGACACGGGCCAAGTCAGAGTTCTCCCGTTGCTGAGCGTTTATTCCGGCAAGGGAGCGCGACGACCGCCAATTCACCAGTATCAGGCGATTGTTTGCGGATTATTTGAAAATATGGCCAAATGATGCGTCGCGGACAGGTACATAAGTGGCCGGCGGTATTCTGTTCCTATCCGGGCCATCGGGGTGCCGCATCGCGCCGATGTGTCCGGCACTTGTTTGCCTGCTAATAGCGAGCGGATTATTACGTATGGTCAGGTTCGATATCAGACGCGAGCGTCGGGCGGGGCGCACGTCTTCCTCGTGCCGGGTTGCGCGGCGTTGACCGGGCAGGCAGGGCGAGTTCAGATGGGACGTGGCATGCGGCAGACAGAAGGCCTGGTGTTCGGCGACGTCATACTGGATCGCAGCTGCCTGTTTGCTCATTGCGACGGCAAGCAGATACGGTTCACCCGCAGCGAGCGGGCGCTCCTTCTGGCCTTGTCCGGGAACCCGCAGCGCCTGATGCGGCGCAGCCAATTGCTCGACGTCATCGCGTCGGCGGATTCGGACACCTCGGATCGCAACGTCGATTTTCTCATCAATCGGCTGCGGTCAAAGCTGGGCGATAGTGCGAAAGCCCCGAAATATATCGCCACGCAGTATGGCGAGGGCTATGTCTGGATCGCCACCCAAGTGCCGCCGGCGCCCTCCAAGCTTGGCCTCGGATCAGCCCTCAAGCTTCTGGCCATTGTCGCCGTCGTTCCGCGGCGTGATCAGGGCTTGAGCCCGCAGGCGGACGTCATCGCCGGACAAATGCGCGACGCGATTGCAGGCAAGGTCGGCGCGGGCCAGGCCGTGGTCATTGCCGGGACTGAAGAGGGCGCGGGAGCCCGCTACGTGCTGCAGATCAGCCTTCAGGAGAGCGGAGGCCGCCTGGACTGTACCGCTTCCCTTCGGGAGATGTCTTCACGGCGCATCATCCGGGCGTCTCGCCTTGAACTCGAGTCCTCCGGCGCGGCGTTGCTGCCGCCGGAGATCGAGCGCGCTTCAACAACCATCAGCGAGGCGTTGCAGAGAAGTCTGGCCGAAGCCTCCGAAGGGCTGGGAACGCCCACCGACCAGCCCCTCGACATCCGCTTTCGCAAGGCAACGACCCTTTTGTCGGCCTCCAACCCGAAATGGCTGGAGAAGGGCCTGCAACTGCGTGCCGCGCGGGAGCAGAACCCGGCCAGCGCCGACCTTGCGCTGCAATGGGGCCTGCATCTGTTCGCACGTCTCGTCCTCACCAATCCCTTCACCGGCATCAGCCGTGACGAGCGCGACGATCTGGAGAGCGAGATCGAGGCGACGGTCCTGGAGTGCCTGCCGCTCGTCGAGAGCAACCCCCTGCTGATGCTGGCCGCTGCCAAACTTCTCTATTTCATTGATCGCGGCCATCTGGAACTGGCGGAAGATCTCGCCGAGCGCGCCTTTGCCCGTACGGCAGATTCTGCCGCCGCCTTGCCGCTTCTCGGCCAGCTCCGGCAGGCGCGCGGCGAATTCGCCGCCGCCGTGGCGTTCTTCGATCGCGGCATCGAGATGGCGGATCCCGATTCCGAGTTCGAACTGCACATGCGCGTCCTGAAGTGCATCGCGTTGCTGGCGGCCGGCGACGGAGAGGCACTGAAGGGGGCGGCTTCGTTTGGCCACAACAGCCCGCATTCGCCGCCGGATCTCGCCGTGATGGTCGCCGCGCTGGTCACGCCGGCCGGCCAGCCGCTGCCGGGGCCGGTCACCGATGTGCTGGCCGCGGCGGGTCACCAAGGGGCCCGCAACGCGATCGACTACACCTACATGACCTCGGTGCGCCATCTCACCTCGCTGCAGGCGCGCGCCAACATCATGCGCGAGCTTGTCGGCCGGGTGAGCGCACTGCACGGCAGCGATGTCGTGCCACCGTTTGTGCTGACGGCAACGGGCCTGCCCGCCTGAGGCTGAGCGCCTTGCAAGGATGGGGGGTGGCACCGTTCTCAAATACTGCGCAAACAATTGCCTGCTAGGGACATTTCGAGCGAAATGGGTTCCGGTTCGCGTGAAGAGAATGCGCAAAAAGTCGAATCCTCTAGCAGGCGCCAGGCTATCGGTGTCTTGACCATCCGCATCGGCTGGGCGCGCCATGCCTTGCCTGTTTTCCGGCCAAACGACCTGACGCGACCGCCCCGTGTGCTGGCGATCACATTCCTGGAGACTGATGTCATGGCCATGCTCGCCTCTTGTGTTGGCCGGGGGGCACTGAAGCTCGCCGCCGCCATGCTTCTGATCTCAGCCGTGGTGCCGCTGCAGGCGCAGACTGTCCCGCTGACGCAGACCGTCCCGCTGACCCTTGGGGCGATCCCGCCGGAAGACGTCGTCCCGCTCGCCGAGGGCGGGAAGGAGCGGGCGCTGGCGGACCTGCCCGCCACGATCGAAAGCGTGCTGCAGCGCAGCGGCCTCCCGGGCGCCGCCATTGCGGTGGTGCAGGGCGACAAGACGGTGTTCGCGCGCGGCTTCGGCGTTCGCGAACTGGGCAAGCCGGCGTTGATCGACACGGACACCGTCTTCCAACTCGCCTCCCTGTCCAAGCCGATCGCCGCCACCGTCGTCGCCGCGCAGGTGACCGCAGGCGTGGTGAGATGGGACGACAAGATCGCGCCGCTCGTGCCCGGCTTCGCGCTCAACGACGCCTATGTGAGCGCCAATGTGACCGTGGGCGACCTGTTCTCGCATCGCTCCGGCCTGCCGCATGCGGGCGGCGACACGCTCGAAGACATCGGCTTCAAGCGCAGCGCGATCCTGGAGCGCCTGCGCCTGCTGCCGCTGGCGCCCTTCCGCATCTCCTACGCCTATTCCAATTTCGGCCTCACCACCGGCGCCGAAGCGGTGGCGCGGGCGTCGGGCCAGTCATGGGAGGACCTGTCGCAGAAGGCGCTCTACGGGCCGCTGGGCATGACGGCGACAAGCTCGCGCTATCAGGACCTGCTCACGCACGAGAACAGGGCGGTGCTGCATTCGCTGGAGGACGGGCGATTCGCGCCGCTCTACACGCGCGACCCGGACCCGCAGTCGCCGGCCGGCGGCGTGTCCTCCAGCGTGACCGACGTGGCCGAATGGATGAAGCTGGTGCTCGCCAATGGCCGCCACAACGGACAGGAACTGATTGCGCCCGGCGCGCTGCTGCCGGCCCTCCGGGCGCAGGCCTTCAGCTCGCCCGCCCCGACCATCGGCGCCCGCTCCGCCTTCTATGGTTTCGGCTTCAATGTCTCGGTGGATGCCAATGGCCGACCCAACCTGTCCCACTCCGGCGCCTTTGGCACGGGGGCGGGCACGTTTGTGCGCTTCCTGCCGTCCGCCGACATCGCCATTGTGGTGCTGACCAATGGCGCCCCGGTGGGGGCAGCGGAGGCGATCGCCAGCCATTTCATGGACGTCGTCCAGTATGGCGCGCCCACCCGTGACTGGTACGCTTTGTTCCATCCGCGGCTGATGGAATATAACGCCCCGGCGGGCGATCTCGTCGGCAAGACGGCCCCCGCGGCGCCGGCGGCGGCCCGCCCGCTGGCCGATTATGTCGGCACCTATGAGAATGCCTATTTCGGCCCGGCGCGGATCACGCAGGGCCAGGGCGGCCTGCTGCTGGCGCTCGGCCCCGGCACGCTGTCCATGAAGCTGACCCACTGGAACGCGGACACCTTTGCGGTCGCCCCGCGCAGCGAGAATGCACCCTATGGCTCGCTGTCTTCCGTGCGTTTCGTGGTAAAGGCCGGCAAGGCCGTCGAGCTAAAGATCGACTATCTCGACACCGAGGGGCTCGCCACATGGACGCGGTGAGCGCGCCATGACCCGGCTCGACGAAATGGGCCAATGAAGCGCCGACGCCACCGAGCGCCAGCTCGCGAGCCAAGGATGCAAAGGCTAAAGTCTATGGCAGGAAGGCCGCGCGTCCGGCCGCATCAGCCAGCGCCGAAGGATTGAGCGCGCACCCGGACCGGCTGCAATGCTCTCCCCGGACGCCGAGGGCGTTCTTACGAGCCATGGGGCGGTCGATCAGGCGCCCTCTGTCGCATGTGCTTCTATCGGGCAGCTACGTGTCCGCCGCGCCGGGTTCTCGGCGCAGTCTCGAACGGGCCGTCAGCAACGCTAGAGCCCGCCAAAGCTTTGCCTGACAGGCTTACCAAGCAGACCAAACTGGTGCCTGAAAGCAAGAAGCGCCCCGAAGGGCGCTTGCTAATTATCAGATTTTATTGGGAAAATTTGGAGCGGGCGATGGGATTCGAACCCACGACCCCAACCTTGGCAAGGTTGTGCTCTACCCCTGAGCTACACCCGCCCGCTCCGCCGTCCCGCGCCGCTTTGTCTGCGGCCCCGAACGGGCCGTCTCTATGCCCCAGCCTCGCGGAGAATGCAACGGGGTTTCGCAGATTTCTCACAGGCCGATGACAGCGCCGCTTTCAGTCCGGCGCGACGGCTCATCCGGCCTCAAAGCGCACGACGGGTGAAGGCATCCGCGAGGCGGGTACCGTCGCCGGCGCGTTCCAGTCGGCAGTGATGAAACAGTTCTCCCGCCTGGCGATCGCCCTTCAACCGCCGCACGACGACCCGTTCGCCGGGATCGATATTGCCGTGGAAATACACCTCGCGCGCGCGCGTGGTCGCCAGCGGCGCGCGGCGGCCGTCGAACTGCCATTCGGCCCGGTCGATGAAGGCGACGAAGCTGGAGAAATAGAGAAAGCCCGCGCCGTTGAAATCCTGCGCCGGGCAGGGGTCGATCTCCAGCACGGCTTCCTGGTCGCGGGACTGGCTGCATTCAAATCGTGCGTCCTGCGACGTGCGCCCAGCCCGGAAGGCGGCGGCGCGGGCGGCGAGCGCCGAATCGCTCCGGCCTCCACCCGTCAGGGTCGGCGCAGGCAAGCCATCCAGCGCCACCCGCGCCACCGTATGGTTGCCGCCGCCCGGCGCACGGCGCACGAAGGCAGACACCAGATGCACCGTGCCGACGGCACGCCCACAGCAGGTGAGGTCATGCCGGCTGGCACATTGGGTGCGGGAGATGCGGTGCAATTGGCTGCGCAGCGTCAGCCGGTCATTCTCGCCCAGCGACGCGAAGTCCGCATTCTCCACCGCCAGCGCACTGAAAGCGGCGTAGACCGGCGCACCGTCGGCAGCGTGGAAGTCGGGCACGGCGCGGCCGGCCAGACGCGCCAGCCCCATCCAGTGGCGATGGCCCAGTTCCTTGAGCAGCCAGGTTTCCGAGAGCCCGCCGGGGCAGAGCTGCGGCATGCCGAGCAGCACCGTATCTTCCACGACGGGCGCCGGGGTGGCGGTGAACGACCCGGGAGGGAGGACGAGGTTCATGCGGCGCTTCCCCGCCGAGCCTGCTGCACCCGCGCGTCGATATGGGCGACGATGTGCGCGGCGTCGCGCCCGACGCTGCCGAAGCGGCCGGAGCCCCACGTGTGCAGCCAGGGCAGGCCGATGAAATACACGCCCTCGCGCGCCGTGACCCCGCGCCGGTGCTGGGGATGGCCGGCGCCGTTGAACACCGGCGCGTCGAGCCAGTGGAAGTCGGGCCGGAAACCGATGCACCAGACGATAGCGGCGATGCCGGCGGCGGCGAGGTCAAGCACCCGGCGTTCCTCCGGCGGCTGCCAGACCGGCTCGTAGACCGACGGCGGCGGCGCCTCCAGCCCCTTCGCGGCGATATGCCGGTCGATGGCGGCGTTGATGCCGTTATAGGTTCTGTCGGCCTCGTCGAGCGCCGACGCAAGGTTTGGATCGAAAAGGAGTTTTTCCCCGTCGGCGTCGCGCAGTGCGCCGTAGAGCTCCATGCCCTCAAGGGCAAACTTGCGCAGGTCGATGTCGCGCCCGCCATCGCGGCCGGTGACATAATGGTTGGTGTTGTCGCGCACACCTTCGCGCAGCGGGTGCTCTTCCACCGGCATGTCGTAATAGCCCATGTCGGCGAGCCAGGTGACGACGTCGCGGCCGCGGTAAAAGCGGGCGCAGCGCGGGGCATTGCCCACGGCCAGGAACACCTTGCGGCCGGCCAGATGCAGGTCCTCGGCGATCTGCGCGCCGGACTGGCCCGAGCCGACCACCAGCACCGGGCCGTCGGGAAGCTGGCCGGCATTGCGGTACTGCGCCGAGTGAATCTGCGCGATCGCCGGGGGCAGCCGCTCGGCCATGCGCGGCACGATCGGCTCGTGATAGCCGCCCGACGCCACGACGACATTGTCGGCGCTGAAATCGCCCGCGCTGGTGGCGACGAGAAAGCCGCCCTCCGGCCGGGGCGTCGCCCGCCGCACGCTCACATCCTCGCGAATGGGTGGGTCGACCTTAGTGCGAAACTCCTTGAGATAATTAAGGATTTCGTCCTTCTTCATGAAGCCGTCCGGCTCCGGGCCGGTATAGGGATGGCCGGGCAGGTCGCACTGCCAATTGGGCGTGACGAGGCAGAAATTGTCCCAACGCTGGGTTTCCCAGGCGTGCATCGCCCGGTGCTTTTCGATCACCAGATGGTCTATACCCTGCCGGGAGAGATGATAGCTGGTCGACAGGCCGGCCTGTCCGCCGCCGACGATGACCACCGGATAATGCGCGACGCGGTTCTCGTTCATGGGTTCTCTCCGGCTCAGTCGTCGAAGGATTCGACGGCGACGCGGGCGTCGGGAAGGGGTGCGAATGTCCGGCCGGCGGCCTCTATGCGGGCGAGCTGACCCAGTGCGCGCGAGCAGGGAAAACCGTAGCGCGCCTCGACGCGATCGCTGGCGATGGTGAGCGCCTCACGCGATTTCGTCAGGAATTCCAGCAGCTTGTAACTCTCTCCGGGGACGAAATAGTCCTTGATGACCAGCGAGGGCGAGTAGCAGGCCTCGACCGTGCCGTCCGGCCAGCGGATGGAGAAGCGCATTTCAGGCATGGGCGGGCTCCGCGAGGGTCTCGTAGATGGGCAGGTGGGCGCGCGCGGTGGCGGCCCAGTCGAAACGGGCGGCGGCCTCCGGCCCTTTTTTCGCAAGGCGTGCAAGGGTTTGCGGCTGCAGGGCCAGCATCAGCGCGTCGGCGATCGAGGCGGGATGAAGAGGATCGCACCACACGGTCTCGTTCTCGCCGATATGCTCGGTGAAGGGGGCTATGCGCGAGACCACGGTGGGCACGCCGCAGGCCATCGCTTCCAGCGCCACCAGGCCGAAACCCTCCTTCACCGAGGGGAAGGCGAGCACGTCGGCGAGGCGGTAGAGCGCCGGCATATCGGCCTGCGCCTGCGGCCCGGCGCGGATCACCGCCTCCGCCGGCAGGCCGGACGAGACCAACAACGCTTTGAATTCATTGAGATAGTCGTGATGGTCGAGCACGCTGGCGCCGCCGGCGATGACGAGCTGGGCGCGCGGGTGCATGGCCCGGAGCTGAATGAAGGCCTCCAGAATCCGGCAACTGTTCTTGCGCGCCTCCACGCCGCCGACGCTGAGCACGACGGGGCCGGAGCCGAGGCCGAGGCGGGCCGCCAGCGCGGCCTCCCGACCGTCGGGGACGGGCGTGAAGCGCTTGATATCAATGCCGTTTCCGACCAGCGTGGCGTCGATTCCGAACGTCTCGGCGAGCAGATCCTGCCAGAGATGGCTGACGACGAAATGCCGGTCCGCTGCGAGAATCGCTCGATTTTGCAAGGCGTTAAGCGCGGGGTCGCGGAAAGCGTCGATATGGTGGACCGTGCGGGCGAAGCCGGGGATGAGGCCGCGCGCCTTCAGCGTCGCCAGTGCGTTGGCCGAGATGCCGTCCTGGGCGTGGAACACGTCGAAGCGGCGATTCTCTACTTCATTGAAATAGCTGACATATTCGTCGATGCGCTGGCGCACCATCGCCGCCACATCGCCTCCCGCCGGCCCGGCCGGCACGCGCGCCGTGGCGCACCGGCTGGGGCGGAAAAAGCCGGCGCCGCTGGGGTCGGGCGCATGCACCACCGCCTCGAAACCCAGTCGTACCAACGCTTCGCCGAGTTCCAGCGCGTGGACGACGCCGCCGCGCGGGTTGGTGGAATGGGCGAGGATGGCGATGCGCAGCGGCCGCGTCATGCCGCGTCCTCCGCCGGCCCGCAGCCGATGAGCGGCGCGCGGGAAAAATCCCATATGGTTTCGTGGCTTAGGCCCTGTCTCACCGTGACCTTCCGCTCCGCCGTCACGGTGCCGATGGCGGCCGCGGCGATGCCGCGTTCAGCGAGGGTCGCCAGGACGATTGGGAGGACGGTCAGTGCGATGGGAACGATGTAGCCGAAGCTCGGGAAGGTCATCAGCCAGCGCGCGGGATCGACCCCCTCGGGCGCCGGCACCGCGTCGAGGTCGATCTCGATCCCGACCCCGGACCCCTCCGCCAGCATGGCGGCGGTGCCGACGATTCCCGCCTGGCTGATGTCCTTGGCGGCGCAAGCGAGCCCGGCCTCGGCGAGGCGCGGCAGCAGGTCGAGATCGCCGCGCAGCCGCTCCGCCGGGGCGCCGGTGGCGGCGTCCCAGTTGGAAAAGGGTTCGCGGTAGCGCCCGCGCAGGTCGATCGCCGCCACCAGCACCTCGCCGGGGCGGGCGTCGAAGGAGGTGAGGAGCTTGTTCGCCCGGCCGAGCACGGCGACGGAGAGCTGGCCGCGATCGCTCGCCAGATTGGTATGGCCGCCGACAATGGGCACGCCGAAGCGCTGCGAGGCGGCGCGCAGCCCCTCTAGCACCGGGGCGGCGCCGTCCTCTCCCTTCGCCCACACCGCATCGACCACCGCGAGCGGGCGCCCGCCCATGGCGGCGATGTCGGAGAGGTTGACCATCACCCCGCACCAGCCGGCGAACCAGGGGTCGGTGGCGACGAACTCGTTCATGAAGCCTTCGATGGCGAACAGCAGATAGCCCTCGCCATCGGGGATCGCGGCGCAGTCGTCGCCGACCCGGATGGCCTCGCGGCCGTCAAAGCCCAGCCGGGCGGCGGCGCGGGCGATATCGGCCTTGGAGGCGAGCCCGGCCGAGGCGCGCAGCCGGCTCACCACCTCGGAGAAGGCAATGTCGGAGAAGCGAGTGGTTGGCGCGCGCGCGTCCATGTCACGCCGCCCGTCTTGGCTGGGCGTGGAAGCCGGTTTCGGCATCAAAGATCGGCGGGTAATGCGCGAGGTCGGCCTGCATCAGCACATGCGGCTTTCCGTGCAGTTCCTTCTCCTCAATGAGGTCCCAGTGCAGGCGGCGGAACAGCAGCGCGTTCTGCGCCTGCACATGGGCCAGAAACCGCGTGCAGCCGCGCGCATGGGCGGAGGAAACGGCGAGGCGGATCAGCGCCGCGCCCAGCGCGCCGACCTTGCGATAGTCTTCCGCCACCGCGAGCCGCGAGCCCCACCACAGGCCCGGCTCGGCCTCGTGGATGCGCACCGTGCCGACCACATCGTCGGCCAGCAGGCCGAGCAGCGAGACGGCGACGATGGGAATGGCGGTGTCGTCGATGGTATCTCGGTCGTCACCGGCGAACAGGCCCTGCTCGTCGCAGAAGACCTCATGGCGCAGCCGCACGGCGCCGCGCTTCTCCCAGGTCGCGGTGGCGAACTTCACCTGGAAATCGGCGGCGCGGAAGGGGCGGAAGGTGCCGTACATCATGCGCAGCCCCCTTGCCGCATATCCCCTTGCCGCATGTCGCCTTGCCGCATCTCACCTTGCCGCATCTCATCCCGGCCAAGCGCCTGCCGCTCATAGGTGGAGAGCGCCGAGCAGGCGCCGCATTTGGCGCAGCCGGCCTTCACCTCGATGGATTTCAGCCCCGTCGCCAGCAGCATCCCCGAGAGCGGGCCGAGGATGGAATTCATGAAAGCGGGCGTGGGCGTCGGGTGGCTTTCCAGCGGCGTGCCTGAGATCGGCACGAAGGGCACCACGAAGGGATAGACCCCCATGCGGGTGAGCCGATCGCAGACGGAGAGGATGTCTTCTCGCGTGTCGCCGAGCCCGGCGAGAATATAGGTGGAGACTTGGCCCCGCCCGAACACCGGCACGGCGGCGGCAAACGCTGAGAAGTAGCGCTCCACCGACACCTGCGCCTTGCCGGGCATGATCCTTTGCCGGACCGGCTCGGTGCAGGCTTCCAGATGCATGCCGAGCGCGTCGGCGCCGGCCTCGAACATGCGGGCGAACCAGGTATCGTCGTCGGGCGGCTCGCACTGCACCTGGATCGGCAGGTTCACCGCCGCTTTCACCGCCGCCGCGCTCTCGGCAAGCAGCGCCGCGCCGCGATCCTTGCCCGGCGGGGTGCCCGTGGTCATCACCATGTGCTTGACGCCATCGAGCTCGACGGCGGCCTTCGCGACTTCCGCCAGCTGGGCCGGGGTCTTGCGCTCGATGGTGCGGCCGGCGGCGAGCGACTGGCCGATGGCGCAGAACTGGCAGGTCTTGGTGCGGCTCTGGTAGCGGATGCAGCTTTGCAGCACCGTGGTCGCCAGCACATCGCGCCCATGCAGCACGGCGATCTTGGAATAGGGAATGCCGTCGGCCGTGGAAAGGCCGTAGAATTTCGGCTGCAGCGGAAACGACACCTCGCCCAGCACCAGCCCGTCGCGGCTGATGCGGCTGCGGCCGAAGGCATCCGGCTTCTCGACGAGATAGGGGCTCTCAAAGGCCGGCGCGGTGTGGACGGGCACCATCACCGTCATCCCGTCCAGCGTCATCGCCTTGTGGTCGGAAGGGCCGGCCCCGCCCCGGCGGCTGTCCGCGCCGGCGCGGGGATCGACAAGGCGCACCCCGTAGGACTGCAACTCGTTGATCAGCTGCTGCGTCGGCAGCGGGCTAGGCCCGCTCGCCAGATCCATCGGCTTCATCGGAAACGCTCCCTGTCAGGACGGGGAAGGGGACATCGGCATCGGTGTGGACCGGCACGGCCGGGCGCGTGTCGTGGTTGAGGCTGAGCAGTTCCGGCCGGGCGTAATGGCCGACCGAATCCATCATCCGCTTGCGCTTGGTGATGAGCGCCATGTCGAGATCGGCGATCAGAATGCCCTCGCCCGTGGTGAGCGGCGGCACGACATGGCTGCCCTCCGGCGAGATGATCGCGCTCATGCAGCCGCCGGTGAGGGCCTTGCGCAGCCGCTCATCGGGGGAGATGCGGGCGATCTGCGCCTCGGTCAGCCAGCCGGTGGCATTGACGACGAAGCAGCCCGATTCCAGCGCGTGGTGGCGGATCGTCACCTCGATCTGCTCGGCGAAGATCGGCCCGACCAGCGCGCCGGGGAACTGGGCGACGTGGATTTCCTCGTGCTGGGTCATCAGCGCATAGCGGGCCAGCGGGTTGTAGTGCTCCCAGCAGGCCAGCGCGCCGACGCGCCCCACCGCCGTCTCCACCACCTTCAGACCGGCGCCATCCCCCTGGCCCCAGATCATCCGCTCATGAAAGGTGGGGGTGATCTTGCGGCGCTTCAGCTTGAGGGAGCCATCGGCGTCGAAGATCAGCTGGGCATTGTAGAGCGAGCCATGGTCGCGCTCGTTCACGCCCAGCACCACGACGATGCCGAGCCGGCGGGCGGCAGCCGACACCGCCTCCGTCACCGGGCCGGGGACGAGGACGGCATTGTCATAGAGCCGCAGATGCTCCGCCCCGGTGAGCACGGGGGGCAGCACGAAGGAGAAATAGGGGTACCAGGGCAGGAAGGTTTCGGGGAACACGACAAGCTGCGCCCCCTTGCCGGCCGCCTCCTCCAGCGCCGCGAGCACGCGGGTGAGCGTGCCCTCCAGGCTGTCGAGCGAGGGCGCGATCTGCACCGCGCCGACGCGGACGATGCGTTTTTCGGCGCTGGGTCTTTCGACCATGTCGGTTCTCCTTGCCGTTGGCCGTCATCCCGGACGGCGGCACTGCCGCCGATCCGGGAGCGTGCCTTCGGCGCTGCGGATCACAGCGTCCAGGTGTCGAGGATGAAGGCGTTCTCGCGGCGGTGCAGCAGGACGATGTCCAGCACATCCAGCGGGCTGATCGGCACGATGCCGGGGATCAGCGCGCCTTCGCCATGGCCGTACAGCGCCTGCAGGGCGAAGCGGCAGGCATAGACCTTGCCGCCATCGTTCAGGATCTTCTCGATGCGGTTGTTGAAGTTGAGATGGCCGGGGAAGGCCTCGTCGCCGAGCTTGGGGAAGCCGCGCTGCACGCCGAGCGTGACGCCGGGGCCGTAGAGCAGCACCGAGGTCTCGAAGCCCTTCTGGATCAGGCGCGAGGCCTGCAGCAGGTTGACGAGGCCGATCGAGCCCTCGAAGGCGACGGTGTGGAAGGTGACGAGCGCCTTCTCGCCGGGGGCGGCCTTTACGTCTTCGAACTTCTTGTCCTCGTAATCGACGAGGATGTCGCCCTTGGCATGGGCCGGCACGGTGATGGTGGCCATGTCGCTCTCCTTGGATGGAACAGGCCGGCGGGAACCGGCCCCCAGAGGAAATGCAATCAAGATGCCAATTGATGGAATGCCGAAAGAATCATCAAAACAATCAAATTACATACAATACTACATTCAATACGACTGAGCCGGCCGGAGTCGCTCTGGCGAGATTGCGGGCGGACGCTTAGAGAAACGGCGGGACACTGCCCGCTTCCTGCGCAGGCGACGGCGGCGGCTCCGGTACTGCCCTTACGCAGCAAGTTGTGGACCAAGGGTGACAGGCCACCTCTGCAACATTATACAGTCAATTAGGGCGAGCTAGGATGAAGGCCGTCCTCCCGGCCGAGCGGTGCGCGCGCCGGGAGCGCGACGACGCCCGACAGACGATCCCGGATCGGCCTTGCGGCCGTCCGGGGTGACGACAGGTGCGGGACGACGACAGGTGAAAGACGCATGGCCGACTGGATTCCCGACCTCGCCCGCTCCGACAAGCCGCGCTACCTCGCCATTGCCGACCTGATCGGCGAGGACATCCGCGCCGGGCGGCTCGCCATCGGCGACCGGCTGCCGCCGCAGAGAAAGCTGGCGGCGAAGCTCGACATCGACTTCACCACCGTGGCGCGCGGCTATGTCGAGGCGCAGAAGCGGGGCCTGGTCGAATCCCGCGTCGGCCAGGGCACTTTCGTGACAGGCACGCCGCGCCCGAAGACCCGCGCGGCGCGCGCGCCCAAGCCCGGCACGGTCGACCTGTCGATGAACCTGCCGCCCGAGCCGGACGACCCGGCGCTGATCGAGCGCATGCAGGAGGGGCTGGCCGAGGTGGCGCGCGATCTGGTCGCCCTGCTGCGCTACCAGGGTTTCGGCGGCACATCGGCCGACAAGGACGCCGCCTCGTCCTGGCTCGGCCGGCGGGCGCTGGTGCCGGCGCAGGAGCGGATTTTCGTCACTCCGGGCGCCCACCCCGCACTGCTCGGCATTTTCGGCCTGCTGGCCCGGCCGGGCGATGTGATCCTGTGCGAGGCGATCACCTATCCCGGCGTGCGCGCCATCGCCGCCCAGCTCGGCATCAAATTGCACGGCCTGCCGATGGACCGTGACGGCATCGACCCCGACGCTTTCGCGAGCGCCTGCCGCGAGATGAGCCCGAAGGCGCTCTATCTCAACCCGACGCTGCAGAACCCGACCACGCTGACCATTCCCGAGGAGCGGCGCGAGGCGATCGCCAAGGTGGCGCGCCGCTTCGGCGTGCCGATCGTCGAGGACGACGCCTATGGCTTCGTGCCCCCCCACGGGCCGCCGCCGCTGGCAGCGATCGCGCCTGACCTGACCTGGCACATCGCCGGGCTGGCCAAATGCATCGGCGCCGGGCTGCGCGCGGCCTATGTGGTGGCGCCCGAGGCCCGCGCCGGCTACCCCTTCGCCAGCGCCCTGCGCACCGCCAATGTGATGGCCTCGCCACTCACCACCGCGCTGGCGACGCGCTGGATCGAGGACGGCACCGCCGACACGCTGCTGCGGTTCATCCGCTCGGAGACCGCCGCGCGGCAGGCGCTGGCCAGCGAGGTTCTGCCCAAGGGCAGCTTCCGCGCCGACCCGCTGAGCTTCAACCTCTGGATCGAGCTGCCGGCGCCGTGGACCCGCTCGGCCTTTGTCGGCCATATGCGCTCCACCGGCATCGGCGTGGTGGCGAGCGACGCCTTCACCGTCGCCGGCCCGGCGATCGAGGCGGTGCGGGTGTGCCTCGGCGGCCCGGCGACGCGGGCGCAGATCCGCTCGGCGCTCGACTTCATGGCGCACGCGCTGGAGGAATCGCCCGAGGTGGTGTCGGCTGTCATGTGAGGGACGAGCAGAAGGGTTGGCCGAAGAGGGGTTGGCTGAAGTGCCTTGCGCTGGGTCCCGGATCGGCGCTCCGGCTTCGCCTCCGCTGGTCCGGGACACGGGTGTCTCTGTTTCCCGGACAAGCTGCGCGAAGCGCGGCGCCGATCCGGGACCCAGCGCAAAACCCTTCGGCTATTTTCTTGCCGTCATGAGACAAGAGCAAGCCCGGCCCCGACGCACGCAGGCTCTCTCACGTCAGCGCACCCCGGCGCGCCCCTCACCCCAGCGCCCGTGCCGCTTCAACGAGCCGGTCGACATCGCTCTCACTGGTGGCGAAGGAGGTGACGAGGCGCACCACGCCCGCGCCCCAGCGCTCGGTGTAGAAACGGAAGCCCTGCGCCAGCAGCCCCTTGCACATCGGCGCGGGCAGGCGGACGAACAGCATGTTGGCCTCGACCACGCCCTGAATTTCCACCCCGGCAATGCCGGCGAGGCCGGCGGAAAGCCGCGCCGCCATCGCATTGGCGTGGCGGGCATTGGCGAGCCAGAGGTCATCTGCGAGATAGGCGTCCATCTGCGCGGCCAGAAACCGCATCTTCGAGGCGAGGTGGCCGCCGCGCTTGCGGCGGAAGGCGAGCTCACTGGTGCGGGCGGGATCGAACAGCACGATCGCCTCCACCCCCAAAGCGCCGTTCTTGGTGGCGCCAAAGGAGAGGATGTCGACCCCCGCCTTCCAGGTCATCTCAGCCGGGCTGGCGCCCAGCGCCGCCACCGCATTGGCAAAGCGCGAGCCGTCCATGTGCAGGGGCAGGCCGGCGGTGCGGCACACCGCGCCGAGGGCGGCGGTCTCCGCCACCGAATAGAGCGTGCCGAGTTCCGTGGCCTGGGTGATCGAGACGCAGGACGGCTGCACGCAATGCACGTCGCCGCGGTTGCGGCGGGCGGCGTCAGCCAGCGCGTCAGGGTCGATCTTCGCGTTCGCGCCCGGCACATGCACCAGCTTGGCGCCGCCGGTGAAGAATTCCGGCGCGCCGCATTCGTCGTTCTCGATATGGCTGTCGGCATGGCAGAGCACCGCACCCCAGGGCGGGGTGAGGACACTCAGCGAAAGCGCATTGGCGGCGGTGCCGGTCGAGACCAGCAGCACGCTCACCTCGCGCTCGAACAGGGCGGAGAGCCGCGCCTCGACGCGGGCCGAGATCTCGTCGGCGCCATAGGAGGGCATCGGCCCGTCATTGGCGGCGGCGAGCGCGGCCAGAATGGCGGGGGAGATGCCGGCGACATTGTCGCTGCCGAAGCCGGGCGGGCGGGAGGCGGGCGGAGAGGCTGCGGGGGTCTCGGTCACGGCATGTCCTGATGATGGGCGGCGCAGGCCCCAAGGGCGACACCCGCACGCCCCTGCTTGTCAAGTGCGCGCGGGAGGCGTTCCGTGCGTCAGTTGCCGGATGGCGCCTTCCGGCGGGGTTGGTTTAAGTGGACCGCATGAGTGCTGCCAGAAGTGCCAATGACCACGTCGTCGCCGACCAGGAGACGGTGTTCGCCCTGCTCGCCGACCCCGCCACGCATGGCGTGAGCGAGCCCGTCCGCCGCATCGACACCCATGGCGCGGTGGTGTTTCTCGCCGGCGCCGATGTCTACAAGGTCAAGCGCGCGGTGCGCTTTTCCTTCATGGATTTCTCCACGCTGGACAAGCGCCGGCAGGCCTGCGCCCGCGAGCTGGAACTGAACCGCGCCACCGCACCCGCGCTCTATCTCGGGCTTACCCCCATCGTCCGGCGCGACGGCGCGCTGCATCTGGGTGGCGAGGGCGAGGTGGTGGAATGGGCGGTGCACATGGCCCGCTTCGACGAAACCGCCACGCTCGACCAGGTGCTCTCCCGCCAGGGCCTTTCGCCGCCGCTGATCGCGGCGCTGGCGCAGGCAGTGGAGAGCGCGCACCGGCAGGCGCCAGTGGTATCAGGCGCCTCCGGCCGGGAATTGCGGGCGGTGGCGCGCAATGTCGTCGCCGGGCTGCGCGAGGCGCCCGATATCCTGCCGCCGGCACGGGTCTCGGCACTGGAGGCGGCCTTCCTTGAGGCTTTCGACCGGCTGGAGCCGCTGCTGGCGCGGCGCGCCGCGGCGGGCGAGGTGCGGCGCTGCCATGGCGACCTGCATCTGCGCAACATCGCGCTGATCGACGGCGCGCCGGTGCTGTTCGACGCGCTGGAATTCGACGAGGGACTGGCGACCATCGACCGGCTCTACGACCTCGCCTTCCTGATCATGGACATCGCCCAGCGGGGGCTGGCTTTCGCGGCCAATGGGCTGCTCAACCGCTACCTCATCGCCTGTGGCGAGGCGCCGCCCTATGACGGGCTGGCGGCGCTGCCGCTGTTCCTCGCCTTGCGCGCGGCGATACGGGCGCAGGTGGGCGCGGCGGCGGTGGCCTTCCGCGACCCGGCCGGCAAGGCACAGGCGGGCGCGGAGGCGCGGGCCTATCTCGCCTTTGCCGAGGACGCGCTGGCGCCGCGCCCGGTGAAGCTGGTGGCGGTGGGTGGGCTGTCCGGCTCCGGCAAGAGCACGCTGGCCGCCGCGCTGGCGCCGCATCTGGGCCCCCTGCCCGGCGCGGTGCATCTGCGCTCGGATGTCGAGCGCAAACGCCTGCACGGCACGCCCGAGCTGGAGCGGCTGCCGCAGGACGCCTATTCGATGGAGGCGACGCAGCAGGTCTATGCCGTGCTGCGGGAGCGGGCGGAGGCGATCCTCGCCGCCGGCCATGGCGTCATCGTCGACGGCGTGCACCAGCGCCCCGATGAGCGGGCCGACATCGCGGCGCTGGCGCATGAGTGCGGGGTGGATTTCCTCGGCCTGTGGCTGGAGGCGCCGGTGGAAGCGCTGGCCGAGCGGGTGACGGCGCGGCGGGGCGACGCCTCCGACGCCACGGCGGAAGTGGTGCGCTGGCAGGCCGGGCGCGAGGCCGGGCCGCTCGACTGGGCGCGGCTGGATTCGACGCAGGCCCCGGCGCCGCTGCTGGCGCAGGCGCGGGCGCTGCTGGAAGGGTGAGGGCTATCTGCGCGCGACGTCCGAGGGCTTATTTTTCGGCGGCGCGGGCGCGGGCGTCCTCGACCACATCCTTGAAGCCCTGATAGTCGAGCGCGGCGGCGACCTTGAACGGGCCGACCAGATAGACCGGCGTGCCCGGCAGGCCGAGCGCCTCCGCCTGCTCATTATTGCGCTTGAGCAGGGCGCCGATCTCGCCGGCATGGGCCTTGAGATCCTTGGCGAGCCTGTTCCGGTCGATGCCCGCCTTGGCCAGCGCCTCGCTCATGCGCTCGGTGGAGGCGCGGCCCGGCAGGTTCATCAGCGTGGTGTGGGCGAGGACATATTTGCCCTGGTAGTTGGCGGCCAGAGCGAGCTGGGCGGCGACGACAGAGGATTCCGCCAGGATCGGCCAGTCCTTGTAGACGAGGCGGATCTTGCCATCCTCGCGCACCAGGCGCTCCAGCTCCGGCAGCGACTTGCGGCAATAGCCGCAATTATAGTCGAAGAAGGCGACGATGGTGACGTCGCCCTTGGGGTTGCCGAAGGTCGGGGTCTGCGGGTCGTGCAGCAGGGCGTCGACATCGAGCGGCTTGGCCGCAGCGGGCGGCGGCGACACGTCAGGCGTGGCAGCGAGCGCCGGCAGCGAGGCGGCGAGCAGGGCGCCGGCGACGGTGAGGAGCAGCGCGCGGCGCTTCATCGGAATGTCCTTTTGCCTGTGCCGCGCCGGAACGGGACGCATCCGGGAAGCCTCATCGCGGACGCAGCCCGTCGAGGATGAGGCGCTGCACGTTGCGCGTAGCCTCTTCGACAAAGGCCTCCTCGTCCAGCCCCCTGCCGAGCAGGGCGTCGATCTGCGGGGCGAAGTCGGCATAATGCTGCGTCGTCGCCCACAGGGCGAAGATGAGGTGATGGGGATCGACCGGCGCCAGCTTGCCGGCGGCGATCCAGCCGGCGATCACCTCGGTCTTGGCGTCGACCAGCTGCTTCAGCGCGGTTTCCAGCTCGGGGCGCAGCAGCGGCGCGCCCTGCACCACCTCCAGGCAGAACAGCCGCGAGGCTTCCGGATGGGTGCGCGAGAAGCGGATCTTGCGGCTGATATAGGCGCGGATGCCCTCGACCGGGTCGGTCTCCACCTCCAGCGCGCGCAGCGGATCGAGCCACTGGTCGAGCAGCCGGCTGAGCACGCCGACATAGACCTCTTCCTTGGAGGCGAAATAATAGAACAGATTGGTCTTCGACACGGCGGCGGTGCGGGCGATCTGCTCCACCGTGGTGCCGTGCAGGCCGTTGCGCGAGAACAGCGACAGCGCCGCATCAAGGATGGCGGTGCGCTTCTCGGCGATGCGGCGCAGGCGGTGGGGCGTTTTGGCGCGCAACGGTTCGGCGCGCAACGGTTCCGGGCGCGAGGCTTCGCCCCGCGAGGGTTCGGGGCGCGCACCGGCCGGGTCCGCCGCCGGCGCGGCGCGCGCGGCTGCCGGCCGGGCCGTGCGGAGAGGCAATGAGACGGTGGGACGCGCGGCTGTCAACAAAAGCTCCCGCCTTGACCAGTGCCCTGACATGGCACGGAAAGGAAAGCGGCCGCAATATGCCGCGCGCCGCCACGTCGATTCGGCCGGCGGCCCGCCCCGGCGAAGACCTGAAAGAACGACCTGAAAAAGACGACCTGCCACAGACGATCCGCGAGAGACATCGACCATGGCCGCGACCTATGACCGGACCTCCCGCCTGCTGCACTGGCTGGTGGCCGCCCTGGTCCTCGTTCAGTTCGCCACCGGCTGGAGCTGGGGGTATTTCCCGCGCGGCTCGGAACCGCGCTTCTACCTGTTCAACCTCCACATCTATGCCGGCTACCTCATCCTGGCGCTGGCGATCGCGCGCATCGGCTGGCGGCTGCGCCACCCCGCGCCCCCCTTGCCCGCCGGCATGGGCCGGCCGGCCGAAATCGCGGCGCGGGCGACGCATGGCCTGCTCTATCTGCTCATTCTGCTGCAGCCGATCCTCGGCGCGGTGACGATCACCGCCTTCGGCAAGGCGCTGGGCTGGACCGGAGCGGTGCATGTGGCGCTGGCCTATGTCATCGCCGCCATCGTCGTGCTGCATGTGGCGGCGGCGATTTGGCACCAGTTCGTGCGGCGGGATGGGTTGATCCTGCGCATGCTGCCGGCCCGGCGCTGAGGGGGTGGCGATGCGTCTGTTCCCGCCTGTCCTCGCCGCCTCTCTCCTGCTGGCGCTCTCGGCCCTGCCGGCACCGGCCCAGCCGGTCACGATCACCGCGACGCCGATCGAGCGCTTCGACGCCGGCGGCGCCATCCGCTTCGGGCCGCTGGAATTTCGTGGCGGGCTGGTGCTGTCGTCGCCCTCGTCCGATTTCGGCGGCCTCTCCGGGCTGGTCGTCGATGGCGACGGGGCGGGGTTCCTCTCCGTCACCGACAAGGGCATGTGGCTTTCCGGGCGCATCGTCAGCGAGGGCGACCGGCCGGTCGGCATTGCCGATGCCGTGATGGCGCCGATGAAGGGACCGGGCGGCAAGACGCTGGCGGCGCAGGGGCGCGGCGATGTCGAATCGCTGGCGCGGGTGCCCGCCGGCACGCTGGTGGGGATCGAGCGGACGCAGGAAGTCTGGCTGTTTGCCGGCCCCGACCCGTTGAAGGCGACGGGCCGCAAGCTGATCTCCGACCCCGCTCTGTCGCGGCTCGGCGGCAATCAGGGGCCCGAGGCGCTGCTGGCCCCGCCCGGCGGGGTGCCGGCGGCGGTGATCGTCATCGCCGAGGAAAGCCCGGACGATGCCGCCGCCCTGCCCGGTTTCCTGTTCGGCCCGCTCGGCAAGCCTCGGCCGATGGGGCGCTTCACCGTGGCGCGCAGCGACGAGTTCGCCGCCACCGATGCCGTGCTGGCCGATGATGGCCGGATCTATCTGCTGGAGCGGCGCTTCGACTTCCTGCGCGGTGTCGCGCTGCGCCTGAGGCGCTTTCCGCTCAGCGCGCTCACGCCCGGGGCTTTGATCGAGGGCGAGGTGCTGCTGACCGCCAACCGGCTGGCCGCCATCGACAACATGGAAGGGCTGGCTTTGCACCGCAACGCGGCGGGGGAGCTGATCCTGACCCTCATTTCCGACGATAATTTCTCCCCGCTCCAGCGCACGCTGCTGCTGCGCTTCGCGCTGGTCGAGTGAGGGGAGAAAGGGAGGGGCCGGGGGCGGTCGTGGGGGCCAGATGATCGGATCGCGATGATCCGATCGAGGGCGCTTCAGCGCGCGGCGGTGTCGGCCGGGGCGCCGGTCCAGGGCTTGAGCCAGCCCATCAGCGCGCCATAGGGGATGAGCGCGAGCAGCGCGAAGCCGAACTTCACCAGGAAGTCGAAATAGGCCAGCCCCATCCACAGCGGCACGGTGATGCCGGTGGAGGCATAGGTGACGGGGAAGGACATGTCCGCATCGCCGGCAAAGGCGAGCGAGAAGAACAGCGCCGTGTCGACGGCCGAACCGAACAGGCTGCCGGCCAGCGGCGCCTGCCACCAGCTCAGCCGGCGCAGGCGATTGAACACGCCGATATCCAGCAGCTGGCCGAACAGGAAGGCCGTGCCGGAGGCGAGCGCGATGCGCGGCGTCGCCAGCCAGATCGACAGCAGCACCGCGAGGGCGAAGCCGGCATAGACCACGCGCCGCGCCCCGGCAGGGCCGAAGCGGCGATTGGTCAGGTCATTGACCAGAAAGGCCAGCGGATAGGTGAAGGCGCCCCAGGTCAGGAAATCCTGGAGGCCGAACTGCTCGACCGGGTGCTGGACAAGCACGTTCGAGGCCGCCACCACCGCCATCATTGCGATGACGGGAAGGGCGAGCCTCTTGAACGGGATCTTGGTGCCGGCGATCGTCATCGCTCAGGCGGCGACGGCGACGCTCGCCACGGCAACGGTCGCCTTGGCGACGGCGCGCTTGAGCTCGGCCGCCTTCGGCGACAGCTCTTCGGTGTGAGCCTTGAGCAGGAACGCATCGAGGCCGCCGCGATGATCGACGGTCTTCAGGGCGTTGGCGCTCACGCGCAGCTTCACCGACCGCTTCAGCACGTCGCTGGTGAGGGTAACGTTCACCAGGTTCGGCAGAAAGCGCCGACGGGTCTTGCGGTTGGAGTGGCTCACGCGATTGCCGGACAGAACCGCCTTCCCGGTAAGTTCGCACCGACGCGACATCGTGGACATCCTTGTATCAAAACCGTTGCGTCGTAGGCCGTATAGTCCGCCCGACGATCCCGCATCCGGTATCCGTGGAAATTGAGAGCGCTCCTATAAGGGCCGGTCCCTGTGCCGTCAAGGCCGGGGAGCGCGAAGCCGCGTCGCTTCCAGTCTGCCAACCCGGCGATATGGCGCGCCAGCCGCGAACCGGGCCGCTGCCACTGGCGCCTCTCGGATGGCACGGGCGCAACGTTCCCGCTCTCAAGTCGATGGCTCGGCACGCTCCATGTCGTTCAGCTCGCGCTCCATCAAGCGGTGCTTGTCGCTTCCGACCATGACGCGCCAACTGCCGAAAGTGTGATGCTCGCGCAAATGGCGGCGCAGCCTCGCACGGAAGCGCTTGCCGTCGACGTGCCGTGCTCGTGCCATCTCGGCGGCGTTGGTCCAGCTCTCTTCCAATTGGCCCTCCACTTGGCCCTCCTCATGCTTGTATGCAGCATAGGCGGGTTCGGTTTCGCTGGCGCGTTCGTGACAGGCCGAGTCACAGTTCCGCCGCCTTCCCCACACATCCGAAACAGGGATAGATTCACGCTTCGGCCCTCGGGTCGCACGATTCGGGAATGTGCCTTCATGATGCGGGTGTGCCTCACGGCCTTTCTGGCGGTCGCCGTCGCGGGCGCGATGGTTGCGCAGGCGCATGCCGACGGGCGGCTGGAGGCGCGCTACCGCATGTCGCTGGGCGGGCTGGAACTCGGCCGCGCGGCGCTGCTGATCGAGGTCGACGACACGTCCTATATCGCCTCCGGCAGCGGCCGGCTCACCGGCGTCGTGCAGGCGGTCTCCTCCGGCAAGGGCACGGCGGGCGCGCGCGGCGCGGTGCGCAGCGGCGAGCTGGCCCCGCGCAGCTTCGCCATGGAAGCGGTGTCCGACAAGAAGACCGAATCCATCCGGCTGGTCATGAATGGCGGCGGCGTCACCGACATGCGGGTGGAGCCGCCGGTGGCTCCGTCCCTCGACCGGGTGCCGGTGGCGGACAAGGACAAGAAGGGCATCTTCGACCCGATGACGGCGGCGCTGGTGATGGTGCCGGGCACCGAGGACCCGCTCTCGGCCAAGGCCTGCGACCGCACCCTCTCCATTTTCGACGGCCGCCAGCGCTACGACCTCACGCTCAGCTATGAGCGGATCGACGAGGTGAAGGCCGAGAAGGGCTATGCCGGCCCGGCCGTGGTCTGCCGCATCGCCTATCGCCCGGTCTCCGGCCACAAGCCGAACCGCGCCGGCGTGAAATACATGATGAAGAACAAGGACATGTTCGTGTGGCTGGCGCCGGTGGCCGGCACCCGCGTGCTGGTGCCGTTCCGCGCCTCGGTGACGACCGCCATCGGCATCGCCCAATTGGAGGCGGAAGCCTTCGAGACCCGCCCGCTGCTCGGCACCCGCTCCACCCCGGCCAAGGCGGGGCTGCCCTGAGCCGTTGCGGCGGACATTCGCCGCCGGACGGGCATTCGCGGCGGGGCACCCCATATCGAGCGTCCCCCTTGCGGGCCCGACGTGCTAGAGAACGCATCAGCCGACCCGATTGCTGCAATCGGATCGGATCGCGCTCTGGAAGAAGCGCCCGCCGGCCCGCCCACACGAACGGTTCCAGCTGAACGCCTCCATGAACATTGCCGCCCCGCCGGCCCTTCTGCGCCCCGCCACCACGCCCCTGCCGCCCGGCCAGCGCGCCCGCGGCGTCACCGCCGTGCTCGGCCCCACCAATACCGGCAAGACGAGTTTGGCGATCGAGCGCATGCTCGGCCATTCCTCCGGGCTGATCGGCCTGCCGCTGCGCCTGCTCGCCCGCGAGGTCTATGGCAAGCTGGTGGAGCGCGCCGGCGAGCACAATGTCGCGCTGATCACCGGCGAGGAGCGGATCAAGCCGGATAACCCGCGCTACTGGGTCGCCACGGTGGAGGCGATGCCGCGCGACCTCGACGTCGCCTTCGTGGCGCTGGACGAGATCCAGATCGCGTCCGATCTCGACCGCGGCCATGTGTTCACCGAGCGGCTGCTGAACCGGCGGGGCCGCGAGGAGACGCTGCTGCTCGGCGCCGCCACCATGCGCCCGCTGGTGGAGAAGCTGCTGCCGGGCGTCAACATTCTGGTGCGCCCGCGCCTGTCCAACCTCACCTTCGCCGGCGAGAAGAAGATCACCCGCCTGCCGCGCCGCTCGGCCATCGTCGCCTTCTCCGCCGACGAGGTCTACGCCATCGCCGAGCTGATCCGCCGGCAGCAGGGCGGGGCGGCGGTGGTGCTGGGCGCGCTCTCGCCGCGCACCCGCAACGCGCAGGTGGCGATGTACCAGAATGGCGATGTCGATTATCTCGTCGCCACCGACGCCATCGGCATGGGGCTCAATCTCGATGTCGACCATGTCGCCTTTGCCGGCGACACCAAATTCGACGGCTGGCAGTTCCGCCGGCTCAACCCGGGCGAGATGGCGCAGATCGCCGGCCGCGCCGGCCGCGCCCAGCGCGACGGCACCTTCGGCACCACCGGGCGCTGCACGCCCTTCGACGCCGAGATGGTGGAGCGGCTGGAGGCGCATGCCTTCGAGCCGCACCGCATGCTGCAATGGCGCAACAGCGTGCTCGATTTCTCGTCCATCGAGGCGCTCAACCGCTCGCTCGCCATTCCCCCGCGTGAGGAAGGCCTGACCCGCGCGCCCACCGCCGACGACGTTCTGGTGCTGGAGCGGCTGGCCGGCGACCCGGCGATTCGGCGTCTCGCCACCGGCGCCCAGGCGATCGAGCGCCTGTGGGAAGCCTGCCAGCTGCCGGACTACCGCAAGGTCTCTCCGGCCTCGCATTCCGACCTGGTGGCGACGGTCTATGACGACCTGATGCGGCGCGGACGGCTCTCCGCCGACTGGTTTGGCAAACAAGTGGCCTTGGCGGACCGAGCGGAAGGTGACATAGACACCCTGTCGGGACGTATAGCGCAGGTCCGTACCTTGACCTTCGCAGCGAACCGGCCGGATTGGCTCGACGACCCGGAACACTGGCAGGGTGTCACGCGGCGTGTGGAGGACCGGCTTTCCGATGCGCTTCACGAGCGGCTCGCCCACCGCTTCGTTGATCGCCGGACCAGCGTGCTGATGAGACGCCTGCGAGAGAACGCGATGCTCGAAACAGAAATCACCAAGACCGGCGACGTCGTCGTTGAAGGCCATGTCATCGGGCATCTGCTCGGTTTCCAGTTCGCGGCGGACGCATCCGCCGGCGGGCCGGAGGCCAAGGCGTTGCGTGCCGCCGCGCAGAAGGCGCTGGCGGGAGAGATCGAGACGCGGGCCACCCGCCTCTCGGAGGCGCCCGACGATGCCTTCGTGCTCTCCACCGACGGCACGCTGCGCTGGATCGGCGATCCGGTGGCCAAGCTCATTCCCGGCGAGGAGGTTCTCACCCCCCGCCTCAAGGTCATTTCCGACGAGCACCTGACCGGCCCCGCGCGGGATTCGGTGCAGGCCCGGATCGAGCTGTGGCTGAAGGCCCATATCGAGAAGCTGCTCGGCGCGCTGATCGCGCTCGGCAAGGCCGAGGATGTGGCCGGCATCGGCCGTGGCATCGCCTTCCAGCTGGTCGAATCGCTCGGCGTGCTGGAGCGCCACCGCGTGGCCGAGGAAATGAAGGCGCTGCCGCAGGAGGCCCGCGCGGTGCTGCGCGGCCACGGCGTGCGCTTCGGTGCCCACCACATCTACATTCCCACCCTGCTCAAGCCGGCGCCGCGCGCCCTCGCCGCCCAACTCTGGGCGCTCAAGCATGGCGGGCTGCAGCAGAAGGGGCTGGACGAGCTGCCGCATCTGGCCGCCTCCGGCCGCACCTCCATTCCGGTCGACCCGGAAATCCAGAAGGGCCTCTACCGCGCCGTCGGCTTCCGCGTGGCGGGCGAGCGGGCGGTGCGGGTCGACATTCTCGAGCGCCTCGCCGACCTCATCCGCCCGGCCCTGGCCTGGCGGCCCAATGCGCCCGGCGAGAAGCCGGCAGGCGCGTTCGATGGCAATGGCTTCATCGCCACCGTCGCCATGACCTCGCTGGCCGGCTGCGCCGGCGAGGACTTCGCCTCGATCCTGCGCTCGCTCGGCTACCGCATGGAGCGCCGCCCGGCGCCAGTGGAAGCCCCGGCTGAAATGCCTGCCGAAACCCCGGCGGCCGACGCCCCGGCGGAGCTTGCCGCCGAGGTGATGACGGACCCGGTGACGGACGCGGTGGCGACCGAGGACAGCGCGGCGGACGCGGCTGTGGCCGAAACCGCCGCGGCTGAAGCCCCCGCTGCCGAAGCCCCCGCTGCCGAAGCGGCTGCGGTCGAGGTGCCGGTCGGCACCGATGTCGCCTTCGACCAGACGGTCGAGCCGGCGCTGGAAGAGGCGCCCGCCGAGGCCGAGGCCCCGCGCGACGCCCTGCCGGTGGACGCTGCCGCCGTCAGCGGCGAGGTGTTCACCGACCCGGTGTTCGACCAGACGGTCGAGCCGGCGCTGGAGCCGGCGGCGCAGGCCGAGCCCGCTTCCGAAGAACCCGCTTCTGTCGAGACCGCTTCTGTCGAGGCCGCTTCCGTCGAGGCAGCTTCCGTCGAGGGTAGTGACGCCGCAACGGCGGCGCCCGCCGCCGACACACCGAGCGAGACCGCCGAGGCGGCGGCCGACGCCCCCGCCGAGCCGGCGATGATCGAAATCTGGCGTCCGGGCCGGCCGCCCGGGCAGAACCGCCCGGCGCACCAGTCGCGCCGCGGTGGCCAGGGCGCGCGTGAGCCGCGCGAGGGCACCAGCCGCGAGGGCGCGCGCGCCCCGGTGGAAGGCGCCGCCCCCGATGCCCGTCGCGAGCGCCCCCAGGGTGATCGCCCCCAGAGTGATCGCCCCGAAGGCGAGCGTGGCCGTCGTCCGCCCCGCGAGGACCGGCGCGAGCCTCGTCCCGCGCGTGCGGAAGGCGAGCGCGAGCCGCGCCGCGACGACAATCGCGGCCATGCGGGCCCGCGCCCGCCGCGTCCCGAGCGGGGCGACCGGCCGGAGCGCAGCGCCGGCCATTCCCGGCCGGATTCGCGGCACGAGGCGCGGCATGAATCGCGCCAAGACTCGCGCAACGAGCCCCGTCGCGACAAGCCAGTCGATCCGGATTCGCCCTTTGCCGCCCTGCTCGCCCTGAAGGCGCGCATGGAGGCGGAGAAGAAGGGCAAGTAAGGTGCGGGGCGCCGGCGACGGTTCGGGCCTGCCGGCGACGACCTCGCCGGAAGCTCTCGTGCCGGAGGCTTCCGCGTCGGAGGCCGGGCCGGAGCGCCAGCGCCTCGATATCTGGCTGTTCCACGCCCGCTGCGTGCGGACCCGCAGCGCCGCGGCCCAGCTGGTGAAAGCCGGGCGGGTGCGGCTGAACGGCGCCCGCGTCACCGCCCCCAGCCAGCCCGTCCGCCGTGGCGACGTGCTCACCCTGTCGCTCGACTCCCGGGTGCGGCTGTGGCGGGTGATCGGATTCATCGCCCGGCGGGGGGATGCGCCGACGGCGCTCACCACCTATGTGGAGGTGGAACCGGAGGACGCCTCCGGGGATGGGCGCCGCGCCGCGCCGGGCAGCCATGCATCCTAGCCATGCGCCGGACCCGGGATGTGTGTTGCGCCGCCTCTTGAGGTGCGCTAGGGGAGCCGTTGCGGGGCCTTCTTGCGCGCCTAATTCACATGCCCCGCACGGAGACCGGATCAATGACCTACGTAGTCACGGATAATTGCATCAAGTGCAAATACACCGACTGCGTCTCCGTGTGCCCGGTGGACTGCTTCTATGAGGGCGAGAACTTCCTGGTCATCCACCCGGACGAGTGCATCGATTGCGGCGTGTGCGAGCCCGAATGCCCGGCCGAGGCGATCAAGCCGGACACCGAGCCGGGCCTCGACAAATGGCTGACGCTGAACGCCGACTACGCCAAGGTCTGGCCGAACATCACCGACCGCAAGGACCCGCTGCCCGAGGCGAAGGAATGGGACGGTGTGCCCGACAAGCTACAGTATCTCTCACCCGAACCGGGTAAGCAGGACTGAGCGGGCGGCCCCAACGGCAGGCCCTGAACCTCGCCCGCCCCGGCCGCGCGCTTTTGCAGCGGCGGCGCGGGCGCGCGCGCTGCATTGCGGCAGTATTTTGATTCTCCCCAGATTTGTGCTATATAACCCTTCGTGCAGTCGATTGGGTTTGCCATGGCGCAACGCTCCCGTACCGGAGCGCCCCTCCCGGAATTGATGTCGGGCCTTCGCTCCTCGTGCGGCCACCGCCGCAGGAAGGGCTTCCCTGAGTTTTCCGTCGACGGCTGAAGTACGGCTCCCGCATCCGCGGGGCGCCGGGGTGTTCTTTTCCCTGCGGCCAGGCCGCGGGCGGCAGCGCGCCGAGGGCGACGCGGCGCCGGATGAACCGAGACCCAGGAGCAGGCACAGAATGACGTCGACCAAGAAGCCGCCCAGCAGCAATATCCGCCAGGGTTTCAAGACGGGCGAGCACATCGTCTATCCGTCCCACGGCGTCGGGCGCATTGTGGCGATCGAGGATCAGGAAGTCGCGGGCTTCAAGCTCGAACTGTTCGTCATCCACTTCGAGAAGGACAAGATGACGCTGCGCGTCCCGGTCCCGAAGATCGTCTCGGTCGGCATGCGCAAGCTCTCCGAGCCGGTGGTGATGAAGAAGGCGCTGGAAACCCTCAAGGGCCGCGCCCGGGTGAAGCGCACCATGTGGAGTCGCCGCGCCCAGGAATATGAGGCCAAGATCAATTCCGGCGATCTCGTCGCCATTTCGGAAGTGGTGCGCGACCTCTACCGTTCCGACGCCCAGCCCGAGCAGTCCTATTCCGAGCGCCAGCTCTACGAGGCCGCGCTCGACCGCATGGCCCGCGAACTCGCCGCCGTCGACAATCTGACCGAGACCGAGGCGATCAAGCTGATCGAGCAGAACCTGCTCAAGGGCCCGCGCCGCCTCGGCAAGGGCGAGGTGGAAGCCGATGCGGCGGAAGCCGAGGACGAGGCCGACACCGAGGCTGATCCGGAAGAAGCCGCCGCCTGAGGCGCATCCGCGCCGTGCGGCGCCCACCATCCGACGTTGAAGGCCCGGCTCGCGCCGGGCCTTTTTCGTTGGCCTCTCCGCAGCGCGCGCCGCAGGGAACTTCGCGCCGGCCCCCGCGTTGTCGCCTTGTTCGGGCAAGGCGCGCCTGCGTGCCGCCATCGCGCGGCGATGCCGGGGCATCGCTTCGCGGCCCGGCAGGTTCGGGGAGACGCGCATGAGCGAAGAAGCCGGCCGCAGCAGCCAGATGGCGCGCAAAGCAATGGCGACGCCATTGCTGGAGCGCGACCAGGAATATGAGCTCGCCCGCCGCTGGAGCGAGGCCCGCGACGAGACGGCGCTGCACGCCCTCATCCACGCCCATATGCGCCTTGCCCTCTCCATCGCCCGCCGCTTCCGCAATTACGGGCTGCCGATGTCGGACCTGGTGCAGGAAGGCCATATCGGCCTGATGGAAGCTGCCGCCCGCTTCGAGACCACCCGCGAGGTGCGCTTCTCCACCTACGCCACCTGGTGGATCCGCGCCGCGATCCAGGACTATGTGCTGCGCAACTGGTCGATCGTGCGCGGCGGCACCTCCTCCGGCCAGAAGGCGCTGTTCTTCAACCTGCGGCGGGTGCGGGCCCGGCTGGAGCTGGCCAATGGCAGCGCGCTGGCCCCGACCCGCGAGGAACTGCACCGCTCGATCGCCGCCAAGCTCGGCGTCAGCGTTCGCGAAGTGGCGCGCATGGATGCGCGGCTGAACATTCCCGACCTCTCGCTCAACGCCCCCGTCGCCGCCGGCGAGGAGGACGGGGCGGAGCGGATGGACCAATTGGTGGCGCCCGACCCGCTGCCCGACGAGGAGGCCAGCCGCGAGATCGACGGCGAACGCCGCCGGCGCTGGCTGATCGGCGCGCTGCGCGGGCTGAACGAGCGCGAGTTCCGCATCATCAAGGCGCGGCGGCTGACCGACGAGAGCGAGACGCTGGAAGTGCTGGGCGCCCGGCTCGGCATTTCCAAGGAGCGGGTGCGGCAGATCGAAAGCCGCGCCATCGAGAAGCTGCGCTTCGCGCTCACCAACGGCCCCGACGTGCCGCGCGGGGCGTTTACCGCGTAGGCGCGAGGCGGCGCCCCGGCGCCGCGCCCCCCCCTACTCCGCGATGATCTTGTAGGGCTCGCCATAGCCGAGCTTGTCGCCGCGGTTGAGCCCGTTGAGGATGAGGAAGCGCTCCAGCGCCTTGTCCTGCACGTCCATCTTCGCGGCCATTCGCTCGGGCGTGTCGGTGAGGCCGGCGGTGACGATGCGCAGGCGCAGCGGCTTGACGTTCTCCGCCTCCTCGATCGACACCCGGCGGAAGGTTTCCGCCGCGCCGCGGAAGGCGCGGTCCAGTTCCGGCGTCAGCTCGCGGGCGGCGAAGATCAGCCGGTAGACATCGCTGCCGAAGCGGATGGCGAACATGCGGAACGACCACTGGTCGCCGCGCGCCACGGCGGTGGCGGCGGGAAAGCCGTTAAGCACCAGGCTTTCCACGGTGGAGATTTCCACCCCTTCGATCCAGCCCGAGGACAGATATTGCGACAGGCTCTGGTCGCCGGCGACGCGCACCGCGTCGAGCCGCAGCGCCTCGCGCCCGGAGGCGCTGGCGCCGAGCACCGCCTGCGAGGTGTTTTCCAGCGTGAAGCCGGCCGGGGCGGTGAAGGTGAAGCCGAGCTTGGGATGGAAGAAGCGGCTGCCGCGTACGAAGCCCTCCTTCGGGTCGTCGCCATAGACCAGCCCGTCGATCGCCGCCAGATACTGCTTGCGGTCGCGCTCGCCCGGCTTGTCGGGCGAGGCATATTCGCGCGCATTGGCCATGACGATGGAGATGCGCTCGGGCGTTGCCGGATGGCTCGACAGGAAGTCGGGCGAGTCCGCGCTCGCGCTCTGGTTCATCGAGGTGGAGCGCATGCCGGCCTGCCGGCCCATGGTGGTGAGGAAGCGCTCCGCCCCATAGGGATCGAAGCCGGCGCGGGCGCTGATGCCCACCCCGATGGCGTCCGCCTCCAGCTCCTGCCCGCGCGAGAAGCTGGCGAGCGACACCCGGCTGCGGGCCAGCGCCAGCGCGCCGAGATCGGAATCATTGACCACATCGGAGATGACGCGGCTGACCAGCACCGCCTGCTTCATCTGGTCCTCGCGCGTGGCGGCGTGGTTGGCGATGACATGGGCCATTTCATGCGCCAGCACCGAGGCCAGCTCGGCATTGTCGGAGGACAGGGCGAGCAGGCCGCGCGTCACATAGAGCGAGCCGTTCGGCAGGGCGAAGGCGTTGACCGCCGGCGAATTGAGAATGGTGACGCGGTAATTCAGGTCCGGCCGCTCGGAGGCGGCGACGAGGCGCGCCACGACGGTCTCGATCTGCTTCTGCAGCTTCGGGTCCTTGTAGGCGCCGCCATAGGAGGCGACCAGCCGCTCATGCTCCTTGCGCTGCGCCGGGGTGAGCGCCTCCTCCATGCCGGATTGCGAGGACGGGGCAGCGGCCTGCCGGTCGTCGACCGTGGCACAGGCACCGAGGAACAGCACGCCGCCCAGCAGCAGCGCCCGGGAAAGAGCGCGCAAGAGCGCGCCCATAGGCGCGTGCATAGGCGCGTGCCGACGCGCACGCCACAAAGGCGCCGCCAGCTCCGTCCCGCTCCTGCCCGTCGCTGCCCTCACTCGTCCCCCGTCGGCCGCACCCGGCCTTCTGCCCCGTTTCCCGCCCGTGTCCCGCGCCGATCGATCGCGAGATCGATCTGCTCCGCCCGGCGCAGGGTGATCGCCGGCCCGCCGGCTTCGAACACCGTGCCGCGCAGCCGCACCGATCGCCCGGCCAGCGCCGAAACGTCGAGGCCGCGCGATTGAAGCGCCTTCCGCCCCTCGGCCTCAACCCTTGCGGTCATATCCTGACGCCAAACCCGGCCAAAATTGAGGTAATCCACGCGGCTTGTCTTTCCAACGTCAAGAATGTGGCCTGCCACGATTGTGAAGCGGCCCTGCCGGGCGCGCAGGGCCCCGATGTCGCGGGCATCCAGCGGCAGTTCGCGCCACAGGCCGCGCCGGTCGCGGCGGGCGGAGGCCTCCGCGTCGAGCCAGGACGGCAGGCAGCCGAGGACGGCGTCCTCCGGCCGCGCCAGCGCCAGCCCCTGGGCGAGAAGCAGCTGCTGGAGTGTGCCGGCATCCCCCTCGCGGCGCACGAGGGCGGCGCGGCGGCCATAGCGGTCGCGCCCCGGGCCGGCGGCGAAGGCGATGGCGCGGCCGTCGACGCGCGCCGCGAGTGCCGGGCGCCAGCCGACCGCCGCACCGGCACCGCCGCCCGCCAGCCCGGCCAGCCGCAGCACCGTGCCATCAGTCAGAACGAGATCGCCGGCCGGGCTGACGCGCGCGACCTCGCCCCGTTCCGGGGTGAGATCCGCGCAGCCGGCGGACGCGGCCTGCACCGAGGCCAGTTGGGCAGGCGCAGCTTGGGCAGGCGCAGCTTGGGCAGGCGCAGCTTGGGCAGGCGCAGCTTGGGCAGGCGCAGCTTGGGCAGGCGCAGCTTGGGCAGGCGCAGCTTGGGCAGGCGCAGCTTGGGCAGGCGCGGCTTGGGCAGGCGCGGTTTCGACCGGCGCGCCTTGCGCCCAGGCGACGTGGGGCCAGGCGAGGTGAGCCGAAAACAGGCCGAGCGCGGCGGCGGTTGTCAGGGCGGCCACGCTCCTGCGGCCGGAGCGGCGCCACGGCGACAACGGAAGCGGTGTGGTCAGGCGCTTATGCATGACACTCCCGATCGCCTCACTCCCGATCGCCTCACTCCCGATCGTCCCAAGCCTGATCGTCAGATCCCGGACCCCGCCGGCCCGCGACCGGCCGCCCCCGGCGCCCGGCCGGTTGCGGGGAGGGACCATCCGGGCGACGCCGCAGCCTAGCGCATTTTCGCGCGAAATGTGCTCCGGTGCGCGTCAAGAAAATGCGTCGGAACAAAAACCTGGAGCGCATTAGCTGAACGGCTTTCACTGAGCGTGCGCGCGCCTGCCGCACCGATCGCCTCTGTCGGCGCCTGAAGCTTCCGCCGCACGCCACCGCGCCCGCCCTTCCCCGCGCGTTCCCGCCCTCTTGATCGGAGCGCCCAATTGGGTTCATGTACGCCCGGTCACTCCCGGTAGCTCAGCAGGATAGAGCACAGGTTTCCTAAACCTGGGGTCAGGGGTTCGATTCCCTTCCGGGAGGCCACCACCTCCACCGAGCCTGTCCGAGAAAGTCCAGAAAACCGTTGATACGAAACACTTTGTGACGCAGCTACAGTTCGAGGCAGTCCGGCGCAATCCGTTGGCATCCAGCGATTTTGTTGGCATAATTGTTGGCATCGACCAACTCGCTCGAATCAAATGCCAACAAAATGACGTTGACGGACACGATCTGCCGAAGCGCCAAGGCTGCCGACAAACCCCGGAAGCTATCCGACAGCGGCGGCCTTCATCTGTTCGTAAGCCCCACCGGGGGGCGCCTTTGGCGCATGGCTTACCGATTCGACGGAAAGCAGAAGCAGCTTTCGTTCGGCGCCTACCCTGCCGTATCGCTCAAGGATGCGCGTACGCGCCGGGACGAGGCGAAGGTGCTGCTGGCGGCAGGCTTCGATCCTGCCGCGCAGCGAAAGCAGGAACGGGTCGAGTCTGACGCCCTTTCGAAACACACTTTTCGGGTGTTGGGGACCGAGTACCTCGCCAAGCTGGAGGCTGAAGGCCGGGCTGATTCGACGGTGAGCAGCGCCAAGTGGCTGCTCGAGGACTTCGCCTACCCTGCCCTCGGCGACCGACCCATTGCCCAGATCAAGCCCGCTGAGGTGCTCGAACTCCTCAAGAAGGTGGAGGGTCGCGGCACCTTCGAGACGGCGCGGCGCCTGCGGGGGATTTGCAGCCGCGTCTTCCGCTATGCGGTCAGCACGCAAAAGGCCGAGATCGACCCGACGCATCCTCTGCGTGGCGCCCTTATCGCGCCGAAGACCCGGCACCACTCCGCAATCATCGAGCCGACGGCGATCGGTGCGCTACTCCGAGCGATCTATGACTATCAAGGCAATGTGCTGACGGCGGCCGGCCTGAAACTGGCGGCATTCACCTTCGTGCGGCCGGGAGAGTTACGCCTTATGGAATGGCGCGAAATCGACCTAGAGAGCGCGATCTGGTCGATCCCCGCCGAGCGGATGAAGATGCGACGCCCGCACAAAGTGCCTCTGGCTCGACAAGCCCTCGCTGTTCTCGATGAGATTCGCCCCTTCACGGGATCGGGACGTTACGTCTTCCCCAGCCTGCGCTCGGATGAGCGCGGAATGAGCGAGAACACGCTGAACGCCGCCCTCCGGCGAATGGGATTCGACAAGGGCGAGATGACCTCGCATGGCTTTCGAGCCATGGCGGCGACAAGGCTCAACGAGATGGGAACCTGGAGCGCTGACGCCATCGAGCGCCAACTCGCACATCAGGACGCCAACGCCATCCGCCGCGCCTACACCCACGCCGCTGAATATTGGGGCGAGCGGGTGCGCATGATGCAGGTGTGGGCGGACTATCTCGATGAGTTGAGGACAGCCCCGGCGAGGAAGGGCTGAGGCGCGGGTTAGGAACACGCGAGCAGAAATTCGCGGCAACTCTCTCGTATGATCGGTTCGGGGCGGACAGCGGTCTGGCCGGTTTTGGCTGCCGCTGTGCAGATAGCTGCCATTCAGCAGCCGCCCCCATTGCTGCCACTTGAGCTACGCGGTCAACTCCCCTGAAAGCTGCCTTTGCATGCTCGGCTGCGCATCAGCAGCGGCCAAGTTATGCAGACGATATTAGACGCATGCGAAGGCCGCACCTTGACCTGTCAATATGTGACCGCGACGGTGTGCAATCCATCTGAGGGACACTGCAAATGGCATCCTTGCGACCGAACCTTGTCAAACGCATTGAGCGCCTGCCGAAGCCCGCTAACGTCGCGGCTGCATTGCAGCCCCTGTTCGAGGCAATTAGCAACTCGATCCATTCCACTCAGGGAAAATATGGCGACGCAGTCCAGGACAAAGGTCGGGTGATTGTAACGGTCGCCACCAACCGCAAAAAAGAAAACGTATGGGCGACAGTAGAAGATAATGGCGTTGGATTGAACGAGAGCAACTGGGAAGCGTTCACGACGACCGATACGGACAACAAACTCAGTATCGGCGGAAAGGGCGTCGGTCGTCTGATGTGGCTCGACTGCTTCGAGCGTATTTTGGTCACCTCGGTCTATAACGATGGAACCGACGGATACCGCCGTAGGAGCTTCGGGTTCAAGCTGACCAACGATGAGCAGATAGACGGTTATAAGGACCAAGCTGTCGACGACGGCTCATGTAGCTCTTTTCACGTCAAATTCGAGGGTTTGCGGGCCAACGCATATGCCGCAAAGTTCCCCGGCCGCGACAGCTTCATCTTCCAACACCTCACGTCTCACTTCCTCCCAACTTTTATCGGGAGTCGCAGCCCCATAGTCGAGGTCCATGTTGGCGCCGAAACGCGGACATACCCTGCCGACATAGACAAGATCGTCTTTCGGAAGGACGATCCGCTCCGTATCGAGACTTCTGAATACGGCGTACTTTTCCTGACACTCATGGAATGCGACAAGATCGCAAGTGCCGACCTGAAAGGATCGCATTTCGTGCACTTCATCGCTCACGATCGCACTGTACATTCGCAGAGCATCGACGGAAAACTCGGCCTCAAGACCTTTGGTCCTGAAAACAACCGCGTATTCCATGGCATCCTGACGGGAGAGTATCTGGACGCAAATGTTAACCAGGAACGCACGAAGTTCATTTTCGAGGACGCCATCCTGGATCGGATCATCAACGACGTTTGTTTCGAGACGATCGCAGACTTCTTAAGTGAACCTTTGACCCTGCTAAGCGGCGAGCAGCGAGAGATCATTGTCGAGATAACTGAGTCGTATCCCTCCGTTGCCTTTGGCAACACCGAGGAATTGCAGGAGAAATTGCCGTCGGGAGAGCTGAACGGTGATGCGATCTACGGCCATTTATCTCGAGAGCGTTTTCGACGCGATCAGCGTCAAGCCGAGAAAATCCGCTCAGTTTTGACCCGTCTGAAGGACGGATCGGCTACTGCGGAGTCATTCACGTCTACTATCGTTGAAGCCGGCAAGGCCATTGAAGACGCGGAGCAAAGGAGCCTTGCCGAGTATATTATCAGGCGAAAGGTTGTGCTCGACTTCATTGATCTTCTGCTGGAGAAGGTTCGCGACGACACCAGAGACAGCTCCTATCAGCGCGAAGACATCCTTCATTCCTTTATCTGCCCTCTCCGGATCAATACGTTAGAAGACGGGGTGACCAAGCGAGTTGCGGCCGCCGCATCACATGACCTTTGGATCGTCGACGAGCGACTGACTTTCGCTCAGTACTTTAGCTCCGACATGGAATTTAGCGCTCTATCGGAGGCGTCGCAGAGCGACGAGCGCCCCGACGTGCTCATTTTCGACCATGTCCACGGGCTGCGTCAGGTCGAAGACACGTCTAGGATAATGCTTGTGGAGTTCAAGCGGCCCGGCCGTAGCCAATATCCGGAGAACGAAAACCCAATTCAACAAGTCGAGCGTTACGTCAGGCGCCTGCAATCGGGAGAATTGCGGGACGTGAAAGGTCGCCCGATCCAGCTAGACAAGAGCACGGTGTTTCACTGCTTTATCGTGGCCGATATCGTCGGCAAGCTAGACGAGTGGACTTACACTTGGCAGCGGACCGCCGATGGTCGTGGTCGGGTTTATCAGCCACGTGATGGCTTTCTAGGATCTATCGAACTGGTTGGTTGGGATGCGTTGCTGGGCGATGCAAGGGCTAGAAATCAAGCCTTCTTCGATCATGCAGGCATAAGCGGGAAGAGCTATTTCAGCGCTGAGTGAGTGCGGTGACCTTTATGTCCAGTATGCATACGACAGTTATCTGCTTAGCCGTCTAAAACCTGCCAGTCCCCTTCCCACCCCAACCACGACATTTAGCAAAACAGGCGAGCCGCTGCTTTGGGGAAGGTTTCGCCCCCGTTGACGGCCGACATGGTGTGCAATGCGGACGTCGCTGGCAAGGGGCGTCGAGCGGAGAATGGAATCATGAGCGGCGGCTCACGGCTCACACCCTGCGGCGGCCGCACGGCCGGTACCCATGGCATGGGTGAGGTGCAGTTCGGCTGTGACCATTTCGGCGTACACCGCAGCTGAGCCGTTGAGCCGTTCGCCCGCAGGGCACT
>JAESFV010000283.1_pt1 | contig 38638 bp, 36 predicted proteins | sample 9269471 | NCBI WGS metagenome assembly JAESFV01 (sample SAMN14502647, study PRJNA617108) | algae metagenome | isolation source: Symplocastrum torsivum CPER-KK1 and co-occurring heterotrophs from... | place: USA: Central Plains Experimental Range, Colorado | collected 2001-01-01
TAAGGGTTGACCAATCGGGTTGCCTTGCCTGTCCCACAAGCGCACCGTGCCGTCAACTGAAGCACTGGCAATCGTTTGACCATCCCGGCTAAAACTGACACTATTGACACTGCTCTGATGACCTTTGAAGGGTTGACCAATCGGGTTGCCTTGCCTGTCCCACAAGCGCACCGTGCCGTCAGATAAAGCACTGGCAATCGTTTGACCATCTGGGCTAAAACTGACACTATTGACACTGCTCTGATGACCTTTGAAGGGTTGACCAATCGGGTTGCCTTGCCTGTCCCACAAGCGCACCGTGCGGTCAACTGAAGCACTGGCAATCGTTTGACCATCCGGGCTGAAACTGACACTATAGACAGTGCCCTCATGACCTTTGAAGGGTTGACCAATCGGGTTGCCTTGCCTGTCCCACAAGCGCACCGTGCGGTCAACTGAAGCACTGGCAATCGTTTGACCATCCGGGCTAAAACTGACACTCCAGACAGCGCTCTCATGACCACGCAGTTGATTTCGTTCCCGAATACGACTCAGAATCTGCTGGAGCGCAAAGATAGGGCTAAAGGCAGGATAGTTTTGGAGTGACTTGCCTTTGACCATCCCTTTTAGCTCAGTGCCAGCCTGCATGGCTACCAGTAAAGCATCGAGTTGGGAATACTCAAACTGCCACAAAGCACTAACTCCGGCTCGCTCCAAGTTTTTGCCTTGAGTAGCTACTTGGCGTTGTTCTTCTGCCAAAGTTATCTCTTGCCGTGCATCTGCTAGATTAGCTTCTGCCCGATAGAGTTCCTGTTGTGCTTCTCTTTCTTTGACTTGTGCCTCTTGTTGTCTTGCCTGTGCTACGGCTAGCTGTTGGTTAGCCTCGTTAACCTCCTGCTGCGCTGTCTCAGTTCTCTGCTTTGCCTCTCGCTCAACCCTATCTCGTTGTGCTGCCGCTGCTGCTAAATCCTTCTTTGCCTGTTGCACAGTTTGTTGAGCCGTTTGGACTTGTTTGTTGGCGTTGGCTTCCCTCGTCTTGGCCTGTTCTACTTGCTTGTTTGCCTCTGTGACTCGCTGCTGAGATTCTTTTTCCCGCTGTGCCGCGTCCTTAACTCTCTTCTCAGCACCTACCACTCTGATATTGGCATTTGCCACACGTCGATTCGCATCCACTTCTCTTTTATCAGCATTAGCTACTCGCTTGTCAGCTTCCATTTCCTTCGTATTGGCATCACTCATCCTCATCCCTGACAACGCCCATACGCCAGCCGACGCGATCAGAGTTACTGCCAAAATCCCCGTACCCACCAGCACTTGCTGCCTTGCTTTGCGCTTCGCCTGTGCCAACTCCTCCTGACTCAGCCGACTTAGCGTCTCTGCCTTCTCTCGTTGCTGCCGTTCTTGCTCTAATTCCGCTTTAAGCCGATTTAACTTCGGTTCCTGCTGGCGACGAATAAATGCAGCTAGATAATCATGCACTAATTGATAGCGTTCGGCGGGAGTTTCCAGCAATTCAAACACTAAGCCCGATTTCACTAAGATTGCTACCACTAAGCCCAACTGGCTGGTGTCTGCTGCTAGCGCTATTAACTCCCGTTCCAACTCAGCACGAGTTTTGAGGGGGCGTGTTTCCTTTTCATCCGTCAGCAAGTAGAGAATGAGATTTGCTAGCTGTTGGTTTTCCTCGCCGCAATCTGCCACCACTTCAGCCAGATAGCGCTGCACCAGTTCTTCTTTGGAACCATAGGCTTGATACTGTGCCAGCGTGTTAATTTGCTCTGCCTGCAACTGCGCTCCCACCACCTGCAATTCAATCGGGCGCACGCAGTCCAACTCACTAGCTAAATCGTCTACCAGTTTGTCAATTAAACCTGACTCCAGATGGAAATTTGCTCGTTCTGTTAGCTGCTCGATTAAACGTCGCGCCTCGTTGGGGGGAAAATTGTTCAAGGGGTAAAGCACATCTTCGCTGAGAATGCCATGATTGCTAATTCCCGGACTAAGTAGTCGATTGCACTCCAGTAGATAATGCAAGTAATCTTCTCGTAAGGACAAAACGACCTTCACTGAGAGAATTTGTAGGCATTCCCCCAGAAACTCAAAAAACTTCCGCCGTTCGACTAGAGGACAAGCAAAGAAAAACTCTTCAAACTGGTCAAAAATTAGCACCGTTCGCCGATTGAGCTGGTCGTTTTGGTGCAACTGTTCCCAGATGGCGGCTGTTGAATTCAGGTTGTCCGGGGATATCGTATTCCTATCATCTATCCCTTTCTCTTGCCGTCTTTGTGCTAATAACTGCCCTAATTCTTCAACCCAATTGGTATACACTCGGATTGGCACCACTAAAACCGTTTGAATGCCAATCTGTTTTCCCTGCAACGCGGGTATCAGTCCGGCATTCACCAAAGAACTTTTACCCACTCCAGATTGCCCGTGAATGACGATTAATTTAGTCTCATTCTTGATAATCCGCTCAACTAATTGCTCGACATCTCGTTGTCGTCCAGACGCAATCATTTCCGGGGCTATTGTCCCCTGAGCTTCTGTCTGCGCCTGTGCCAAGTTTTCTTGGTGTTGCGATTCCAATCGACCTGCACCAATAAAGGCTCGCAAGCCAAATTGCTGTTCTACAGAACGCTGCTTTTGTTTGATTTCATAAGCTTCGAGATAGTTTTTTTGCTCGAAGTAGAACCGTTGCAACTGGCTGAGGATATCAAGATAAAGTTTTAAATCGTCCAGGGGATTGCAGGTAGCTTTTGCCGCTTTTAAATTAGAAATTGCTTCTTGAATTTGATTTAACTGGTATTGGGCTAGTGCCAAACTAAACCGATACCGACTGGAGTGAGATAGTCGTACAGCCTCACTGGCGATGGGTGATAAAACGTCGAGTGCCCTTTGCGCGAACTGGTTGGCATCCGTCCAGCGTTCTTGAGCTAAAGCCACCTCGGCTAAAAAACCATAATCCTGAGCTAATTCTAGGAGGTTATTTTCAGTTTCATGGAGTTGTAACGCAATTTGAGCTAGTGTTTGCAACAGCTCCCAATCCTGCAAGTCGCGCAGAATCTTACCTAATGTAGTGATTGAGTTGGCGATTAAATCGGAGCGTTTAATCCGTTCAAAAATCTCTTGCCACTGCTGGAGATAATCTCTAGTTAATTGAGAATAAGGATTATCTTTTTCTTGATATTGCAGCGCTTTGAGGTGATAACAAAAGGCTATACGCACAAGCGTGTATCCCTGTTGCTGCAATTGATTAAGTTGTTGCCAAAGCAAGGCAGCTCGCTGATAATGCTCTAGAGCCGCATCAAGTTTGCGATCGCTTTCTTGAGCAAAACCCAGCAAGGATTCTAAATTAGCTTCCAGTTCCGCGTCTAAAGTGGATTCAGCCTTTAACAAGTCTTGCCGCGCTGCTTCGAGTTCTGCTGCCTGCAAACCTTCGTTTGGCACAGAGTTGAACGGATTGGCAAAGCATTGCTCTGCTGTTTGTCTCAGCCAATTGGCTAAGTCATCAAGTGCGATCGCAAACTTCCGTCTTGTTCCCCAACTCACAAAATTGGGAGCTAATTCCATCAGCTTCTGCCCAACGGCATCATTCACCCACAACACTAGGGGGAAATGGCAGTGCTTGCGGAATTCCTCTCGTACTTGGTCTGCCGCTGCCAGCATTTGGTCTATGTGGTGTACCGACTCCAACCCCAATACCATCACGGCAGCAGGTTGTGTCTCTCCCAATGCGGCTTGAATTGTGGCGTAAAGCGTTCGGTCTGATTCCTTGAGGGTAAGGATGTGGATGTCTACCGAGCAAATGTGCTGCAATCGCTCCACCAATTGCGATCGCACGCTGGCATAGTTGCAATGGGCAAAAATCAGTTGAAACTGTCCGACCGACGCTTCAATTGCCCAAGCCAGTCGTTGCAATGACCGCTCGTTATAGACGCTGACATCTTCCGGTCGGTGGGAGTCTGTCATGACTGCAACTGTTTCCCCTCCGCCAAAATTGGATTGACTTCAAACCAGCACTCGCCCTTGTCGCGATATTCAAACACTAACCGACTGCGGATTAATTTTTGGTATCCTTGGTCATCCGTAACATCTTTGCGTTGTTGTACCTGGCGCAGCAATTCCCACTCGGTATCGGAGATGGGTCGTTTCATTTCATTGCGACAGGCGCGGATGACTCCCTCTAAGGTGTCGCGAGATAAGGGCAGTCCCATTTCTTCCTCAATCCAGGTATGCAGCAGTCTGAGTAAGTCTCGGACATGACCGCCACTAATGCGACACAAGCGGTCTAAGGTTTCGGGACTGTCGAAAATGTCTGTAATTCGGCTGAGGCGCTTGGGTTCCTCTAAGTCAGGAAAGGCTCTCGCCAGAACCATCTGTCGCAGTAGCGCCATTCCTTCTTCGTGGTCACTGCCATCGAGTGACTGTACCGGAACCATTGGCAACACCTTGGGGTCTTCTAGGAATCGCTGGGTGAGCATTCCATAGTCATTGGAAAATTTTAACGCTAAGGGCATGGTATAGAGGACATGGCACTTTAACCGTGTCAGGAACTCTCCCTGGTCGATAAATAGATATTCCTGTTGCGGACGCCCCCAGGATTTTGGGCGAGTATCCAAGCGGTCTAGATTATCGACAATTGTTACCAGTCCCTTTTTCCCCTGCTGTTTCAGTTTAGCGATCGCAGGTTCGAGCAGTTCTTGGTTTATCGCCTCTAAAAGCTGAGTTTTCTGTGGACCCAGATATTGGTTAAGGCGATCGCGCAGCGTTGCATCGCTTTTTACTTTCGTCGTAATTTCGCCAATTCCAAAGGCGATCGAAAACTTTTCGTTTTCCGAAGTGAAACCAACATCACCAATTTTGGGACTTCCGGGAACTCCGGTAATTTCGGGAGGCTTGATTTTTATACCTGTCACCTCGGAGTTCAAAACCTTGGCTGCCCCTTGCAGCAACTGCTTGAGCCGACTAGTGTCTTCTAGTGTAATCTTGTCCAGACTTTGACTGACTCGACGTGCGATCGCTAATAGCACGTCCCCAATATCGACATCGGTCATTTCCAAGTCTTCACTGGACTCAAAATAGACTACATGGAAGCCCTCGTCTTCCAGTTCTTTCTTAAGTCGTAACAACTCGGTGGATTTGCCACAACCAATGTGTCCGGTGAATAGAACGCAGGTGGGTTCGTCGGGTGAGAAAAAGGCAATCTTCTTTTTCAGTTTCCCGATGATATCTCCACCCCGTACTGAGGCACAGTCAATGTAATACTTGCGGTCTTCCGCCTTGTCGGTACTCAGAGTGAGGCTAGGGTTTGTTGCTCGATAGAATTTCTGTAAGTCAGCTATCATCCCACTGCCCGGTTTTTTATTTTATTAAAAACTAATCCAAACAAAAGCGCTACGCCTCGACTTTACCCACATAGATGGATTAGCGCTTTCCGACTGCTAATACTTTACTCCCTTCCCGCTATAAGATTGCCTATTACAAATCCGCTCCCAATCACCAGTCCCTAGGCTCACTTGGAAAAGCGAGCAAATTTTTTCAAGGGCTGAGGTTGAGCAACCCTTATCACTTGTCACTAAAAAGTTTTTGCTACACAACCAGATCTAATCATTGAGATGACAATGCTGCATGAATACTAGATGCCTACCCAAGAGTGTGATGAGTAGTTTAGAAATGCCGAACTTTAAGGGGCGCTCTTCTGTAGCCGTTTAGGTTCTCTCACCTTCAGTAGTTAACAAGCTATAGGACTGACTTATGAATCACATACCAGTTGCCTTTACCTAATACCGATAATCTCACACTCGCGGAAGTAGAATAATGGCTGGAATGACGATATACCGTTGATTGGGCTACTTCCCGAAAAAGACGATACAGAGAAGGTCAAAAATCGGGTTTTATTGAGAATGACCCCCCGATTCTTGCAACTCATTGATAAGTGGATAAGCTCACTTATCACCGATTAGGACACAATACCTTTTATGTCACATTGGTGTAAAACAAAACACCCTACCAAGGTGGTAAGGCGTGAGGAAAAGTTAGACAGAACTAATTAGATACTAATGAAATCTGCTGCTGTTAGATCAGCAGTTGAAGATGTTGCCAGATCCATTAAAACCTCACCAGTGCTAGTAATGCTGATTTGAAAAGTAGAATAATCTACGCCAAAACTTTTTGTAATTGTTATCTGCTCAAATGTCAAATCACCAGCTAAAAAGAATGAATCTTGACCATCTTCAAAACCGTCGATAAAATCCGTTCCATAGCCTGCTCGTAATACATAGCAATCATTTCCACTATCCCCACCAAAACCATCGTTGCCATAACCACCGAATAGGATATCATTGCCGCCGCCATCAAAAATAAGATCATCGCCATAACCTCCGACTATGATTTCATTTTCCTCTCCACCGACTAAAGTATCATTGTCTCCCCCTCCACGTAATAGGATGCGATTTTGCCACCATCTATATAAAGAGCCTTTACTAGAACCCCTGTCAAAGTTACCGTTACTAGTAAAGCCATACATTAAATCAGAATCAGCGTTAAACAAAGGAGTATCGTTTCCACTTGTTTCTTGATGGATCGGCATTATCTTTCCTCGTAAACTTTTAAAGAAAGTAAGTCTTTATTGTCTATAAGTTACTCTTCCCTCTAGCCATAATATCTATACAGATGTTTACTAAAATTTATACTGATAGGACTGACGCAAGTGGTATATATTTACAGAAAATGCGATTTTCTAAGAGAACATTTGTACCAAAATAGTGCCTCTAATTTGATGGAATTATGCATTTGAGCAAACTCTTCAAAAACGTGATCGCGATTTATACGTTTGACCGCAGCCTGGTATTAATTAGGACTTACGCAAATTGCTCGTTTAAACACTATTCGTAGTAATAAGGTGGGCAGTGCCCACCTTACAGGTAGTAGTTCTGCGTAAGTCCTGATTAAGCTCTCCCCACCCAAAAGGCACCGCTCATCGGTCGAAACTGATGGACTAACTACTTGGTAAACGCTGCCAGGAACTGCTCTCGCTCAGTAGGGCTTAACTGTTGTAACTGTTGCAGTAAACTTTCCCAGCGTGGACTAGCTTCCACCTGAAGCTCAGGCACTGGAGAAGGCTCAAACAACAACTCCGAAATTGCCTCTTCAATCGGTCGTCGCTTCTCTTCAGGAGTACAGCGCTCATACATCTGGCGTAGAGTCTCAACCTTATGCCCCATCGCATAAGCTAATGACCGAAATTGGGCATCATTGAGTTGGACTTGATACGCCCAAGTTGCCCAGATAGAGCGCATCGTATGAGGCGTAATTCGTTTCCCAATCAAGCGATGCGAGGTTGTATTAAACGAGTCAGTAAACCCTGACTCATTGGCAAGAGTACCAAGTTTAGGTGCGACCAACAGATAACCCCAGGACCAGATGGCGGCATTATTTCCCGCTGGCAAACAGCAGGCATCACCTGGATTGAATTCAGCGCGTCCACTTGTCACCCATCGTCCTCGGCAACCGATAAGTTCCGGCTGGTACCAATTATAAATTTGGGAATTTCTGTAACCCGCAGGCAGGAACCAGCCGTACAAATAGCGTTCCAGGTAATCGTAAAAGCAGCTACCATCAGCAAACTGGCGGTTGGGAATCACAATTGATTGTGTTCCGTAACTTTTGTACGTTTTGTACTTGTGTACCTCCAGCACCCAGATACCTTCGGGATAATGCTTTGTCTTGTGGATATAGGTCTTGTAGATGTAATTGTCCTTAATCGTTCCGTCCCGACGTTTTTCACGCGCCTCTAAAGGTGGCAGGGGATGGTACAAACCATTTTGTGGCACTCCTTCCGGACGGGTAATTGGGCAGGAAAGAGCAATTCTTGCTGTGCGATACTCTTGTTGTCGTCTGGCTGGAAGATCGGCAAGGAATGACCACTGTAAGTAATGCTGATGACTTAGGGCAATTTGGAAGCGGCTACGGAATTGTCCGCAACTGTTTCTCGGTCGGCACTCAATACGCATGGGTTCCACAATCTTTGCCCGGACAACGGCCAGCGCCGTTTCACCTTCTTGCGTATCTGGCCACTTTTTGTCGAAATCCGAGACGGACTGCCGATTTTTCGTCCATTCGGCGATTTCCTTTCTCACTTTCTCTAAGTGATTGTTCAGTAATTTAATCAGAGGAATGTGGTCATAATCACCTTTTTGCTCCACCTCATCCGTGTAGAGAAACTTCGCCAACGCCAAGAGCACACAGATCTTACCGCGTCTGGTTCGCGGACTTTTCGAGTAGAGAGCTTCTCTTAAAAAAGAAAAATAACGAAACAGCCAACTTTCTAGGGTTTGCTTGTGCTGCTTCCAAAGTTTTTCCTGTTGTCGTGTCGTGAGGTCTTCTAAGTCATCTCGCGTCACTAGAGGCAGCAATTGTGACAAGCTCAGTTGCTCAAGCTTAATTGGTGGCGTTTGGTAACGATAGAACCAGCCCAGCATTAGACGTATCTCCTTGATGTATAGACCAGCCGATGATTCTTCAATTGGGTCAACGACTCGACTTGGCCATTCCGGTTCGGTCAGGAATTGGAAAAATTTATCCAGTTCCTTTTGGAGTGCTAGAGGAGTCTCTTGGGGTTTGAGCTGATACTTCAGTTGCCGCGTCCGGCGTTCCGTCAGCGGGGTGTTAGAGGTATTGCCATAGGGATGCTTTAAGATCGGGCAGCACTGATTCTTCACAGAAGCTTTCCAGGAACCTCGAGAAGGCCACCACTGTTGTTCCTGACTCCAGCTCAAAAACTGGGTAAAACGGTTGCCGTAGGTGTTTTTGCTGGCAATAGACGCTTTCTGATTTTCAAACGCCTGCTCTAGAGTCTGACGCGCATTAAGTAATGTCTCGACTCCTAAGGTTTGTAGAAATTGTTGAGCTGAGGTGGAGTCAGCCAAGGTCATCTTTCTTCCCTGCGTTGTCCGTTTAAAACCTAATTGTGTTGCCCAAAATCGGAGAACAGCACTGCGAAGTTCATTGATAATTCGTTCAGCTATTTCTGGAGGATAAGTAGCTTTCACGTATTCTTCATATAGCTCAATGACTTGCCAACAAGTCAGGAATTCTTTCATAATAAATGTCTCCTTGAGTTAATTACAAAGGGTTTGTTTCACTTCAGGTCTTATTTAAGAACTAAGCGATAATCACTTAGACTTTTTCGATTCAGCGGAATTTTCTCTCAACCAGCACTCTCCAACTCTTATTTATTATTTATCTACTTTTCTAGCACAGAGTACACTGAATTCTGTTGCGAGAAACGCAATAGGTTAAATAAGAGCCAAGCCTTTATCTTGCAAGTGTTTCAAGAGTAAAACCAAGATTTTTATCAATAAATAAATCAGAGCAATTCAATAAATAAGAGGTATTAAATAAATCCTAAACCTTTGATTTTTCGGGTTTATTGAATCCTCGGATTTCAAGAAAATTGACCGAAAGTTTTGGAGCTGGATAAGTTTAGCTCTTGCTTAGTAGCTTAATCCCGGCATTTCAAGAAGTCGAAGCTCGAATCGGACTCAGTTTCTAGCTCAGCGATTGTGAGCAACCCCCGACCAATTTGCTCGATCAGTTCACTTCGAGAAATCTTTAGCTGTTGGCTGAGCCGCGTTAATCCAAGCTGAGCGGCTGGCGTAATAGCAAAAGAAACAGCTTTTTTGAGTTCGTCATAAATTTCGGGCTGGCCCCGCATTGATTTCGTACCTTTGCAGCTCGGTTTCTTCTCGTAGTCTTGGCGTGGTCTGGACTTGGTTTTAGGCTTTTTTGGCTTTGGCATTAGGGCAATAAAAATTTAGCTCTGAATCTTTGATACCAAAGCGGCAAGGGGAATAGATTTTTGGGCGAATTTAGTTTTGTTAAGTTCTGTTAGGCAAAAGTCCAGTAGATAAAGTCTTTTTCAGTGAGTTTTCCTTGCATGGCAACTTTTTTATTAGTCTGCTTGGTTTGATAAGGCTGACCCTTTTTGAAGTGAAGGTCATCATCAATCAGCTTGATTGCCTCCCTTTGAGTTTTCAAGAAGACTTTCCAAAGTTTCTTGAAAGGCTTGCTCCTTTTTTGATGTCGTAGTGCTAAGAGCGGATATCCTTCCCAACCCATATCCATCAGTACCTTAGAATATTGTTTCTCAAGTGGTTCACCATCAAAGTGATCAGCAAGGAACTTTATCCACTGACGCTGGTCTCTCTTCTCAGTTTTCTTGTCTGGACGTGAGAAGGCTGAACTGAAAACTTCTTGTTGCCAATATCTCTTAAATCTGGCTTTCAGAATATAAATGAAGAGTTCCTCAAAGTCTTGGAAGGGACAACGAATGCCTGTGGCTTTTGCCCAGTCTTTGATTAAAGTTTCTCCCTCCTTGAGCAAGTCGTATAAGGCTTTATCTAGATTCGTCTCTAGCCGTAGATTTTCAATGTCCTGAGGCATTGGGTTTTGACTGAGAGAGCCACCCGATTGAAGTGGCTCGTTTATCACTGGAAAAACTAGGTTAGCCAACATTAAAGCCCTGGTCTGCCAATATAGCTGAACCGATCGCATCCATAGGGCTTGAGTTTGATTTTCAGGAGGTTTGTCAAACTGAGCAACGGCTCTAATCTTTTCAGCCAGCTTTTGGCAAGCTCTACCTTGAGACGTATCAGGCAACCGGATGAGGCACATTAGGATACAGTTGCGTTTGATACCAAGCGCTTTATCTTCGGCAAGTGCCCGTTTCCAGCCAAGTGTTAGAGCGTCCGCCAGTACAACGTCTGGAAAACCACCATTTTCATTGAGGATTACAGTTACAATTTCCGGAAACATAAGCTAACCTCTGTGCGTACTTTGGTTACTCTCAGACCCAATTGTCTGGAGCTTCTTTGGTCAAGGGTGCCTCTTCTGAGTTCCCATCCTGAAGGGGCAAGTTGTACGTCTTCTATTGCGAAGCCACCATAAACGAGATCGCTTTTAGGATGGGTCGTAATAGTGTGATTAGGCGACAAGGGCTAAAAGTCCAAGACCTGACGCACTTAGAGCGATGAGTTTCCATCCAGCAAACTAGGTTGGCTGATTTTGGCCGTAGCTTGCACATAGTTGTACTCAGCTTGGAAGAAATTCTTTAGCCAGCTATAGACCCAAAAACATTCTTCCTTAGAAAAGTCCCCACCATTTTCACGCCGAAGTGCTGACAAGTCTTCTTTAGTCCTAGCGGCTCGATACGCTTCACGGATTTTTAGCGCCCGTTTCTGGCTAGCGCGAACATTATCCGAGCTTGGATTTGGGTAGGGCTTGTGTTCGTGATATTTCGTCCAGCTTTCAAGCTCATCAACGACCGCTGGCACCTGTGACGGCTCTGTGACGGGTTGCGATAGGTTGGGTGATGGGTCGGTGACGGCTGGAATGCTTACAGGTGACGGGTGTGACGGATGTGATGGATTTTCACCACATTCCTCAAGTTCATTATTTTGCGCGTTATCTTGAGGTGATGAGTGAATTTCATTTGTCTCACCGACTTGAAAAAAACCGTCACATCCGTCACATCCAACACTACCAATAGTTTCAGCCGTCACCAACCCGTCACAACCCGTCACTAACCCGTCACACTCACCCGTAAGAAGGTGTGGGTAGCGAGTACCGTCGGGGTCATGGTATGAGCGAAGTCCAATGCCTTGGATGTATACTCCGTTGCGGTCTCTATGCTCGGTGATAGGTAGTTTCTTCTGATTTTTGAGCAGGTCTCTGAAGTTAGAGCTGAAGCGTTTAACGGGCATTGATGTTTTATGACCCGATGCCTTTTGGTAGTCAAGGAAGTTGGGATAAGCCCACTGTTGCCGTCGTGGGTCATCTTCTGCAACGTCTTTCCCGATGTAAAGTTTGGCAGTGGGATCAAGAATCAAGCACTCATCGACCCACGCGGCAATTGGGTTAGTCTCTACCATTTGTGCCCACTTCTTAGCTGCTAGCGCTGGCACGTTGCGCTCAGTGTGTTTGATGAGATCTGTTACTCGGTCGCGTGGAATTTCTAAGACCCGCTTAAGTAAACCTGGAAGGAATGGCTTGAACTCCTCTGCTAAATTTCTGCCTTCATACTCTGGGATACGATTGTCTAACCCGATGGTTAGCTTACGCCTCTCCTGACCCGACGTGCGATCACTTGACTCAGGAGGTTCATTAGCTGACAAGATGACCATGCCCTCATAAACATAGTCTCTACACTGCTGGACTCCTTTGCGCTCGTACCGGATAGGGTCTTGTCCAGTGAGCTGCTTGAGAACTGATACTTCCCCCTGCCAGCGCTCGGAGTCTGGGAACAATACCAGTAGCTTCTTGTAAAACTTCGCCGTCTCGAATTGGTTCTTTTCCAGCAGTGACAGCCGTGACGTAACCGCGTTATCGTCTCCCGCGAGTGCTTTAGCCAATGCCATGTAGGTTGACTTACCCGTACCACCTCCACCGATTAATTCTAGGTAACGTTGTAGGTCAGAGCGACGAGTCACGATCGCAGCCAAATATGCCAGTAACACTTCAGCAATTTGACGATGCCCCGTAATCTTGAGCAAGAATTCCTCAATTGGCTCACAGCCGATATCCCTGTCTTCCCATCTGAAAGGGAGCTGCCAAGTAAACCGATTGCTGGGTGAGTGGGTCAGTAATTCCCCGCTGTCAATTTCCAGCGCTCCGTCACGTAGAGGTAAAAGGTTTGATTCGTTCCAATCTTTAACTTCTAAATCTGATTGAAGGATAGTCAAGACACTAGACACATAGCCAGCAGCAAATGGAGGGCTATCGGGTAGTGTACGGAGGTGAGCATGAATCAACCCGCGAACACTCTCTACTGTCTCCTCGGACCAAAGCCCGTCGTGCTTTGCTCCGTAGTGTCGCCAAAGCTGATACTCTGATTCCCAAGCCAACTTATCCCGGTAGAGTTCAGCCATTAGTGAAGCTGTCACGTTCGCAGGAGGTAGGGAAAACTTCTTCTTACCCTCACCCTCACGCTTATCCTGCTGCCTCTCGTTCGCCTTGAGCAGTATGGCGCGGAATGCTTCTATGCCATTCTTTTGAATATAATCGTCCATCCCCTTACCCTTATCTACCGACCACATACCACTTATAGAGCGAACTGGTACGCGGAACTGTCGGAACCGATGACTTAAACTTCTTTCTGCCCTCATGACATCGGGATTGTTTACACAATCGGCATCAAAAGCAAAGATGAATCCGAAGCCAGCCTTGGCATATTTTTCTAGCTGTGGCACTAGATAACGCCTGCCTTGCGGGTCATCCTTACTACTGGTTAGCCCCATCTCTATACCCAAAAGTGCGATGGTTGGTATCCCGTTAGAGCATCCTGCTATTGCCTTGAAAAAGCCTTCTGTGATGAGGATGTAGTAAACCCCGTCAATCTGCCAACATTTAGTTTTCAGTGCTTCTAGGTCAGTCCAAAAAGTCTTATCGGTTGGATGACTGGGAAGCATGGCATCGTAGTCCTCCCGTGGAGAACGGTATTTTGGAGCCTTCTTATCCGTGTCACTTTTCCAAGGTTTGTTTGGCTTAAATTGAACTTGCCAGCCGCCCCCCTGAAGCATGATGCCAGCCGATTTAGCTGTGTAACGTAGAGCTTCTGTCGCTTCCTGCTCAGTCACAGACCAGCAATTAGCGCGTACCCAGTCGGGTGACAATCCACGTTCCTGAGTCAGCTCTTTATAGTGACGGTCGCCTAAGCGGCGATCACCTGTTTGGAAGTTCTCTGTAGGTTGTAATGTCTCACCTGAGACTTTAACCGTTGTTTGCATTTTGCCTCCTAATTGTTGAGAGGCGCTTCGCTACCGTTCCATCTTGATTTCAGCCTTTGTGCCCTAAAAGAGAATTCTTAAATTCTCTTACATCTTTAGTGATCACCCAATAAAATAGAAAATGGGCGTATGAAGATGTCACGCAAAAAAAAAGCTATAATCTAGAAAAGTCTAGTCTCGTGTCCAAACTAAACAAGACTTTCTGGATGCGGAGTGCTTCTGCGCCCGACCTAATTATTAAACTAATAAGTCTGATGTATTCTTGGGTTTATTATATCTTGTCCAATACTAAATAAACTCCTAGAATCCATCGGCAAATGAGTACTGAACAATCGCCTCCTATGACTACATAGGAGGCGATTTTCATTCTTTGTTAGCGTTTTGGACACTAAAGACTCCAAATAGAATGTGAGCAAAGACTAGAAGTCTCACAATAATATCATATCAGTGTTTCATCGACTAATCGATAAACTGCGGTAAGCGTGAATTGATATCGTTAGCTGCCATCAAAAAATCGGACTCGCTCCCTCTCCAATACAGTCTGGTTTTCACCCAAATGAAGGATTGCTCTGGCTGGACTACTTCTGATGCACCGCCTAGCCAGGTAGGAAGAGATGAACAAGAAGAAGTATGTTTCTGGACTACTTCTGATGCACCGCCTAGCCAGGTAGGAAGAGATGAACAAGAAAAAGTATCTTCCTGGACTACTTCTGATGCACCGCCTAGTCGGGTAGAAAGAGATGGATAAGGAAAAGTATGTTTCTGGACTACTTCTGATGCACCGCCTATTTGGGCAGAAAGGAGTGGACAATGAAAAGTATCTTCCCAAAAATCCTGCCATCTATAGCAAGCATCTCTATATTTATCTGCGTCACTCTTGTACCGCCCTAGCTTGTGTTTCAGCATTAGCTTTTCCCGCTCAGCAGAATCTACCTGTCGCTTCATTTGTTCCAGTTGTGCCTTGAGTTCTTCAATTTCAAGCTTTTGCTCATCGAGTAAGCGTAGCTGGTCATTGATGATGTACCGTTGCTCATTAATAATGTGTCGATGTTCGTCAGCTAGTTGGGCATATTGATTGAGAACCTGCTGTTCCTGGGAAGATTCCCCTCTAGACTCTTTCGATAAATCATCTTGGTAGCTATGATTCGTCAATGATTCACCGGAAGACTCAATGTTTCTATCGATAGACTCGATCTTTGTGGATGAGCGACCGGAAAGTGTAAGAAACTCTCTAATTGTGTTTCTGGGATGTTCTTGGAGAAATCGATGAAGGTCATCCAGTTGAGCCAGTTGATGGAGAGAGAGATAGACATTCCTCCCACTTCTTTTTGTCTTGAGCCTAAGTTGCTTGATTCTATGACTCAAGGTAGATTGAGCAATTCCATACCGTTCTAAAAGAGCAGTGAAGCTTACCGTAAAACCTGTAGCTGTTTCCAATGACATTAGTAAATTGTTGAGCAATATCTATGGATTCATGATAAAACGCTTATCTGCTTTGTCCTCCAGATAACTACTTAGATGAATAACTCAACATCAAATCTCTTCAAAGTCAAACTGATTTAGGTTACTGATCAACTCTTGAAACTGGGAGTATTTTTCTTCTGCATAGCTGTCAGGGTAAACCCTAAGACTTCGCAGAATTTGAAGTAATCAGTCCCCTAATGGAAGCTGTTGATAGCCCTAACGAAGTCGAGCGTTAACCACTCAGCACTTGATACAGGTTGATTAAAAGGTGTGCCGTTAGCCTTGTTGTATTGCCTTGGTGTTTCAGTCATGACCTCATCCCCCGATTAGCTGAAATGTACCGCCACATACCGCCTTACCCCTTCCATGTCTCTCAGCGCCAGCGACTCTGCAACAGATCTTACGGTAGGCGGCAAAGCCTTGAGCTGTGTATCAAAGCTGGGGAAGTTGGGGACGGGAGTACGAGCGCTCCCTACGTTGTAAACGCTTGGTGTCTCACTCATCCTTCACCCTCTTTCTTTCCCCTGCCTTTTCCGCCGCTGCTGGGCTTTTGCTGTGGTGTAGAGGGTTGTTTTTGCTGCTCTCTAATGTCGAGAGCATCTGTGATGAGCCGTCCGACGATATAGCTCACAGATCTATCCTCCTCACCTGCCCATTCTTCTAGCCTCTCCTTTACCTCCTGAGGGACATACACACTAATCAGAGATTTGTCTCTAGCCATCAATATTTCATCCACTATTCCCCCTCATTATCCTTTCAGTACGTTAAGTCAAGTAAAAATCAAGTAAGGTACTGTTCATTTCATTACATTACTGTTAGTATGACAGGCATAGACGCTAAACGGACAGAGGCAAGCGTAAAACGCACACAAGCGGATACCAGTATTAAACGGTTGCGAACTCTTCAATCAAGCGCCTTAAGTCCAGAAACCACAGGGCATCTAGCCAAATTTTGAACCATGAAAACCGAACAGATGCAGACGCTTAACGGATACTTGAATCCGCTGAACTACGGATATATGTATCCTCAAAATTCCCCGATACGTCCCTGCGTGGTCTTTGATGGTGGAAACAGGTTTATCAAGTGGATTGACCCGCAAAACAACGTCAAAATCATCCCTTCGTGCGTCAAAGAGGTGTCGGAATACCAGTGGAAGCGCTTACGCCCAGACCCGGAAACAGTGCTTTTAGAAGTCGATGGCAAGCGGTATGCCGTTGGGAAATTGGCTCAAGACTTAGGAGGCGAACCAACCTTTCAGAAGGACAAGTGCGAACTAGCAGAAATTCTGGCATTAGTTGCAATCGAGCCTAATCAAGGTTTCAGCAACGTCCACATTGCGAAGTTTGCGATCGCATTACCAAATAGCCTCAATGATGACGACGTGACGGCTGTTAAACGGCTTGAGAATTACCCCTTGACCAAGGAATTCAAGCGCAATGGTCAACACATCTGCTACACAGTTGCAGAAGTTGAGCCAATAGATGAAACCTTACCAGCGTTCAACTACGCCAAGTCTCAGGGTTTCTTCAGTTTTCCGGAACATAAGAATGCCGTATGGGATGTCGGAGGTGGGACTTCCATTGCTCGAATCTACCTTCCAAACGGCACCCTGATTCACGAAGCTGAAGTGATTTTGCCAGGAACTAAGGCATTAGCCCAACAAGTAGCCGTGGAGATGAAAGAGGTGTTCAACCTCGACTTTAGCCCGAATCTGGCAGACATCATGGACGCAATCCAAAAGGGTGATTGCATTTATGGAACTGACCGTCTTAACTTCTTGGACATCTACCAAAATGCTTGTGACAAGTGGGTTGAATCAGCGAGAGCTGAAATCCGCTCCAAATGGGTTAATCACTTGCCACAACTGGGAGAAGTTCTTGTCGTTGGTGGTAGTGCCAACCTTGCCGCGCCAATTTGTGAAGCATCAGGCGACCGATTCAAGATTGCACCCGAACCCCAACTGTTCAACATTGTTGCCATGGCGCATTTAGCCGGGGGGACTAATGGCTAATCAAACGCGGATTGTACTCGATCAAGACGATAGACCCAAAGCAGAGCAAATCCTAGAAGCGACAGGAATCAAAACCTTTAGCCAGTTGTTCAGCATCTTTTTAATCAACTACGGCGACCATCTGGTGAGTGCACTCAAAGGCACCCCCAGCCCTGTGCCACCGCCAGTGACTATACCACCTCAGGCGCAGACACAAGCGCCAAAGCAGTTACCCACCATTAAACCCTCTGTTGCACCTGTACAGGTGCAACAGTTCAGGTCAATGAGTTTTTAGGAGTATCGCGTGAACCCAAACCTGATGCAACTAGAACGCGCCTTGGCTGATATTCGTCTTAGTCCAGAACCAATGGACGAACGGACAGAGGAGTTGAAACAGCACTACGAAACTGTTCTCACACTCCTCGAATCGGAATTCCTGGGCGCATTGATAAGTGGCGATTGGAGCGAGTTTGACCAATTTGTCAACGACTTCAAACAAGATGACCACAAAGAGTTTGATGCCAGCACCAAAGATTTGACCCGTCCAGGTGCTGGCTCTTCCAAAACGACCAACTAAACGAATCGTCAGGATAACACTAATGGTAAAACCCATTGGCTACTACGTCGGGGGACTTCCCGGCACTCAAGACGCTCAGATTCTGGCTGAAATAGAAGATCGCTACGGCGCTCAACTGCAAGCCCTGACACATGATGACCGAGCCGCGTGTCTAATTATGCTCATCGAATCAGCCACCCAAACCCCTCAAGCAATTGTCCAAGATTCTTTCGATGAAGAGGGTAACGGCTGGGGGCTGTGGCAGCTAACACAACACCTAACCCCTAGCTCCAAGCTGAATCTGTGCGTTGCCCTAATCAACCAACTGGTATGTGGAGGGTACTAATCATGGAACGTTCGCAGTATTACTTATTACTCTCCCAGATCTGCCAGTTTCTGGAAAACGACAACACCGAAGCAACTTTCAGCTTCATTGACAACGGCGAGACACTGGAAATGCCAGATACGCTATTGACTCAATGCCGAGAATCGGCAACCTGGAATCAACTGGAAGCCCAGTTTCTCCAAGCCGGAGGAAACATTAGTGTAAGCAACACTCAAGAAATAGATTGGAGCGATTGGGCTTTAGAGGAGTGGCTGGTATGAGCGACCTCAAGCAAGCCTTCCAATCTCAACTGATAGCCGCAGGCGTACCCGTTAATCAAGCCACAGCAGCGGCAGAAGCCCTAGCCCGTCAAAGTGCAGGTGAACTTCCCGTGCCTCTACCCCCAGATAGTGCAGAACAAGCCGCTGTCACCAGTGCTTGGCATTGGATAAACGCCAAGAAGCGGGGGGATGAGAAATGAAAATCTCAGCCACCTACTTAATCGCCGCTCAGTTCGCCGCCTTGGGATTGGGTTATGTCCTACGAGCGCCTGAGTTACAAGCCACAGCCGAGCGGCAGACGACTATCCGTAACGAGCTTACTGAATCAGCCTTCGAGCATCAAGAAGCCCTCTCTAGGGCGCAAACCTGCATCCCCTTGATGAGTGAAATGCCAATTACCGATGGCACGGCGGCTTATTTCTCCTCAGTCGAAGGAGGACGAATCGTGATTCACAAGAACCGTCCCATGCCCAGTGGCACAACAGTCTGCGATGCCTTTGGAATTACCGGAGTTGTCACTCTAGATGCGGAAGGCACCCCGTTTGTCACCAACCTGCGTCGGATGCCACCAGAGCAGATGCAGCAGATTCTCACTTCTCGTGGTGTCATGCCGACTCAAGCCATACACCCCTTTGCCAACATACCCAATTCCCCTAAGTCTCCCAAGTAATCAAGATGTCAAAATTTGCGACCAACAACACCCAGCCAACTCAACAACCCCAACTGATTATTCCCCCAAGCGCACGCCGGGACGTAGACTTCGACGAAGAGAAAGTACCCGTCTCTCAACGCCTGGGAGACTTCAGCGATAAAACCTTCGGGTTCATCTTTAACCCAAACACGATCAAATTCGGTATTCTTCTGTTTGCCGGATTCTGCATTGCCATCAACCTCGCAGGTTACTACGACCTCGTGAACCAGGTTTTCACCACACGCCTAGATGAACTGGGCAGAACCCTACCCGTAGAAGCCCCCATCGGCGACCGCATCATGAATTCAATTGTTCGCCTACCGTTTTTGGGGACAGCGATTGTCTGGCTGGACAAACTCACAGGCGGACTGGTTGCCTTGTTCGGAGCGATCGCATTTTGCTTCATGATTCAGGGCTTAGAAATAGCCGGACGCTTCCACCTGTATTTCCCCGATTCAGCCGAGAACCTGCTCTACAAGCAGAATCGCAAGCACTATGAAGCGCCTGGTAACCACCCCGCTGCCAAAAAGGCTTACAAACTAGCGACGAGTGAAACACTCTCAATTCTGCGTTGGTTAGCCCTAGCCGGATATGTCGCCTACGTGGTTGACGCTTACGCGATGCACCTATCTCGCCCCTGGTTAGACCATCTCAGTAATCCGCTGTGGATAAACATCATTTGGAACGGGCTAGCAGTTGCTGGGGTTGAATTAGCAATGATTTTGCACCGAGGTTACAAGGCAGTCACGCTCTCAAATGCCGAGAAGGCAGACAAGGACAGACTCTACTAACGACTAACCACTAATCACCAATTCGAGAGGGGTGTCAAGAGGCACCCCTAAGTGTAGGAGAGAATCATGCAGGAACTAACAAGCAACCTAGAGCCAGGGAATCCAGACGGACACACCGTATTGAGATATTTAGTCGAAGCCAAGCAAATGCCCTTAGAAGTCGCGATTGAGCGAGTCTACAAGGCAGTGGGTAAGTATGCGGCTGAGTATCGTTCCGACCAAAACAAGCTCATTACAGGGATAGTAGTCACCGGGATTCTCGGACTGCCCGTATTCTTTCCCTTCGGTGTGCCATCTCTCTTAGTCGCTGGAGCAATCGGTGCCTCGGCAGTAAGCTGGCAAGAACTCGGAACAATGCGCGATCGCCTGAAACCGGAATATCTCTGCCTAAAAAACTCAGTTTTACTTGAGCAATTCATCAAGTGGTTAGCCGAGGAAATCAAAAAACGTAGAGGACACGGCATAGATGCGCCAACCACGTTTCAGGCTGATGCGATTACTACAGCAAACATCCTTAGCGCCTATGAACATACTGTATTTTCTGTGGCGCAAGGCGAACATCTAGAGAATAACGCCTCTGACCCAATCTTGGCTCTATTTGTCGTCAAACTACGGCAAAGTACCAATCAGCTACCGAGTTGGGTGATGGAGGCATTCTGCCATTTGGAGCAGGCGGAAGCGCAACGTAGCACTCATCTAGAGGCAGCTTACGGGTACATGTTTGGGAATTTATCTCAGTCTCCAGTGGGGCAGAACACGCGCCTAGGTGCCGTTGAGGTGACAGCACAAAATATGGAGGGTGAGAATCGCCTGGGAAAACACCAACAGAACTAAGCCCTCAGGTGGCAATGCCCCAGTTACCACCAACTCCCGTCGATATCGCTTCAGAAATGGCGAAAGTCCTCAAATCAACTATCATTGCCGCTTGCCCCAGAGTTGGCAAAGGAGTCGTCGTCTCAAAAGCGATCGCTTTTCTTCAACAACTCTACCCTGACCTGGAAATCTGGTTGATTGACCCCAAGGATGAACCATCGGAACTGCATTACTGGCTAGCCATCGACCCAGATAAGCGTTGCCATTTTGATTTACGACCTTATGACGCAGACATCGAGAAAGCCACGCAGACGTTTGAAGCCTTCTTAATCCGCTTCAACGGTTCAGCTTCCTCTCGTAAGCTTCTGATTATCGATGAGTTTGTGATGCTCAACCAGAAGTGCGATAGCTCCTTCATGACTCGTCTGAAGGACTTTCTCGTTGGTATTTGCTCATCGGGGGAGCTATCGCCTGACCAAGCACTGGGGCGCTTTGTCTGGGTGATTACTCAGTCGCCATTCACCAAAGACTTAGGCTTCAAGACGAGGGCAGCGATTTCCACCTTTCAGCGAGTCTTCCTGCTGAACACGGCATCCATCCAACTGTATGCGATCGCCTTGTCTGCTGGATTCATTCCTAATCAACCGGAAAAAGAAATCATTGAGATGCTATCGGTAACGGGAAGAGTGTTTTATTATTCTCGCTCAAACTCCTGGCATCCTGTTCCTAATTACGAACTAGCATTGCCACCTCAAACTCAAACTCAATCCTCAACTCTAACTATTGAGCTTGTTCAATCTTCAGGAGAGAGTGAACAAGTCGTAGACGAAACGGTTAATGATTTAAAAGTCTCGGATGATTTAGGAGAGCCATTAAAAACCATCTGGCTCTATGCCAAGAAGAAAGGGGAAGTGATTAAAGCCTCTGAGGTTCAACGGGATAATAGTACGCTTAAATCGGTTCCGACTAAGAAGATACGCCAGTACTTTGGACTACTTTTTGATTTAGGTTATGGAGAGCTTGAGGGAGAGGGCGACCGACTTGGCTTCCGTGCCTACTAGAGGAGACATCTATAGGTGTAGATGCACGTAGATACGTCATCTAGAGCCATCTACACCTGGTCATCTCTACCCCATCTATTGTCTTGTCCTCGTTCATCTATACTTTCATCTACACTTGTCTGTTATCACAATAAGGGGGATTCTTAGTCTAGATAGATAGCAAGTTTAAAAGTTTTTGCTTTTGTTACTCGTTCCACAGACTCAATCTATTTAGCTAATTTTTGTTCTAGTTCCTCAATGCGTTTCTGAGCTTTCTCTAGTTTCCGCTCTGCTTTCACCTTCTGATTCCAGCACTCCTGAAAGTTGGCATCTCGCCCTAGAAGAATCTGTTTAAGATGAGCGCATTCTTCACAGTAAGGAACGCTATCCTTTCCTGACACAGCTTTGGTAATAACGTCTCGAAGCCATCCTGATGGATTAGGAAGTGAGCGCACGAATTCATCAATGTCCACTTCAACTTTTACGCACAAAGGCTTTTTGGCAAGTGGCTGCTTAGTCACTGAGGGGAAAGGGGTCAAGTTTTTGGGATTAGCCATTGCTTTCTCACGGTATACCGTGTATAGTCTAGCCATAGAGGTGATTGATTCGCTACATAAACCGCCTCTCGCGACCGCCACAGATTTTTGAGAATTTAAAACAATGCAAGACTTTCTGTTCGCTGCACTTTTGTTTGTCTGCTATTTCGTTTTTGCCTGCTATTTTTTCAGTCCCGGTAAGCCTCAACAGGCAGAGCAAATGGCTTCTATCCTGCCAGAAAAAGCGATGGCTTCTCCAACTTCAGAAATGTTGGTGAGACAAGCCTCTCTAGGTGATGCTTGGTCAAGTGAGCTGCCGAGTACAATGGCTGAAGCCTTGAGTAGTAAGTTTGATCCAGAGCCAGAGTGGGAAATCTCTACGCCGGAGACACAGGTACAAGAGCCACAACCGGACATAAGTGCAAGAGCGTTGGATGTAATCGACAAGCTTGGTAAACGAGAAGCGCGACGGCTTTGTTCGCCTCTAGGAATTCAACAGAAGTGCAATGGTGTGGAACTAACAACTGAGTTGATGGTTGCCAGCATTCGGCGTGAATTCAAGACAAACCCGGAGCATGTGATTGAAGTAATCTGTAAACGGTTACCTGAACTGTTGTCAGCCCCACGACGGGTTGACCAGAAGCAGGCTAGCTAGCCGCATCACTCATCACGACTACTGTGTTCCCTACCCTGCTTATCCACAGCGGGGTTTTTTGTTATCGCACTTGTGTCAAAGGCTCTCCAAGACAAATCCTGACATCGGTTCTCCCCGGTTGGTGAGTCCCTTTTTTCGGTGGTACTTGATGATGCTTTCTCCGGCGAACCAATCCAGAGCAGTCCTGACAAAGAACCAGCCTTTTTCTGGTGTTGGCTCTAGGGCAACGGGCGTTACTTTGCCAGCAGAATCAACCAAATTGTGTGTTGGTTCAAAGTCGCCGCGTTCTGGTGGTCGGGTGTCGCCATCAAGACGTTTTTTGCGAGGGCTGCACTTGAGGCAATACTTCGGTGGGTTTCCGGGATAGACATCACGGGTGGTCACCTGGTTGCATTTTGCACAGGTAAAAGTGAGAGGCTTAGTGTGAACCGTTCTGGCGTGCGCTCTGACGACGAAGGTTTTGCTGGGCATGGATGAGAGGCGGGATTTCTCTTAACAATATTCATTACAGGGTTTTTGCTCAATCCCAGGCTTGAGGTGAGCGCACGATACACATCAACTCTTACGCCTTCTCCAAGCATTAAATGATGTAGTTGCTGCCAACATCAGCACTACTCTCAAGACAATCTTGAGACTCACTCGTTTCCAGTGCACTGTGGCTAACTGTTCTTTCATTCTCTACATCCAATTGCATTAGGTTTAGTGTAACCAGCTCTAAAAAGTGAGGAATAGGAAAGAGGCAAGCGCCTGCCTTAAGTGCAACCTAGGTCGTCAGATAACGTTTGCCAAACTGTAGTAACAATTTTGTTACTACAACCAAGGCATAGGGTCTCATGTGTACAACGTCCCAAAAAGATAGGAAGTCGGGGTTTTAGTGACACAGATTAAGTGACGAGTTGTTGGTACAGATTTTCAGCCCGAAAGGGCTAGTTAGGAGCCAGGTAGAGACCGTCCAAAAAAAGGGTCGTTTTTTTGGACACCACTAACCCTTTTTGACAGGTTGTATTTACTTGATGAGTTTTATGACGCTGCTACCGCCTCTCTCCCAGCAACCCAGTAGACGTGTAGTGTTTTGGCAAAAAGGGAAGTTTTTGCAGTAAATCGTCGTCAACGCTGTAGCTTTTCCCACGCTAATGACACACTCCCAATCAACACAACAAAGAAATTGTGTTATGTTGGTTAACACAACACAGAAGTTGTGTCATGATACCAGCATTTAACTCTGACGGAAACTTGCCTCCAGGAGTGCATTGGGCTACCTGGCAAGAGTTTGCGGCTCGATTTGGAACAACACCACACCGACAGCAACTTCTCAAGGGATTGAAGTCCGCCCTAGATTCACTGTCAAAGGCAGGTTGCCGGACGGTTTACATAGATGGCAGCTTCGTCACGAAAAAGGAGAACCCTAATGACTTTGATGGCTGCTGGGAATTAACGGGCGTTGACCCATCCCTTCTCGACCCCATTCTCCTTTTGTTAAACGACAAACGTGTAGCCCAAAAGGCTAAGTACAAAGGAGAACTCTTTCCGGCATCTTGGACAGCAGATGGTGTTGGAAAAACATATCTTGATTTTTTTCAGATTGATAGGAATGGGAACCCGAAAGGCATTGTTGCTATAGATTTGGGAGGGTCGCAGCCATGATTAAAAACGAGCGGCAGTACCGTGTAACGCAAGCTCAGGCAAAAAAAATTGAGCAAGCATTGGCACAGTTGGTAGAAAATTCAGGTAAGAGTGAGGAAGTGCATCCACTCCTATGGAAAGCTCAGCAAGATGGCTTACAGAGTCAGCTTAGTGAGCTTCATGAGGAGCTTGAGGAGTATGAAGCCCTCAAGTCTGGTCAGCGTGAAGTACTTGAACTTAATTCATTGGAGGAACTTCCATCTGCTTTGATTAAGGGACGCATTGCTTCTGGGTTAAGTCAGAAGGAACTGGCTGAGCGACTTGGACTCAAAGAGCAGCAGATACAGCGTTATGAAGCTACAGACTATGGGTCTGTAGGCTTCGCAAGAATACTAGAGATAATTCAGGCGCTTGGTATTAATGTACGAGAAGATGTGTTCTTGCCTAGTTCTAAAGTTTCACTGAACACTTTGTTTAGTCGGTTAAGACAAATTGGGATTGAGCGCGATTTTATTATCAAAAGATTTCTTCCTCAATCTGCTGGGGAGAATCTACAAATAGATGATGTATCTGAAGAGCAAGCAGGTAGCCTAGCTCTGCGAACAGCAGCACTTTTGAACCGAGTATTCGGCTTAACATCCACTGCCATTTTTAGCTCCAGCCCACTACAGCTAAATACAGCAGCAGTAGGAATGGCTCGCTTCAAAGTAACCAAACGAGCTGATGAGACTCGCTTAAGCGTCTACACTCTTTACGCGCACTTCTTAGCACTTCTCATACTTGATGCCACATCAAACCTGCCAAAGAAGCCAATTCCTACTAATCCCAATGAAGTTCGAGAAGCGATTCTGTCCACTTACGGCTCTCTAACCTTTAAACACGCGCTGCACTACGTATGGAGTTTAGGAGTGCCAGTCCTACCCCTGAATGATTCGGGTGCATTTCATGGTGCTTTCTGGCGTGTGGAAGGTCGTAACGTCATAGTTCTCAAGCAGCAGACAAAGTCGGTAGCACGTTGGCTTTCTGATCTTCTCCACGAACTTTGGCACGCAGCTCAAGAGCCAGAACTGAATGAACGCACTGTAATTGAAGATAGCGAGACAGCGCAGGAGCGACGGGAGTCCCAAGAAGAGAGAACAGCAACTCGATTTTCGGGACATATCGTACTCGCTGGTCGTGCTGAGGAGTTAGTCAAGTTATGTGAGGAGGAGGCTGGAGGAAGTATCGAGCGGTTGAAAAGAGTTGTTCCCCTAGTCGCAGCTAGAGAAAATGTATCAGTTGCTTCACTTGCAAACTACATGGCGTTTCGTCTGTCATTGCAGGGCGAGAACTGGTGGGGAGCGGCATCCAACTTGCAAGCAGAGGATACAGACTATACAGATCCTTGGCAGACTGCACGGGACTATCTCCTAGAACGAGCGCACTTCGGACAACTTAATGAAGTTGATCGAAATCTTTTGTTGCAAGCTCTGTCTGAAGATTGAACACTAACAAAGTGTGATGAGTTCTTAAATTTAAAAATCATGTCAACGGATTGGAATGCAGAAGAAGAACTGAAACCTTTAAGGCTCTCTTGTAAGAGTACAGATTGCAGTAACAACTTACATTGTTTTTGGCAAAAGAAAACTCGCAAAATCAAAGCGGCTCATCCATTTGGCAAATGCCGGGAGTGTGGAGCAGAACTGGTTGATTGGGAGCGAGTTCACAAACGTGACTTCAATGATGTCAAGCATACTTTCGAGTCTCTCAAGTATGAAAAGATTCGGCACGATTTTTGGCACAAAGAGATCGACCAGTATGCTGTCAATCATGCTCTTAAGAAGGGTAGGATCGACCTGCATAAAGCTGCAATTCATAGACTGAGAAAGTACGTTGGCAAAGTGCCTAAAATGCTAGATGGCAAAAAGCCTCGATATGGAGATGGTCAGCAAACTCCATATTCCGGTAACAGTATCTACTATGCTCAGCACGCTACAGCCTCGTGCTGCCGTAACTGCATTGAGTACTGGCATAACATTCCTCAAGACAGAGATTTAACAGAGGACGAAATTGCGTACCTAGCTGACTTGGTCATGTTGTACATAGAAGAGAAGCTACCGCAATTGACAGACCAAGCACAGAAGGTCTCACGGATACGGCGTCAACCCCCAGAAAATTCGTCTACTGAGTAGTAGGGGAGGTAATAGTTTCAATGGCAATCAACACAGAAGCCTTATCAACTCGTTATCGCTCAGCATCAGTTGATCTAAGTAGCAAGCGTCTCTTAATCACAAACTTTCGGAACACTGAGCAGGAGAAGGATTTGAGTGAACCTCCTAACTGTGGTGGCATCGGGCGTATCCGACACTTCCGACGCAATTTCGGCGGGTCTGGTTGGCCACCAAACCCTTTACCTATCGACCCAGCTTGCAAGGTGCTTGGTCTGCCATCAATAGATATGATTCGGGCGCAGATTTTCCAAAATGCTGCTTGCAACTGGCGTTGTTGGTATTGTTATGTTCCCTTTGAGTTGCTCAACGCCAACCCTGATTACTCAGACTGGTTAAGTCCTGTCACTCTTATTGATCGTTATCTCGACCAGCCTGACCCGCCACCCATAATCGATCTAACAGGTGGTCAGCCAGATCTTGTTCCCGAATGGGTACCTTGGATGATGGCTGAACTCAGAAACCGTGGACTTGAACACCAAGCCTATCTTTGGTCAGACGATAATCTCAGTAACGACTACTTCTGGCGATTTCTTTCTGACACGGACATTGAACTTGTAGCTACATATGCCAACTACGGTCGCGTTTGCTGCTTCAAGGGTTTTAACGCCGAGTCGTTTGCGTTTAACACTCGTGCGGAGCCAGCTCTGTTTGACCAGCAATTTGAGCTGATGAGAAAGCTTTTGACGTTAGGCATCGACTTGTATGCCTACGCCACGTTTACAGCACCATCGCGAATTGGAATAGCAGACGATATGCGTCGCTTCGTTGACCGTCTCCAAATGCTTGATGAAAACTTGCCACTGCGGACAGTTCCGCTCCAGATTCAGGAATTCACGCCAGTCAAGGAACGTCTGAACCATGCCACTTCTGAAGCATTGCAGAATCAACAGATTGCAATTGAAGCTTGGCTTCAAGAGCTAGAGCACCGATATTCCAGTGAAGAACGAGCCTGCAACATTGCCGATATAGCTCTTTGTGGAAGCAGATAACTATGAAAATAACTCAAACTGAAGCACAGATGTTTGAAGATTCTGTTGACGGCTGGGTGCTTGATGCGATCGCCTATGGTGTCACTACATTTGAGCAATTAGTGACCTCGCTGCCTGGTGTGTATCCATCTATTGCTCTTAGCTCTCTCCGACGGCTTGCATCTGTACAGAGAATTCCCACAGAAGTCATGGAAGAACTGGTCAAACCAGCGAAGAGTCAATCTGAGTCTCCAACTCGTTTATATCATCAGATTTCCTTGCCTGTTCCCCATCCTCTTGATTACGATTGGCGGTTTAGTGATGCAGCGATTGAAACTTTGTTGAATGAGTGCAAGGAACTGACTCGTTGTAATAGTACAATTGCACTAATTGGTACCCCTAGCTTACTTCGGATGGGCATTGAACAGTCTTACCCACGCCAGCTAGTATTGCTTGAAGCCAGCTCGACGATAACAGCGAGTCTCACTCAAGCCGTACCCAAAGCGCAGGTAGTGCGGTGCGACGTAATCAAGGAGCCACTACCGAAACTTCTGGCAGAGGTTGTTGTCCTCGATCCACCGTGGTATCCAGAGCATATTCAATCCTTTCTCTGGACAGCTTGCCAACTCTGTAAAATCGGTGGATATGTCTTAATCAGTATGCCTCCCTTTGGTACCAGACCTGGTATTGAGCGGGAATGGATGAATACGCTGGACTGGGCGCAGAAAATCGGTCTTACCCTGATCCGGTTGGATAAGATGGCTCTGCCTTATGTCACACCTTTATTTGAACTCAACGTACTCAAGGCAGAAGGACTTCACACAGTTCCTAGAGAATGGCGACGTGGCAATCTAGCAGTGTTCTCGCGTAGCCATCAGACTGAAGTCCCACGCCCAGCCGCCCTACCACAAGAAGACGAATGGATTGAGGAAGTGCTGCTTGGTGTGAGGTTGCGTATCCGGCAGCCAAATCTATCAGGCTTTGTAGATCCCTCTCTGATAGCCGTTGTACCCGGAGATGTGCTTCAATCAGTGAGCCGGAGAGATTCGCGCCGTAGGTTGGCTGATGTTTGGACTTCTGGGAACCGCATCTTTGCTTGTCAGGGGCGGGGTGTGCTTCAACTCATACTGCGGGCTGTGGCAATGGGACGATTACCTTACGAAGCAGTAGCTTTAGCTCTGAAGCGCCCATTAAGTACTAAAGAAACCGAACTGGTTTCCCACGCAACAAATCAGATCATAAACCTTGTTAGTACAGAGCAAAAGGAGAATTTAGTCTTTGGGGAACAGCGGAACAATACAAACCTCTCTCTTGCCGCTGGTTGATGAACTACAGTCAGCTGTGCAGGGCGATCCTTTCTGGGAAAATTATCTGAAGCAGTTGACATCACCTGCATCAGCTTCCTTCACGCTTCACTTAGCCATCTTGGTAGAGCCATATCTCCAATTTATTTTAGATGGGAAGAAAACAGTAGAGTCAAGGTTTTCCACACGTCGTTTTGCTCCCTACAACCGTGTAGATAAAGGTGACATTGTGTTGTTGAAACAATCTAGTGGTCCCATTGTTGGGATATGTCAGGTTGCTTATGCTTGGTTTTATCAGTTAGACCCTGAAACGTGGCGAACTATTAGGGAAGAGTTTGCGGCAGCTCTATGTGCACAAGATCCTAATTTTTGGAAGGAGCGTGAGGCGGCATTGTTTGCTACCCTAATGCGAATCCGACACGTAAAGTCTATAGAACCCATCAAATTTGCTAAACGCGATCGCCGAGGTTGGGTAGTTCTGCACGAAAGTTCTGGTCAACTACAACTTGATCTTGGGAATTTATGAAACCAATTGTTCTCGGCTTTGCTGGCAGTATTGCCAGTGGCAAATCAACACTTTCCAGTAAAGTTGCTGAAGCTCTGCACTGGCCGCGTGTCAGTTTTGGAGATTATGTTAGGTCTGTCGCTCGGCTTAGAGGATTCCCAGAGTTGCGGGAAGTCTTACAGGAAGTTGGTGCCGAACTGGTAGAAGATGATGTAGAGCAATTTTGCTGTGCCGTATTGGCTCAAGTCAATTGGCAACCGGGACAACCACTGATAATCGATGGCATCCGTCATGTAGAAGTTCTCACGGCATTACGTCAACTGGTTGCCCCGATGGAACTGTATCTCATTTTCATAGTGGTTGATGAATCTGTACGAGCAGTTCGGCTACTTGAGAGAGGAAAGAGCAATCCTACGAGTTATCAGCTTCTAGAACTGAACTCTACGGAATACCAGGTGAAAGGTTACTTAAAAGATCTGGCTGACCTGGTTGTTGATAGCACTTACTCAATCGAAGAGGTGATGAAGGAAGTTACTAGCTGCCTTCAATCACAATGTGCTAAAAACTAAGAAACCATGTTTTCCACTGGAAGCAGAGATTAATTATGGGTCACCAGAAGATGCGATGGGATCAATTACTCTGTGATGAGCGTCAAGGACATGAGCAACATCCTGGTGAAACGCAACGAAATCGTAATCAATTTGAGCGCGATTTTGACAGAATTATTTTTTCAGAATCTTTGAGAAGGCTCAAAGATAAAACGCAAGTTTTTCCAGTTACAGATAACGATCACGTTCATAATCGCTTGACACATAGTTTAGAGGTTTCTTGCATAGGTAGATCCTTGGGGCGACTTGTGGGAGTCGAAATTATTAATAAACATAAAGATGGATATTTGAAAGAATTAATTGACAATGGGCTAAATGAAGCAAGCTTTGGCGCACTTGTTCAAGCAGCCTGCCTTGCTCATGATATAGGTAATCCCCCTTTTGGTCACTCGGGTGAAAATGCTATACAATCATGGTTCTATTCAGAAACAGGAAAACAGCATTTGGAGACAATGAGTGATGGAGAAAAAGAGGATTTAGAATGGTTTGAAGGGAATGCTCAAGGATTTAGAATTCTTACAACATCCGAGCGACAAACTGGACGAAAAAGTTTACAGTTAACTTTTGCTACTCTTGCCACTTTTACTAAATATCCTAGAGAATCGCTAATCAAAGATAAAAATTTCTTAAAACAGCAAAAAAGAGAAAGTGTTAAATATGACGAATCTAGAGTGAACAAGTATGGATTTTTCCAATCTGAGAAAAAGATTTTTAAAGAAGTTGCAGAAAAGACAGGGCTTATTCCACTTGGAAATAATGATTCAGCTTGGTGGTGTAGACATCCACTAGCTTTCCTGGTAGAAGCAGCTGACGATATCTGTTATCGAATTATGGATCTTGAGGATGGCTTTAATATGGGCCATATAGATTATCAAATGACAAAAGAACTGCTGCTTAATATTGCCGGGAGCAAATACGAAAAAGATTTAAAAAGTGGAAATAGCCAATCTGAAAGGCGAGAAGATATAAGATTTCTACGTGGAAAAGCTATTAATAAACTGATAGATGTAACTGCAAACACGTTTATTGAAAATGAAGAAGGGTTATTGACGGGTGAATTTGACAAGCCTTTATTACACCTCGTTGAGAATAAAATTAATGAAATCAAAAAAGAAATAAAAGCAAAAGTTTATAACTGTCAGGAAGTTCTCTCAATAGAAATAGCAGGATATGATGTCATTTCTGCTTTGTTAGATGAATTCATGACAGCAATTAATGATGATATTAGTTCAAGAGATACAAGAAATAAGAAAGGTGAAAAAGTTAATAAATTATTGCCTGACAAATTCTTTGAAGAACAGCTTGGTAATAAGAGATATTTGAACGCTTTGAAGGTTATTGATTATATCGCCGGAATGACGGATTCTTATGCTGTAACATTATTTAGGCAAATTAAAGGTATTTCCTTACCTCGCAGATAAAGATGCAAAGGGTAATTGCTCCTCCCTGAGCATGAGCGTAATTTTGCTCCAAGTTTTGGCAGTACGAACATCCTTGCTATCAGGCGTAAAAGTAGCATTGGTGCAACCAAATGCCATGCAATAGCTAAATCCCATGCCCAGTAAGATTCCATCCAAAAAAGGCGTGTCGTCATCCCGCCACTTCCCGACATCTGTTGGCTCAATCGGGCTATTTTACATTTTGCATACACGTATATCAGCCAATCCCTTAAAGTAGCGGAGTAGGTACAAAGTTGTACCGCACAGCAGCCACTTCTCTGAAATAGGTATTAGCGCCTCAAAACACCAAAGTCGCGACGCTCATCAGCACCCATAAAGTTCAGGACGATTTAGAGGTTTGAGTAGCAATCGTGCAAAAACTTACGCTAAGGTTGAAAACCTCCACAATTAGTTGTAGTGCGTAGAGTTTAAAGCGATTCTATATAATAAAAAATTAAGCCCTAGTTTAATATGCGCTTCATTTTTGCCGCCTTAAGCCAACTGGGAAATTCATTTAGAAGTCTTTCATATAGTTGTTCGTCAGTGATTTTTCCTAGATCATCTACATGAAAAAAGTCAGCGTTATCAACAGACCGACCACTCATTGTATCTAGTCTTTCCAGAATTCCATAGCTAGAACCAGCCAATCCAACAAATTGCCAAAATATAGGATATTTGGCTGCATCAACCATAGCTTTTTTTATTCCTTGCTCATCAATAACACCTCCATCGCTAAGAAATACAACAAATGTAGGCAGCTTACTAGGCTTTTCCTGAGTGTATTTTTTTATTACATCTCGTATGACAGGAGGTTCATTGTTTCCGCCACCTAATTCCAGCATGAGAGAGGGCATTTTAAAAAGCAATAAAGCCTTCTTCATTCCCCCGCATTCTTTTTGGATGTATCCATCGACATTTGCTTCTCTTACAGATTCTGTTCTTTTGAATTTTGAGCCGAAAAACCAAACATCTAATGTGCCATCATCATCTAGTCTACTAGCCACTGGAACTATTCTTTCAAGAAACGCTTGTACTGCACCAGAACCATATTGACGCATCATAGAACCAGAAATATCTAAAACCAAAGCGACTCTTGCTACAACATTATCAATATCTTTCTTTTTAAGAACAATATCTACTTTTGTTTTTAGAAGATTAATGTCTGCTCTTTTTGTTATATCAATAGGCTGCGGTTTTGGATTTTGATCGTGAGTTATTAACGGACTCTCTACTTTAGGTTTTTGTTTCTCTTCTTCCTCTTTCGTCTCAACATTATACTTATCTACAAAAGTTTGTAATCCAGCATTATAACCTTGTCCGACCGCCTGAAACCTCCAGCCTCCGTCCTTTTTATACAACCGACCAAACTCTAAAGCCGTCTCTTGAGAAAAAGCCTCTTTTAAATCGTACCGAGCCAACTCGCTTCCCGTTTCCTGATTAGAAAGTTTGATAAAGGCATTTTTTATTTGGCTGAAATTCTGATTTTTTTCCTGTCCTTCGTGGATGGTGACAACAAAAACTATTTCCTGAATTGCAGAATTTACCTGGGTCAATTCTATATGAATCGTCTCATCATCTCCTTCGCCTTGACCCGTTTTGTTATCTCCTGAGTGTGTCAAAGAACCATCCAGTGATTTTAGATTATTGTAGAATACAAAGTACTTTTCATCAGGAACTCTGCCATCTTTATTTAACATGAACACAGAGGCATCAATATCATAACTTCGTCCTGTATTACTCATCTCCCAACCCAAGCCAATGCTAACCTTCTTTAAATCGGGAGCTTCTTTAGAAAGATTAAACCGATCGCCTTTGATTAATTGAATTCCCATCTTGGATATATCCTTTAGGTATAAGAATCACTAATTAGTTAAGCATCTAATAAAAAAGGGGGGTATTTATCGTTGTCCCCCCCTTTCTATTGATTCAAGCTTCTATTTCTTAGGCTTCGTTAAATAGCCCCTAAGAGGCATACTTGTCTACAAAAGTCTGAAGCCCTGCATTATAGCCCGCTCCAACTGCCTGAAATCTCCACTCACCATCTTTTTTGTAAAGTTTACCGAATTCAATGGCAGTTTCTCGCGAGAAATCCTCATCTAACTCATACTTTGCAACTTGTTTTTCTGTAGCATTGTCATAAATTCTGATGAACGAGTTTCTGACTTGACCAAAGTTTTGCTTTCTTTGCTCTGCTTCATGAATGGTTACAACAAAAATGATTTCTTGAACAGAAGCATCTACTTTGCTCAAATCAATTTCAATTGTCTCATCATCCCCAGAACCCTCTCCAGTTCTGCTATCTCCCTTGTGTTTAACAGAACCATCCGGTGATGTTGAATTATTGTAGAATACTAAATATTTTTCGGTAGGAATTTTTCCATTGGCTCCCAGCATAAATATCGAAGCATCCAAGTCAAAGCCTGAACCTGTATCTGTCTGATTAATATCCCAACCCAAACCAATTCCAGCATTTTTCAAACCGGGTGCTTCTTTGGAGAGATTAATCCGCTCGCCCTTGCTTAGGTTAATAGACATATTTTCTACCTCTTTCTACAAAATGACTTCTATTCGGAGTTAACATTCAGTTGATTTACCCAAGCTTGTAGGGTTCATCCAGGTACTCAGAGAGTAGTTAAGTATAGGATTTCAAAAGTTCTCCTAAACCATTCACGCTAATGCCGTTGCCAACGGCTCCCATTTTCCACTCATCATTATGCTTGTAGATTTCAGCCATAATCATTCCCGTCATACCTGTGTATTCAGCTCCCGATAGGTTATACCGAGCAAGTTCTTGATGATTAGACGTATTGACTAAGCGCACAAAGGCATTTTTAACCTGTCCAAAGTCTTGTTTACGAGAGATAGACTCGTAAATGTTAACCGTAAAGACCAGTTTCGTAATATCCGGTGGTATCCGAGACAAATCAATAAGGATCTGCTCGTCATCTCCATCTCCTGCACCAGTGAGATTATCACCCAAGTGGGTAATTGCTCCTGATGGGTGGCTTAGATTACCGAAATAAACTACGTTGGCTTGGTTAGTCCATTTGTCATTGCTATTCAAGCAAATAACTGACGCATCTAGGTCGCAGTCTTTAGTATTGCTGAAAGCGCCAAAAACACCACCGCCTGCTCGTTTTGATACATCCCAACCCAGTCCACACATGAGCTTTGTAAGACCAGGTGCCTCTTTAGCAAGCGAGATGCGCTGTCCTTTTTGTAGGTTAATTCCCATATATTTTGCCTCTTAGCTGTAGCGCTCAAGTAGTGCTTGTCGGCAGCCCTAATAACCTGCTCCCACTGTATTAAGACACTACTCCCCGTCTTTACGGTAAAGTTCAGCCATAATCAGTGCTGTCTCTAGGAGGTAGTCTTCCACAAGAGTATAGCGGACAGTTTCCTGTTTTGTCTGGGCATTCAGGACACACAAGGCATTTTGTACTTGACCAAAATTCGGATTACGTTGTTGTGCCTCATGAACAGTTTTGTCCTTTTGCCAGTGAAACTGCCATTATTCAGTCTTCTGCTAGTTAATCAGGAGTACACCCTACAAGGTAGACTGCCTCAAAGTTCCCTGCATCCGTAAAATTACCGAAAACGTTTTCCTATGTTTCGCTGGTTTAAAAGACGCTGAAAAATAAAAAGCCTCGCTGTGAGGCGAAGCTTTTGTCATCAGGGTGCATCTACTTACCTTCTTCTTCAAGAGGCTTGTACCCTGCTCAGGAAGAATCCTAGGTTTCAGCTACTTTGCCGTTTTGACAGCACCCCTTGCTTTACACCTAAAAGCAGCTATGCAGGTATAAAGTTGTACCGCACCGCAGCCACTTATCTCAAAAAGGGGATTAGCACCTCAAAAAACCAAAGTAGCGATCGCCTCATCCAAATCCTCATCCAGCACCTCCAGGTACTTTTGCAAAGCCGACAAGGTTTTGTGCCCTGAGATTTTCTGAATTACCTTCAACGGCACACCCCGCTTGTGCATCTGAGTCAGACAGGTGCGGCGAAAGCTGTGAGTGCTGGCGCCTTCGATACGCAGTTCCAGAAACGCCGCCCGTAGAATCTTATCCGCTGAATCCGGGTGAATGTGCCCTCGACCATGACGACCTGGGAACAGGTAAACCTTCTGTGAGGAGTAATTTTCTAATAGCACTCTCAACTCACCTCCCACCGGAATCGAACGAGTCGAGCTTTTTCCTTTAGTGTTGCCTCGACGGATTGTGACACGGGGTCTGATGCTGCCATCTATCGAATAGACATCTTTAGTGTGCAGAGAGCAAGCTTCAGCAATGCGAGCACCCGTGTAGAGACACACCCCGAACAAAGCGCGATCGCGTGCTGTCTTTAAACCCGACTCAAACAAACTTTTTATCTCATCGGGTGCTAAGATTTTGGCTTGGTCATGACGGTCTATTTTCATAACTTAACCTTACACCGACAAATAAAAGTATTCCGGTGTAAACCCCTGTAACCTTGACAACTCGTTGCCTCTTTCCCTCAGACAGCTCGGCTTAACTAGAACTTATCAATTGCTGAACTTTCTGAAATACCTCAAACCCTTATTCTCTCGTTATTAGTATAAATTTTGTTTATCTAATCTGTTATTGCCGCCGCTCCTGCCTTGACCGCAATGCTTTTAGTAACTCATCTCGGTTAGAGCCAGCTTGCTCCAGGAACTGAGCGATCGCCTCTTCTACAATCACCTCTTTATAAGGAGTGCTGCTCTTACCCAGTTCTAGCTGTAGCTGCAAGTGAAACTTGTCTAACTGCTGCAACACGGCTTCACTTAGCTGAAATGTTGCCTTGCGGATTCTTGACTTGTCAGCTTGTTGGCTTAATGACTTGCCAGCTTGTTGACTTGTTGGCTTGTAATCGGGTTGACTGGCTGGCTGGCTCAACTGCTCAAACCCTGCTAAGACTTTATCGGTAGAAGACAAGGGGTCATTCTCATCGTTTAGCCGAGCGCGTCTTTTTGCCACGTCCTTGTTCTCCTATTATTAATTTTGCGATCGCTTTATAGGGAGTCACCAATCTTTGCTCCGACGCATAGTGGTGGATGGGTTCCCCTGCCAGATTGGACTCAGCAAACTTGACTGACTTAGGCACAGGGTCAAAGACTGGGATATCCTTAAATCGTTTTTGCAAGGAGGCTAAGACATCCTGAGTCATGATGGTGTTCATCTCTGCCATCGTCGGCAGAACCCCCAGAATCCTCAAACTCGGATTGAGCCGTCGCTGGATACTCTGGATTGTCTCCAGCAGGGAGGCGAGTCCTTTGAGGGCAAAAAACTGGCACTGCACTGGAATTAAAACGGCATCGGCTGCCGATAAAGCGTTGATTGTCAGCAGTCCCAAGCTGGGTGGGCAGTCAATCAGAATGTGTTGAAACTGAGCGAGAGCTGGCTCTAGTCGTTCCTTGAGGATAAGAAAGTTGCCCACCTTTGCTAGAAGCTCAGTTTCCCCTTTGGCAAGAGTTATGTCAGCCGGGAGTAAGCTGAGTCCAGATTGGGTGGGGATAACTGCCTCCAGAACCTCCGCTTGCTCGGTAATCACGTCATAGGTGGTTAACTGACTCTCTTGGACTTCCACACCTAGTCCAATGGTGAGATTGGCTTGGGGGTCTAGGTCGATGACTAGGCAGGAACGGCTCTCGACCAATAACCCACCCAGGCAGATGGTAGACGTGGTCTTGGCTACTCCCCCCTTTTGATTTGCCAGTGCTATAATCATAGATTTTTGGTGTCAGCAAGCTGACTGGTTAACTTGTCAACAAGCCATAAAGTCAGCAATATCATCCTCTAAGGCAACCAACAACGCAATGCTAGTTCAAGCCTCTCCTTTTTACTTTTTACTGTTGAGTGTTAATCCCCTCACACAGAAGCTTATCGCTCTCCTTCACATCGGGGTTAGTCGTCAGATAATCCCGCAGCCAATTGCAACCTCGTGCCAGCAGTTGCTCTAAATTTTCCATCCGCCACAAGCGCACCGTGCCGTCAACTGAACCACTGGCAATCGTTTGACCATCCGGGCTAAAACTGACACTCCAGACAGCGCTCTCATGACCTCGGAAGATCGCTAACTGGTTGCCTTGCCTGTCCCACAAGCGCACCGTGCGGTCATCTGAAGCACTGGCAATCGTTTGACCATCTGGGCTAAAACTGACACTCCAGACAGCGCTCTCATGACCGAGTAAGGGTTGACCAATCGGGTTGCCTTGCCTGTCCCACAAGCGCACCGTGCGGTCAACTGAAGCACTGGCAATCGTTTGACCATCTGGGCTAAAACTGACACTATTGACACGGCTCTGATGACCGAGTAAGGGTTGACCAATCGGGTTGCCTTGCCTGTCCCACAAGCGCACCGTGCCGTCAACTGAAGCACTGGCAATCGTTTGACCATCCGGGCTAACACTGACACTATTGACACGGCTGACACGGCTCTGATGACGTTTGAAGGGTTGACCAATCGGGTTGCCTTGCCTGTCCCACACGCGCACCGTGCCGTCAACTGAAGTACTGGCAATCGTTAGATCATTCGGGCTAAACCTGACACTCCAGACAGCGCTCTCATGACCGAGTAAGGGTTGACCAATCGGGTTGCCTTGCCTGTCCCACAAGCTCAACGTGCCGTCAGATAAAGCACTGGCAATCGTTTGACCATCCGGGCTAAAACTGACACTCCAGACACTGTTCTCATGACTGAAGGGTTGACCAATCGGGTTGCCTTGCCTGTCCCACAAGCGCACCGTGCCGTCAACTGAAGCACTGGCAATCGTTTGACCATCCGGGCTAAAACTGACACTATTGACACTGTTCTGATGACCTTTGAAGGGTTGACCAATCGGGTTGCCTTGCCTGTCCCACAAGCGCACCGTGCCGTCAACTGAAGCACTGGCAATCGTTTGACCATCCCGGCTAAAACTGACACTATTGACACTGTTCTGATGACCGAGTAAGGGTTGACCAATCGGGTTGCCTTGCCTGTCCCACAAGCGCACCGTGCCGTCAACTGAAGCACTGGCAATCGTTTGACCATCCCGGCTAAAACTGACACTATTGACACTGCTCTGATGACCTTTG